>Ga0065711_1030379_pt1 | contig 32673 bp, 26 predicted proteins | sample Hoacrofraction12_FD_59098 | JGI IMG/M metagenome (GOLD analysis project Ga0065711, IMG submission 59098) | Hoatzin crop microbial communities from Cojedes, Venezuela - Epithelial fraction 12 v2 (version 2) | ecosystem: Host-associated > Birds > Digestive system > Esophagus > Crop | place...
AGGAAAGGAAAGGAAAGGAAAGGAAAGGAAAGGAAAGGAAAGGAAAGGAAAGGAAAGGAAAGGAAAGGAAAGGAAAGGAAAGGAAAGGAAAGGAAAGGAAACTTAGTCATAATCTACTCATAATGCTGTCAAAATTAATGGCAAAAGTCTTGTTTGCCTTTATCAGGCAGAATCAGTCCTCCTAGTGAGACTGTATTACAGACCTGGGGCTTGCCTGCAAACCCACTGCCAAAGGGGTAAAGGGACGCTGCTTAACTGAAACACAGGTCATGTCATGGGGAAAACTATGCAGGAAGGAGTTCCATCTCCTCCTGATTCCAATTCTGTATCTTTTACAAAGATCAGTCTTATTGGTACAGTCCTGTGCTACCTTGTCATGCAAACTGCTGAAGAAGGGAGTGGGAGGAAGGCAAATCATTCTGCAGAAGTAGGTCCACAAGAGAGGTATTTAGGTTTTATAAATAGGTCTATAAATAATACATTTCTATTTCTGCTGGTTTTATTGCTATTGATATGCAATATAGTCCTCTGGGCTTATATCTGCAGATATTTTTATTACTTGAGGTCATTGCCATGTTGCATTGTACAAATAGCACACTGCATTCACCTCAGCATATGTTTATTTTTGCATGCCTCGGTGGCTGTCTTGAAAAGGCGATGTTCGGGTGTTATCCATCTCTTCTACCTGTCCTTAGATTTTGCTAAGTGCATACTTTTATGGATCAGTTGAAAAGCCCCAATCACTCTGTAATTTAAGATTTTATGCCTGAATGCTGGATGTCATCCTAATAAGTGCGGTGTTGTGTGCGTGTGTTTGAGGAGGTATAAAAGAAAAAAATGCTTTGTTTCTCTGACAGGCTTCTGTGACTATTTCATGATGCCGTCTGAACCTTTGCTAATTGAATAAGGATTATTTTGGAATGAGGAAAACTGTAGTGGTTGAGTAAGATTCAGTCAATGTTATTAAAATATTAACGTAGATTGCTGTGAAAGAAGTAATTGCATTTTTCCCAATGTACGTCGAAAAAGCAGAGATGAGAGGTAGATAGTCAGCTGCTGGGTTTTATTCTCTTCCAGCTTACAGTGTGGAATATCAGTACTCTGCAATAGTTCCCTCTTTGAAGCTTACTTTAATTGTACTGTTATATATGTCAAGTAACCAAATGAGACCCGAGACTGCTCGCTTGCTGCTGTGTAACTACCCAACAAAAACTTACAGCCTCCGTCAAGGTATCTGTGTGCTGGTTTCTGGATTTTGCCACGTGCTAACTAGTATATGTATTAACTGCCATGCTTGTAAAATCGTACCGAACATACAGTGCTTGAATGTTTGTGGTGCAGTAAAGTCATGCAGGCACCTCTCTGTTCCCCTCAGGTGCTGAGTCTGAGCCAGACTGGAGCTGAGGTGCAAGTGTATGCATCAGATGCCCCAAGCTATCAGGACATTGCAGAAGCAAAGAACAAGGCTGTGGCTGAATGTGGCTCTTCCACAGTCATCCAGTGCCCATGCCCAGAGAGTGATGGAAACCAAAGAGGTGTGCCAGAGCAGACTGTAAAGCACTGAGGCTGTACTGCCATTTCCAAGTGGTGTCTAACCAAATGAATAGCTCTGCTCTTTTCCCTGTCATCACCTCTGTCACATCATCCCACAGACATCAACCCTAGCTCGCAGAAAGGCTTTCTCCTAATACATTAGCCGTGGCGCTCTCTTGTGTCACTACTCTAATTGAGACTTAATGTATTTACCTCTGCTTTTGTCACCCTTCCTCCCACTCCCCTTTCATTGGTACTGTGTTGTATTAGCATCCGTAAGCATGTGCCCTTTCCCGCACATGTCAGACGGGCAGAGTGCTGTCAGTAAGACCTATCATTTATCCAGTGCTGTTCTGGATCATTAGCACACTGTCACAGTCTCACTCTCCTTCCTGGTGGTTTCCCTTAAGTAGATTTCAGCACAGAAGTCTCATTTTCAAAACGATGGCTTAAGTGCACATGTTAATTGCAAGATTTAATTATACAGCGGCGAAGTTGTGAAATTTTCCTCCTAATTAACAAGGAAAAACTTGGCATGGGAGAAAGGGTATAATGGGGAAACGCCTTTTGCATTTCATCATTTACAATTCTTGCACATGGCTGTCGCAGTGGTGCGTGCTCATCGACTTCCCTGTGTGAGGATGGATTAGGTGCAGGTGAAGGCCAAGAGGTCCGCAGCCAGACACCTGCAAGGAAAATGGTGGCATAGGAGCTGGAGGGAAGCAGAGCACTGGTATTACGAAAGAAACATCCAGACAGTTTCAGGGAGCTTCTTTTCACAGACACATTGACCTGCAGCAAGCAGGGTGAGCACAAATCAATTTTATACTGAGATTTCTTTCCAAATTGGTATCTAGAGATTCGATTCAGATTCTTATTCAGTCTACAGGATCTACATCCCAGCATTAGATGGGAATTAGAGACTCAGGCAAAAAAATGCTGCCACTAGATGAGAATCTTTTTCTATTCCTATAGATATGCCTGCCTGCCTGCCCCCTAATGTACCTTTCAAAGGTGGGACACCTGTTTTTTCTCATCTCAGGTTTTTCTTTTGCTTTTTTTTCTCTCTTTTTTTCTTTTTTTTTTTGTTACTGGTTCCAGTAGCCAGTTCAAATACTTCGCCCTTCTGTTAACTCTCCTTTCTCTTTCCTTTCCCCAGGACAGACTCAGAGGAACTGCACTGGCTAAGAGAGTGAACAGAGCCAATCATCAATGAAAGACTATTAGACGGTTAATGCCTTCTTTTGGGTAAGGCTCTCTCACAAGTCCATCCTAGTAGAGCTGAAGGGGTACAGAAGGCGCAGCCCACATCGAGACTGCATCCCCTCTCTGCCTATAGCTTGTTCTTCTTTCCTTCAGCCTTTGCCATCACATTTTGTCATGTTTTATTTTATCTTAGAGCGCCTGGTGCTAAATGGTGGATGCTTTCAGGTTATTGAAGCACTCTGCTCTTCCTGGCAGCCTTGGCTCCTTGTCCTCAGGTCACTCCTCTCAGGGGGTTCCCATTTCCCACTCTTCAATGGAAGAGTGTTCCGAGTCCTGACAATCACCTTTCAGGGCGGGAAGGACAGCACCAGGAATCCCTGGGAGACTGGATAGGAGGAGGGTCGTGGCAAGAGGCGACAGCTCTTTCTTTTGTGGAATTATTCTTGTGTAATTTTGGAGACCCCATACTGATAGACATTGCAGTGTTACAGGCTTTCCAGATAACAGGTTTGAACACAATAGAAAAGTTGCATTTCTATAATATAAATTATTTTCTCCTTCTTTCACATTTCTTTTACATCAGAAATTTCATTGTAATTCATAATGCAACATCCCTTCTAAAATGAGGATTTGAATCTTTGATTTTGACCTTATCAGAAAAAGATTTTTTATTTTTTCTTTTTTTTCCAGGTAAACTTTTGTGGAATTCAGCACAGTCCTGTGGAAAGTCCTGATACTAGTAGTGTATTTTTTTCATTCATCATGCAGTCACCTTACCTGACATTAGAATTTCGCAGGCTTTTTCTTTAAGGCATGCTGCATGGAAACATAATTCTGTACTCTCAGACTTCAGGTAATGAATAATCATACTCACAGATCCACTTAATTAGGTAGCAGAGAGCATTGCCTACAACAGAGTGAAAAAGTGTATATATTCACAGCTAGACAACTGTTCATTAGGGGCCTGACCTTGCAGCCATTATTCATGTTGAGTGGTACTCACTTACAGGACGTACTCCTATTGTCTTCAGCATGCATATTACTACGTAAAATATCATCTGCCAATATTATGACTTCCTTAACATCCCAATATTTTCTACCTATAATGACACCTGGGTGTAAATTATGCACGCAAATTTTTGAAGAGAAGGCAACATTGGCAGAAGAGCTGTGCATTTCATCACGTCTGTAGGAAAAATCCCTCCTGACGTGTCAAGCCAGTTACCACCCTAAAGCTGAGATAATCATAACTGGCCTTGAGTATCCTCCTCGACTGTTGCTGTGTGATTTAAACTTTGTTTACTTAATCCTCGTGAGGAAACCTGTCTGGCTTGCAGAAGGAAACGGCCAGTAGACCACACTCCAGCTGATAGGACAGTTATCAGCAGCTGGGGGCCCATTAACATATTAAAATGCACTAATGCAATTGCAAGCAGTTGTTTCACCAGCCCCTCAGGGATGAATGGATTTGAATTGCAGATTCTTGTTTTCCTTCTCTGGGGTTCTCTGTGTTTTTCTGTCCTTTTTCCATCCTCGTAGCAAGGAGGTCCAAGCCCCCCTCTGACCTCGCCGGGTCAGTCTGAGCAGCCTGTGTGCCCCACACACTAGCTGCATGCAACACGACCCTAAGTACATACAAACCTCGGGCAAGGGGTGGCTGGGACCAAACTGGTGCTGCCAGGCCAGTTCATACACTCATTTCTGCCTGGCCCCTTTCCCTTGGGAATGGACAAGGAACAGGCTGTATTATTTGCTGAGCTCCCTCCTCGCTGTGTTGGTGGTTAGGCACTCCTCTGTTGCAGTAGAGAATAAGCAGAAGTTATTTGTCATCAGGCACCCATGTAACAGATTATCACATTATTTTTTTATTTCCCAGCGAATCCATTTGATGCTGGAAGAAGTATTTGGAGGCTTCTTTCTCAAAGAGCGAACCCAGGTGAGGGGTCAGTGTAACTTCAAATAAGAGGTTGTGTTTCAGGGACAGGTAATCCACATGTAGGCTTGGGACAGACAGGATTTCTTCTCATTTTGCTGCAGACTTGCCTGCAGGACCTTAAGTAACTGTTTGATTTCCTGTCCCTGCCCCAGTCCTCTGTGACGTGCTGGAGACCCATATCCCCTGACAGAATACTTGCTGTCCTATCTGTGCTCTGACTTGCCCATTTAAGAGAAGTATTTCATGGGCAAGGCTATTGTCCAGAGCTTTGCTGCTTGGTGAAAAAGGGTGTTATTCCCTGCTTACCTGAGCTGGGCAGTGAGAAATGGGTGATGTTTTCATTGCAACAGTGTAAAGCCCATTTGCCTATACTACTTCTTGATGGCCACGCTGCCTCCAACCCCATTTCTGCATCCGGCACTGGCACAGCCAGACCCCCACCTTGCCTTGCTCTGCAAGCACCACTGTACGACAGACAGCAGCCCCTGTATCTGTTTAATGCTTTGCTATGTGACAGGTTTTCGATACAGGTAAGCTTCATGGAAGAAGTGGACATAATGAGCTTGTCTATTGGCTTAATATATCAGGCAACAACATTTGTATGTACAAGATACCTTCTAACGGCTGTGAGTGGTTTGTGAGCAGCAAAGATGCTGTCTGCTGCCGGGAAAGGAGGCTGGTTTTAATATGTGAGGCATGTGCTGCTGTCAGATTTTGTCAAAGAAAGGAAGGCTTGTCTTATCTTGTGATTGGGCAGCTCTGAATGCAACAGTGGACATGATGCGGTAACACAGGGAGGTGAGCTCCAGAAGCAACCTTTATGGGTAGAGTGGATGTAAGGATTTTGTGCCCAGCAGATCCTCTCCCCTATCCTGTTTCTCCAGTGAGGAGCTGGTCTGAGAAATATGTTAAAGCTCTTTCTTCTTCAGCTCTATGGGAATGCAAGGAATTTGGCACACAGCTGTTGAGCATTCATGTAGGGTCTGGGTGATCAGACAGCAGGTAACAGAGCCCGTGGCTGACCAGAGGTGACACTGTACCAGTTCCCACGTCCTGTGAAGCTCTCGCTAGCCACTGCTGTGGTTCACCTTTCTGTCATGTCTGATGAGAACAAAAGCAGAACCACATTCGCATGGTCCAGGAGCTATACAGACAGGGCTCTGAGCACAGACAGGAGCTTTCAAGCCCATCGATGTCCATATTATTGCTGGAAGTTTGGCTGTTTAGTATTCCTCTTCTTTTGTCAATATCAGTCCATGTGTTCCAGGACTCTTACTCTGTTTCATGGGGAATCAGGCAAAACCTTTGGGCCTGATGATGGTAGAAGGGGATCTGACTAAACCAGAAGTGACCAGGAGATCAACGACATACTCATGCTCTGTTAAAATGAATCTGGTCTGAATGGGTCAGGTGTCTATTCAGAAGCTCACTGAGGCATTGGAAATCTGCATTTGATTTGAGAATATCAGGCTGTCAAGATCCAGCTAATCCTGGCTAGGATCCTACCGTCGTCCCAGTCTCTGGAGTCAAGCTGATCTTGAGTGACGTGATATTCTTATAGAATCATAGAATAGTTTGAGTTGGAAGGGACCTTTAAGGGTGATCTAGTCTAAATCCCTTGCAATGGGCAGTCACATCCTCAACTAGATCAAGTTTCTCAGAGCCCCATCCAACCTGACCTGGAATGTTTCCAGGGATGGGGCATCTATCACTTCTCAGGACATCCTGTTCCAGTATTTCACCACACTCATTGTAAAAAATGACTTTCTTATATCTACCCTCTTTCAGTTTGAAAACATTACCTCTTGTCCTATTGCAACAGGCCCTGCTAAGAAGTTTTGTCCCCATCTTTCTTATAAGACCACTTTGGTACTGAAAGGCCACAATGTCTGTATTTGCTCTCTTGTAATTTTTATTCATTTACAGGCTTTCTTCTCTCCATTACATAGGAGCGCCAGGTCTATCTGATCCCACGCAGACCCCAGCGTAAGGCCCTTATATCTGCCTTGGGAAAGGAGACCCAAGAGCAGCCCAGCACTGCCCCATCCCCAGCTAGCTGCCCCTCTCCACCATGCAGCTTGTTGTGCCCATCACTGGGACCAAGCTCTCAGCAGGTTTTAGATGCTCCTTTCTCATGCTGAGAGGGAGACAGAAAGTGATTGTGGGAATTATCTCGGCCCTGTTCATCTGAGGAGGGCTCTCTGTCAGGTTTGACGTTTTCCCGATTCCTTTTCCCTAGCGCTGGCAATGAAACAAAAGCAAAAAACCACAGAAAAGCTCCTAGTCTAAAAAGAGCTTTTGCTGTATGGCAGTCCTGTGATGACTTATTGCTAACAGACATGTGAGTTTACTATAGATCTGGTTTAGGTCATAAGTGCAAAAACATATCTCGTTAATATTTAAAGATGCTTAGCACAGAAGCATGCATAATTAAACAGTGCATCAGAACTGATAATTCCAAATAATTTGTTTTCTGAAAAGAGATTTTTGTAATTTGTTAAACTGGTTTGAAATTTGCAGCTTAGCAGCAGGAGTATGTTTGATTACAAAATGAGTAATTTTGAATGTTGGGCTGTGTCCATCCTCTCTGAGAAGAAAAGGAGACATGGCATGAGCAAGGGTTTTTAAAAATGTGCTTAGGTGTGGATTCAGCACTGCACAAAGCTCTGTGTCTGTCTGAGATATATGACTCATTTTTAAAAGCAAAACTATATTTCTATCAGGTATAGCATTGCTTTCCCTCACAGGGTATTTTCATGTTCCATGAGGAGCTCATTGATATTAACCATGTCTTTCTCTAGATAACTCAATAGTGAAGGTATTCCTGTAATAAGAATGATCTATTAGTTAGTAAAACAAGTGACATATAAGACAAATATGAAAAAATTAATGGTGTCAGGTACAAGATACAATATACTGTGAGCTTTTCATTATATCTGAAAGGCTATATGAGCACATTTTATGCCTGGATGCTAAAAATCTATGAGGAAAGAAAATGTGCTTATGATCCATTGCAAATCATGCTTTTCAGAAGTGCCGAAATACAAATTGATGTGTGACCACAGCTATTCTTTAATTTAATATAAGATCAAAAACTAAATGGTAAATGTTCAGGGCTCGTTCAGATCATTGATTGCACAGGAGAGTTATTTACAAGGCAAATCTAAAAAACCTATTTTACAGTTCTCATTGAACGTATTTCTAGAAGTTACTGAAGTTGTCAGGGTCTCATCTAACTGTGGCAGTGCTGAGAGAGCAAACGTCAGCAGGCACAGCTCTTCCGTGATGAAGCTGCATTAGCTGTTATTAACTCAGGACCTGGAGCTTTTGGTTTAACTCCCTACCACAGACATATTTTCTATTTAGACTAGTTGTGAGGAGGTTGGGGAGGTACACTGGAAACTGTCACATATTTATGTCCTGCTCAGCGTCGTGTTTTATGCACCAGCCCAGCACTTCATTGTTAATAGGAGTACGAATTAAAGACTGACCTGTGTGTGCTGGGTCCAGCTCTGAACTGGCAGACATCAATAGTGGAGGGAGGGATGGAGGGAGGGAGGGAGGGAGGAGAAGGTAGGATTTTGCTCTCACAGCTGGAGAATGAAGCTCAGAGAGGTGTATTCAGAAGATATGTCAGGGGTGTTGTAGCACCCAGAGTGGATTTATGATGGATGCAGGTATCTAAATTCAGTTGATCACAAGTGAGCATCTGTCAGGGCTCCTGACCTGACCTACCTTGATGCAGCAGGGAGTCAGAGGAGGGACATGAGCAGCCACGTCGCGGCTGCCTGTGAGGGCTGACCAGCATTACGCCTGACTCTGCTCTGGCTGTATTGGGAGCCTTCAGTACAAAGGCAATCTGAATAGCTCATCATTTTCTTGAACTTAAACATCCAAGTTATCTGAATATAGTCCGCAGAGACACTAAGGCCAGCTCATGAAATATATTTAGTTAAACAACTATTACTTGAAGGCATAATTTAAAAAAAAAAAAAAAGAAGTGAATTTGGCTGTGTCTGATTTGGCTCCTTTGGCACCACAAGAGCAGATGAGGAGATCAAAGCAGCTGGTGCTGAGGCGTCTTTGTCTGTGCTATGTGTGGTTCAGGGGTTTTACTTTGTGCTGGATTTTGTCTGGTCCCAACGGCTGAACATCCTCACCAGACCCATGAGTCAAGGCTGCCCAAAGGACTATGCACTGGCGCAAGCCAAGATGTCCTCATTATGGAATGCACCAGTAGCACACACGAAAGGCAGCTTTTGTCAAGAAGGAATCCGATTTGCATGAATCAAAACTACCCTGTGAATTGAACCAGCCTGGGGTAAGCAGGACCGAACAGGGGATTCACTTCAGAACAGCAGCATCACTCAGAGATCACCGTTGATACAGATGCAGGCTGGTGCCTAACCTTCAGCATCTGGGCATGGGGATCTATTACAGAATCACAGAATGTTCGGGGTTGGAAAGGACGTCTGTGGGTCGTCTAGTACAACCGCCCTGCCAAAGCAGGGTCACCTACAGCAGGCATCTGTGCATCATGTCACCTACAGTATCCATCTGTGCATGGATGGTGAGGAAACGTGTGTGATTGACTCTGTGACTTTTGACTCTACCACAAAACTGCACTGGTCCCAGATATACACTATCTAAAGTTTAAATTGTTAAGAAGATGCGTTTATTGTATTGGCTATGAGAAGAAACAAGACTTTCCCATTCAGCCACTGTAATTTATTTCTCCTCTAATTCTTAGTCTCTTTTCTCTGTAAGTCGGATTGGCTCTGGGAAGCAAATGACTAGTCTGACTGCTAATAAGGCCCTTCAGACCAGCCACAGGGGGATAATAATCAAAGGCTGCATAATGTGGCATGTACTTCTTCTCTCTTAGATCTGACGATATTCTTCAGCTAGCAAGTCACAGAATGATGATGATGCTATTAGTGGGACCATCAAGTTTGTTTCTTTGACATGAATTTCTGCTTTTTTGAGGGCAATGACCTGCATTGACTAGCTAATGCCAGAGAGAGATAACTTCTTGATATTTTTAAAAACTAAATATGAATACTAGGAATTCATCCTTTTAGCCTCTCTTCATCCTTTTGGCCTCTCAAGCTCAAAGGCTCAAGACAGCTTTCTTAATCAGATTTCTTCTTTGGAGCAACATCTCTTCAATACATACTTAACCTATGTGGAAAAATAGAACAAGATATACCTCCTGGTCCTACTCTAAGTCTTCCAAAAGCTGTGGAAAAGGGACTAGGAGGGAGAAAACACAAAAGCATCTTTGTCCAGCTGCCACAGAATACTTTAGACTGGGTAAGGACACGGGCAATCTGGAATGCCCCACATTTCCAGTTTGTGCCTTGGCTGAGTAATTACTGGGAAAGAGGCACAAGTATAAGCTTTGAGTCCAGACTTACATTTCAATTTTCTCAAGGAAAAGGGATTTTGGTTCCACTCTTTCTCCGTTATTCTTAACTTGGGGTGCTGCCAAAATGTCAGTATTACTGCCGCACGGAAAGAGCCATGGATATTCTGCTGGAAACCACAGACCTGCATTCCATAGGTATTAATGAGGTTCATCATTATTATCCTGCAAATTCTCCCTGGACATTGGTATAAAACGTAGCTCCATTGTGTTACATTTCATGTTAAGGTATGACCATAGGCTCATCAGGAGATTTCAGATGTATATGTTTCCAAGATGCATATTTTAATTTCTGCTTGTATTCCCCATACTTTTTTTTACTTGTAAAACTCCTTGAACCAGGTTCTTTAGACATTGCCAGGGATATGCCGGGAGGGTGTGGGACAGCTGTCAAGCTTTCATAAGCCAGGTACTTTTTGGACTCTGGGAGTGGGATACAGATGCTTGAACACAAGTATGTCCTTCTACGTGCCAGCTTGTGAGCTAGGCATCTAAATGCCTGTTACAGGCCGTAGAATTTCACTCTAATTGCACTCTGTGATGACCTGAATACCTGCTTGGCCTCCAGTTGCTGCTACAGAAAAAGCAGGTCTTTTTTCTCTTCTGCCTCTGCAGGTGTCAGTGTCTGAAGTGGTGCTAGATAGGCATTGATATCTAGGGAACTGTCTCCTCCTGCTACCCAGATCAGATACTTACTAGTAGACACCTGTATTTACATATCCTAATCTGAAACTTAATCTCAGATATGTCCGTTGGTTTTACCTGCTTCTATTCCACTGTGATATGGAAGGACCTGCCTTTCTCAGCCTTCCCCTAAAACTCCATTTCCTCAAGCCTGCACTGAGTGGAAAGGCAAGGCAGTAAACAGTTATGGACTGAACATTGTTTATGACAACCTGGTCTACTGGAAGATGTCCTTGCTCATGGCAGGGGGGTTGGAAACAGATGATCTTTAAGGTCCCTTCCAACCCTTACCATTTTATGATTATATGATTCTATGACAATTCACTACTTTTTATCTGCTTATTGGTAGCTGGTGGCCTGAGGCGGTGGGAGCAGAGCATAAGGGAACTGTGACACCACTGCTGCACAAAAGCATGCCAGGTTTGCTTAAACCAGTTCGAGGGATTAGCAGTTCATGCTCAGAATTACAGTATCTCCTACTAGAGGAAGATAATTGATTCATAGAATCATAGAATCATAGGTTGCAAAAGACCTCTAACATCAGCGAGTCAAATCATCCACCGAACACCACCATGCCTACTAAACCATATCCCTAAGTGCCACATCTACACGTTTTTTAAAAACCTCCAGGGATGGTGACTACACCACCTCCTTGGGCAGCCTATTCCAATGTCTGACCACTCTTTCTGTGAAGAATTTTTCCTAATATCCAATCTAAACCTCCCCTGGAGCAACTTGAGGCCATTGCCTCCCGTCCTATCGCTAGTTACCTGGGAGAAGAGACCAACACCTGCCTCACTACAACCTCCTTTCAGGTAGTTGTAGAGAACAATAAGGTCCACCCTCAGCCTCCTCTTCTCCAGACTAAACAGCCCCAGCTCCCTCAGCCGCTCCTTGTAAGACTTGTTCTCTAGACCCCTCACCAGCCTCGTTGCCCTTCTCTGGACATGCTCCAGCAACTCCATGTCTTTCTTGTAGTGAGGTGCTCAAAACTGAACACAGCACTCGAGGTGCGGCCTCACCAGTGCAGAGTACAGGGGCATCATCACCTCCCTACTCCTGCTGGCCACACTACTCCTGATACAAGCCAGGATGCCTTTGGCCTTCTTGGCCACCTGGGCACACTGCTGACTCATGTTCAGCCAGCTGTCAACCAACACCCCAAGGTCCTTTTCCACTGGGCAGCTTTCCAGCCGTTCCTCCCCAACCCTGTAGTGTTACATGGGGTTGTTGTGACCCAGGTGTAGGACCTGGCATTGGGCCTTGTTGAACCCCATACAACTGGCCTTGGCCCATTGATCCAGTCTGTCCAGATCCCTCTGCAGAGCCTTCCTACCCTCAAGCAGATGGACACTCCCGCCCAGCTTGGTGTCGTCTGCAAACTTACTGAGGGAACTCTCAGTCCCCTCATCCAGGTCATTGATGAAGCTTTAAACAAGACCAGACCCAAAACTGAGCCCTGGGGGACACCACTCGTGACCAGACACCAGCTGGATTTAACTCCATTCACCACTCCTCTCTGCGCTCAACCATGAAGCCAGTTCTTTGTCCAGTGAAGAGTACACCCATCCAAACCACGGGCAGCTAGTTTCTCCAGGAGGATACTATGGGGATCAGTGTCAGAGGCTTTACCAAAGTCCAGGTGGATGACGTCCACAGCCTTTCCTTCATCCTCTAGGCAGGTCACCTGGTCATAGAAGAAGATCAGGTTGGTCAAGCAGGACCTGCCTTTCATGAACCTATACTGGCTGGGCCTGATCCCCTGGTAGTCCTTCATATGCCCAGTGAGTACACTAACGATGAATCACTCCATAATCTTCCGGCACCGAGGTCGGGCTCACAGGCCTGTAGTTCCCGGGATTCTCCTTCTGGCCCACCTTGTAGACAGGTGTTACACTGGCTATCCTGCAGTAATCTGGGACCTCCCCTGTTAGCCAGGACTGCTGATAGATGATGGAAAGTGGCTTGGCCAGCTCCTCCGCCAGTTCCCTCAGCACTGTTGGGGCCCATCTGGCCTCAGAGATTTGTAAGTGTCCAGGTGGCATAACAGGTCTTTAAGTGCTTCGTCCTGGATTATGGATTCAAACATGCCAATTTCCCTGCAAGGAATAGTCTTAACACATCACTAATTAATGCAGTTAAATGTTTTCTGCATTTGCTGCTGCCTCTTGGTTCCTCTTGGTTCCCCACCTCACGGGGCCCGAGGGCGAGCATACCCCAGTTGAAACGTTCTGGCAGTGTTTGCTCCTGGTTGCCCTCCTTTGGGTGACCTTGACAATGGGACTGAGGGTATTGTCCTAACTTGGGCCTTGTGTTTAACCAAGCACTTGCTTGGCACTGAAGACAGTCAGCACTGTGCAAGCACATGGACAGTTATGATGCCGCCTGTGAAAAAACACAGTCTAAACTGTGCTACAAATGAGTTACTATTAGTTAACAACCTTCCCCTCTCATCAGCCTCTCCTCTCTTAGACACTCTCTGAATCACATTGTCCAAGGCCAGAAGGAGCCGTTTCACCACCCACTGTGACTGGCTGAACTTCTCAGTCTGGCTGTTTCTGCTCCGTTAACCCCGCACTGACCTAGCTAAGATGTGCATGGCTCAGGCACATCTCCCTGCTCCCAGCTGTGACCTGAAGGGCAGGTCCCAGTGCAAGAGACGTCCTGAGGAATGCCTGCCCCTCCCTGTGGTGGTGTGCCTGGGTCTCCATGGGTTTTACCCATCAGTAACCCCTGCAAAGCTGAGCTGGCTGAGCAGAGACTTTGTCGTGGGGCAATGCCTTATTGCCAGCCTCTCCAAGGAAAAGAAGTGTGCAGAAAGGGTGGATAAAAGAGCATCCAGGAGAGGAATATTTTCATAAATACTATACATATTCTGATTTAGGTGATGCTTTCAGCCTGCTGATGAAATCTGCTTAGCACATTGCACTAAACTTCAGCTCCCAGACTGCAAAAAGTCTCACTTTGGGTTGTTATTACTGTCTCCTCCATAACAAAATGTTCTGCATGATTTAGCTGGCAAAGCACCAAGAAAGAATACTACAGGTTGGGACAAGTTTTATTCCAGAGTTTACCTATCGAAAATGATTAATGCATGCTTAATAACTTCAAAGATTTCCCACCCCTTCAGAAGGAGGGGGTTTCTTCAAAGCTTTCAGACACAGAATCTCCCTTTTGAGTTGATGCAGGCATGGTCCCAGTGGAGATTTTACATTGCCAGTATGCACTCCTTCAAAGATTTCATTGTTGTCATGCTGTATTTGAAGATTTTCTGCCCTCTGTTACTTGTTCATTTCATTTAAAAAAAAAAAAGAAGAAAAAGAACAAGAAAATCATACCATTGAGGTCTCCTTCAAAGCAATTTCATGTCACACCCCTGAACCCAGGAGAAGAACAGCGTACACCAAATTTAGGGGTTTACTGTAGTGTAATTAGCATCTCTGAGAAAAAGAGCTGCCCTTTCCTAGAAGATTTGTTTTTCTTGCTGGGAACTGTGTTAGATGTGCTTTGATTCAATTGCCAGATCATTTTTCAGATTAAATGCTGAACAATAAGTAATTCTTCCACAAGTTCATCATTCATCTGAAAGGTTTTTGGATCAAGGAGACACCCACTCGTAAGTCTAGAAGGATTTAAAGGTGTTTGCAGGAATATCAGAGTGAAAACTCCTAGGATTTTTAGAAGCAAGGGATAGTGCTTATCACACAGAGTTGCTAGGACTGTAGGAACAGTGACTAACTTGTTTCCTAGCTGTTTGTGGAAAGAGATGTACAATAATACATTAACTCCTGAAATGCACTTTTTAAAAGTTTGCAGGGACTGAAAAAATTTGTAGCTGCTCCACTTCCACTACTCAGTCCTATCAATATAGGTTAAAGTAGATCTGAGAAAGATATAATTCTTCTAATGGTTTAATCAATTTACGAACACTGCTTTTACTGCTATTTTCCCCTGTATAATAAATTGTTAATTAGTGCATGTCAGAAACACATGCAAAAAAAAAGTCCCAGCCTGTATAGGCTGCTGAGAAAAGGAGGTTATTACTGAAACTGTATACAAATCTGTGCAAACTGGTAGAGCTGAGATTCCAAAGCATACTCAAAGGTGTCCACATCCCAAATAAAAAGCAGTGCTCTGTTGTTCTGAATGCCCATTCTTTCTAGTTGTCCTTTGTTTTGCCCAGTGAGTGCATTCATCAGCTCTTCATGGCTCAGTAATTCATGAAATTCTCTTTCCATTAAAAATAAATACTGCATTTTACATCCTTGAGATGGACCCCATATTTGATTGTCTTTTCTATGGCAGTGTATATTGAAAACTATAAAATTATAATACAACTATTAATCCACTGTATCTGCTTGTACCTAATTTTTATTAAAAATCTATTGTGCTGCAGCTGGCTCATAAATTACAATGCGGTTGAAAAAGCTCCAGTTGGATTACTTCTGAAGGAGAACATATTGAAATAAAGAAAGGCTTACTGATTAATATTTTTACTTTATATACAGTGTTACTTAGGTAGCAACTTGATTACCATAGAAAAGAATTTGTAGTTAACTATATTGCAGATCTGGTGAATGTAAAAACGTGAAACTTGTGGAAAGTGGTATTTACCAAAGAAACCACACTATCATCAATGATCAAATCTTTTGTGTCATCTTCTCCGTTTATGAATGACACAAAAAACCTACTTTGTTTCAACAGTAAATTAATACATTAATAAGAATGTGGCAGAATCTGGAATCACATACCATCTGTTGTCTCTCTCAATTGCTACTACTGATTGTCTTTGATAGCCCTTCTAAAAATGCCGAGAAATAGCTGAAATAGCTTTGTCTTTAGTTTTAATACCATGAGAACCAAAACTGCTTAATTATGTCTCATCTGGGAAGTAATGGGAAAAGAGAAATGAGGTCATTTGGCTTAGAAACAACTAGGGGCCTGCTTTCCCCTTTTGTATGCCTAACAGTCAACACAATTTTGGGGTTAAAATTTGTACATTAAAAAATACCCCATGGAACTCAGTGAGTGAACTGAGAAATTTCAGCTGAAAGCTGAATTATTCCAATTTATACTTGCTGCCTAAGACCAGAAACAACTCACACAGTGCACCCAGTTGTTACACTGGAGGCTGTGACTGCTCATGGGTGGCGGAAGCTCACTGAAAAAATGAGCTGCTTTCTATGGGCAAATGGGCTCACAGGCACTTGGACTACAGCCCCTGGGAGGGCTCATAGCTGCATTTCCAGCCTGAAATAGTTCAATTTCAGACTTTTTCCCCCCAGCTTAGTTTTCAAAACAGCCCTTTGCAATTTTGTCTGTCTCATGTTCTTGCATTCTTTCTCACACATGCACACCAGGCCATGCTTCTTTTTAATCGATAAGATGCCAGAGAAGGTGATTTTTTTCTTAAATTTGTGAGTTAAATGAGAATAAAGCCCCTTTATTCTCTGTACTTTGTTCCTGAATTTTTGCCAACAATAATGTTTGCTTTATTAACTATGTAGGATTGAAGATGCTATCGTGACGTCAGACCACATAGCAAGATGCAGGACTGCATATGTTTTTAATTTTCCACTTATTTGTCTTGTCCTTTTTGGTCAGCCAAAGACTCGTGAGAATACCATCAAGCAATGAAACAGAAGTGCAGTATTGGAAACAGCAGTGGCAGCTGCGTAACAGACAAAAAAGAAAGATTACCTAATGGCTGCCTTCCACAATTTTCTGGGCCAGCCATACAAGGAGATTTACATATGCTCTCTTAAGATGTCAATGCAAGAACATAAGCATTATCCTTGATGTACCATAATGCTGACTGACAAGATATACACATGATAAGACTATTTAAGAGAATAAAGTGGTATTTCTTTTTGTCACAGGTATTTACAATCACATGTAAAACCCAATTCATTCCCTTCTTTATCCGAAAAAGCCAGGAAAAAGAACTTAATACAGAGTGATTACTGGGTAGTGAAATAAATAAAAATAGCTAGAGGGATTTTGATACCTTGCAATACACAACCTTTCTGCCTACCTGGGACAGGCTCCCGAGGAGTTGGTTAATGATGACACATGACGTCTGGATGAGAAGGCCCACACAGTGCATGGCCTTGTATCACATTGGAGCTTGAAAAAAATAGTTTATTTGTATTCATGAGTATTTTCCATTTTTTTATTCATGATTTTCCTTTTATACAGGCAGTTCTCCTGCAGTTTCAGTCCTTCAGACTGCTAAGAGTGTCGGGCAATAGCTGAATATGGGAGCTTTGCTCATATTTGTGCAAAACTCTTCCTAGTTCTTAGACTATACAAGTTGGAGAGCAATCAGACACGTATGAATTAATATGAGACACTGTCACTACAGCAAATCCAACTGTGTGAGGCTATTTGATGAAAATATTAAGAAAAAAATTCCAACAATGGGAATGTTTTTTCTTTCGTTTCCTTTCAGAATTTTCACTCCAGCAGCTCCTTCCCGCCTTTACCCTCTGCTTTCTTTTTCTGGCCAATAGAAGTACACAAGGCACTGAGATCACAGCTCCTGCTAGGCAAGAGAGTTACAACTACAGATGGAACTATCTGTGTATATATATATATATACATACACACACACCTTTCTAAACCACAACTGAAAAAGGACCACTGTGGAAGTAGTACTGAAGTTAATATTAAAGTCGGATCAGAAGCATCTTGCTGGGGAAAGATGCTAAGAACCTCAAACACTCCCCATCCCTGCCATAAAGAGTTAGTGGGGTCAGTCAGTGTTCTCTAGTGGTCTCTCATCTTCATAAGTCAGCAAAGCCATGGTGTAGGTCTTGGGTTTCATACACAGCTTTATCCAATTTATAGTTTCTGGACATTGCCAAAGGGTCTGTGTTAGCCAGTTCTCACATGATGTACAACATCACCAGACTAGTGCCCCAGGGGGTTGGACTCCATTAAAGAAGCACAAAACAGGTTTCTTCAGCATAATCCTCTAGACCTGCTCAGCAGCAGCATCCCACAGGCAGGTGTGCTGCCTAACGTTTGCTAGTTCTGGGATTTGAGGCAGCTTGATGTATCAAACTGAAATATCTCCAGCACTGTCCTGACTTGTGCTGGGGACACTCATTCTTCCTCTCCCGAGAACAGCTGCTCCTTTTACAGCAGTCAGAGAGCAAGGCCACAAGTTCCCCACATCTGATGTGTTTCGACATTCCTTCTGGACAGAAGTAGACATATCCAAGGTTGCAAATGGGTAATGAAATATGACACCTGCAGGAATTTTCAGCAGTGTTAAAGAGTGGAATATTACACAGAGGAAAGAAATCAGTAGCTATGTGCATCAATTATTGCTTTACTAAAAAAATTTCAAAGGAACTTCAAGAACACAGCTCTAGATCCATGGATGAACAATCTCAAAGTATAGTGGGGGAATAATCCCTAAACACACACTGGTGCTCCTTTAGCCTTGTGATCTACTATTTCAGTGATTCACAAACTATACATTCATGTGGTGGGCCATGCTAACTCTGAAGGAGAACTTTTCTGTGTGATCTGCAGTTAATGGGTCTCTAGGAGATTTTGGAACTGTACCTTTTAATTCAAGCTATTGTGCTTTGAAGGTGCACAAAGGCTCAGCACACTTAGATGCACCTCAGAGCTTTCTCAAAACACCTTGGGCTCTGTCCTATACACATCGATTGATGGAGCCATTAAGACCTGAATGGACGAACAGTAATGATTCCAGTTGGACCGATCCAATTTCAATGACATTGTCTCGTACAATTCCATTAACATTGGAGCTGTTACAACCTCAGTGACAGATTATTATTTCTTTTAAAAAAGGAAAAGGAAATTAACACAATATATTGAATTGCACTGAATTGAGACAATAAATAATGGAATGTACCAGACACTAACCTCTCCCTTCCGTAATTCCAGGAGGAAAAATAGACGTATTTACCACAAAGTTGATGACATATGTAGCACTTTCGTTAAAATATGTGGCAAATCCTCATAACATATGGGTAGAATTATAAAATTGGCTAGATCTCATATTGGCTGCAATATAACTTCAGGTATAGAATTAGACAGTATGTATCTATCTATAGCTATCTATCAATGGTCATTGCTGTAGTCACTGAGCAAAACACACTGCTAAGTAGGTGCTCTATAATAGAAGAAATGAGTTTGAAGAGCTGAGTTTTTGAGAAGGCATGATAGGACCAGTGGCAAAATGAGGTGTGACCCACCACATCCTACATTAGTATGCTAGGCTGGTATTTGAAGGGACAGAGGAAGGGACAGCAAGTGTAAAGTGTACCCAGAAGCCTTCCTCTTCCTCCAGGACTACATGAGGGCATAATTTAAGTAGCTTTATTTCCAAAGTGGGAGAAGAGCTATACTATACTAGACGAGCTTATACCATAAACTTTTGTTTGTCTAGAAGGATTTGTTTTGACTAAGGTTTCTATTACAGGTCACAATCTCTGCCAGATTCCCACTCCTGGTTCATCATATCATGATGGGAATTTGAATAGCTCGATTGCTAGTAAACAGTATTGTGTCAGTTTGTACCATCTGAAGAATTTGATGCTAAAAATAGCATATTATACCTTGAATAGCTTTATTGAATTCAGCTTCAGAAGGAATGCCAGGATCCTTGAAAATGCTAGTCACAATAGTTATTCCCACTGGATCTCCAGCACCTCAAGACGCGTTCCTTGAATCTGCAAGTACATTCTAGGAATTAGCGTAAAGATATCGAGAGGGAATATGCTAAGAACTTGTGCCTTCATGGTATTGCCCACTTCTTAGTCCTCGCTATCACAGGAAGATAACATAGGCTTATAACATGGGCCCTGCAAATGAGAGCGTGTGCAAAGGGAACATTTATAAAAGTGGATGTAAAAAGGAGCTAGTAATGAATATGCAAGTCCACTTGTTGCATCTCCTTTCGAAAGTGTGTATTCTTTACATTTCCTTTCAGCAAAGCTTCCATGATTTCTATACACCGTGAATAATTCCTGCGGATTTGTGATGTGGTAGTTTGCTCTCTGTTGTATTCAGAGATGGTAAGGCTATTTATTAACATTCTTGAAGCACAGCCCCTCATTTCCAGTTTGCAATGCTGTAGGCATCAGTGGCTCTGTTGCAATTCCCTGCCATTTGCGGTAAGCACAGTGAAGAGATTAGACAGAGGAAGCACAAGGCCCCTTCCTGCAGCATCCAGGTGAGTTCAAGACCACTTACCGATTCTTCCCACTTATCTTACCTGTACATAAAACCCTTTGTCTTCAGCAGAGGTAACCCAGTTTACTGTTGCATCAGGAAGCAGATGATCAGACGTGGCTTTTGGCAATGTGTGACAGCACCAGGTCTGATGGAAATGTGATGTTTCCAGCTGCCGAGGGAATTCCTCTAGAGACCCACCAGCTCTTCCAAGTCTTTCTTGTCAATAAATTTACTGATTGAATGACTGTCTCCATACTTTGCTCAGAAGTAGTTCATATGGGCCTGGAGTGTTTGACTCTAAACATTTTTTGCACAAATTTTTTTATGCTTTATGCTCTGAGTTTACTCAGACAGAATTATGTTAACAAGACAAAGGATTTTTTTTTGTGTAGCCATTTGATCTTGGGAGCAATTCCTCAGCGATTTTTCATCTGTGTCTTTTCTGCCCTAGTCTGAAGCCCTAGAACAATTAAAAGAAGTGAATTCCAGACCTTATGACTTGTCTCACATGTACACGTACCTGATATAAAAACCCCACTCACCAATGCTTTCTCTTGTCAGGCTGGCGGATGCTCATGCAGATTTCCTCTGAAAATGTCTTGCCCTTGAGTCTAACCTTTCTGTAGCTGAAGTCACAGTCCATTCAGCTTCTCACAATGCCAGAACAGTTGCGCACACTGAAAGTGCATCTGTTTGAAATGTAATTAGGCTCGTAATGGGAAGTGAGTTTCAGCTTTAATTAGGATAAGAGAATTTCTTTTCTCTCTAATTTTACAGGACTGCTCTGAGCAGGTCTGCCTAACTAAATGTGAATCTGTTTCCTTTTGTTTGTTTTAAATGCACACAGAGTCTGCACACAACGGTAGGTATCAGAGGAAAAACCTGTGTCTGATATAGCGACACAAAGAAAGCAGCCATATTCCCTACTCCCAGGTCTGACATCGCTTAGACCATTCCTGAAGTGGAGTGAAACACCTTTAATCCTGTTTTGTGAAGTCCCTGCTGTGCAGGAGAGAGCATGTGTGGCAGGATGGGGCAAAGAAAGAGCATAGTGGGAGAAGTGATAGCAATTTTGATGGAATTCAACCGCTGTTGACTGTAAGGTGTTAACACAAAGCTTAAGCAACTGTCTGATATTTTGCAGGAGCAAAGCTAGATCCTGACAAGAAAAAAACAATAACGCAGAATTACCACTTTCTCTTCAACTTACCCATATATGCAGTTTTATCTTCATCATTTCTACAGATTCAACTTTACAGCTGTGCAAATAATTAAAATAACTGGAATGCCTGTGGATGGCTGCTTTCATCGTATTGTCTGTAGGTTGTAGATGAGTCTTACTGCAGGGAGAGCAGTGGGGTTAGTGTTGGCTGTAGATCTGTAAAGTCTTTCTTTGTAATATCCACCTTTTGATATTCCTAAGCCACCTTTATAGATCCATTTTTGTTGTTTTGTAATCTCAGGAGTGGTTCATTGCACACTAAGACCCATTTTTCAGCCTCTTCAGGTACTACTAGTAGGAACGGGACTTTCCCCCATCCTTTAATTCACACAGTGGAGGAGAGTGGAGGAGGTGCTTTTTTTTGTAACATTTCTGTTTCATAGATTAGCTGATTAATGTGTAACATTATCACGATACAGGAACTAGCACTAAAAAAATCCTCTAGCAATAGAAGCAAAAAATCCCAAGCATGTGGAAAGATGACATGCTGAGTTCTGGTCAGCAGGGACCTTTACAAATTCTCCTTGCCTTGAGGGAAGAAAAGGGATTCACTATTTTCACCTTCCCTTGTGATGTAACACCATCTGGCTCCTGCCAGCAAGAGCTTCCCTCAGACTGATCAAGAAGGCTTGTGTTCTGGTCCAGGCACTGTTTATTTATAAACACTCATAAATCACTTTGATTTCAAAGCATTTTTGTACAAATACCAGAATTTTTCATGGGATTTGGACATAATAAGAATCTGAATTTCATTTTAGATCACTTCAAAAGGAGGAGCTTTGTAACATATCTTGTTAGCTTTAGAGAGCTTGAGGTATGTGTGGATTTTTTTGTATTTGTAAAGTTGATTTATAGTTGGTTTTGTATTCAAACACAGGGGAAGGTGGAACATAATCAGGTTCCATCAGTGTAACCTATCGGTTTAAAATGGCATCTTTTCTCCCACTTAGAAAGAAATTGACATATTCATTTATACGTATTATTAATTATCTTCACTCCAGTGATCAAAGTATTTCTCACAGCTAAATGACTGCAGCATCTTGAATCATCCTGAATTAAAAAAAAAAAAAAAGAAAAGAAAAAAAGGCATATACAAAATTTAATGAGATTCCCATGGGTTTAAAAACATCTCTGTATATTCTGGGCTTCTATAAAGCCATTTAAATAAAAGAAATATTAAAAAAGAAGAAAAACTCCTTGCCTTAAAGATGCACACAGACATAAAAACTTATTCCCCATGGAAATTGTGCCTTTAAATGACATTTCACTTTTATGAACATTTTTATTACAAAATAGATTTCCTGTAGTTAATTCCATCAGTTGTCCCACTCCGCTGCTACTTTCCACTGCCTCTCTAACTTCTTGTTATCTAAGTAAGGGTACATTAATTGCTATATGATGTAAGAGAGTTGGCTGCATGCCAGAGCCCTAAGCAGGGAGGCATAGTGCCTAGCAGGTCTCGCTGGAAGATGCCTGCACCCAGCTGACTGTGGTAGCAGTATTTAAGCAATATTTCCATGTGATGGATTAAGTGTCATTGATGGATGTGGGTAATGGTATCTCCTGAGTGTCATTTTAACAAGATGTATATGTTTTTGGACGTATTTCACAAGTCTTTGCAATAATGCATTAGTCTCACTGAGAAGGAATAAGTGATTAGTAGCACTAATTAGAAAGTTCTTGGAGACAGACTTTGGTTGATAAAGTACAGTGTGAGCTTTCAGTCATTAACAATAATACAATGAGTTCAAGGTAGAATCAATCTAGGAGGGTGATTGCACAGATGACATTAAAAATTATACATTCCTTATTAATAAATTGATTTGCATTCTAAATTAAATGATGGCATTTAATAAAGAAGAAAAAGAAGAAGGGAATTTTTTTTCCCATTATATTTGCTGTGTGAGGGATGTGTAGTTCTGTTTCAGAGTGAGGAGTTTAATCTTCTGTTATCTGCAGCAAGACCTGCATTTATGGAAAAAGAAAAAGAGAGAGCATGAGAGAGGGAATTACCTAGTGCTTGGGAAAGCTCATTATCTTGGCTCTGGGTGGGCTGGGAAGCCTTTCACAAACATTGCCAGTCATTTCTTTTCTTTCTGTGTGGCAAAAGTGAAGAAGAAATCAGTTTCTCATTCTGCGATTTTCACTTGCAATTACCAAAGCTGAGGGAATCTTGGAAATAGATGAGAAATGGATAATATTTATGGTTCCATTCAAAATGTTCACCCATCTGGACCAACCCTCACTGTGAAATAACCCTGAACCCAGCCATCAGGAGACCACATGTTGTCTTTGCAGAACAGGGCTAGAGGCAATAGCTAGATATCCCTACCTTCAATCCCACGTGTTAGTCTCGTGTGGCTCAACAACCACTTAATTCCATTAAATCACATCACAGCAGAGGCAGTAACTGGAGCCCCTGCATGGAAGGAAGGGACATCTGGATCTATGGAACCATTCAGCTACAAAGTCACTTTGTCTCGTTTAAATCCTTGCCCAATCTTGCTATACGACAGCCCTTAAACCTTTCTCATTGTAGGGTTGGTAACATCTGTATGTTGCCATTCTTCTCTTGCCACCCCAATGAACCGCTATTCTTGCACTGGAATTGGAGTTAGTAAGCAAGGTGGTATTATGGGTCAAAGCCTCTGCTGAGAAAAATGCTTCATTCAACCGAAAAAAAAAGTGTCAGGACCCTCAGGATGAAGATCTGTCACTGTCACAAGGGAACACTGCATGGTGGAGCTCCTCATTAGCATACGTGCTTAGGGTGCCTAAGTCAGTGACTGTCACCAGACAAGAGCTCTCACCCTGCATTCTTAAGGACTTGCACTGCTGATTGATGTATGCCATTGCAGAAACACAGATGAGTAGCATGCAGTTCTGATAGATTTTGCTTCATCTTCTTCACTGTTCAAAAAGATAGGGTTTGGGGCTGGTTTTGCCAAAAGACTGCCTCGGGGTGATCACTGCCAGAAAATCCCACCTGAAAATGGCTTAATGATTTCTGAAAGCAAAATTCAAGAAACGCATTCCCTTTAATATGCAAAAAAATAATGCTGTGGTTTTGCAGAGAGATGCTAGTGTCACAAGAGAGCCAACCATTACAGAGGGATGTGCTTACAAGGATGTGGCCATCGGCCTTTTCCTCACTGCATGAAATTCCTGCATCCTCTGGCCAAGCTGCAGGTCCCCCAAAATATCAGCTCAGAAAAAACATTGGTGTTTGCCCCTGGTTCCCCGAAGGTCTCACCCATAAACTGCTGCAAATGGGACTGGTGAGGTTCCTGGGGGGACCCAGCACCAGCAGGATGCGAGCAGGGAGCAAGATGCTGGCAGCTCCAGGAGGACAGCCAGCAACCGGTCAAACATGTGTCTCAGCAGGAACCAATGTGCACCTACACCTCTGCTTTTCCTTGCTGTCTAGGGAGCAGCTGTGAAGCAACCGGTCCGCAGTGTTTTTTGTCTCACCAGAAAGATGGCCAGTGCCACGGCAGGGCACAGAGTTCTTCATGGTAGCTGCGCTGGTGGCTGTCACTGGCGAGCATCACAGCTCTGAGGTGCCATGTATTCTTGCTCCTGCCTGCTGTCTTAAGCAGCATAAAAAGAAGAGGTGAGTAGCAAAAGCAACACCAAAAATGCCATGTTAGTGTTGCATTCCTAGTCTTCTAAATCAGGAGATGCCAACGTTAAAAACGCATGAAGTCAGCCCAGGTCAGCACAGAGGCACCACATGCAGGGGTGTGCGACAGCCTTTTGCTGGGGGATTGCTGACTGCGCTCTCCCCAAGACGGTGCCGCACTCGGCACCGCATAGGCAACGCTCTGTGGGTGAATCACTGTTATGGTGCGAACAGATTGCTGCCTTTGCTCTGCCCACACCAAGTCTAGGCAGCGATAGCCACGAAAGTTAGAGCTCGCTCTGATCACTGCTGGTAAGAGAGGCTTTTATCAAAGAAGGTTTTCACTAAGGAAGGTTTTTATTCCACAATGAGCTGGACCTACCTTCTCCCAAAAGCCATGGGACTCTGCAGGATCTGGGGCAGGGAAGGTGGAAAAGCACAGAGGTGCTGAGAGCTCAGTGCTGGTGCTACAGCCTGCTACAGTCACGCTTTGAGCAAGGAAAAATGAAATGCTCTGAAAAAGATTAGGTGTCAAGGTCTCCAGCCATTCACTGTTCACCGTGACTTCTCTGAGGTTTCTTTCCTCACAGTAAAGCAGAGACACCCCACTTATTTGCACTTAGTGCTGGGTAGATAAATCAGCAGAGGATGCTGAGGTGTTGAGGCGGGTTGAAAACTGGATGAATGGCTGGGCCCAGAGTGTGGTGATCAGCAGCACAAAGCCTAGTTGGAGGCCAGTAACCTGTGGAATACCCCAGGGGTCAATATTAGGTCCAATCCTGTCCAACATCTGTATTAATGATCTGGATGATGGGGCAGAATGTGCGCTCAGCAAGTTTGTTGATGACACCAAACTAAGAAGAGAGGCTGGTATGCCAGAGGGTCATGATGCCATCCAGAGGCACCTCGATAGGCTGGAGAAATAGGCTGCTAGGAATCTCATCAAGTTCCACAAGGGGAAGCACAAAATTCTGCACCTGGGGAGGAACAACCCCAGGCACAGGTACAGGCAGGGGGCTGACGGGCTATAAAGCAGCTAAACAGAAAAGGCTCCAGGGCTCCTGGTGGACACCAAGCTGATCGTCAGCCAGCAATGTGTCCTTGTGATAAAGAAGGCTGATGATACCCTGGACTGCATTAGGGGGAATGTTATCAGAGTGTCAAGGAAGATGATCCTTACTCCCTGATCAGAACTGGTGAGGCTGCAGCTGGAGTCCTGTATCCGGTTATGGGCTTTCCAGTACAACAGAGACACAGACATACTGCAGAGTCAAGCGAGAGGCTGCAAAGATGATGAAGGGACTGGAGCATCTCTCCTATAAGGAGAGGTTGGGAGGGCTGGGACTGTTCAGCCTGGAGAAAAGAAGGCTCAGAGGGATCTCATGAAAGTGCATAAATACCTGAAGGGAGGGTGCAAAGAGGACAGAGACAGGCTTTGCTCAGTAGTGCCTAGTGACAGGACCAGAGGCAATGGGCACAAACTGAAACATGGGAAGTTCCCTCTCAACATTAGGAAACACTTTTTTACTGTGAACGTGACCAAGCATTGGCACAGGTTGCCCGGAGAGGTTGTGGAGTCTCCATCCTTGGGGATATTCACAAGCCATCTGGACATGATCCTGAGCAACCAGCTGTAGGTGATCCTGCTTGAGCAAGGGGGCTGGACCAGATGACCTCCAGAGAGAGGTCCTTTTGAACCTCAACCATTCTGTGCATCTCTGTGTATGTATCCCTTTGTGAAGTTCCTGAGTTACTAACTCCTTCCCAAAGGGGACAACCCAGATGCTCAGCTACAGGGGCTCTGGTTTCTGTCTGGCTGCCTGCAGAATGCCAAGCAGAGCAGGAGACAGCAGCAAAGGTGTGAGCGATGTGCATAGTGCGAAGGCGAAAGAAGGGTTACAGTCCAGGGCTGGCAATTTTTCTGCCCATAGATGTCTGTGGAGAAGATGCCTGTGCTCCTTGAGTGCACAGTCTGTGTGTGCCTGTGGATTGGGTAAAGAAGATGAATCTGCAAAAGTGTAACGTGACTGCCAGCAACACCAGATATTCAGGCAGGATTAAATTCTTGTACACTCTGGGTGCAGAGCCATGGTTATCATCAACAGGAGAGGAATGTGCACACCACGGGGCAGCCTCCTGCTGAGAAGCAGTGTCTAAGCAGCACAAGGTTTGCTGCACCTCAGAGAATCCTGTTTTTGTGAAATGCAGGTACATCCTTATCAGCCACTTAAGTACAAAGAGTAGATGAAATCAGAGGCTTCCCGTTGCCTGAAGGAAGGGTGCAGGTGGTTTAGAAGGAAGTACAACTCCTATTAGCACAGATGCACAGTGCTAAGGGAGGCCATCTCCAAAATCCTGTCACCTCACATCAAGCCCTTGGTATGTGGGAGCTGGTCTGTGACTTCGTATCTTCAGTGTTGCTACCCAAGCTTCCCAACTGCCACTGAGACATGCCTTTAGGGAGACATCTATCCACTGAGTCTTACTGATTGGACTCAGTATAAGAACTGTTGTATTGAACTATCGTTTGAGTTATTCTTCAAGATTCAAATAGGAATACATCATTTGTGTACGAAGTGAAGACAGCTCATTCGTGACCTCCACAACTCCAGATGTGCTGTATCTCCATGTTCAAGTAATTGCACAGCAAGCCAATGTAATCTACCTTCAGACAACATGGACACATTGAACGGGACACATAGGCTGCAGGTAGAGTGACCTTCAGATGTGCTTCCTTCCTGTGGAAACAAGTTTGGGATCTGGTGCAACCTCAGATCTCAGCCTGAAATGGAGTTGGGATTTAGCTTGGATATAAGAAAGAATTTCTTTACTATGAGGGTGATGAGGCACTGGAACAGGTTGCTCAGAGAAGCTGTAGATGCCCCCTCCCTGGAAGTGTCCAAGGCCAGGCTGAATGGGGCTTTGAGCACCCTTGGTCCAGTGGAAGGTGTCCCTCCTCATGGCAGGGGAGTGGAACTAGATGACCTGTAAGGTCCCTTCCAGCCCAAACCATTCAATAATTCTGTGATTCTGTGTGGCTGAGAGAGGCACCACATGTAGAAGCTTGTAAATTCACCCACAGGTCTTACAGACCAGGCAGAGCAAGGTAGGCTTGAAAGCACTGCTTCTCTATATGTTAGCAGCAGAATTTGCACCACAATGTTGGTGAGACTGGTGTCTGCCTCCCCCTTTGGTCTATCTGTGCTGTCATGTGTACAAGTCTATCAATCACATGCATTAGGCTTACATTCAGTCCTTCAAATCATCTCTCTATAGAGTGGGATCAACAAGCAACTTTCTGCTCCTTAGGGAAAACCATGTGTTTCGGGACAGGTTCTCTCTTAAGCTTCTCTGTGTTAATATAGGCTCCGTAGAATAGCATGTATCACCTGCTGCGGTGATAAGAGCTGGAGAAGCTCTCAGTGACACAGGACATCTGGGTTCATGAGGAGCAAAGTGGTAGTCTGGGAAAACAGGTGCCCAGAACTGAAGCTGAACCTTTGAAAAATCACATTTTTAGCAGATGCTCAGGACTGAGTTCTGCTGGCATGAGAAACCTGCTACAGCTGTGAGCGTGTTTTGAAGATTCTGCATTTCTGGTGATTTATTCAGACAATTTTAAGTGAAAACTTTTTCTTTTCACTGGTTCAAAAAAAAAAACCCAAAAAACACAGTAGATGGTTTCTATTAAAAAAAAAAAACAACACCACACCAAAAAACATCTGCTCGGAGATTTCCTTGAGAATTTGTGTAGCCTGTGCCCTGAGTTCCTGACTGCAGACCTGCCATGCTTTGGTTTCAATGTCTGAAGTTTATGGCATGGCAAGGCACAAAGGTTTAACAACTCATTCTGTATGTGCTAGAGAGGAATTAAAATTGCAAGGAAGAAACAGAGTCAGTAAGTGTTAGCAAATCCTCTTAAGACAGCCAAGTCAGAACTGAAAGCCCCTCTTTAATCAAAAGATCTCTCCAATTCATGTCTTGTCCTGAAGATCAGAGACATGTTCAAACTCTCCAAGGTTAATTTTTTTGCCTAGTATTCTGTTAAACTTTGAATGCCAGCACATGTTTAAAAATTAGGCAGATAATTTCAAGTATCTTTTCAAATATTTTGCAAGAAACAGAGCCATTTACAGGAATACATGTGCACGGGAGGCCTTATTAGAAGAACAAAAAGGTCTTTTATGACCACTTTCAACTATCAAAAAGGAAGGACACTATTGTGTAGGAAAGTAGTGGGAGCTATAAACAACTTTATGTTTGAACATAAAGAAGTTATGAGCTTGTTTAAGCATAATGGATGGTGGTCAAAAGATAAACTATGAAAACCTGGGGTAGAGGGAATTTCACAGTGAGTTTATTTGTTTCAGTTGGTTTATTCCTCCAGCATTCTGTGAAGGAGGGTGAGAAGGGCTGTTGGGAGACCTGAGTCTGGTTTGAAAGCTCTCTGTTTTGTCTCTACTACTTGCTGCCTTTGGAAAAACATAAGTAAAAAAAACCAAACCAAAAGTAGACCTTCATATACAAACTCCAACAGGCGGAAAGACAAGTGTTAAGCTGGACTCACAGGCTCCTTCTTTCCCAGATTTCTCACTGCAGAATGACCCAGTCTTGAGAAGAAGGATGAAGAGTTCCTCTCAGTTGTCTCTCTACACCTCCTGAATCTCAAAACAACCTCTGCCTTCATGATTAAGTCCCACTGGGAAGAAGGAGCTGTAGGCTAAAACCCTTGTTAAGCAGAAGCATTTCGTGATATGAGTGTCAGCACTCCTGGCAGAACACACTCATTCTTTGCAGTACCTGCCTCAAAGGACAGTGTTTTCAAGAAGGCGTTTTGAGCAGGTATGCATTGATGTAAACTATGGCCCTCCTCCCTCCTATTGTTCAGTCTCTGAAAGTACCTTTGTGAATACAGCCATCTCAAAAAGCAGTTTGCAGTTCTCCATGTCATTTGGCCCTTGCATAGAACTTGATTTTGTATGGAGATCTACACTTCATTGTGTCAGAAATACAAAAATTATGAAGCCTTTATTCATTAATGAATATTTGTACTTCATCAAAACAATAGCTTTTGCAAGAAACAGAGAAAAATACTTGGAAAGGTAGCATTCATTACCTGGGTGTTCAAACATTATGTCTAAACAGGTTGTGATAATCTCCCCTTCTAATCAATGGAAGGATCTCTTTGTGATTTCCTCTCATACCAAACTAAGTGTCAAAGAGACATCAGAGGAGCTGCATAACATAAGTGTGAAATCTCTGTTGAAAAGAAAGGGTTCCTAGGGTGACTGGCTCAGCTTTTATCTGTCTTAAACTAGGACACATAAATCCAACCTGCAGTGTCTGAGCCCCACCCTTCATGTCAGCAGTTTTGAATGATAACAGGCACAGATGTTGATGTAAGACATAGCGTACATAGCACTAAGTATAACAAGTGCATGTCCAAGATATGAAGGAGCGAGACTCTCTTCACTTGATGTGAAGGAGCTCCTTTCTACCTCTGATGAGCACCAGTTTTCCTACAGTACAGTCAAAGCTGTCATTAACATTTTGATCCTGACTCCTTGCATGTGTGTTCTGAAGTTTTTAGTTATGGATCAGGCTGTTCAGTTGAAGTACGTGTTCTAATTTTTTTTCTACTTACCACACTTCGGCTGATGCTAAAGAGCAGTCTTGAAGTACAAAAATCGGATTTCTTTTTGGCTGAAATTAAACTGGAAGATACATTCCAGATGTGCACCATTATGTAACTGCTAACAAGAATTCAATTCATGACACCAGAGCTCCCCAAGAATGAAAGCCCCTTACACTGCTGTAATGTGGGTAAAGGGTGCTCATCTCCAGAAGTTGAATTCTGCAGTCCCACTCCTGCTGGACTGTACTACCTGATAATGCAGAAGAGTCTTTGTATTAACGCCTTGTTAAAGCTTGGGATGTTCAGCACTGGAATTAGATGAAGTTGATCTTCTCTCATAGTGAAAATGGACAAACCTCTCAGAATCCTTTAGCTTAGCTAAGCACTGCAAAATGCATGTATTTTTCCTCAACCCCATGTGGCTCAAAAGCTGTGCTAAGAACATGACAAGATTACTTCACCCAGAACAGGAACAAGTTATAGAAGTCACTGGGGGAAAAAAAGCTACAGAAATTGATTGTTTAGTGGTTTGGGGAGGGTTGGGGTAGATTGATTTGAGTTTTTTTTGGATATTCTGTTTGGATTTGTGTCATTTTTCTTCAAATCTGCCATCATTCTTCCATCCAATCAAAAAATAATTACCTTTTGTTTCATAAAGTAACTTTAAATGATATTTTGAAAAATGTATACAGGTGACATTTAACATGGGACAAAAGGTAAGGGTTAGAGAAGAGATTTGAGGCATGGTTTTACCAGGCAGGACTGATGTTGTTGAGAGCTGTATCACTTCTACAGCTACTACTGCTTACATAGCAAAGTTTGTCTGACAGGACTTGTCATATATGAGAAGTACTGAGCCTGTAGTTTACTGAAATTCATCACACCCAGGTAGACTTCTCCTTTCAGGCAGTCTCTGGGAAGTGTTTCCTTATATCATTTGAACAAAGATCCATTTTTTCTTGAAAACCAGGGAGCAGTTTTTCTAAAGCATGAGCTGTGTGGAAGGGCTTGTATACTTCTCCTTGAGTGGAGCTTGCTTGTGCACTTGATATAAATTTAATCATTATGCACGTCATTCTTTTTTATTAAAATAATAACATCTTCCAGGCAATCAAGCTGAGTTTCTTGAAACTCAGCAGTTTTACCTGCTTATTTATGGTAACATCAAAGTATGGGCACTCTCATTACAGTCTGTAAATAACCAGGGTTATGTCCTTGATCGGTGAAATATTAGTGTGTTGTGTGAGTGGGAGTGTCTGTCTGTTATTCCTGGAAGGCTATAAAGTGCTCAGAAAATAATGACCTTTTTTTTTAGTATTTTTGATAATACAGTCATCGTTTACTGATGGGGTATCTATCATGATCTGCTGGTCTTTTATACTGCCTTCCACAACATCCCAAACAGAAGCTGAAGATATCATCAGGCTGCAGAACAATGATGCTTCTGTGCATATTTAATCCCACAGACAAGTCCATGCAGAGCAGAAGGACGTGACCCAGTCTATTTTCATGCATTAAGTGGTGGAGGAAAGATGTCAGGGAACAGAAACAGAGTTTGCTGGTGAAGTCCTGTTGCATACCACTTCAGTGCAACACCTTTAATATTTTTCCACCCAGTGACAGACTGGTTCTTTGACCATGGGACAACATACACAGCACCAAGCCTGCTGGCATCAAATGGGAACCAGCTTTCTCAAACGGGGAAGAGGATCTTTGCCCAGGAGCTCGCGGGGCTCATTGACAGGGCTTTAAACTAGAGGTAAAGGGGGAAGGGGAACCTATCAGGCTTGCCAGTGACAGGCTAGGGGAGGATGCACAATAGTTAGAGGGACGGGGGGCTAGTAGGAGCCCTCAACCCGTTGCCCAGCAGCATGCAAGGGACACTGCAGCAATGTGGAAGTCTTGCGGAAGGGAGCTGGAGGCGCCTGAGGTATCAGGTGCCAACAAGAAAATACCCATGAAACACCTCAAGGGAAAAAAGGGATGCTCTGCTATGAAGGTAACGAGGCCGACAGCTCAGATGAAATGCCTCTATACAAACGCATGCAGCATGGGAAACAAACAGGAGGAGTTGGAAGCAATCGTGCTGCTGGAAAGCTACGACCTGATTGCCATCACAGAAACTTGGTGGGATGAATCCCACGACTGGAATGTGGCTCTTGATGGCTACAGGCTGTTCAGAAGGGACAGGCAA
>Ga0065711_1030380_pt1 | contig 32671 bp, 26 predicted proteins | sample Hoacrofraction12_FD_59098 | JGI IMG/M metagenome (GOLD analysis project Ga0065711, IMG submission 59098) | Hoatzin crop microbial communities from Cojedes, Venezuela - Epithelial fraction 12 v2 (version 2) | ecosystem: Host-associated > Birds > Digestive system > Esophagus > Crop | place...
CAAGACCCGCCTGGACAAGGTCCTGTGCAGCCTGCTGTAGGTGACCTTGCTTCGGCAGGAGGGTTGGACTGGGTGACCCACAGAGGTCCCTTCCAACCCTGACCATTCTGTGATTCTGTCCTTACCCCCAGCTTCTCATTTATCACACAGGTAGCCCTTCCTTGCCCCAGCACCAGCTTTCACGCAGCCATGGGGCAGAGGTGAGATGTGATCACTTTTATCTCAAGGTGCTTTTTCCTAAGCCTGTTTCCAGATGGGCTCATTCCCATTTCACTGTGTGGGTGAAGACACGCTGGTCCAGACAGATCACCTGCTGCTGCTGAGCGTGCAGGTCCTCATCACCTGCACCCAAGGAACAGTACAAACTTCAGCAGGATTTGGTCCCGCACAGAAGGGGCAAAAGGCCAAATCTGTCCTAGGCATCACTGGCATGCCCCAACCAGGGAGACAGCCTCAACCTCCCTCTTCTCCCCACTCCCCCCCATCAGTGAGGGATGACTTCTGCTTTGGTTTCTGTGGGAAAGACAAGGACTAATACAGCACATCCCAGGAGCTAACTGGCATTTGGGGAGGGAATCAAGAGGAGCAGAGATTTTTCTCCTGGTGCATGCCTGAAAGCCTGTATTACTTTTAACCCCAAGCAATTCTTCTTGATTGAGTCAAGATATGGTGTTAATTACTCTATAACTGTAAGTAAGAGCCACAGTGTGTAATCTGGATACGAGCACCCACCAACATCAGTGTTTGGATTGTAGAGCCATGTCTGACCCCCCAGTGCTGCAGGAACATTGCAAAGGGATATTTTTGGATATAAATTTTCCCAAAGTCAGAGGTCTGAAATTCAAAGTTCCAATTCAAATCAAACTCTGCTAATGGTCTTCAGTGAGATACTAAAGCAGGCAAGCGCTCCTAAAAAAATAAGCTAGATAATGTTCAGCCCTGTTTCAAAACTGCAGAGCTAGCGCACAGAGAACGACATCGATGAAGCCTCGCGTTGCACGGTCATAGGGCCCCACTCCACACACTGCAGTTTGTAAGAGCTTCAGATGTTAATGGCCAAAGAGTCCCATGGATGTTGCAAATGGCTCACCTCCTCCTTTGATAGAAACATAACCGCTTTGATTTTAAGAGCATTTTCAACACATACAAGAGTCACAACTCCTATATTACAATCTCTGAAAATTTGGGGGCTAATAGTTAGCAGAGAATCAAATTGTGAAATGGCATGAATGACACCCCTAAAAGCCCAGCCAGTCAATATTAGTTTAATTAAGGCTACAACACCTCAATGTACCGGTTTCGCCCCTAAGACCAATTTAAAGGCTCCCTCCCTATTCCCTCCTCCCAGCAGCTGTGGCTCAGCTCACTGCCCCTTCACACACCTCACACTGGAAAAGAGATGACAAACCATGTGCATTAAAAATACCCTTTAAAAACCTCCTGCTTCTTGTCCACAAGTTATTTTTAACGTGTGTCATCAAACGAGGGGCTCAGATACAATGAAGCTGGCAAACAGACTAGGAAAGGTTTCTATTGCAGTACTCTTGATCCCAATCTATATGCAAAATACAGTACAGATGCCTGTACTACGAAGTTGCACTGCTTGAGAAGAAAATTTCCCTTTTTCCCCCTCCCCAAATACTATTTTCAGGAAGACACCCTGCATTGCAAATAGCTCTCGCTAGCCAGGCTTGCGCTCATTTATTTGGCTGTGCTGACCCCCAGAGTCCGGCACCCTGTACGGCACATCCGAACGCAGAAACCCACCAGGTCACCGGCACGCTTTCCAACCACAGCCACCTATTCAGAGAGGTTTTGCTGGAGGGATTGCACCCCAGGCTGGGGATGATTGCACCCTGACAGCGGGAGAGAAAACAGACATTCACCCCTGTTGACTCCAACTGCTGCATGCACGTGAAACTGCAGAATTAGCTAGACAAGGGGGGAAAAAAAAACCATAGGCGTTACAATAGAACCACATAGAGAACCTCACGGAGAAGCTGTCTGTATCCGATATCTCCAGCCACACACCTGGCAAAACCCGAATTATCACCAGACAAGCACCAGCCGCAGCAGAAGGGAATCCTTTACTTCTGCTACTTGAGTCAGGAGGAAGCTGATACTGTTTTCTATTTTGCATTGCACATTTTTAGGACTTCATTTCCATTTTTCTGAAGTAATTGTTTACCATATTAGCAACTGTCAAACATACTAATCAGCCATTATTATACACACAGGAAACAGAGGAATAATTTTGGTTAATTATTCTTAGGTGGTTGTTGCAGAAGAGAAAGTATTGCTTAGAACACAGCTGCAGTGTTAAAACCACAGTGATGGAGACCAGAACCACCCCAGCACATGAGGACACTGGAGGCCGAGTGACTTCTCTCTTTTTATAACTGAGGAAAACCACAATTTCAGAACTCAAGAAAATAAAGCATATACATTAAAACTCAAAAGCCCCCAAAACCAGTCATGACTACAAGATTCGCAACGAAGGACCAGGGCAGAGAAAAGGACGCACTCAGCGCAGTTCCCACGTGAACAACACCGAGGCAGCACACCCCACTGCAGTAGGATGGGTCTAGATCTTCGTATTGTTTAGGCAATATTTTGGATCCACTTTGTAAAGTACTAAACAAAACCCAAAGTTTTGTGCAATCCACAAAAACCCTACGGCTCCAAACAAAGGATTTGTGAATCAATTATTCCCTTAAATGGAAAGAATTCTGTCAAACTAACACATTTGCAGATTTTGTGCTTCGGATTTTTGCTTTGGTTTGCTTTAATTCACTTCCCCTCTCCCCACCTCCTTCGTCGCTTCCGCACAAGCCCAAAGCTTTGGAAAAGCCATGGAAGTGTGCCAAGATCTCACTGATATGAATCCTCACTTTCCTTCTACCAGCATTCATTTTAAGCTATTCTGAACTAAAGTACTTCAACATCCCTCACAACTGGGACTCCACGCCTCCACGGTATTGCACACACCTTAAACATCTCGAGACCATCAGAGACAAGGATTGGCCAAACCACCTGCTCTACTCCCCTGCAAAGTCATTGCCATAATTAACATTTCTGTCTCTCTCCCTTTTGTGACAGGTACTCTGTTACTGCTCGACGCTCGGGCTCCCTTATGATGGGAGATCCACGGATTTACTTCATGCACAGATTAACGCATCACAAGGCCTTCTACCCATATTTACATAACCTTCATCATGAATTCAAGGTGCAATCATAACAAATTGGCAGTGAGCAGTAGATGGCATTGCAGAGTGCAGCTGAATGGTGAACAGGCATTTATTAATATATTATATATATTTGAGAATGGAGTAAAAAAACCAACGATATTTCATAAAGTATCTTATTTACTAAAAATCAAATGATCCAGCAATGTTCACACTCTGGGGAGCGGGGAAGGGAGAAAGAGAAGGGGTGAAAACAATCTTCACATCAGTCAGAACGCTTGAAGCAAAATAAAAGAACATGGGAAAAGCTGGGCTCCATGAAAACTACTGCCTTAGCTCTGGTGCTTCACCAAGCCAAGAACACAAAGACAGCCTGTTGGGTGCCAGGACTGTTTCCCACCCACTGCTCCCCACATGTGCTAACCAGACGCGGGGTTTGTGGACACCATTTGCCCTGCATTCCCTGGGTATCATCCCAGGAGAGCTCATCGTCTCAGGAGCAGGCATCTGCGCTGCAATACGTGTTTTCTGCAAACACTTATTCATGGTGTGGGTTTGGGTCGCGGCACTTCTACTGAAAACTACGGATACACACAGGTAAAGAACACACACAAAAATCTGCCAGACTAGAAACTTTAAGTACTGGTTTGACGCCGTACTTCTTGAGTGTTTTGCCACTTGTTGGCATGAGATTCTTGCCTTGTGCCCTCTCCTTCGATCTAGGAACTAACTGAAGTGTCTTTCTCTGGTGCAGAGCACTAAGACCACCATACGGTTTCCCTTGCCCAAATCTAGGTCACCTCGCAGATGAGGGTTTGAGGCCTGTTTTCTGTGCAAGTTCAGTATACCTACATACTTTTTTCACTTTCAAAGCTCAATGCCACCTTCAGCCTAGAAAAAAAAAAAAATGAAGTTTCTCCCCAGGTAAAAGGCATTTTTCACAATCCAGATGGAAACTACCTTCCCTCTCATCCCTACACAAATGACAACCTGACAAATCTCTTATAATCTCTATCTGTCCTCCTGTGAGGATAGGATCTGTGTTCTTGGCTTTGCTTCCCACCCTCCACCTGCAGGGCTGGCTGTCATTGAACCCGTGCGCACACAAGGGACAAAGGAAAAGTGCTGAAGCAGGAAAAAAGAAAGAAAAAAAGAGAGTAATAATAAATAGCATCCAGGAAATAAACTAGAACAGCAATATCTCTTGATGTATCATTCAGGACCACATACTACCCAGAAACCCTGTATCAGCAAACGGGCTGCTGTAGCACCGATACATCACCCACACTGGGACAGCCTGATGGGAGCCAGGACCAGGACTCCCTCCTCAGGGAGCCCCTCAGCAGAAGCACCCTGGCTATAGCCAGCATCTCAGTGTCCCACCGCCAGCAAGATTACAGTATGGAGCCCTATATTCCTTCCCTCCACACCAGAGGCTGCAATATTTTGCCATAAGCAAGTGTGTTAAACACTGGAAGTGGTTACATGTAAAATAGCTGTTCACGAAAATATCCAGCTCCAAGGACAGGTCAAGCCAAGAGAAAGTCTGTGATGCTGTATCCTCAATACATCATCTCCTTGTAGGAAAATATCCTCTACACTTCAGGGAGGGATCCCAGCACTTTTTCTTCCTCCAGTGTAAGTTATTAGAGATGTAGAGAGAAAGCACAAAGAAGACAATAGTAAGACTTCATGGTGATCTTGCACAAATACCACCACCTGCCAAACACCCAACTCTAGGCTCATTTGCAGCAAGGGGGACTTGCATCCATGACTATCCAAGCAACAAGGCACCCACACAACGTACATAACCCAGATCCAAGAGCACCCATCCCTTTTGTACATACCATTTCTCCTGCAGCTTCATCTTCACTTCACATGCCCTCTCCTCTGGCTGCAGCAGGTCCGACGTCCCTTGGAACCTGCTCCAGTACATCCCCTTCATGGTCATCACCACTTTCCATGGCTTCCACCGCAGCAGCTTTCACACAAACTACTCGCCTGTCTACACCTCATGGGACAAGTTGGCTAGGACCAGCAAGGAGAATAAAGGAAGCAAAAGCAGAAGGAAATCCAGAAAAGTGGTTAAGCTTCCCCTGGGCAGAGTGGCCAGAGAAAAAGCAGAGGGATTTATGCAAGTGAGGGAGCCAGCGCCTGCCCCTTGACCCAACTGATCACAATTAAGGTCTAAGCTGTCAGGCAGGTGTTCCTGCTTTAAGTAATTTGCTTCCACCTGGTTTCCCACTTTTTCTTTTTTTTTTTTTTAAGGTAGCTCCCTAAAAAAGCAAATGCAGTTGCTGCTTGCCCCCAATAAGCACTAGGATCAATCATAGCTATGGCCAGGTTAGCAGTTAAATTACCAATCCTCCAAGCCTCAGTCTTCACACCATCTGGAATGACTTGTTTCACAGTGACAATATGACCTTTTGCTCTTGGAATTTGTGTCAATCTGTGTGTTAATAAACACTGGGTTTAACGAAGTATAAAAATAATGGTTTCATTTCTTGTTAGATATTCCCAATATCTCATATAGCTTTAAAAAAAGAATCACATTTTACACTCAAGATGTAGCTACTGAAAACAACATATGTAATTAGTAACTGGACCAGTTTTTGAGACCTTCCACTTCTTTAAGGCGTCCCAGGGAGGTTGTGGAGTCTCCTTCTCTGGAGATATTCAAGACCTGCCTGGACAAGGTCCTGTGCAGCCTGCTGTAGGTGACCCTGCTTTGGCAGGGGGCTTGGACTGGGTGATCCACAGAGGTCCCTTCCAACCCCAAACATTCTGTGATTCTGTGAAGTCCGTTCACGCTCTGGGCTCTTGTGAGCCACAGGCTTTTTAAACCTCTTTTTGCTTTTGCTCCGTCCATCAGGTCAAGCCTGGACCACGGTGCATCACAGCAGATACAGGCTAAGACACGGCCTGGAGCCATTGTTCTTTGCAAAGCCTGAGCTAAGGGGGGATTTTAAGAAACCTAGAAGAGAAGACAAAGCGAGTCATGGACCACCAACCCCATACGACCCTGTGAACTGATGGGGGTTTTGGCAAGATATAGTCAGCCTGGAGAATAAAAGAAGAGGCACTGGGAGTCACAGCCTGTAAGGGTTTCCTAACATGAGGCTGGGTGCTAAGATAGGTCCTAAACTCATAGAAACTTATTTAGTGTAAGAGCCCCCAGCCATTTAAACCCTCAAACCTAGTCTGAACTTGGAAAGTCAATTTAGACAAAATCTAACACTCCTGGAATGATTTTATCATGGTCACCTTTCCAGGTAACCACAAATTAAATGTCCCAGGCTGTTTTCCATTAGTCCACAAATTAGCTGGGACTTATCAACAACATTTTTTCCACTAACTAACCGAGGTCTGTGCAGTGCAGGTCCAGGCAGCTGCCTCAGGGATTTCTGGGCACTGGGGCAAAGCTGCAACGCTCTGGCATGTGACATCTGCTCTGGGATGCAACAGCTACAGCAATGCATTAAAGCACAGGGGACTACATAATCCATCTATATGCTTGCATTTAAAACTAAATTGATAACATGAAAATTGATAGTTCATTAAAATTCCCTTTTACAGGTAAGAAATATTATTCAATTTTGAATTAATTTAGAGCTGTCTGGAAGACAGTAGCTCTATAAATACTGTAGTTTCCATCAGAGAAAATCCGTCATGAAAAAGACCCCAAACGCAGAGCACCTTGGCAAGGGTTCCAGCCTCGGAGGAGCAGGGGCTCATGCAATGTGTCCTGGTCATTTAAGACCTGGACTCCAGTTTGGTTTGGGTGCCCGTAGCTCCAGCTGGAAGGGTGGCTGGCTCAGCTCCCCTGCCACATCAGCAAGGTGACTCTGCAAGAGCAGGAACCCTGCAAAGCTGGAAGCTTTGTGCCACTCGCACCAGAGCTCTGTGGTATTTTACAACACACACAGCAGGCAAAATGTTCCAGCTAGGAAAGTTGCAGAGAGGCAGAATGGGGCAGCAGGAAGAGGTCTGGTTGGGAGTAAAGCATGAAGTAAAACAAAACTTTCTGTCTGTGCGTGTCTCAGACCTGTGTGACTCTCCCTGCTCCTCTGGCAGAAAGGCAGAGCCCAGTGGTTTCTCTAGGTAGATTCAGGAAAGCTGAGCTGTGTGGAACAAAATGCAGGGCAGAAAGAGACGCTCCTTCCCAGGGAAAATAGGAAAGAAGCAGCCAGCATATATAGTGGGATGTAAGGCAATTAAAAATGTCTTACGAACAAGTGCAGTTTTCTGATGCTGTCTGCACAGGTCTGGCAGCTGGGACTCAGCAGCAGAAATGGCTTGTGCTTAAAAATCCTTAATAACTATCAAATTAAGTGTTCAGGTTCATTTCTGTCCCAACAAAACTCTGACTTCAAGCATCAAATTATACTTCATCATTTGTCCAGTGGGTGAGGTAACATTGTAGAAAGAGTGTAATGTAAAGAAGTATGAGAAGGACATTCAAAAATAACATTTAAATCTCTTGTGCTTTAGAAAAGAAGAACAGAACCACTGGGACAGGTGTTGCACAGCCTTTGAAGGGCCCCTCTAGAAGTTTTACCGATGGAAAAAAGAGATTGTAATGCTTTAAGACCTGTAATTTACCCAGCAATATGCTTAGCAGAGGCTGTGGAGGTTTGCAATCAAAGAAAGAGAAGACTTACGATAATACAGTTGTAAATTGGGGCCAAATCAAATGCATTGAGCTTCAGCAGCTGTGCCAATTAAATCTCATTCAATTTGCCGAACAAGAACATTAACATTAATCACTTTGGCAAATTTCTTAAAATATTTCATGTCACTAAGTAGCTAAGAGGGTTTGTGCTTGTTTACAGTGCAGAATAACATTATATGAAGCAATATCATTAGTCACTGAGCGACTGCGGGATGCTCTAGGACCTCCTGTGTGGCTCATGGCAACACTTCTGTAGGGGTCCTGTGCCTCCTACAGGCTATATTCTTTCAGATGTATCCAACAGATATATATTTTTTTTAATTGCAATTATTCTTTGCCATCACACAGCACCCTCAGCACGGCCAAAGAATGAGCCCCCACAGCCAGGGAAGAAGCAATTTTGCCTTCTGAAGCCACCACATCCATCTCCAATCTCCAGGCCACAGCACCATGGCTTGGAAAAGGGAGATCCTGTGCAAACGTCCCACTGCAGTTCAGGGCATGGGGACGCAGGGAATCACTCTTTGGCCATCTTTATCTATTTGGGTCTACAATTAAATAGGTTCATCTTTTATCAGACGTTTGCAATTTCCAGAGCTGAGGTTGTTTTCTGCCCTGCTGTTGATTCCCTTTCTGGATGACTCATGTACCATATTATACAGCATGGGTGCTGCAGAAGAGGCATGTCTCCCCTGGGTTATTTCACAATGCCTGCTACCAGCAACAAAAAGCAGAGTTGTTTTTCTGAGATCAACAACAGCATCCCAGGCTGGGGCACCCTGGGGTGCAAAGGAGTCTGCAGGAGGACAACAGGAGAGAGCATCACCTGCAAGAAGTTCCAGGGATCAGCTTGCTTATTAGAGCATTAGGGGGGAACAGAGCAAGCGTCTTTCTGCAGGTAAGCATCTCAACATCACCACGTCTCACAACATCAGCGGTGCTCCCTGGAAACAGCCCTCCCGCAAGCCAGGAGCACAAGAGCCGCGCCGTGCACTGGCAGAGACGAGGTGGGACCTGAGCTCACTGGGCTCACACATGGGGAAAGGCTCAGTTAGCTCAGGGACCAGAGCTGCTCCGCCACACAACCCGACTGGGTGAGTTTTCCCCATATTCCCTTTCCTATTCCTTTCCTCGCTGCAAAAGCACTCGCCCTTCCGAGGTGGATGGGACAAGGTGGGAGCTACTGCCATACGGTCCTTGCCCTGCCAAGGGTGAAACTTGAGGTGCAAAACATGCTGAAAGGTTAAGACGTAGGATGCAGAAAGAAACAATGATAATAGAAAAAAATCAGGCAGCAAAATCAAAGTAGTGATTTTCTATAGCCACAGCTCCATAGATTTATCAGTTTAAATATGAATAAAAAGGGGCCAACTGTGCGGCAGACAAGTTGTTTTGAAATCAAGTAAGGAACAGTTGCAAAGTGCCCCAGGTGCAGGAAGCAACCCACAGTATGTCATTACCTGTTCATCAGGCAATTACATTTCAGGATTCCACACAGTAAATATGACTTCATATGTCATTTTGTTATTACCAGATGAGGCACGAGGAGCATTTCTGGAAAATTTGAGAGCTCATCGAGATGCATTGTAAGCATAAGACAAAATAAGTTGTGCTACCTGTTCAATGCATTGGTCTTTCCAGGGGTGCAGGAAATGTGTTGCTTTACACTCTTATTAAGAAATATTGAGCCCATGGGGGTAACCTCTCTTTTTCATATTTTCTTTCTTCTCAACCATATCCACCAAAAGGTTCTATCTTCTGCCATTGACGCCCCTAACCAAGGGCTTTCCTACCCCAGGGAGAGATGCTCCTCTCCCGCACCCCAGCAGCCAAACGGCCTTCACCTTCCCCTGGAAAGGGGCAGCACAGACCCCAGGAGAGCATCAGAGCCAGGTGTCAGGGCAGCAGCTCCTCCAGCACTTCGACCTCTCAGCATCGGCACATGCGAGGACCGCTGCCCCACTCCACTGGACACAAAGTAAACCCAGGGTTTATGTTTGCTGTAATTAAAGAAGGGGAAGAAAAAAAAAAAGCCATGTGGAGTGATGAGATTGTTCCTCACTGTCAGCAACCAACAAAATCAAAACTGACCCAGAAGAGTTTCATTAGTCCAGTTTTTATTCAAATTAAAGGATGGGGAACTACAACATGATTTTCTTTTATAATATAAATATCTCAGTAAAGAATGTTTCTTGAGTTGTTCGTCACACTGGACAAGACAGCTGTCAAGAGAATCACTTTGCAAAGTTCTTGGTCCTTCACACTCATGCAAAAAATCTTTAATTAAAAAAAATGAGCTTAAACAGTCAACGAACTCAATACAGTATACTGTCAGCTGCTGAACCAACAAAGTCTGTTTTATAAAAACAAAGAATTTCACACCCAGGTAAATTATTTCACAATCATCCATTACTCGTAAGGGTTTTTTATACATAAAATATACAAATTAAAATTCTCAATCTTTATTTCTTGCCACTGTAGAGGAAAATAAATTTATGAACCCAGAAACAAAGATAAAGGCAGAGGGGAAACAAGTTAACTCGTTGCCAGACTATAAAGTCTGACACGCTCCCAAACACTGTAGCTTTGAGCAACAAATTGCCCTCACATGAATGTGATTTATGGGCACGATGTTAAGCCAAGGGGGCAACTGCTCTGATACTACATTTTATTAGTAACGAATACCAAAGGTTAAAAACAAGCTGCATTTCTCTGTTGAACCATCATGTTAGCTTGATGAACAGGCATCACACATCGCTGGATATTAAGGATTTTGGTCTCTAAACACTGCAAACGAGAGAACAGAATTCAGCTTTCATGGTGGTGTCATGCAAATGCTGCCAAGTGTATTTATGGTAATTACAGTGCTCGACACATCTGTACAAAAAAAGTATTTGGGTAAACTGAATGAACTGAAAATTGGTTTTAATCACCCCCAATTTATCTATTAGGCACAAATGGAAAAGATGGACTGGATTCAGAACTCGTTTAAGCAACAGATTGCTTGAGGCAGATCTATGCGGCTTCACACGCGCCCGCCCGCTCTGCGAACCCAGCAGCGCGCGCAGCCGCGGGCGACGCCGTCGGCTCTCGGGGCCGTCCATCCCCGGGGAGGCTTTCTCCGCGAGAGCAGCGTCACCTCCGGGAAACCCACGGCCAGAACCCCGCAGCACGCGCTGACCCCCGGAGAGAGCCAGCAACAGCAGAGAGCCGAGGAAAGCCTTCGTATTCCCGAAGGACCACGGCGAGGAAGCAGCCCGAGTTCGGTTTGTAAAGCTTTTGCAAAACCTCCGGCGATCATTCCCCTGGTTTTGGCAGGCTGGGGGGTTTGCGCGCGCGGTTGCGTGCATGGCATCTTCCACCTTCCAGCAGCGCCGTGCTCACGCAGGAGCCGGGAAATGCAAGCGCTGAGGGACAGCTCGTCCACCAAGCTGCCCAGGAAGCAGCCACATGGCACAAGAAAAAATAAATCAGACTATTGAAATTGTTGTAAAATAACTAATAATCTATGAGCGTACTGGTGACGGAGGTAATGGGTTTTAATTTATCTCATAATGTTGAGGCCAATGCTGTCCTTCTAATACATCAGAATCAACATAAGAGCTATCCCAGATATTTAATTTTTTTGTGCAGAAAGCACACAGACTCACACCCACATCACGGCCAGCAGAAACTGCACCAGGGTGTAAGAATCAGACCCAGAATTTCACAGAAGTGTCACTGACAACCATAAAAAGCAATCCAAAAAATTATTTAAAATTGTCTTATAAAAATATTTACAATAAAATTTGTTAGCACTAATGCTATGTGTTCAGTCCTAGAAAAAGGCAATCTTTAAGGGACCTGGCTCAGGTGCTCGGGATTAACACCACAAACATGAAACCACACGCCAAAGACAGACAAAGTCAAAAAGCATTTCAAGGGGGGGGTTACAGCTGGTTCGTCACATGTTACAGCTGTTCATATTGCATAGCTGGAAAACGAGGCCACCTGACTTGCATAACACTGCAACGCTTGAGGAGGGAGGAGAGAAACGTGTCGTGTGCCGTCGAGGAGAAGTGGCAGCAGCCAGGAGCAGCACCAGTCACCCCCAGCGAGGGCTGCGAGTCCCAGCCCTGTCCAGCACGCTACAGGTCGAGGTCAGCGGTGGGCAGAAATGCCATTTTACAATAGCAGAAAAACACCAAAACCTGTTTTCCTCCTAAGCAAGGCAGGTTTATAGAGACATACAGCAGAGGAAAAAAAATTCTCCAACTTTCAGGCAAGTCCACCTTTCACAACATCTGACAAACACAGCAAACTCCAAACTTGCTTCTCTCCCACACTGACTACCAGCTTTTATCTCTAGCCCACAGGAACTCAGTCTCTGGGCAATCTTTGCCTTTGCTCCAGTGATGCTAGGAGTGTGAGCAGGTTAGTTGGGAACTGTTCCCAGCCACTGAGCTCTAGCTGGGCTATACAGTAGCTCTTTAGCTTTACGTTCCCTACGTCTACACCAGAACTACTGAGGGCCATGTGTGCCCACATGCTTGTCCACCCTTGTCCAGCCATCTCCATCAGACAAGAGATGCGAACACTGACCAAAAAGCTTTGCCTGTCCCGTTTTACCCTCTATTCCCACCGGCTGCATGAAAGGGAAACACCTTTTGGCGTCTGCTTTTGGGGCAGTGAGTCGGAGTCAGCCCAGCCCAAGGCATCCTCTTGCTTCTGTCACCACAGAGCTGCATCTCGGGACCCCGACCCGAGGGCAGCTGCAGCCAGGGACACATTCTGACCGGCCTCAGTAGCTTTTACAGCATGCAACACCTCGTAAAAGAGCAGCGGGTCGTACTACTATTTTGGCACATTTCACTGCAGATTGCAGAACCCAAAGCAAGACCTTTAAAGGGTATTATAGAAAAGAACTAACTTTTTATTACTATCAATTTTCAAGACCTCTGAGCTGACATACAACAAAAGGGTAGACATCAAGAATAATACTGCCATTTCTTTGGACAGTCTGCTTTTGTTTGTAAAAACAAGAGCATCCAAAGAGGAGCGGGTGCTACCTAACGCTGCCCGTGAAGCTGAGCCCCTCTGTGAGGGGCGAGGCAGCAAAGCAATGAACAGGCACCTGTATCACGAGGGCCGTGTCAACTCCAGCACTAAAAATCTACCTTTTTCTAGAAGTAACCCACTCCTTTACAAAAGCTGCACAAAGTGATGTAGTCTTAGACCCCTCTGAAATAAATTTTTAAGTATTTTTCTTTTCGGCTGTAGAAGGTCACATGGAGTCTTTTTGACAGGAGATCTACGGAGACAGAAACCAGCAGAACAACAGCGGTACATGCTGGAGCTCGACAGGAACATGGGCAGATTTGGTCCTGCAGGCCAGCTGCCAGCTACAGAAAGCCTCAGCTGATCTACAGGGAAAGAAACAAAAAACAAAAGAACAACAAAAAAGGAGAGAAAATACCTTTCTTCAGCTGGGGAGCCTGTTGGGAGCCCACCCCTGGACGCAGAAGCATGCTGGAGCTCACAAGGAGACACAAACAGGTAAAGTCAAGCATCTTCCTAAACAGAAAGCTTGAAGAATTTGGGATGTAAGCAAGACAGCTACCTTACAGCTGGATCTAGATCGGTCTGTTTTGAATAATCTTGTGAATTCTTCATACTAATAGAGGAACGCCTTCAGTACGGGCAAGATCAAAATAGCAATTACAGTGACAGTGATTAGTTAACCTCCACACTCTGGAAGCATTAAAACACCGCAGGTATTTTGCCTTGCTCGTTAATCACCGCGTGGGTGACGGAGGGTTCTCGCTGTACGTAATGTCTCTACACTAATGGCACCATAAGGTATTTCCTTTATCATCTAAACGCTCTATTATGAAATGGCGTTGAGATGCTGGACAGAGCTGGAACTGGGGAATTCAGCACAGCTGAAACGCACGGGCTGGGAATATTTTCCACTCAGGCAACATTTGTTTCATAGGAGCCATAAACCCCGTCGGAGCAGCACACGTTTTGTGGGGTCGCGAAGTTTGGCGTGGTTCAGGCGCTGAGGTTTCAGCCCCAGGGAAGGCACTGCCCAGCAGGGCCCATCACATAGAGCAAACAGCATTCATGGCAAGTAGAAAAATCACAGGGCATTTATTTCCACCGTACGACAAGCATTTCGGCGACACATACAGTAGTCCAGTGGCATTTACAAACGTATGACTGAGACAGCGTCACACTCAAGCCAGAGCACCCTGTTCCAGTCCATTTCTGCTGACGGCTTTTCTCGGTTGGTACTCAGAAGTTTCCACTGCCAGTAGTAAAGTCTACCTTCCAGGCACAGTGAGTAAATAGTTCAACTAATTACGTGCACGGAGCATCAGTAGTGAAGAAATCCAGAAGTGTTTGTTTTTACTCACATGCCCAAACGTAGCAGTTTTGTTTCACACAAGAAACTCAGTGCCTGTGGTTCAAGCACAGTGTTTATCTCGGGACACCAGCCATTGAGAAGAACGGTTGATTGCACCACAGAGAACAAGCAACACCTCGTCTCTAGCACGGAACAGCTCCCCAGAGGGATTTTCGCTTTGCTGCACAATCCACCGCAGAGCAGATGATGTTCGTAACGTATCGCTTGTCATGCTAAGACGTTAACAGCAATGAGATGGGTCAAGCCAGAGGTCAGTCGTCTTCCCAACACCACCAAGCTGGATCCGCTTCACTTCTGCTCCTCGCATTGGCTTGATCATGTGTCACAACGGTTTGTGAATCACAGCCACACCTGTTGTAAGAATGGACAGACACATTTACCATAGGACCAACCCCTGGACAGATACAGTTACTGCAGGAGCAACCCCTGGCTTGCAATGTGGCTGAGATCGCCCTGCAAAGCCGAAGACCAGCAACAGGCTAGCAGACAGGCGTCTACTGCTTCTATGAAAGGTTCCTCTACCGAAAGCCACATAAAACAGACAAAAATATAAGATTAAAGCTTCAGCAGGCACAGCCCTCAAGCTTATATGAATGTTGCCAGCTCTCCCACTGACTATTTACCTGCGTAACTTCTCCCCGTGCTCATGCTGGTTGGTAATAACGTCCACTTGTCCGTGATGGGGTTGTAGTATTCCACCGAGGCCAAGTTACAGGAACCATCATCTCCTCCCACCACGTAAAGGAGACCATTCACCGCACACACACCTCAAAGCAGAGCACAGATGGTTAGACATGGGCTAACTCATCCCCCACAACACATCGCCTGCCACGTTCTGATTCATTCCCGAGCAGATACCTCATCTTCCATTTTTATCACTTTCTTACAATACTGATCACTTGCACCACTAGCACATCGGTCGCTTTAAAAACCACACAGACAACTGCAACCAAACACCACAGAAAGGCTTATTGTGGTTACCTGCATTTCTTCTACACATATTCATGTCTGCTACTTGCTTCCAGGTGTTTGTTCCTGGATCGTAGACTTCCACACTCTTCCTTACTAAGGGACCGTCGTGCCCCCCGGTAGCGTACAGCAGCCCGCTGAGAACACCAACGCCTGCCAAACAGAGCCCAGCATTAACCAAATGTACAGGGGAAAGGGTTGCACTTCCCTGGACCTTCTACTAGGTATTGCCTCGGCTCCTCAAAGGCACTTCCAAAACCTGGGCCACATGTGCCTCAAGATCACCTTGGACACGGTCAACTCTCCACCCAGCCACCACATGGCACTACAGCAGACCCACGCAGTAACGCCTGGCAGATGTCCTGTCTTCCAGGGCTAGGCTCCTTCTCAGGTAGATCTTCGTCTATCTGAGGTCAATAGTCCAGTCCCACAACATTCATCAGCCTTTATTCAATCTCCTTGGACTGACTTGTTCTCTCTTCCCTTTGCCTCCCTGACTGCTGCACCCCACCCCACCTCATCCCTATCAGCCTGATCTTTTCTGCCATGGAGCCCTTTGCTTTCTAGCTTCATGCCCACTTCCAGGAGCTTTATTTTTTTATATTCCTGCTGCCTTTATGCCTCATGGCTTCATCCCTTGGACACTCTTCCTCTTCTCAACAACTTACTGGCTCCAGCCGTTGAGGCTGTCACTGGGTTCCTCTCCCCCAACTCCCGCCCCAAACATGGCAGAAGCACTTGGCACAGACAAGGTGCTCCCAAGGCCACCTTACCAGCCACTTTTGCAAGACCCTGGCTCGATCTCTGGGAATGACATGGATCTGAAGGGTGCTTCTGCCTAATATTAAATAAATTAATTAATTTAAATGTTCACCAATCCATGAGAGTTAGAACTTCCAGCAACATATCTTCATTAATAGGTTCAAAGGCCTTTATTAAAATTAACAAAGTGGGATGTTAGTGAAACAGAAACACAGATCTGAATTGCATCATTTCAGGCACGGGCATTAACCAGGAAGATAGCCCCTGTGCCCTGAAGATGGACTCGCGCTGACGTCTGAGGGAAAGGCACAGAGACAGAAAGGCGTGCACAGCCAGGAGAGAGGCCCTGCCACCATAAAACCGATGGGTTTTCAAGTTGGTCCCTGTGCAAACATCTTTCTTGTTTGCCACGTGCAGCACAGGGAAAGGAGAGCACAGGAGCAGTGCTGTGATGGCAAGCTGGAGAGCATGCACCACCAGGGCTTGGGAGCTCCTGTGCCATGGGAACTTCTCCTGGTGATGTGTCACATCCCAGAAACGCGATGTGTCACATTGCTCTGAGCCTTGCCATGGTCAGCAGGAGCAGGGACCACAGCAGCCACTGTGCTCCACCTGCAAGCCAGCAACACGAGGTGGGGAGGGAAACCATCTGAGCATTATTGCTCCTCCCTCACCCCAAAACCAGGCCAGCACCTAAGTGAGACCAACTGACGAATTGGACTTGATGGTTGGACTTGATGATCTATGGTTTGACTTCATGATCTTAGAGATCTTTTCCAACCCATGATTCTATGATTAAAGCTCCAGCAGGCTCCACCGTCTGGGGGACAGAAATGCCGTCACAGGTCTACCACCCTCACCTCTCTCTTCTCGGGATTTTCTTAACTTGCTACTGCTGGGTTTGGCTTTGACCAGCCATCTCTCGCTGTATCAAGAGGTGCCAAGATCCAAACATGACACTGGGACTCATGGTTCATCTCATTGATGGTAATTAATGGTAATTAATCACTAGTGGTGATCACTCACTGGTAATTAATCTCTAACTACGATAAATATCCACTGTACTGGGCCACATTCTCAGTCTGGTTGAGGTACTCCAACATGCAGCATCTAGGAAGAGCAGAACACGTCCCACTAAGTCCTGGCCCCAGAGCTGGTGCCTCCCAGCTGACTGGGGAATGGGAACTCATTCAGCTGGTGAGGAAAGCCTACGGCGCCTGAGCCCAGCAGCCTGGGTTTGCAGCACCTCAGCATTTGACTATATTCAGCTGTTAGCAAAAAATTACACCTTTAAAAAATAACGTGCTAATTTAAGCAAGTAGGAGAGTATGAGAGTCAGAAATGGCTGGCCCAGCAGACCTGGCAGAACCTGCACATCTCCCCGGCACGGATCGAGGACACCCTAGCACTCACTCGGGGACACGCCGGGACTCAGGGACACCCCAGACCACCCGTCCCCACCTCCTCTAGATGCCAGCACAGGGACGGCAGCACTGAGCACAGCTTCGTCCATGGAGCTGCGGGACAGACCGTGCTGCACTGCTGGCAATGAGGGGCACCGGGCAGTCCCCTCTCTGGTGTCTGCTAGAGGGGCATCTCGGTGACAACCAGAACTTGAGGAGCTCAGCTTTCAGGTTAGGAACAGAAAATTGCAAGGCTACTTGGCATGCGAGCAAGAGCGTTCCTAACACCGGACTTGCCGTGTGGAGATGTACTTGTAAAGCAGTGCTCAGAGTGTTTCAAACAAAGAAAATCCACTAAAATCCATCCCACTACAGGCACAGACTGTGTTGTTGTGTTTCAACATGAGATACTCATTCTGTATGCTTGCATCAGGCTAGGTTTAAGCACCAAGCAGACACTAAAAACCTCGCCAGCTGAATTCAAACCAATAGTGTGTGTGACCATATTTGCCTCACCTGGAGTTACGGAAAAGATATTAAGAATGAGGAAAGCAAGCTGGCACGTGGAGAGCGGCCTCCCAGCCGCCCAGCTCCGAAGGAAATCCCCAGCACAGCTTAACCTGCAGGGTTCTTTCAGCCCCCACGCAAAGGGCAGCTGCGGGGCCTGGCAGCTGTGAACCGAGCGCTGCACGGCTTGACACCGGAGAGGACCCACTGCACACACTGAGCAACAGGACCATCGCCGACACATTCCCTGTCATCTGAAGACGGCTTTAAATGCAATGGGTAAGAGCTTTTGTCCCCTTCAGAAAGGAACAGCCACCGAGAGGACAAGTGCCTATGCAGCCTAACATCACGTAGTAAGTTAGAAACCATCGAGACTAGAATATGATTCTTTTTAAACATGTCCTTTCCTCTAATCCTCCAGGCCACCAACTCTTGCTAGAAAAAGGTACACCAAAAAACAACTTTTCAGGGGCAATCTGAGATGAATTTTGTCACCTTGACCTGGTCTGCACATCACCCAGTGCAGATGTGCTTTGTGCTGCAAAGCACCCACTGGCTGCTTGCAGAGAAGACCCAAACGGAAAATCCATCTGACAACCCCGAAATGACAGGGGAGGCGGCAGCACGGCTTGGCTTTCCAGACCCCAGCTGAGCCTGCAGCTGGTGATTTGGAAAGAGAACTCCTTGCTTACAAGCACGATGCATCTGTTAGCAAGGCTACTTAGAAACACTGAACATTATTTCATTAATCCAGAAATTAATTTCAGTTTGGCAGATTTTAACAAAGTCAAGAGAGCTCCTGAGAGCTTCCAAGCAATTATGGTTTCTCCCCTCATGGGAAGGAGGGGGAAATAACAGGTTGCGCTTGCCAGCCCAGCAATGCCAAAACACACTTATTCCTTCCCGAAAGCAAAGGAGAACGCAGTGATCATCCACGCTTAAGAACACATCTGTGAGCCAGTACCTGCTCCGCTGCGTCGAGTGCTCATGTCGGCTACGTAGGTCCACTCGTTTGTGGCTGGGTTATACTGCTCGACGGTACTAAGGCACTGACGGGACGCTCCATCGTAACCCCCCACGGCGTAGAGCTTCCCTGGAAGAGACACACATTGGCATAGGCATTACGGCTACAACTGATTCACCTCACCATCACGCCTGACGGCCCCAGGACGGGACAGATCTGGATGAGAGAGGCGCTGGGAGATGTGCCTAAACCTGCTGGGATGCCTGGGGAAAATCCATCTGAAGTAGGCTCACAGACAGGCGGGACTGTTTTTAAAGCTGTCGACTAAGACATGGAAACAACACGACACAACAGCTTAATTAGAAGCCAAAATCCCAGAGGATTTTCCAAATGACTTGTTGGCCCAGGAGAACAAGTAACATCAAAGCACGTTCTGATGATCGAGTGCTTCCTCCTGTTCAGGTGTCACAAGGAAAACTGCCATCAAACGTACATTAATTACAATATCATATGAGCAATAAATATGCAACAACCTCTTATCTTCACATAATTCCTGCATGGAAACCTAGACCTGATTTTGAAGAACCTGGGCCAAATCAAAACCAACCAACATTGCTAGCACAGCTGAGGCCAGCCTGCTCACTCCTGCCTGGTGATCACAGCACAGAAGATACCACAGCAGACCCTCACAGCATGGTCTATCTGTCCCTCCCTACCTCAGCTCAGTGAAAGCCGGCCAACATACACCTGGCAAGACTGGAAAAACAGAGTCAGATGTCACAGGACTACACCATACGTGACACAAGGCTGATGCTCTGCCGTGTCCTCTGTTCACGGCCCTGACTGATCATCTCTCCATATCTCCCTGTATCGTCTATCAGCTCGTTTTGCATTTAGGCAGTAAACTCTCTGGGCAGAGAGGGTTTCTTTGTGTTTCTTTACTAGACCACCTAGCACACAGGCGTTCTAGGTCTAGACCAGGCCTCCTAGACACCGCAACAACCAACCTGTAACAAAGTTCAAAAAATATGCAGGAAAATTCCTACCCAAGTTTTTTGTACAAAACCCACGAATAAGACCAATTTTCAGTCCGTAACAGCAGAGCCTGGCCACAAATGAGCTGTGCAATTCTCTATCACACAAGACTCCCACCAGTAGTTATCATCTACAGCCTTACACCTTTCCATCCTCCTGTTTCCTTGATGTTTGCAAGGCTCAGAGAACAAGCCACCTCTTTTATTCCTCGTGGTCCTGCCTCTGACCCCTGTTCTCCCTCAGCTCCACTCATTCCTTCCTTGGGCTGCGATCATTAGGAGAGGTTTGCAAGGATCAGGTGTACGACCGCACTCCTCCTGCGTCTACCTGGCTCTACAAACATTTCCAACTCTTCTCTGTGCTGTTGTTTCAACCTGCCTGGTGTTAGTCAATGAATCAAGGCAGGAGCGCCAGACAGAGCAAGACAAGATAAAGTTCCCTGGCTGGCATCAATTATTAGATGTTTTTAGCACCCACAGACACCAGATCAATCTTCATCACGTTCAGGTGAACACTGTGGATTAACTGCAGGCTGCGTCTTGTTCCCTGCACCAATATGCTGAGCTCTTCTTCCCCATCACATCTGCTCTCACTTTATTTTTTTTTTTTAATCAGGGACTCCAACACGTGCAACCCTTCTTTGCACTTACAAACAAAGCAAAGGAAAAGGATTCCATATGCCTCCAAGCAGCAAACCTGTCAAGAGAAATGCATCTCTCGGGTATGTATTTAATATTTATCCACATTCAAATGACTGGTGCACTTCAGCAAATCCCACTGACTGCCAGCAGCCCGGCACTTCACAAGCATGGGCCAATTATGAAGGAAATGTTTCTTAAATATGCAAATTTAGAACAACCACTGCTATTTACTCTGACTTTATCTCGTTCCCTCTTCTCCCATAAATACATTTCATGTACATACACACATTTTGGGTATTTCCCACGCACACAGGTCAAACCAAGGCCCTCCAAGCTCAGTTCCAGCACACTCGAGTTTGGTGCTGACACAGAGGTGCCAACAGCCGCCGTGGTCCCTCCAAGCATGCTCTGTGCCCACCTCACCGCTGCCGCAGCACCAGCTTTTGCTGTCATCGGTCCCTGCTCATTTACAAACCACAGCAAATCGTGCCGGGCGTGCCGGCAAGCCTGATGTCAACAAACACAGGTTTTAGCTTTCCTGTCTAACCGCCAGCTTAGGGCTGTGGGAAGGACCACACTCCTGTTTGTCTCGCTGAGTAGATTTTCCATGATGGAAAATCCACGCAGCGTCTGCCGATAGCAACAGCGTACACCGCACAGCACCGTTGGCTTCTACCGGCCAGAAGCAGCCCGGGAAGAATAAGGATTCAAAGAAACCTGGACACACCTCATGGCATTCACAGGAGGCATGGGCTGGTCTGCCATGGGTCGGAGGCTCTTGGAAAGCTACACCTGATTTTTCACTAAGATAAAGAGGAGAATGCAAAAAGCTGCAGCAATTACATCATCTAAAACAAATCTTTACCAACCAATCTAGAGAACAGTTCCCGCAGTTCCCTCCTATTGCACTTAACCGTTCAGGCTTCTGTTTGACCCAGTAACATTTGCTTGATGGAAATGGCTGCTGATTTTCTTACCCTCCACAACTCCAACTCCAACACTGCTTCTTCTTGTGTTCATGGGAGCCACAAAAAACCACTCATTGGTTTTATAGCTATAGGCCTCAACTGATGCCAGACCTAGTTAAAAAGGGGATACACAGGTTTTCTAATTAAAAAAAAAGAGAAGAAAAAAAGATTGGTGTTGCACTTTCATCTGCCTTCCACCTCCTCCCAAGCCCGTCATTCCCCCCACACTCCTGCAACCCAATTTTCTAGTCCCTTGCCTTCAGGCTGGGGCCAGCACATCAACGCCACTTCGTTCAGCAGCTGGAAAAGCTGTTACCCCATGGCCTCTGCCCCGAGACTGCTGCTCCTCCAATGTGCTGGGGACACCAAGGTGGAGCAGAGTCCAGATTCCAAGCCCAAAAGTCCATGGTCTTACAAAATGTCCATGCAAAGGTTTACAAATTCCCCCAGATCCCGTTGCACTGTACTCATCCCCAGCTGAAACAGCGAGTTTAGGGCTTAACCAAGTGGCGAAGCTGTACAGCAGAGGCAGAGGTGTGAATCTCAACATGAAGTTATGCCAAGAGAAATCCCAGATACACACACCCCGTAAGATGCCTTGTTGGCATTTTATTCACGTTGCTATGCAAAATTTAACTAAAATCAGGAAAAAACTCTTTTCAGTGCACAAAAAAGCATATTCTTACTGAGAACAAAACTGGAAGAACTGTGCCACTAAAGAAAAAAAAATAGAGAGATACTCTGCAATTACTGATGGGTCAGAACATGCATGTGGTTAGTTACAACATGCAGTAAACCCAATCGCTGGCTCTTTCTCTATAAAATTATAGGGAAGGGCACAGGAGCCTCGCTAAAGCTCTGCAGTCTTTGCAGGGGTCTCTAAAAACATTTTTTCAGGTCAGGCACTGCCTGGTTCTTGCTCAGTCACCTACCGGTGCTGCCATCAAAGCCGCCCACGGCATACAGGAGATCATTGAGCACAGCCGCGCCTAAAGTGCTTCGTCTTTCCTGCATGCTGGCTATGGACGTCCACTGGTCCTTCACGCCATCGTACACATCGACCGTCCGGACCCTCAAAGATCCGTTAAAGCCCCCGACAGCATAAACATTGCCAGCCATAAACACCACACCTGAGAAAAGAGGAGAGAGGTCTTATGGAGGTTTCACAAACAGCTTGGGAAGCGAGTATCATCAGACATCTGCCAGGGTGCATAAGACAGCAGGGAAGAGCAGAACGTGGGCAAGTCTTTGGCATTGGCTGCAGGTTAAGAGCATTGGCGCCAAGTCTGATAAAACATGTGTGTTGCAGGGAAGGTGAAATGCACATAAATGTGTGGCAACATACGGCACAGATGGATTTCACACCTGAGTTAGTAATTTTCTAAGCCAGAGAGGACACCAAATGGTGATCTACATTAACAGCCCTCTCAGATATCTTCAGAGGAACACTCCCAACTTACAGATCTGTCCTCCATCACCCACTCCTCAGCACCGAAAGGGTCTGACTCAGCTCCTTTGATTTTCACCAGGCAACCAGCATGGGAAACTGGATCCCTGTGGGCTGCCAGGCCAGCGGGATGGTAGTAGGAGGGGAAACACTGATGGAGGAGCAGCCAGGAGAGAGAAGTGATGAAGGGGAGACAGTGGCTACGGAGGGCAGACAGGCAGGAGCAACCCCTCTAGAAAGCAAGGCACCCACCCGAATGAGAAGGATCCGTGTGTGTAGTGACAGAGGAGGAAGGAATGGCAAAAAGAAGGAGCTGGCCAGGGACGCATAGGAAAGCTGAAGGCACGACTGAGGACATCCAGCCAGCCCTGAAGAGCTGCACTGGGAAACCGAAGAAGGTTGCAGCAAAAATTCCCGTTACCTGCTCTGCATCTCCGTGAGGGAAGCTCAGCAACTTGATCCCACCGCTCCTCCTCAAAATCATAGCATTCCACGCTGCGAATGGCTTTGGGTGCTTGCCCGCCCACCACGATCATCACCTGGAGAGGGAAGACAAGAGCTAGAGAACCTCAGACACCAGCCCACACACCTGATCTCTGCAAAGAAACCATCACCACAACCTGGTCAAGAGTAGCTGCCAAAAACATGCTGCAGGCCCACTAGAAGCCTCTGCAGCGACACTTATTTCAGTCAATTCTATTCCAATGGGGAAGAAATTGTCTCCAATTTAATGCATGCTAAATATGGCAGCCCTGCTGACCCCTCCTCACTGTTTTACCCATCAAACACAAAACCGCTTGGCACCACGGCACATGCAAGACTTGCTGAAGAAGTATTTTAAAGCGAAGAAGATCCCAGCATGACTTCCACAGCCAGCCCACTCTTTAGTCATTATCTCCATGGTGGTGCAAAAATTAATCGATGCCACTTAGCAAATGAAACCTGACAGCTGTATTGCCACCTGCGGGGAGGATGACACTCGGGAAATCATCAGGACTATTCAGACCCGGGGTGCTGGGCTACCAAAGGAAGTGATTTTTCAGCTTCATTAAGGCTTTTGGCTGCAACATGTATGGATGCAAATCCAGTAATTAAACCCTAAATTCCTTACAGAGAGGGCAGATCTATGTGAAGGTGACCAAGGCAATCTCAGGAGCGCAAGAACCACTCTGCTGGATCAGGCTAAAGGTCTGTCCAGCCCCAGATTCCATTCCCAGCAACAGCAAGCAGCAGATACTGGTGGAAAAGACCTAGATGGGGTTCCGTGTGGTCCTTCCTAAATCTGCCCTGTCTGCCACCAGAAGACAACCTCCCGATGGACTTGCTCACCTGCCCAGGGACAGTGGTCCCAGGGCTGCCCATTGCTGGGCACTGCAAACCAACACGTGCACAGGCAGCGTCCAAACCACCCGCACCTACGGACAGCTTGACCTGCACTTTGTTCTCAACACATTTTCTTCGACCCACCACAGCTACGAAGAGGGAAGATTTGCTCCCCTTATCACAGCAAATCAGCAGGAGCAAACACTATCCGAAACAATCTGATTTTTAGAAGGCCAGGGAGCTAGAAGCAAGATAACAAGGCTTCAAATACAGTCAAAGAATAGATGGGAACTGGCTTTAGCCTCTGCAAGGAGGCTGTGAGTAGCTGCGGGGATAAGATCGTCACTTGGGTAATGAGCTCCACTCCAATCACGGTTGCTTTGAAAGTACAGAGCTAGACGGCAATTTAAAGGATTTGAAGAGTATGGAAATAGTAGACTGTTTGACTTACAAAGATGAGAACACGACATAAGAAAGCAAATTGAGTCTAAATCAGCAGCCTGACTACTAGTTGAGTAACAGTCTTCCACGGAACACTGCAGAGCTCCACATGATTACAGCATTAAGAGATTTCACAGCAGACAGTAATCCCTCCCCAGTGGGACCAATGGACCAGATGAAAGTTTCTCAGTAACAGGATTGCTGGAAGACCATCACTTTCTCCCCTTCCTTTACAGTTAAAAAGAAGGGAGGAGAGACCTGCAGATTTGGGTTTGTACTCCTAGGTCATGCCTTAGAAGATGTTGAGAACCTCTGAACTTGCTGATTCACTGTTTATTTCATCCTTAACTACTTCAGTCCTTGAACAAGGGTCACGTCAGCCATTCACGATAACCCCAAAGCTACGTTCTACCAACCTCATCTCAACACCAGCAGGCAGAAAGGACACAACACACCGGCACGCTCTGCAGAACCACAACTGCTCGATGAACAGTCCAATATCTAAACATCTGAATAGTTCCTCATAGCACAGACCTCATACATCATCCCACAAACCAAGCTCCCTACAATTAGTGCTTAGAAAAATAATATTCTGTGGTTCTGATGTCTTACAATCTCTGAAACACTTATTAACAACTTCAGCGACAGTCTGTTGAGAGACATCGTGCCAAACTGCGTTTATCTCCGGGGTACAGGGAAAACAGTTTCTGTTGTCATTTTTTTCTTCACTAATAAAGCAGTGGCCAGAGCATCACACGCCTGCAGGATAAATGCAGGGAGTAACGAGGATTATTTAGTCAGTAGCTGCTTTGAGTCTATTGAAATTCTCTTCCGACGTCCTGCCCGCGGGTCTGGGTGCCGTTGTTTCCTGTTTCCGACCATGGATACAGGAGAAGGAAGGGCACCTGCTGCAACCCCGGCGCTACAAGCCAGCAGGCACCTCCGCCAACCCTCTGAGCTCTCCAGGCAGCAGCCTGCAGCCGCTCCATGGGCCAGCAATTCTCAAGTCGCAGCTCCTAGAGCAACAACCACACACAAAACCACTCTGTGGCTGACCAAATGTTTGGAGAGCGGACCCCTGCCTCTGGGAGCAGTGACACTGCTTCTCCTAAGGGCTTATCCGAGTTCATCCAACTCAATTATGTATCCTTGGTGGGCACAGGCAACACCAGAAGAGGGAGTAAAACACTTCTAAAGGACGATCACGGAGTGAGTGAGAAGTAATGTGGCAAGCATGCAAGCTCCTTTCAAAGGCAGAAAATGCCACCAGTGTGAGTGACGACCTCAGCTTACCTTTGGCAGGCTAACGGGAGTCCTCGGCTTTGTTCTGGGATTCTTTATCAGTTGCCTTTGATCCAGAGGAAGCAAATGATATTTCATGGCCTCGATAAGGAAGTCTTTACAGGTGTTGTTATTCTTGATTAAAGCTTCTTCTTCAACTGTCTGAGAACACACACACACAAAAGATCGTTTAAACTGAAGTACTTGGTGGCACAGGTCACAAGGAGCTTTGCAGAAAGAACATAAGACCTGGAATTTCTCTTCCAAAGTACCAACATAAAAAAAAAAAAAAATGCAGAAGACAAACACACGCATCCAGCTCTTCCCAAAGAAATGCATGCAGTAACATCCGAGCTTCTCACTTCTTTCCAGTATCACTCACGAGTAGCAGTGCTCCCTCTATTTTACCACCCTCTGCCAGACACTCAACTCAGCAGAGGAGAATTCACCAGGAGTCTGGGTACAAGATAAGCAATTTCTTTCATTTGAGGCAGAATTTTTAAGGACAGGCCATACCTTTTACTCAATCAGAAGATATAGCTGAGAGAAAAAAACACACTATGGGTTCATCTTGTGAATACAGATTTTATTTCAATTGTTTTGATTTTTTTTAGACACACGATAAAAGCATAGGAGTCAAAGCGCCCCTATGCCAACCCCTTCTTTGGGGATTCTCAGCTCATTATTGAGGCCCAGATCCCAGGAATGAACTCCTCAAGAACAATCTCTAAGGTAGAGAGCACCTCGCCTGCCACTCACGCAGACCCATCTCTATGTGCAGAACACATCTTAAGCCAAAATTCTCACACATGACGTGTTTTCACCAAGCCAAATTCACTTGTGCATTAGGGAAAAACACTGCACAAGCTTGTAACACCACCACTTGGGTATTTTCAGGGTGAAAAATCCCAATATATTAACTTCTAAACACTTCCACCAAGAGGGGCAGGAGCTCTGCTCTCGGTACTGCCTGGCTGAGCACTGGTCACTTTTACAAGCAGGCTTCTGCGCGCACACACTTACTTCAGAGTCCACCCGGTTTTTCCTTTTATTCCTGTTCACAGGCTCAGCGACATGCCAGATTACCCATCTTGGACAGAAGCAGCCAAGCCATCGATTAAGGAGCTACCAGCAGCTTACGTGCAAGTATTAATTACTTATTTGCAGACTAACCTGTACAAGATAATCTCTGGGCAAAAGGGGTAGGCGAACATGCTCCATCAGTTTAGCCATGTGCTCTAAGCGAGATTCCTTCTCATAATTTATCCAAGAAATAACCGCTTCAAAGACCTACACACAAAAAGCACAGTTAAACGGAGAAGAGAGAACTGGCTTGCACAGCCACCTACCCCAAACCAGAAGCATTGCGGTTTTACAACATCGAAGGAAGGAGGTGCAAGATCTCTATCAAACAGTTGAAAGAGTCGTGACTCTGGCCACAACATAGCAAAGAGGCGAGCTGACCATGCATATTAATAAGCAGCTTCACGTCCAGATGTGCTGTATCACTCTCAAAGCTGAGCGTGCGTCTAGGACAGTCCCACACCTCTTGGACATTAGGACTGGAAGGCAGCCAGGAAACTTCGTCAGCCTGCTGACATTGGCACGGGACATTATTCACGAAATCAGCCACAACGAGTACTCCTGAGAACAGAGATCTCCCCTCCCAAAGGAGTCTGGCCACACAGTAAGTCACTAGGCTCACCATTGTATTTAATCACTGCACCAGTTTCCTCCCCCACCCATAAACCAGTTTGCCCCCCACGCAGGAAAGCCCCTGCCCACGGAGCCTCTGCTCGGCATGCACTGCACTGCTAAAAATACTCGGCTGCTCCAGCTGGGAAACAAGGGCAGGCTGGACTTCTGGTCCGAACCAACAGCCAGTTTTACTCCCAGATCCAACCGGTTCAGATAAGCATCCAAACTTTGACTCCGTGACGAACGGCTCACAACCAACCCCATGCAGCGGGAGCCGTGCAGAGCCCGGCGCGTGGCACGGACGCGGGTAGAAGCATCCTGCGTGGTCTCCTGCCATGAACGTGCATGTGCTTGTGTAACTGGGAGCCTCACTCCTCTCAGAAAAAAGGCCTAAAAATGTCACTGGGAGCGGGAAAGGCTTCCCAAAACAGCCAGCAAGGCAAGCAGAGGGGCTGGTGCAGTCTCAGATGCTGCACAGCAGCATCTGGATCATCGCAGTGGAGTTTCCCCATGGAGCCAGAATTAAATTGCGACCCTTAACTCACATCCACAGGCAAAATTCCCCACGTGCTCTCGTGACCCCGGTTGCTGGTGGGGGGCTGAGCACAGCCCTCTCCCACAGACCCCAGCCATCCCATGCTTCCCCCAAAAAGCATCGCTGGCCCTGCGCCCTCAGCACATGCCCTTGGGTTTCAGGTCCCCTCCAGGGTCCCCAGAAGGTCAGGCCAATTTGCAGAGATATCCCATCCCTCCCACCCCTCCCCAGGAAACCCTTTTGTTCGGTCCTAGGTCACTAATTTAACCAAATTAACCAGGACCCAGGGCAGCATCTCTCAGTCCCCAGTTGTTGCTGGCAAACGTATCTGCAGGAGGCACCGGCAGACGCGTCCTCCCACACAGGACAGGCACATCGGAAAGGGGTTTCCTCTTCTCACGCTAAACTCTATACTTTAAAAAAGCAGTAAAGCCCCAGTCTCATCTCCTCTGCCAACAAACACTGCTGCTGAACTGCTTGGGATTCAGGACACTGCGATGAGGGTTTAAGCAACGCAACGGGGAGCCGTGCAATCAAATCCCAGCAAACGCGGAGGAAAATCACTTCTGCAGAACCCTTAACTATTTCAAAATGAAAACAAATAAACAAACGAACAATTTCACTTTGGCTACAAGGCTTTTAAAGCAGAAACTAGCTTGTTGTGAGATTTTTAATTGCGAATGAGCGTGGAAGGAGCATAAAGCAAATGTTTAGCCAGCAAACATGCTTTTCATTAACCTCTTCCACACAAAAGCTGAACCACAGAACGGGTCACGGGACTGGCACAAACCCAGCTACTGACCAAGACGACAGCGAACAAGTCTTAAGGGAAGGTAAAGCAAATGTGCACAGGGAATAAACTGCTTCCCGAGTTAGGCATACACTGCTGTATCTACCCTAAAAATAACAGAAATTTTTTAAAAAATCAGATTCTGGCCCCTTCTGTTGTCTCCAATTCCTAATTTTACGAGAAGAGGGGGAAAAAAAAAAAAATCATAATCCAAGACAGCAATATCTCTGTTTAAAGGCTACAGCTGTTTCCACTACTGCCGTGCCCTCCCTCCGCACGCCGTGCCCGCTGCAGAGCCCGAGCAGCCGCTCCCCGAGGAGACGGGCTTTTGCAGCCGTGCCAGACCCGCTGCCGGGCTGCGACGACAGGGAGCGGTGACCCACACAGCTTTCTCCAGAGCAGGGGCACGGGCTGAGCTGGCCCCTGGCACCCGCCTGGCCGTAGGCGCAGTCCTGAGCTTGGGAGAAGCAGATTTCCCACTCTACAGTGGGGAAGGGTAAAAGCCTGGAATATCCCCTTTCTGCATGCTCCCTAAGCAAAGAGCAAGCCCAGATGTCTTCCCAGTCTCTTCAGCCAGAAAACCAGTTGTTAGATACTCCCAGGAGCGAGGACCAAACTGTGCATCAGCTCCCACTACACGCTAGCGGCATGAGACGATGAGTGGATTACTGGGCTCTGTGTAAAATCCTCAATCCAAATATCCCAATCCTTTTAAAGATTTCTTCCGTCACTGTTCTGAGCTGGCAGGAGCCCTTTCTCACGGGCTGGAAGCCCCTCCATTTCACACACCGTTAGTAAATGCGAATAAACAGGATTTTTTATAGATTTTCCTTGCTTGTATACACTGTTCTAATTCAAGAGCCAATTAGGTCAGGTACAGAAAACACTGCTAAAACTGTCTTCAAAGTACTCAGCTACAGCAAAAAGAGCAGGCAGGGACCAAAATAAACTTTTGCCCTAGGCCAAAAGGGCCGGGGCAACTGCAGAGGCTGGCAAAAGCAAGGGGGAGAGGGAGAGAAAGGAGGATACTCTGAGTAATGGGGAAATGTTGGCACCGTTTTACAATTAAAATAGATTTCTGTGGCAGCAAACAATTTTTTGCAATTTTGTATGTACAGATATATACACACACATATACTTTTCTATATATAGACACATATTTAGTTTTTTATATTTTTATTTTTATTTATATTTTTTACATATCTCATATGTTAGCAGATAGGAAGAATAAAGGTCAGGAAAACTGCTTGTCTGTCCTGAAGCTAAAATAAAACAGCAGCCTATGAGTCTGCCCTCAATTTTCAGCACTTCTTTGGACTCCAGCACATATTTCATGCTGATGTTCCAATTCCATTCTCTGCCTCTCTCCTGTTACTCATATCTGTTGTTTTGAATGTGCAGCTTATGCTTACATTTCCTTCCACTGCCTTGTATTCTCAATTTTTACAATCAGCTAAAGAAATACTGGTTTTGATTGTATAAAGCTCAGACGAGGGAGGGAGTACTTTGATTTCTCCGGGCACAAGGCCAATGAAAGCTTTTTAACAATGCTGCACAGGACTGGAAAAATCAGTTCCTAAACTTGCACTTCCCTTTGCAGGCTGCTTGGCTCAGGCAAAGCGATTCTGCTGCGAGTTCACGCCATTTGTTTGCTCCCTTCTTGGCCCTGCGTGGCAGCTCACAGCCCCCCACCGAGACGCCCACGCTAGCCCCACGCCCGTGGAAACCCAATCCAGGAGCCTCCAAGTCTGCTGGCTCAGGATCTGAATGAAGCATTCCTGCATCCACACCTCACAGGGTGCTGGTTTTCTGGCAAGCTCGATGGTCCCTGAGGGCCCCAGCACCCACGTGTCTGAGCAGGATGGGTGCACACACCAGGATGTGGAGACCAGCAGCACCAAGCACACCCAGGTCCAGGCTCATCCCACCAAACCACAGGCACGCAACAGAGGTCCTGAAGGTACGAGCCACGTACTCCCCAAGCTCTCCTGTAGCCTCCCACAAGTGTTCACCTCCCTGTAGCGACAATTCGGCGGTAAGCCGAAAGACTCAAGGCACACACCTCTCCCCAGAAACCTGCTGCAGGTCATGCAGAAAGCCCACATCAGAGAAAAGGGCTGGACCTGGTGTTCACCACGTGCCATAACCGCTGGTCACCCTCCTTCCCAGGACTACGGACTACACAAAACGTGCTGAACCATTTCAACCACAAAAAAATCGTCAACCGGTGCCTTTTTTCCCCTCGTCCATTAAAAACACTGCTGATGCTAGAAAAATGTTTCTTTCTTTCATATTCTGGTTGTGGGCCTCCTTTAGTTGTTCTGTCCAACATGCAACAGAAGTCAATGCTCCTCCCTGGCTGAATGAAATTGCCCTTTTTTTGAGGCTTTATGGCAGGTAATAAGAGCTTTACACCAACAGCAGATGGGAGGGTCCCAGTTTTCCAGAGAGGGAAAGTATTTCATTCGGGCCCCCAGGGTTTTGGAAGAGATATGGATCTGAGAATTATTACTTCCTAGAAAGAACAATCAGGTGAAGGTCATTTTTATGTGTTTTTAGGATCTGCATTATTTTTAATTTTCCTTTCCATATGATCTCTGCTGGAAAATGGCCCCTAAAAATTATGAGAACAGTTCCCAATGCGAGATCTCGAAACATTGCGACATTCTTACATTCACTGCTGCTATACAATTTACTGTACCTTTTCTTCAGAGGAGACTGTGAGCTTGTCGCTTGATATTAAACTGCAAACCTGGTCCAGACTAAGGCTAAGAAATTCTTCTCCTAGCATCACCTCAGGAAAGTGCTGCTCTGTTCAACAAACGAAAAGGGGGAATAGAAAGTTATAATGAAATCCATGCTTTAAGTCAATGGAAGGACTAGAGCGTTCAGAGAACTGCTCTTATTGCAGCTCTGAGCACCCGAGACAAACACACTGCGACGGCGGAACAGAAACAGAAAACAGTCTCAGAGCAGGTGAAAGAAATTTGATGTTATTTCAGGTAACACAAGCCCTGTGAGACACTTTCATAAATTAGACTAAATGGGAACTTCACTTTCTGCAAAGCCTCCAAGTACCTTCCAGTGGCAAACACGATTAGAAGTGGCAATTGAGAACAGTGTCCATGCCTTCCTAAAGTAGTAAATAACCTGGTCACCTGAAGATTCAGTTCTTGCCCACTTCAACAAGCTGGACAGAATCAGATCTGCTCAGCACCTGGACGAGATACTCCAGCGAGGCTACCCGATATTGGTAGGCATTCAAAGGAAAGCCCATCTTCAACAGGAACCAGCCAAGCCGTCCGTTTGGTGCATACGCTCAGCAGCAAACAGCGACGGACCCCAGGGTGTCCAGCTGAATCTGTGTGGGCAAGGGGGCCCGCAGAGATGGGCAAGGTAGGGATCCCCATCCCATGCATATAAATGGAAGGAGAGCTGATCCCACTTTTAAATTATTTCCTCAAAACATATAAATTCACAGAATCACAGAATGTTCGGGGTTGGAAGGGCCCTCTGTGGGTCACACAGTCCAACCCCCCTGCCGAAGCAGGGTCACCCAGAGCAGGCTGCACAGGACTGCATCCAGGCGGGTCTGGAATATCTCCAGAGAAGGAGACTCCACAGCCTCCCTGGGCAGCCTG
>Ga0065711_1030381_pt1 | contig 32671 bp, 8 predicted proteins | sample Hoacrofraction12_FD_59098 | JGI IMG/M metagenome (GOLD analysis project Ga0065711, IMG submission 59098) | Hoatzin crop microbial communities from Cojedes, Venezuela - Epithelial fraction 12 v2 (version 2) | ecosystem: Host-associated > Birds > Digestive system > Esophagus > Crop | place...
ATACTCAAGTCTTTTAAAAGAATCACTGTGTTGGTTAGGACCACAATATAAACTGATGCCAAATGCAACACAGAATCTAGTGTCTTTATTCCAAGCTGCAAGGTAAAGTCAGACTCAGGTGAGTGGATTAGTCACACCAATCTGCAAGCAAACCTACACATTTTCTTAAATTTCTATAAAAAGCATACATAAATCGATTTTTAAATACTCCACTTTTCACCCAAAGGGTAAAGATAAATGTCATTCAGACCTGATCTCATTTTTGGATGTGCTGCTTCTCCTATTCGTTAACACAAATAGAAAAGCAGATCAACTGTGAGTGGAGAAAAGCTATTGTGTTTTTTCCCTTTTGAAGGAAGCAAGCTGAAAGAAATGAAGGAGACCTATGATAGGCTCCTCTTGGACTCAAGTGTCTAAGAGTAAGTTGAATAGCCTTTGCAGGGAAAGGGATTCTTGTATCTCCAAACTTTAGCCTGGCCACTTAGCCAAAAAGAGAGCATCTGAGAGCAGTTAACATTTGATGCAGCAGATGGAGTGGAAACTAGCTTACTATAGTAGACAAGATAGTATTTAATAGGAAAACAAGAGTTTTCTGAGAGGAGAAGGTTGCAGAAGACTTTGTATAGGGTCTAAAAGTGAAGAAAAAGATACAGCATTGGATGTTTATGTCAAGATAGGGGTTTTCTTTGGCTGAAAAGTTTGTTGTTGGAACAATATGGTATGATGGCACTAAACCATCAAACTTGTTACATACTCCACTTTCAAGTACAGACATTACAGATATTTTAAAAGTATATGGAAGTTAACAGAGCCTTGGACACTCGCATACCACAAGAAGTCAAGAGGAAAAGATAAGTTGCCTGGTTTTGACTCACTTGCAGATCATTAGCAGAGGATGCAGTGTAGTATCGAGAACACACGTGTCAATCCCACTGTAGGGTCACTGCCCTTCTTCCTCTTAACTAATCTATGGAAGCAGAAGAGGCATCCAAAATACTTGGGTATAACTGAAGAGTTTTTCATTGCTAGAGCAGTGTCCACTACCTAAAGGAACCTTTGTTTGCAACATTTGGAAAAAAGATGGTTGGCTGGATGGAAGTACCCTGTAGGTCAGATCTGACCTATGACTGCACCTGGCCTATACTGGTCTAAATTTTCCATCTCTAGTATGAAAGATCATGGATTTCTCCCATGCTGCTTTTGCTGAGGAGTACTTTACTAAAACACCTTCTGTAAAGACCCATCAATACTGAATATGAAAAAAATTATTTTAATTTTTTAGGCCTCAATTCCATTGTCTTATCTTCCTGTCTTTTACTCCACCAGATTAAAAAACTACAGGACGTGGCATTTTTATCTTCTGCTTCGTCCTCAAGACAACTTTTTTCCTCTTTATGATAAGCTAAATGGAGTGAGGTTTTAAGCACCTTATTGTAAAGCATCTATTTGAATGCAAGAATTTCTCTATCAGACTCTTGAGCATTCGGTGAGGAGATAAAAATCACATTTCTGTTTCTACTCACATTGCCTCTGTTTATACAAAGATTTCATTAGTTCTTTCTGGTACAGCATCATCTTGGAAACTCATCCATTCAGTTCCACATCTACTCTGAGCAGCAAACTTTTTCAGAGTAATTTCTTTCAAGGCTATAAATCCTTTGTGTGGTAGACATGGCCAGCATTTCTTGTGTTTAGCTATGTCCAGTTGTGTATGACTGTGTATAAATGTCCTCTGCTCGAATTCCCCCAATTTACCAAGCAGTTGTGTTCAGGTTTCTTACCAATTTTTCCCTCAAGCGATAGCTACAGCAACCATCAATTTTCTCAATAGTGATTTTATATTTAATTCTGGATCACTGATGAAAAGATTGAATTCTAGTAAGCAGTGATGCACTAAAATTCCGTTTTTCCATGACAACCTTCCTTGAAAACAGGTTTGAAAAATCTGCCATTTGGCTGGTTATTAGTCCACATAATGTTTATCTTAAGACGGTACAATACTAAACTTGAACAGAATAGTGTACATTACAATACTCTAACATTATATTTATAGGAATTGAAGCGTTTTACCTGCATAAATTGCACTTTTAATTTTACCAGGATATGAAATTAGGTTAGGCCGGCAAAAACTTTCTTCCACAGAACCATGGTGACTCACAGTCCTTTTTAATTCTTTATCAGATGAATTAATTTTCAGATTTTTCTTGATAAATGAACAAGCCTTTCCTGAGCCATTTCAATTAGTATTCCTGGATACTAGCTTGACATTTGTGCTTTTACACATTTCCAAAATTTTTCAGTGGTTTTTGTGAGTAGTCTAGGTATCTCCTAAGCCTGTTCACATCGAACTCTTGAAAGATATCCATTCTTTCTGATCTTTGATTCCCTGACAGACTCTATTGAACATGCTCATGGAAAGTATTTAATAATCCTTATGACTAGAAGGCACTTCCATCTTTCTTTCACTGCAGCATAAAAAGCTTATAAAAATAGAATACAGGTAGAAAGACAGTCACCTGCTGAACTCTCCTTGCACTTGTGGGTTTTGTTTTCTTTCTTTTTCCTGACCAACTAAAATGCAAACAAAAGAATTTGTTTTGCTGAAAAGAACCCATCTGTCTCTCAGACTTTCTTCCTGCTTGTAAAATTCCACAATATTTGGTTTAGAAAGACGTTTAGGATATGCTAACTTCAGTATAAAGGTACTGTTTGAGCTGAAGTCAGATGGGCACTGGGAATTTAAAGGACAAGCTACAGGAGCAAAACAGTTTGGGGTGGAGAAAAAAAATCTCCTCTGAAAAGCATAGAGTTCTTTTCGTGGTTTTCCCTGGATACATTTAATAAGAGGAAAAGACTCTCGCAGTGACACCTAATTGCTTTTGTTCCTGTATATTCTCTCTGCAAAACATTAAAAGTTGCAGATCCTTTTCTGGATTTGAGGACAGTTGTGACTCACTTTTCACTGGCAAAAAGACAAAAGATTACAGCCCCCCTATGCAAACAAAAATATTCATATATTTCATGTATTTCCTGGCACAGTATTTTTTCGTATTTCTGGACATACACTCATTTCATACATCATATTGCCTCCATCGCCTGTAGGATTTGCACTACTAGGTCAAAAAATGCCCCGTATTGGATGGTTGCCCTTCAGGTCACAAGATGTGGCAGAAGATGGACTTGCCAGGTGCAATAGCCATCTAATTTAAGTGAGTTGATAAGCAAATACTCACAGTCCCCCTGATGACAGACTGCATTTCTTCCTGAACTTGAATATGATCTTGTTATTAAAGTCTGCTTTATACCTTGGACTATGTGACAATTTTTTCAAGCTTTAATATTGGTCTAGAGTTGAAAGGAGAACAATGTTTACTTTCTAATTGCCTCACTTAGTTTTGGTTTGATCTCATTTATTTAGCCTTAAAATGAAATTGTTCCAAAGCAACTGCTCCATAAACCAAAGTGACAGCACTTAACACTGCTCCAGCACATATGTCTGTCACTCAAATAGACAGCTGTCTGTAAACACATGTAAGCAGCTTCATTCTTCCATCAGAAACCTTGCTTTTACCAAGTCATAACAGAAACATGAGTAGAGTATAATTGTTTTGAGAACTTGTTCCATAGTTTCTGTGCTGCGATACTGGCCTAATTTCACTGGGGAAGAATAGAAGTTTTATGGAGCTGGGAAAACCAGTGTTAAAAAATTACTTATAATTTATATGTGCCAAATGGTACTTCTGGCACCTTAATTATTCCTTGTTTCATTATCCCTGGATTCATGATAGCAGACTGATTCATAGCTTTCACATTTTCTCATCCTAAGATGATACAGAGAGAGGAAAAGCAGCTGCTGTTTGCAGCAATATCTGTCACAGAGGGGATGCCAGAGTAGCACCTAGAGGGGCCCTATGAAGAAGGTCTATATGATGTGCCAGTCTCTTTGAGGAGTTGTGGAATACTTTGAAAGTGGGTTTAATGATACTCACTGTTTTGTGGGAATGAATCACCTGAAATTCAGCAGCAATAATACCTATATTCATAACGATGTCATTCTGCAACACATCTCAGAAAATGGACTGCACACAAAAGGCAATGCATACAGGAACACTCTGCCAAAGCCAAGCAAATGAAACGCACAGGACCATCACTTTTACCAGCCATTGCTTTTTTTTCTTGTAGTGGGTAAGCGTCATCCAGGCAGGCTCAGTTTTCCTCTCTAGTTTGTAATCATATTCTGCGTGCAGCAACTCTCTACAATTTACATATTTAGGAGGAGAGGGACACAGCCATTGCAATTACAACTTCATCAGCCTAATGTGATCTCTGTCCCATCTTTCTGACATGTCAGTGCTTTATGAATCAAGCTGCAAGGTCTAGTTTCAAAACCCAGAGTCTGTGGTAGACGTAACTACCATGTGCACAGCAGGAATGGGAGCAAGCAACAGGATCTCAGCATGTGGACCTTCATGGTGCCAAGGTACTTGCATCAAATCTTCCACTTTAGTGTGTTTTGAGTTGAGGAATTATAAAATGCTTTGGTCCAGGAACTCTGACGATAGTTCATTAGGCTGCAATGATTGTGCTTTGGGAAAAAAAAAAAGTTAATTTTGAAATTCAGAGTCAATGAACAACTTTGTCCACCAAATTCTGCTAAGATTCAATAAGATGTGTTAGGTGTGCTCCAGGAACTGTGTGAAGTGTGGTTCTGTAGATCATCATGGCCTTGCCCAGCCTCTGCATGCATCAGTCTGCTGTGCTGCTCTGTAGGTAGATGAGTGTTTTCTGGAGGCTGATTATATTTCTGTGGCACTGTATAAAAAATTCCACTCGTGGCTGTCATAACTCAGCTCAATTTAAACTGAATAACACCTAACTATAGAGAGAGTGACATACTGTACTTAACCAGATCTGGCATTGCATGATGGTGTTTGTAACGAATGCCTCTTTTCCTTCATTGCTCACTCCTAAATTCTTTCCTTCTCTAAACATTCTTTTTATTTGCAAAATTGAGTTGAAATGTCAGTGCTTCATGCTGACATGCTTCAGCTTCTGACGGATTCATTTCTTCTGTGCTTCTCTGTATTTCTTTTCATTTGTTCTATATAAGAAAAAGGTAATAACTAAATTAGATTTCCAGGGTTAACATCTTATGTGTAATCTGTATTTTGAAGGACCTTACGTAGTGCTAAATGGGTATAACTCTCTGGGCTGTTTGAAAAGGTTCTCTCATTTAACTTTTTTTGGTTGTTTCCTTTGGTGGTTATTGGGATTTCTTTGGCAATTACTTTTTCTTTTTTTTTAAAAAAGCATGTTAATAAAATATACTACTTTTTGCTGAATACTTTCACTTTCTTATTAATAAAACACATTCTCCCTTTTCTAAAAGGAGCCCAAAAATTAGTTAGAATAACGAGAAAAAAGGAAAAGTCATCTTTTAGAAAGAAATTCTTAACTGCCTTACAGCATGGGCATAGCTATGCAGTCTCATTTCAGTAACGGTCCTTGAAACCATTCAGTGAAATGTGCTCTAAGAGGGCAAATTATAAAGAAGCTGCAATTTGCAAGGCCATATTGACACCAGGTATTAATTCCTTGTGTGAAGTGTAGGGACCTCAGTAAAATGAGATGAAAGCCAGTCCTTACAAGTTTCTTTGTACTTTTTTAGTTATGTCCCAATTCTAGCATTTATTTTTCAGTAGCATCTTATGCATGTCCTGGAGCATATTGCCAGTATCGTTCTTTTGCTATCAGAAATTATCCAGGCTTTCTTCTATCCACAATTTAGTTTCATGTTGCAGTTGTAGGAGGCATCAATTCGATGTGATTTACAGAAGATGCTGAGGGGTTTTTTCAGCCTGTATTCAAAATTCTCCCATTGTTCATCAATAGGTAATAGCAAGGACAAAGGGTAGGTATGCTAGGTATTCCTCAAGTTCCTTTAGTAGCCTTAAGTGGTTCTTCACTCCATTTTCATTAATTCATTTAAAAACTGTAAAATTTAGACATAATGAGTAGAAGAGAATATTTTTCTCATTTGCTCTGGGTCTGTCACATACAGATGATTTATTTCTAGTTGGACAGTTCCATTTCTAACATTATGCATTTCCCTTTTAAGTAGAAGGGCATTTTAGATTACAGAAATACCCAAGACTGTGTAGTGTGGATGTATGACCTGGTGAAGAAGATCAAATACAAACCGGACTCTTCCTGGAATGTGAGATGAATCTAGAAGAACAGGTTTATAACTGCTCAGACATCTTGCAAGTATTCACTCTCTTATAATCCTCTATTTCCTCCTTCTGTGAAGGGCAATGGACCTATTTTTGGGAGCTGCTTAGCACTTGCAACCTTCTCTGTATTCCCTGGGTTTTGAAGCTGAAAGATGAAATTCACCTGCACACTGAAAGTGAGCACTTTTTTCATCCTATTGAACGGGTCTCCTATACAGGAAAAAAAAGTTTTTAAAAAAAGATGGCAGATTAACTTTTCAGTAATGTGTTTTCTAAAAGTAGAAATACCACAAAGAAATCTGCTTCTTGGTGTTAAGGTAGAAAGCTACAATTTAAAAATCTTTTTATGAGCTTTCCAGCCAAGCTGAGTATCCCCAAGATATCTGCCTAGTTTATACACAGTCTAAACTTTTATAAACAGTAATTATAAAGATTTCATTTATATAATACCATCTACTCCCACATCACTTTGCAGAGAAAGAAGACAAGGCCCCCTTGCTAATAAACTTCCTGTCCAAATGATCAACTAACAAGTTTGGATGCAGCTTGCTGGTGAAAGATAGCAGCAGTTTCTCCTATTGCATGACATTCTGCATGCACCTTTTTAAGGCTATGCCAGTTACAGGAATTACACTTTCCTCAATCCCCTAGATAGACTCAGGTCTGAATAACCCATAACATATAGATGGTCCTGCAAACTGAATCCTGTCTTTCCATGAAATTCGTCCTTCATTACACTGCATGCTGTTGTTATGCCTAGCAACCAAGTAAACTGACACACAGCCAACTTGTCATGATTTTTAAATTATTAGTACTCTCTTTTTGTGTTGACTGAGCCCTACAATCCTCACTCACATCAGTAGTCTTCCTCCTTGTACGCAGGAGCAATGTCAGGAATTTCACTGTCCTAGCAGAATAATGCTGGAGAATCTGACTTGTGGCTGCTAAAAACTGGCACTTTCAGTATTCTTTCCTACGCAAGCAGAACACAAAGATGTGTCATTTTCGCTTGCTGCTTGAAATACTTAAAATTTCATTTAGACAATTTAAAAAGGTGCAAAAATGTAATCAAGAGCTGCCAACCCATACTAAATTATTCAGATTCTCGACTGGAAGGGGGATGTGAAAAATAAGATTTGTTAATGTTTCTAGTTTGTGTTGTCTTGCTGCGGCAATTATACTTTCAAATATGATGTGCCTGGATACCCAAGGACTATGTGCATAACTGATTGATTAGAGAAGCTGTGAATGAGCTACCTGTGCTGTGCTAATTTGAGACAGACAGAAGGCTCCAGAATGTCACCAGGCTGGGGTTCGCATGGCACCTGACCAGGGCTGAGGGTAGAGAGGTGTACCTTCTGGGGCAAGGCAGCTCTGACAGATTTGCATGTATTTTTCCATGGAGCTTGTCACATGAAGGAAGATCTTGCTGGTAGTAAATCAGTTGTACCTTTTGAGACAATTCTTAGAATTTTATTTCATGACTTGTCGTGAGGGGATGGGCTCTGCCTTGGATCTCTTTGCCTCTTGCCCTTCAAGCAAGTGTACCAAGAACGCCAAAAGGGCTTTACAAATTCTAGAGCTAGGTCTGATTAGAAGAGAGCGTAGAATCACGAGCTTTTAAAAATAGAGAACATTTATAAGTGAAGACAGAGTAGCAATGTTAACAACTCATCCTGCTACATACATACCTTGCGACTTTGCAGCAGCTGCTCTTTTCAGGTTTGCACAATCTCAATACACTTTTCTTTCATACCTTGTGAATTTTTCTTCTTTCCACTGCATCTAAAGCTTGTTTTGAGTCTCGTCTCTCCTTTTCTCAAACATCTCCTTCTGCATACACTGCAGGGTCCCTGCTTGCTGTCTCTCTCTTTCCCTGCCCACATCATCCTGTACTGCTGTAGGTTATTTCCCTGGGCATTATGGTTTCCTCTCAAAGAAGATGCCGTGGTCTTCCTACGCTGTGTGCAGTAGCCATCACAAAGTAAAATAGAACGCTGCCTTTTCCAAGGCCCAACCACAAACCCTTTAAAAGAAAATTACACACAGTGTAAGCAGTTGCTGTGAGCAGATGTATGAAACCATTACACAGTCTACTGCAAGCAATGTTCAATGTCAAATCAACAGTGCACATGTTACACAATCAAAAGGAAATGATGGGGTTTAGAGGACTTCCCACACAGCAATTGAAATTCGGCTGAGTGGCCACCAATATTTTGAGATGCAGTTTACTTGGAAGGGAAGGAAGAATCTACTTTTCTAGTAAAGCTCCAGAAAAGGTGACACAGCACAGCTTGAGAAGTGGCCTTGCTTAGGAGTAGCTGGAAAAAAAGGTACTGTGTGGGGATGGTTTCTGTCTATCCTTCCACATATTCTGAGGCATCTCACCTTCCCTGCACTGATGGGGAGCTGCACTTGCTTTCCTTTCCTCCATCATGCAACCACTGCATAAATTTATTTTCTTATGGCTGCAATTTCAATTCCATGCCTACTTCCTATTTTGTTCTTAAAAAGGTATATAAATCCTGGCTAAATATCACAAGATACATCCCTCTCAAGCTTGGTGAGAACGTGAAACTGGGATACACACTCTCACATTAAAAGTGTTGTCCTCTTCTTTTACATGCATTCCAGGATGCACTGGAAGGAGTAGACCCATGTACTTCTGTCCAAACTAATCAACACAGGGACAGGATTTCTTGGATGCTGAGGGCAGCTAGACACCCAGCTCCTCCACAGCAATTTACCTATTTAATACCACTGTTACCGCTCAGGCTGTCTCCATTTAGTCTTTTCATAATTATTCATCAGAATGTTCCTCCAGATAAATGTCTCCTATAGCTTGCTTTGAAAACAGGTAACAGCTGATTATTTGGCTCTATTTATATGTGAAGGGCCAAATTCTGCTGTTTTGCAAGTGGGTACTATTCTGAAGATGTTACTACAGTTTCATTCCCCGTCACAAAAAGGTAATTTAGCCCATCATCTCTTTCCCTAGAGAGAAATCACATCCTGGTTTTTGTTCCTCCTTGATGGAGTTGTTTCCTGTCCTGCCATGTGTCCTGGCAGGTAAGAAGCAGGATTAGGTTATAATGAATACAAATGGATTTACATATTGAGGTTGCTGGACACAGATAGGCTCTGCTTTTCCACCTGGCTTTTCAAGCTGCCAAAGGGACTGCACATGCTGGTTCTGGTTTGTGTCACCACTTTGAACATTCATCCTGGAGGCAGCAGCCATTGAAGGGGTGATGCCACACTTTCAGCTGCCTTGGTTCTGCCAAAGAACTGTAGCTTGTCCCTTATCATTATTGTTAATGACCCTTTGGAAGGATTTAGCATATAATTTTACACTGTTTTTTTTCCCTTCTCTCAAACCGTCAGGGATCCTCTTAATAGAAATGGAAAATTAATTTCCGCTTCAGAAGTTACTTTGAAATAGACAATATACTGCAATTTGATTTTTGGTATAGCATCTTTCCTACATACTGAATCCATATCTCTTCAGTGATTTTGATATTATAAAAAACAATGCATAGTATAGTTTATCCGTTCCCCTCTCCCCCTCCCAAATCTTTTTGAAACTTAGAAAATAGCCTAAGGAGTTCATTCTTCATATCCACCATTTAGAATCATTATCATCAAATCTTTTACAGGCTGGATATTATCTTGTCTTAGCATCACTTATCAAGATATAAACCACTAGGGGGTTAATAGCGTAGAGGAATGTCTTGTCTACCAGAGCTTATGGACAGACTAGCTAAATGACTTTCTTATATCCTCCGTAAAAAGAGATTTTCATGCATTACTCCAGCACACTGAGACATGAATGTGTCTTACTGTCTACATCTTAAGGTGTCCTTGAGAAAGTTTCCTATGACAGGAATGATTTGTTCTATGAGCTTCAAAAATTCACATCCAAGAGAAAAGACAGAAGAAATGGCAACAACAAATACATACTTGGTATTGAGACAGCAGATACAGCAAAGGAGACTTTTATTTTCACAGATGCACTATTTTCAAGTGGGTAAAGCTGAGAACGCAGATATGGAGAGCTGCCCTTTCAGGTATTACTCTTTTTTTCTTAGCCCTTAGTACTTCAATACTTAGCCCCAGTTTCTCTGCCAGATAGCAGCAATAGTACTTGCATATTTTAAAGGTGAACTTGTAGTTGGGTCCTTCACAAAACTCCTTAAGGGTACTTGATGATATGTACATGAGGAAAATCTTTGTTGGCACTTCTCAAACTGCAGCTAGTTCTGACTAATTTAAAAGACCCAGGAACACTGTGATAGTTCCTGTTCCTGGCACTTCTCTTTCCTTGCAAATTAGGTGAGGATTTTTAAGGTGGCTGTTTACGTATAGGAGAGACAGAAGTGAAGGGGAAAGTGAAAGGAACAAAACAAACTCAAGAGTTCAAATTCTGCGTGATGTAAAAGCATTGTGGGTTGTGAGAGCATTAGAAAAGGATGTCCTGAGATCAGAGCTGGCTTTTAACCATGCAGAAATGAGGATGTATTGTAGTATGCATATCCAAAGTGAGACAAATAAAAGAGCAAATCAAATACTTGGCTGAATCATGTTGGAATTTCTGAGTGTGCATGACTGTCGTTGCACAATGGGTGGGCAGCCCTCAATCAAAGCAGTTAGTTCTAGTCATTGCATTGGAAAGAACATTACAACACTTGAAAAAAGAGGAACATGAGAGTAAAGCATTGACACTGTTGCCTTCAGCCTTAAAAGAGTGAGTTATGAGGACTAGTTTAAAACCTTAACCTCAGAAAAAAAGTTGAATAAGGCAATCTAATTAAAGAGCTCAAACTCTATAATGGCAGAGCTAATGTCAGCATTATTCGTAACTCAATGCAGAAAATTTGACAAAAGAGCACAAATGGAATTTAAATTGAAATAAAGACACGAGGGAGCATCTTTTCTGTCTGAAAGTAATAAATGTTTGGAGCGAACTACCTGGCAAAGTTTAGGAGGTGATGACATCAAGGGCATTTTCAAGAAGCACCTAAATTTTGCTCTGTGGAAACAAGGTATTAATATGGATGAACTCAGATAAGCCAAGTAGCCAATTCTCATTCTCATATGTTTGCTGCCAGCACCAGCAGCTGCCTGATCTCCAATGAGCAGGAGATTAGCGATGGCAAATGGCATCGTCTTTAAGCCTGATGGCATGAGCAAGACCCTATAACGAATAAAGACATGTTTACCTTGGATTCATGTTTGATGTCTTCTTTACTGTAATCTTTATGAACATGCTTTTCTCCCTGGGGATGTACTGTTTTCCTGCCAATATATATGCCCGTGAAATATTGTACAGGCAAGGAAAAAAATGGTTAATGTCTTACACTTACCACAGAGCTAGCATAAGCCATTTGTTGCTATTTGTTCAGAAAATGTAATAAAAATGAAGAAGGAAAGGGGAGGAGAATGATTTGGAGTCAGCTTTACTAAAAGATATTTTACAGATGACTTTTTACCTTTTAATGGCCCTTACTAACACTTTTTCTCACATGTTAGGGTACATCATCTATCCCAGATGAAATGCTGCTCGTACTGGCATTTAGGCTATCTCTTGAAATGCATACCTCACTTAAGGTTTAGTATTTCCCTGCTGTCTCGGGGTGGATGAAACCTGTTCTGGTTTTGATTTCTCTTTTATTTTTTTCCCCAAACTCAGGCCACTGCTGAAGTTTTATGAGTCTCACAGAGGAGTTTAATTCCATAAAATGCATGATAGTAGTTGTTCTGACACCTCTTTGAAGATTCAGTATAAACACAGGTGTTCTGAAGGAACTGCAGTTTCATTTCCATCTGTAAGTGCAATAGAAGCTAAAAAATCTTTAATCAGCTATCACTGGTCATTAGGAGTTTCCAAGAGAAAAGGACTGTGTGGACGATAAGTAGATCTCCCTTGTATTGCTCATTCTAGGGATACCTTGAGAAGATATTTCTGGTGACTCTGATTATTACTGCTGGGTATAGAACATGAACTGTGCTCACTGAAAATGTAAACCTATCTCTTTATGCAAATTTCAGTAGAAATGCTCCCAAAAGTCAGCTGTTGTTGATAAGAAACCATGCTACCTACTGATTAGCACAATGGACCATGAAACAGCTTTTGGGGGTTCCACTTTTGATTTTGCCACCTAACTGTTTCGTACCTGTAGATGATTTGTGGATCTAGGGACAAACCTCAAAGCCTGGTAAAGTCAGTTTATGTCTTTCAATCCATTTCAGTAGGATCTGAGAATGGGACCTGTTTCCTTTGGATGAATTGATCTTTTTTACACGGATCCAGATTAATAAAATTATTTCTGTAAACTTATTCTGGATTTCATGCAAAAGCACGAATTCAGTGCCTTTTATTTCTCATCTTCTTTTTAAGTACCCTTGCATGCTTCATTAAATATTTGACCACCTAGAAAAAGTTTCAAGAGAATAAGCAGAATGCCTATTTTGAGGGAATTTAGACATTTACAATAGTAGTTTTTTTGGTAAAAATTAACATGCAAGTAGAATACACATGGTTGTTTTCTCAGCTGCCATAAAAACCATCATTACATCCATCTGTGTGTGTATCAACATTATTTGTTTCAAATAGGCCAATTCTGGACAATTTTCAAGTCCAGACTTATCTGACATCCATATTGTTTGCATGCAACACATGGACTAAAACAGTGCACGCACTTTACGATGAAGCTGCAGCCAGACTAATAGGCTGCCACAAAGCTGAATCGCTGCAGGTCACAGTTTCCTATGCTTAAGTCTTTTCATGAACCCATTCTTAACCCTCTAGGATAGAAATAGCCAGGAATCTGTAGAGCCCAAATATATGATCTCCCACAACTCCTGTAAGAAATTAAGGTAGATTTTAACTGGGTCCTCGAGAAGCTTTGTGTAATTGCACTTCATGTCAGGATCAGCTAAATTGCATTTGTTATGGTGCTTTCAAATTATGTTCTACAGTTCTGCTCTTTTTGGAGAAAATCCCCATAGCCCTAAACACCAAGCTAAATTGTATCTTTGTCGTCTAGGTCCTCGGGGGTTGCATGCAATTTCACTACTTTTATAAGTTTGGTCCTTTATGAAATCCTTTAAATGGCTCAATACAGTGGGAGAGAAGATTGTGTAAGAAACAGCTATTTTAAAAAAATTATTCTTTTAAAATAATTAACTCCCTGCACGCTGTATTTGTTGGACAGGCAAAATGGGAAGAAATCTAGCTTTCAAAGAAAACAAATTAAGGTCCTATAGAAAAATAAAGTGTTGCTAAGTGAAGCTGCAAACACAATAGATGAACAACTTCCTGTGACTGATTTCTATTTTTAGCAGATTTCTACTTTCAGTTTTCAAGAGTGGATCTGTCAGGTCAGCTAGTGCAATACTTCGAATTTAATGAATTTCATCACCTCAATTTATTTGCTTTGGCCAGAAACAAAAGTACTGGGTTCTTTAATTAAATAATAGTCTCACAGAATGCAGAAAAAAAATTATATCCATAGGGGATTATTATTCCACCTTTCCTTCTTTCAGTAAGGACTTTCAAAACCCTCAAGAGTAACTTATGGTCCTTTTCTATTAATGAGATGATTAATAGAACATCCTAATTACTCTTTAACAAGGCAAGACATACTTCCTTCTGAGCCAGGGGAAAGAGCAAAACAAGGATTATGCTTAAAAATTTGGTCAAACAACTGAGAGGTAAAGAACGGAAGACAAATAAAAGGAAACAAAAAAATGAAGCCTAAATTGCATTAAACTTAAGGTTTCAGAACCTTTAAACTCCTCCTTCACAAATCCCACATGCAGGCAATGGTTTCATGCAGCCATTTGATTTCTGCATGATGATACGAATTATATAGAAGAATTAAATTTTATCATTTACTGGAAATTGTGAAATTTCCCTGCTCTTTCACCCTCATTTTATTTATTCATTTTCTTATTAAAGTCACACTATATGACTACTGAGACCTATGAATCAGCAGTGAATTCAAGCTTTAAAATGATGTTCTGACAAACTTAGAGGACATTTGCCTACTGTGCTTGAGAGCCAAAAGTTTGACCTCTAGAAGTTCTAAGAAGACTTAAGCTTACTCCACCTCAGTCTGAGCTTACCAGAAGTTAATACTCAGATATCAAATGTGCCTTTAGTCACATCAAAGGGTTCCACACTCTGCAAATACTTTCACTGTATCCAGTAGATCTAATTTCTGCAGTTGTAAATCAGCACAGCTTGAAGGCAGTCACTGGTACTCTGGCAATTTATATCAGCTGAGGCTTTGGTTCATTATATCAGGAAGTCACAACCTTGGCCCTGGAGAGCTGTGTAAGAGTTCTTGCAAAGTACTCTTTGCTGCTTGAAGCCTGGAGATCTCCAAGCATAGTCCTGACCATTCCTTGGATAATGAAACTGATGCCAAGCTACTATTAGCGTCTTCAGACTTTATAGTGCAGTATCACCCTGTGCTTGCCATACTACCTATGATGGGCAGTGCTGGATCAATTAGTGAAACTTAAGCCCAAGATTTTGGAAAGCGCACAACCCTCTTGAGTGCCTCAGAGACGAAGACTAGTGTGTTCTGTGGTATGCAAGGTAAGACTGCACAGATCTGTAGATCCCAGGAAGTTGTAGGGACACCTAGAAGCTCTGATGTGCTAGGCTGACAGAAATTAGGACACTTAAGGAATCTGGCAAATTCTCTTGCTGACTCGCTGTGTAATTTTGGGGCAAATCACTTAAGCCCTTCTGTCTGCTTTTGTCATCTCTTGACTGATACTTAATGGCATTAAACAAAACATTCTGGTACAAAGAGCATTATTTAAAATAACACAAGAGAAGAACAAGTTAGCTCACACATTTCATGTATTTTATTCCTGGGTGGTGCCCTGCAAAAATATCACGTCTAATAGGCAGTCTGTCTCCAGGAGTCACAAATTACTACAGTTAGAATAGATTATGAATCTCAAGTAAAGCCTAGTCGATTCTACAAGTGATATATTTCTTTTATTACTGACCCTTTATTGTTTCTCCCTCTCACATACATCTATCTTTTTCTTGGGCAGAGGGGGTGTCATGCTGCATTAATATTCTTCTCATCAGCTTTTCTAGTCAGCCCCATTTTATTTCCTTCTTGCATCAGGAAAAGTGAATCTTTTTTTTTCTTTTTCTTTTTTGCTAGTGCTTGTTTGGCTATGTAAAAAAATACAGGGCTATGAAAGGTATTTAAATAGGCAAACTGGGAAATTCAGACATTTAAAAGACCCACTTTTTTCCTAGAACACAGAGATCCACTTGCTATCACTATTTTTTTTAAGGGGAGGAAATAAAATGTCCGTTTAAATTTAATTTTGTATCAGAAAGACAAACTTTTAAATTAGGGAACGCTAATTTGATTGGTCTGGGTTGAAATTACAAAAATGAAATCATTTGCTCTTTCTAAATAAACATTCCAATAAACATTTAATTCCCCAAAAAGTTTTTCTTTTCCAGTTTTCATCTTGTCTCACTTTGGGGAAAAAGAGCTGAAACATCTCCAGGTGTTGCAGAGAAGTACCCGTGTCCAAGTCTATTAGCTGCTCATAGTGCTTGAAGGAGTGAGTTTCAAGGGATGTCAGGGGTCTGATAGGAGTCCAAATCTAAGCACTGAAGATCTAGGATGTGATGGCTTCTCTGGTAACTGTGGTCATGAACAATAAGCCCTGGGTCAGTTATGCATAGTTGTTTAACAGCCAGTTGGACACTAGACCTTCAAGGCTGAGCACTTAGAAAACTGCTAAATTAAATCCACTTAAACACTGAAAAAATGTGTGGAGTCCAATCTTTACCACACAGCAGAGAGACAGGATGGATAAAACCCCTCGTGCCGGATGTTAGGGAACAGTGTAGACTCTTCATACTACACAAGGAAATCTTGTCCTGCTCATAGTAACAGACAGGAAAGTTCTGCAAATCTGTAAGTCCATGCTATTTTGATGTCTGAATGTAAAAATCTCTTGAAACAAATATACGAAACATGCTACACTGGAGAGAGACTAATCTTTCTTTCACCCTCAGGGACTGAATGCAACTTACAACTGCTGAGTGAATAATTAGTGGTAATTAGCACTAGAAATTGATGCCTTTGGAGATAGTCTGCCAAGTTTTTAAGCACTTTAATACTAATGGTTTTTTTTTTTTCTCTGGGATAAATCTTTATAGAGGAAGCAAGTGCAAATTGATTTTTAAAGAGCCTGTCCAATGTTGAATTTATCTTACAAAAACATTGGGTTTAAAAACAAGTACATTTACCTTCACCGTATTTTAATGCTTTTTCCAGTGAGTTCATTTCTGTTTAAATATTTGTGCTGTCATTGTTTGTCTAGTTTTTTGGAAAATGAGTATATGGAGTACATTTGCATCTTTAGAAGGTGTTAGGATAAAATATGACACTATGTCAAGATATTTAGTTCCTAAATCATTCTTCAGTTATGAAAAATTATTCCGCTTTAGTGATAATGGCAATATAATGACACTTTGAATCATAAGAGTAAAGTTCACTGAGCAGAGTAGAGGCTAAGACCTAAGCATTAAGAAAATTGTGCATGCAATTTCATGCTTTCTCTGTCCAAACAGTTGTTGACTGAACTTAGAATCCTTATTTAGGTTTCTTTTCAGATCCTTTCAGCTAAAATCACGTAGTAAGGAAACAGGAGTGGGAACAAGGATTTGAAACTGCCCCTTCAACTCGTATAGCATATGGGATTTAGGCATTTCCATGGGGAAATCAACATCGGACATGCAACCGGGGCTTCAGAGTTGGTGCACTGACAGGTCAAGTAGCGGCAGATCAGGCTCCTATTGCACTGCTGGCTCTGTACACGGATAGGGATGTGTTTAGGTGCAGGGTCTGGTTCCAGTTGCCTACCTAATGAATTAGTCTGAAAAGTCAAAGATAAATACACTATCTTGATTTCCAGAAGTTTTGGGCACTTTCACTTCTCCCTGAAGTTTCTGAGAAAGACAGATATTCAAGACCTCAAAACTCTGACTGGAGAAAGCCTAGAGATTTTTGCAGGCAGTTGATATGAAAAATTCTAAAATTGCATAGAAAGAAAGCTGTCTTATTATATTATATGGTAGCCAGGAGTCAGAGCATTAAATCAGTGCAGTAGTTTCTTTGTTGTTATTACCAGAAATACACGGAGGAATTTCTGAAGAAATCAGAGTTGAAAGGAAGGTTTGAAACATATACATACTAAATATTAAGTACGTTAATTACTGCAAAAGTATATAACTTTTATAACAGGTGGTATATGGATGCTGGGTTCAGTGAAGCAGTCTGCTGTGGTTTTTTAACACTGTTCAAATTGTGCAGACAACATACAAATCAAATTAATTTCCTGCAGCAAGAAAGAAGGACCAGTTTTTATTTACAGGGGGAAATGGTTCTTTTTCACTGCCAGCTTGAGATGTCAGAATATTTGTTCACGGCAGTATAAATATGAGAGTTACAAAATGAACAAAGGCAGACAACAGCCTCTCTGCTCCTCCCTCCCTTCCACTTTTAGAATAGACATATTTTCTTATAGGTCATGATCCAAAACCAGCTCAAATCTGTGAAATACCACCAGTGATTTCCATAGCCTTTGGATAAAGCTCTTTTTGAAAATGACTGCCCACTCCACAGGAGTAGATAATTCTGTGACCCCACAGGGGACTTGTGTGGACAGGTTACATTTGCGTTTGCTTTAATGATAAATTGAACTTTTGTTCATGAAGTGCATAAAAGGGAGACAAGCCACAGAATTTACCTTGTGGACTATAGCAATGTCACATTAAAACCTGTCACCAAAGTCCAGAGACCATTCTTTACAATGTAGTTTCTAAGCACACTGCATTTATAAATTGGAGGTTTTTTTGGATAAACTTGTGTTTTGGTGTTTGTGTTCTAGGTGAATATATTGTGCACCACAGTTTGGGTTTCCATCCAAAATTACAGGCATATAGACCATAACGTGCCTGTGATAGAACAGAGAGACAGAGCAAGTACGTGAGGCACGGAAACACAAATGACGTGTAGCTGGCCCAGCCTGTGTGTCATCACCAGGCAAAGGGCAGCACTGGAAAATTCTATTCAGAACCCTCTGTATATATTTTCATCAAGAAACACAAACATTTCTCAAGTGGGGAAGCCTTTGAAAGTCTTCAGGTTTATAAAAAAGTTTAAGTCTGAGATACATTGAGATTCTCTATATTTTTAAATCCTGAAACACCATAATCCTTTGTGAGAATGCATGTAGTTTTGAGTTGTAAGTACAATTCAGAATAGCACTTGGACAACTTAAGCAAATAATGCCTTCCTTTCCTATTTTATTTATTTTCCCTTTTAAAACCTGCATACAGACAGAAGTGACTTGCTTTTACTTTGAATAAAAACTAATTAATATAAAAGATGTTTTACCCAAATAATCCCTACTTCATATTGTACGCAGATAGTAACACTATGAAGCCTCTGCATCCATACCTTGCTCAGCTCACTGTTTGTTGTCAGGCGGTATTTCAGACACACAGTTGTGAAGATGTGCATTTACGCTTGTTTGGGCTCAGGTTCTGTAAGTTATTTGGTTGTGAACAAAACATCAAAGGAGACAAACAGTGAATATTGAATTGTGTTTGTTTATGCCAGCTAACACCAGAGGCTTTTGCAATCACAAAGATGTATGCTGGTATTAGGAAATTCACTACTTTATCAAAAATTTGAGTTTATAGTCTTTTTGCAAGTGTCAGTTTTCCCTCTTTTTCCAGTGAAAAATTGCACTGAGATCACATAGTCTTTGCTCACAACTTTCCCTCTGCCTCACCCCTCCTCCTCCCCCATTCATTAATGCCCTTTGCTCTCTGGGTATTAAGTACAGCATGACTACTCTAGAGATTATTTTCTCCTTTTTTATTGCTTTTGACTCTTTATTACTGCTCATTAGAATGTTATTAACTTGGCCTCAGTTATGACAATATTCAGCACCTGCTTCATATAACAAGCATATTTCCTTTCCTTTTGTTTCCCTAGTGTTGCACACCTGGGCCTTGAATTATTCCCTTTGGCTGAGTTGAAAGAAGGAGTGTGAGAGAGTAGGTCCTTGATTTTTCTGAGGTAAGAGGCTTTTAATTTGTGACTTGACATGGATCCTGTTATTATTGATTCTGCAGTATGCTTTTCATCCTGCCTGTATATAGTGACTGACACTGACAGTTATTTTGGAAGAGCAGTGATGTGAGTGGTATTTCAGTAGAAAAAAAGAGGCAGGATTTAGTCTGCTTTCAACGGAACTGGATTGTTTGCTGAAAAATCTGCATGGTGAGAACACAGACATGTACAGACCTGGCTGTGCCTTGACTGGAGCGTGCAATGTGCCAAAGGCCAGCAGTCCTCTGGAGCTCTAGCTGTGTTTTTCTTCCAACACTGTTATCAGCAGGTCAGAGACAGGGGGTCAGTACTTTTTTCTTACTCAGAGAAGGCTAAGCAAAAGCCAGGATTTCTCTCCATATGAGTAATGTTTCTGAACCTGATGCTATTAAATGCTAGCAAAGCAGAGACCTATAAGAGAAAAGAAAAACTGTGGAAGAAATGGAGAGCATCAGATGAGATTATCTTGTGATAGCATGTGTTATCTGGAAACTGAGGAAAGCTGCATTGTTTGGGACTGTACTGCAGAGAAATGCTTCCCCACCTCTCTGGTGATGGTTCGGCTTACAAACAAAGACCACAGGTGTTCTCTCTTCAGGGTTCATGCTTTTCCCTTTATTTAGGCTGGGTTTTTCAGTTTTCAGAAATGGAATGAAATCACAGCAATATTGCACAGAGAGGACAGTGAGAGCAAGGGAACAGGATATAAATGTATCCGTACAATTTAGATTTTGTTTTTACCAAATTTTGAAATACCAGAGCTTCTGTACTTCATGCACTGACAATCCTGAACCAATGCTGTGGGAATTTTCAGCATTTGCGAAGAAATAAGAAGCCAGTGAAAGTCTGTATTCACTGGTGTAAGACACAAGGCAACTGGAGAGCAAAGTTGTAATAAAGAGTAAGTTTCATAGCCCCTTTTATCCTTTAGAATTAGCCATTTACTTAAACACGTTTTGGATCTGAATTCCAGTGCATATGAAACTCATAAGTCTTTCTTTTTCAAATATTGTTCTTATGTGCAAAATTTCTTTAAATCTGAAGAAAGATATATTTCTTCCCAGACTTTTTGCTATTTTTTTGAAAGAAAAATCTGAATCAATTTTAAATATGCAAACAATGAATTTCTAAATGTATGGTTTGGTATTGCAAAAGTAGAACAATAAATTAATTTGGCTGCCTTCTATAAGAGCCCTGTTGTCAAAGGAAATTTGACATTTTCTTGGTAAACTGAGAAAGTATAATTTGTAATCGTAGTTTATCTGCTATGAATTAGGGTACCTTTAAGTAATTATAAAAATCTTAACTAATGGACATTTCTAATTGAAAAATAATTTTGAATTGAAAAATAAAGTGTATTTTATGGCAGATATAGTCACTAAGCATGTATTATTTTTGTAACATTCAGAGTGGAATAGTTGAGGTTTATTCAAGAAAAATTGCCAAAAATTAATTGTTGTTGAATGTCTTTTTGCCAGTTTGTACCCAACTGCAGAATTTCTCTTAATACTTTCCACCTAATACTGTGAAGTGTGATCTGTTTCTAAAATTGAAATAGGCAAAAGCCCAGAGGCTCCAAAATGAAGTACCAGTGTGGAGTGATTCAGGCAATCGGGTTTCACTTGCACCACAATTCTGTGAAATATTGAACTTGACCTCTTCATTGCTTCTGAGGTCTTTATCAAGAAGGCATAGTGCCTTTACAACAAACAGCAGCACTGTATCTTGATATCCTTACAAAGACCTTAAGTAGAACCCATACATCTTTTGTGGTTACAACAAGCCTTTTGAAATCAAGAGGATGCTCTTTTAGTTTGTCCCATTTTCATAAGAGTTGAGCTTTCAGAACTCAGATGAAGCTACTGATTATCAAGTAACACTGAAAGTCAGCATCCTGGAAAAACTACTATAAGGAGGAGGACTACCCAATCTCCTTCTGTGGGTGTATGGTTTGTTTTCTGGAAGAGGAGTTGACAGTTTACTGCTTGTTGGTTGATGTCATAGTAATGAAAACACAATGTACTAATATACCTGACCTCTTTGCATATATATATATATATATATTGAATATAGGAATTGTTGGAAAGTAATGAACATGTATGCATGGCATCCAGTAGACAGAATTTTAAATTTGATAGCAAGTTACTAGGCAGCTTTTAAACATTCCACTATTTGTGGATACGTTCATTTTCTAGGCACTATAAGATGATTAAAAGATCAGTATTTTTCTTTATAGCCTCAACTCTTTGACCCCATCTGGCTGTATATCTTGATGTCTGGAAATGTGAAAAGATTCAAGGCAGAATATTCTCATCCTAGGTCAACACTCTCCGGTACCTAAAGCATACAAAGGAGGCCTTCAGGAGATTTCGCACACACTGGAGAGTGATATTGGAAAGCATATGCTTATGACAGCTCTAAATGTAACATTTGTCACTGAGAATCCTTCACAGCCGTACATTATTTTCTGTTGCATTTCAAAGGAAAAGAAGGAAAGGAAATTCTCAAATGACCAACCCAAGATAGCACTAATGGTTTCTTCTCCCCTGTGTTTCGTAAGAGCCACTGCTGTTGAAGTTACCTATGTAACTGTGTTAGCCATAAGCATTAATCAATATTTGTCCATCTGAACTAAAATGGGATTAATAATGGCCTTTAAAATAGAAATCTGTCTCTCATTAGATACCTTTTTTATTTTATTTTTGTCATCCACTGATAGTAATGGATATTTATGTACACAGTTTTCTTTACATTTCTCAGCACCCATCTTTTGCCCCTATTTGTTCACAATACTTTGATTATTAGTCACAATAATAGCTAGAGTAACTGATTGTGCTGCTGGAATTGAGGCTATACCAATTTTTCTGTAATGAGTTTTTTTTTTTCTCAAGGCTGTAAGTCAGCTATGAAATAGCTAAGAGAGAGTCAGCAGAAGGTCATAATTTGGGAAAGCTTTCTATTTTTAAAGAAGTATTTATGCAATGGAATTGATTGTTTTCAAGTTAAAATGAGGCAACAGGTACACTTTTGTTTATTTCTTCTTTTGGATGAATTTTTTATCTCAGCCTAATAATGGCTTTTTCTTCCTCAGAAAAGAAAAAGTGACTTTTTGAGCCTGAAATGCTGTAATGTAAATTGCTTTAACAATAAAATAAATGTCTGCAGAAGTAAATTTTTTGGAGGAGAGATGAACTGAGTTATTAAGTGATATTATTAAAAAGTAAATTTGGAAGCAGGAGGGAGATCTGTATTTAAACAAGGTTACAGGACAGCAGTTTGGCAGGGCAAGGCTCTGAAACCCAGGAAGTCTTAGGAATGCACTGTGGCTGACTTTCAACGGCGTTAGAAACCTCCAATTCCCTTGCTTTCCCTTTAGAGAGGAAATGTAAAGTTTACTCAGACTTTGGTAGAGCAGTCCTGGGTGTACAATGCAGGGTTGGTTTGGTTCTGTCATTACGCAAGGGCGGTTACACCAATCTCTAAACCCTGTTTCTGATCGGTAGGACGGGGGTGTGTGAGGTGGGTTACTGTCAGCAGATACAGCCACATCTGGTGCTCTGGGGCGTTACAGGCTTCTCATGTCTTTTTGTCTCCTCTTCTGTAAATGCAACTTATGTAATGCTTTAGTGGATCCTATAGTTGTAATGGTTACCAGCTAGGCACTACTAAAACACAGAAATGAAACTTCTCTTCTGGCCCAAGTTGTCATGGATTCACGGGCTTCTGTGAAGCTACTGCCGTTTGCACCAGCTACATATTTGTGGGTGAGCAGAGGAATTGCAGGGGCAGAGCAAGTATGTTGTGAGCTGCTCGGTTCTCAACAACACCTGCTGAGAGGTTTATGAAGGGAAGGGTAAGGATAATTGTGTGTCTCAGCGTGGTTGAATCCTGCTGAGATGCCCAGTAAAACAGGATTGATGATTTTTTACTCATTTGAGTATGAACAACATTCTTGAAGCAGCAAAAATATCAAAGGCAACTTTCAATTTAGAATCATGCTTTTCTCCATGACTAAACTGGCCAATGACATGATGATAATTAGATGAAGCGCTTAGAAATTGTTTGATGTTTCCTGCAGCAAAAGAACCTGTCATGGACACATTGTGAAAGTAAAGGATCTAATCTGATAAGTATCATCTATTTCAGTGGTAGGAAAAATACAGCAATTAGACAATAAACCACCTGGGTCTGCACCATGAAATTTACCTGATTGGTACATGAAAGGCTGAATGTACATAAATATTTGTTAAGAAAAAAGAAAGAACATTAAATTCATGTTTTGTAGTGCTCTCAGTCCAGGCTGAATAATAAACAGTTGTCCTTCTAAAATACTTCTAGTACATTAAGGGCATATTTTGTGTCAGTTCAGCTAGAATTGTATTAGCACTTTTGACTGTGTGACCAGATTATATATTGACAGATAGATTTGTACTTGATTGGGAAAGTTTCTCTTGATTTTCATGAAGACGTTTCCTGTGCCTTATGTCACATCAGAGCAACAAAAGAACATCCAACAGACTGTTGTTTATTATTTTCATATTTTTCTTGATGCATAACTCACTGTTTTTGTTTTGGGTTTTTTTTTTTTTGGAAGGGTGGATTAAGTGGTACATATTATTTTTAATTGGTTTCAGTAATCAGAGTATATCATAAAACAATCCTATTTTTCCTTACTGACCCGTTACAAAATCCCGTTTAAGAGAAGACTTTGGGAGTTATGCTCACTGAAAGGGGATGGGAACTTTGTCAAGACATCCTGAAGTGGATATCTTGCCTAGAGATGCAGCAAGCCTCTTGCCTTCAATTTAAGCACCAGTGAACACCTCTCAAGCATGTTGGACCCAAATATCTCAGATCTCTGGAGCTGCTAGTTATATTCCACATTAAGCAATGCATGTGCTATGGGGCTAATTACAAAATGTGCAGTGAGAAGAATGACAATTATGTGCCATGGGAAAGAGAAAAGAACATGACACATGCAAAAATTTACTTGGAAAACCAAAAAGGGGGGGTAAAATATGAAATACGATATACTGAAGATATGGTGGTTCATATATTTCCACAAAGGGAATCCTTTCTTTTAGCAGCAAGTGTTGCCTGATTTTTTTTACTCTTGGAAGATTTGTGAGCCAGTTATCTGCCTTTTTTGAAATCCACATGAAAACTGTTTGCCATGTATAAACTTTGACCATTAATACCATGATGTGAATCTGTTCTACCCCTAATGACATATCCAAATATAGAGTTCAACTTGCAAGTTAAGAAAATGGAGGAGTGATTTAGAGAGAGCTGAGCCATCTAGTACACTAAGCTTTGTACCACTGTGCTACAGAGGAACTCCTGGTTTCTTAAGACATATTGATTTATAGGTTGTTCTAAGCTGTGATGTGCTGGATATGTCCCATAAATGGGAATATTTTGCAGTCCCACTTAGTTTTATTATATCCAGGTGTGTTTTGTTTAGAAGGTCTGGCTGAAATATTTGAGTTAAAAAGGATTATTATTCTAGATTGGAATACTGATGGTTTTCTGTTTTTCTTTGGAAAGGACTTTGTACGTTTTAGGACAGCTGGTTTGTTTGCTGGTGCATCAATTACTTTTTACAAAGTAAACAAGACTCGTGTCTATCTTCAATGTAAGATGCATTTTTGCTTTCTCATCTGTATTCGTTACGGCTTTTTGCCCAAACACCAGGAGATCCCCAGAAGACCACATCTTTCTAACTACTACCCCTGAGTGTGTCTGAATTTCCTTGTTCTTCTCTTGAAAACACTTATTTTCAAAGAACATTATTATGTTACAGATAGGTCATGCAGAAAACCCTAATGATATTTTCTGGGGGCAGACTTTAGTTGTTCATACAGTATCCTGTCCAATCCATCCTCTGCTTCATGGGTATTCCAGACTATAGGGATGATTCTTCACATTTCTGGGCATTGTTGTGAGCTGATCCATTTTTCCATTCAGAATACTGGTGCCTTGTGTAGGTCTGTGTAGCATCCCATTTCTTCATAATAATTAATAAATGTGGGGAAATAATTTGTTTTCTGCATAAAATACCTGCATATTTCCAAAACAAGCAAAAAAATACTTTACAGACCAGAAGGCTTTGCTGATCAGTGTGTGATATGCAGTATAAAAATATTTTCTAGCTTTTGCTCCTGGAAGAAATGAAGGCTGACAGAATTATGCCATAACTATAGGGCCTGAACAATTTTGTTTATTTTTTCTCTTTGTAATACATTTCATTAGGTTTCACATTATACAGACATGCAGAACAAACCAGGGAAAATGTCTGGAAGCCTAAATCACCAATGATGAGAAAAGTTAATTCTCTTTATTCTGTAAAAAAACAGATGAAGAAGGAACACCTTAAAAATTGCATTTTTTTAATATCTTATTTTTCTCTGTTCCACTTCTGATTCCATACAGAAATCTGTTGGGTTTTTTTAATATTTTGGGTTTTGTTTTGTTTTTTAACCTGGAATATATGTATGCACACAGCTTCACGTACTGTGTTCGCACACACACAAATCCCACCCCTCCTCCCAGGTACCATTTCCATATCTTTAACTCCGTAGTTCATAAAATTAATTTCTACTGCAATATGTATATTTTCTAATGTTATTTTCTGCAGTGATCATAGTGCAATAATGTTTTCCCAATAGAAATGTTTATGGCAAACTATATTATTGTTACAGAAACAATCACTCTATTTTGATTTGTATGAGGAATTGACACATTTCCTGCAGACTTTATTTTCATTTCCCTTAGATATCATGAATGTCAAATCAAATCAATTCACCCCCAATTTATTACCGCATTTAATACCAACACAGCAGCAACAACTGCTACTCACTTGTTTGAAACCGCATTTTAAAAGACAGTTACATCTCTCCCCGTGCTTTTCCTTTGAATAAAGCAGTAACAATAAAAGAAACAAGGATTCTAGTACAGGAGGATAATTTGAACAGCTTCTTAGTCTGCTGCCTGAAAATTGGCTCCCCAGCCTATAAAAAGGAATTGGAGCCTTCCCAATGCCATTGTGTGCTCTGGGTCAGACCTGAATTTTCTGGAATATGCCATCTCTGGTGAGCAGGCAGACTAGATTCGTGTGGGAGAGTTTCATTTACTGTGCCTTAACCATATTGTTTGTCAAGCTTAATACTTTTTCCTACATTTTGATACGTTTGAAGTGTTTATCAGACAAACTTACAAATTAAATTTTATCAGTCTTTCAAATGCCAAGACCTTTTGTGTTTTCTCTGCACATGTATACAGAGTAAATTTACTGCAGTGAGCAATGCTGGGAGATGAGCCAGAATATAGCTTGATTAATACTTTGAACCCATTCCTAGATTAAAAAAAATAATACATATATATGAAAACATTTAATAATAACCTTTTTCCTGGCTGAGAAGATGCGCTTTGCATTTAATTCTCATCTGTTTGGGGCTACTGGTTTGATTTCTTAGGTTAGGTTTTGAATGCTGCATTTCTCAAGCCACACAGATATGCATGTTATTTTAGTTAAAGAGCTGTAGCAAAATGTATTTGCAGCTGTACTAGAATGGTTATAGCAGCTACACAGGTTATTATTCACATGGTCAGGTGGTGATGTGGTAAACATGACTATAAGTTACTGTGCAGTAATCCTTTTTGTCAGTGCAGTTAGCTTGGAGACATTAAAGACTCCCTGCAAAAATAATATGTAGCGTTTCACAGCAATTAATCTAACTTGCATGACTTGTGTCACACTACAGCTCATCGTAGCTTGCTTTCTAGCTGAAATGTTTAGTCATATTACGAGTTTACACTAAGGCAGTCAAGGGAGGAAAGTCTGTGGTCTGTCTGTACTTTACAAACAGTATGTAGCTGGTTGAGGGAACTCGCTGGCACAGAAAATCCCCTGTGACTGGTTGGATTTAAATAGAGGATTGGGTTATTCTAGAAGAACGTCTTTATAGCAAAAAAGATAACATTTCATGTAGCATAGTTTAAGCAGGGAACCTGTGAGTACAGTGGATTACAGTGGTGAGCAACTGTTGCCTCAATGCAAGGCCAAGGTGAAGAGACTTTCCACCTCTGAGTCATGAATTGGAGGCCATTATTGGAGCTGGAATATTAGATGTGACAGGCCAGAATGGAAGGGCAGCAAGGCCACTGCTTGGAATATACTACTGCGCAACAGAGAGTTTCCTTTATTAGATATTCTGGCTAAGCACTGTTGTTATCCTTTAATAAAGCTAATTAACGTCACATAGTATGAATGTTTATGCATAACTGTCTGTACATCCAGATGTAACCCGGGTGACTTGGAGATGCCTAGTGCTGGCAGCACACAAACTTTACAACTTCTATTCTGCAACTTTTGAAGTGTTAAAATATTAGACAAACCCAACTAACACAAGGAGCTCACAGATGTACTATGAAGCCTGAAACACTTGGAAGAGAGAAAGCTTAACAATATTATTTCTTCACTGATAAGATCCCCAAATCCCTTGCAGTTGAAAAATTACAGAGGATTTAAAATACTTCATGCTCCAGGTTATAAATTGACAGTGAGCCAGTCACAGTGAGGACTTCTTACATGGACACTTGAACCACTATTACTTCAAGCTTTCTAATTCTCTGCAACCTAAGTCTTGACAGATGACAGCAAAGAGGAGCCAGAAATGTCACTCGTTCCACCCCCTACCATGGTTTAGTTATTTACTTAAACACTTCCTACACTACACTCCCAGAGACATGGAAGAATAATGAAAATGGAAAGGAAATCTGTCCTGAAAAGACAGTGAGCTCCTCCTGAGCATCTGCTTCACTGAAGCGCAAGGGTGATTCCTGAGGGAGAAAACCATCTGCTTGTTACATTGATAGGGAAACCACAGAAAAGAGGGTGTTCTGCCTGCTGGGCTGCAGCAGCACAGAATTTGGGATAGGCAAACAGAGAGCACAGTCAATGCTATAGGCTGAAGCCAGTCTAAAACTCAGCAGGCAGAGTGTCAGCAGACACAGTCCCATTAAGAGTTCCTGGTGCACCTCTTCTACCCGCTACATCTTGCACATCTATGTGACGAAGTCATCTAGCTGAAAACCAACCCTGATCTGTTGTGGTGGTTTTATGAGTGCTACTGCCAGGAAAAGGGGGAAACCAAGAACACAGAGCAGAGAAAGGAATGGCTCTGTTGAGGGTTGCGCAGATGAAGGTTAGTTTACTTTGTGCAAATGCATCCACTGACTGCTCCAGCAGAATTGCCTTAGAAAAAGTATTTTCTCACTATTGTTTAGACTGTGAATTCTGAGTTGTGCCATGCAGGTACACTGCACAGAACCCAAAGGGCTTGGAGCTAACAATAAGCAAATTTCAGTGGCATTTTTATTTGAATGGGCAGGATCTCTAATAAAGGCAGAGGAAGTTTCTAGGAATAAATATTTACTGTAGCTAACTTTCATGCAAGTCTCCTTTTCAGTTCATTCATTTCAGGTCCTAATAGGAGTAAAAATAGAACAGGTCTCTTAAAAGAGTTTTTGCAGATACCTAGACTTTAAAAATTGTTCTCAGGCCCTTCATTGTTCTCAGGCCCTTCATTCCCTGAAACAACATCATCCCCCAACCAGATTAAATAGGTCCCTCAACTGCAGACCCTAAGCAAGAGCTCAGGTGGTGGTAAACTGTAGTCATTACAGTACAATGAAAGCAGCTGTGCAGACTTCAACCAGCTGAGAATCTAGTGAGGTGCGTAGAAATGGTTTCTTTCATTTAAGCAGTATCTGGGATAGAAAAATCCCACTTCCCTGGAGACAGCCTACAAACTCAGGCTAGGATCATTTCTCGCTCTAAGTGTGGGGAGCTATTCCATACTGCATCTCTGCTGCAGTCCCTAAAGCACGGCAAGATCTTCAGGCAAGGTCTCTGATGTGTTGAGTCAACACATCAGAGCTCATGGGTATGTTCAAGAAAGCATAACTTAATGATGCAAAACTGCTAAGTTCTGTATTTATGAAAAAGGAAATGCTAATGTAATGAGTGCATGTGTCTCATATAACTAGTTTCCTCCATGCTTTTTTTCTATTGATATTAATTACACTCTAACTGCCTTCTTAAGATCATTCTTATTCTGAGTCCATCAGGATGGTTTTACTCAGAAGTGTTTTGCATTTAGCTATTTCATATGTACATCGAAAACAAATGTAGGCCTCCCCTAAGGAAAACAAGAGGATTATTTTGTCTAAAATATTCTTTTTCCGCATGGATTACAACCCACATGCAACAGCTCAGCTGAGGCATGGTTTCAATACTATCATAAGGATTTTCAGCACAGCCTATGTGTGTAAGGGCATCAATCAAGACCTCTTAAGAAGTGTTTTCCCCTAATGGAAAAGGGAAAACACCTGGATCAGTCACCTGAAATCTATTAGTATTTTCTGGAGGGTAATGCCTCTGGTGTAGTTAAGAGGCTGCGTATATGCTATGAGGTTCGGAGTGTTGTAGTAGGATGGAAGTGCTACAAATCTAGAAATAAATGCTTAGCTAGCAATTCTTCTCATAAAGACACACTGTTCCTAAGAAGTGTCTGTGCTGTTCTTGGACTCAACACTTCTTTTTCCTGCTACTGGAGGTCTCAGGTGAAAAAGCAGGTGTTTGGGGTATGGATTTCTTACCTAGCCCTCCATTAGAGGTGAGATGCTGATTTGCCACTTTTACATATTGCTAGGTCTGTAGTTGAAATCAGAAAGCTGAAGTGGGGAGTGAGGAGCAAAATACTGATTATCTCTTTAACTGTCTGCATTTTTTTTCCTTATTTTCCTCAGCTTCTTCTGAACTTTTTTTTTACTTGGTAGTACAGAAGATAAAGGTACTTATGGATAATTCATGAGCTAGAGACTGAATATTTGGATTAAAGGTTTAAGATTTCTCTAAACAATTTAATGAAATGAGCAAATAATATATAGGTATTTTTCTTCCACATGCCAGTCATTCTCAAACTATGTTAGTAGCTTAATGTTTTTTAACATGTTAATGACATCTCATTATTCTATTAATGGTCTGCAGCAGGATTATCTGTATTTATTTTCCATTAGCACTTATGCATTTTGGCATGCCTGAACAAAGTATTAGAAAGTTAAGCTGCTTCTCTCCGTGTAAACATGGGAGAACTGAAGCTTCTTACAGAAATTTCCTCAGTATGCGTATTTAAATGTTAAGTTCTAATTTTTATTTGCTTTCTATTCCTGTAAACTTTATTCTTTTATTTTTCCAATCACTGAGTGATTGAGAAGTTGGGAATGAGAGCTGCCCTGGTACGTAATGTCAATCTCCAGGGCAGAGTTTGTAAAGTGACGTGAATGGACACACTTCCATTGATCACTAGAGCTCACCTTGCTTATCCTGGTTAAGAATCTGCCTCCACAACTGCAGCAAAACTGTGAATGTCCTGCAGGTCCTAAAACTGTGCTGAAGTTGGATATCTTTATTAGTTACATTTGTAGAATATTTCTATGAGGAAAAGATGGAATAAAGTTATTAAATTTGACTTAAGCAGTAAAAAAGGAGAATTTTTCAGTTTTCATTTGCATTTATTGCTTAAGCAGGCTCTGGAATCCTAGCATAGCAGCAGTGTAGTGTTTTCCCTTGTGATCTCCTGCATGAGTACTTTTCTGACTCAGTGCATGATTTGACAAGATCAAAAAGCTTCTGGAATAAGTGTGTGGATTAAAGTCACTATTATCAACTTAGAAAATACTTTCTAAGTTGTGAAATAATATCTATTCAGAAACTATTGTGCTAACACATCTAACACAAGGAGATAGAGATGTTGAATACATCAAGTGTGACTGTTTCAACTTGGCATTACTAATCAATGCTTAAAGATTGTCATGCAAGGAAATCTGAGCCAGGCAATGACCTGATCTGTCTGGTTGTCGCTAAATCAAAGGAATTTGTCACTTTACTAAATAAGAGGCTGGTGGCTTTTCCAAGACTTTAAAATAATAACAAAATATGACATTTGATAAATGGCTCCCCTGAATGGGGTTTCTGTTTCTTTCATGCTTTAGTCACTGTTATTTGCTGTCTTAGTTGATTTTCCTCTCTGTAATGATAAATCTTTTTGTTTAATATAAAACCTGTGCAATGATTTAAACGTCTCTTAAGCAAGCGACAATTTAGTCCAGAGAAAAGGTTTTCTTCTGTTGGCTGTTAATGTTTGGAGGAGGGTACTACATTTTGGTTCATGAGAAAAGACTCTGCCTGAGGCAGGAACTGAAGCCAGTGTTGAAAGTTCTGGCTAGTCCAAAGCAGTGCATTTCAGTAGTACCTTCTTCATCTTTACTGACTACAAATTATTTGTTGGATTAAATAAAAATTGCTGCTTTTGAAACATAAAGTTCTGTATGGGTTAGAACTGTACTCCTAGAAATTTCTCTCTCTTCATGTGCTGTATTGCAAGCACTGTGATAGGTAGAGAGACTTGCATTGGTTTGCTACTGGTTTTGCCCAGAGCAGAGTAAAGGTGGTGGTCTATACTAAGAAGCTTCAGCTGTTAAGTAGGCTTTCATCTTGATTTGTAAAAGCCCAAGCTTTGTGATGCTCCTGTTTGTACTGGATCCTATGGGCCAGGTCTTTGGAAGAAAACTAATATTTGTGGTCAAGATAAGCTTTATGTCCTGCAGGTGAATTAAATTATTGACTTTCAGCAAGAACACAGACTTTCAGGTAAGGGCTTCTTCATTAAGTTTTTCACATATGACTTATTCTTAGGCTTTTATAAAAATACCATGACTGGTAAGGACTGAGTGGTACTGTTTTAGGAAATCAGTAGAACGCAGTACTTTATTTCTTTAAATCTTTCAGCTTTTTTTCCCAACTCCTTTAAAATATTTCTCAAATTGACCTTATTTCCTCTCCTTGTGTTACATACTGCACTTGTACAAGCTAACCAGACAATCACTTACTTCGACCCAGCTGACTGGTGCTATTTTTAATTGGTGTGTTAGCCAAATAGAGTTTATAAATATCTTAAGGATGGGTGTCAAGAGGACGGGGCCAAACTCTTTTCAGTGGTGCCCAGCAACAGGACAAGGGGCAATGGGTACAAACTGAAGCAGAGGAAGTTCCATCTGAACATGAGGAAGAACTTCTTCCCTCTGAGGGTGTCGGAGCACTGGAACAGGCTGCCCAGGGAGGTTGTGGAGTCTCCTTCTCTGGAGATATTCAAGACCCGCCTGGACAAGGTCCTGTGCAGCCTGCTGTAGGTGACCCTG
>Ga0065711_1002607_pt1 | contig 32670 bp, 11 predicted proteins | sample Hoacrofraction12_FD_59098 | JGI IMG/M metagenome (GOLD analysis project Ga0065711, IMG submission 59098) | Hoatzin crop microbial communities from Cojedes, Venezuela - Epithelial fraction 12 v2 (version 2) | ecosystem: Host-associated > Birds > Digestive system > Esophagus > Crop | place...
GGGCTCTGAGCAACCTGATCTAGTTAGTGGTGTCCCTGCTCGCTGCGGGGGGGTTGGACTAGATGACCTCTAGGGGTCCCTTCCGACCCAAAACTTTCTATGATTCTATACTGAAACAAGGCCAGTATCCCATTTAGAGGTTATTTGTGATTAGGTAGAAAAATGCATAGTTATCCTCATGGTTTAAATTTTATGAAAGCTGGGTAGTGACTGTCTTTTTGAGATAAACATTTCATTAAAAAAATGGCATGTGGTCCTTTATAAACAATTTTTTTCATGTGAAGCATCGAACTCCAGGTGTGGTTCTACTTCAGCCAAAGGCAGGCTTGATAAAGCCTGCGTAGTGGGACCTAGACCAGGTACCTGTTAGAACAATGTGCTGTTGAACTCCTGCGTGGCCTCAGTGGGTTCTGTATGGGTTCTTAGTCTCTAGCTCTTCATGTCAGTTTAGCCTGTGGGGTTCCCGGCAGAAGCCTGGGCTGATCTAATTTTCCCCAGTGAGAAATCTGGACTAAAATAACCACAGCCTTTCTCAGAGGTCCAGTCAGGATGAAACAATAGTGGAAGTAAATACAGATATTAGTTTTATCATGGCTCTAAAAAGCAGTGTATCTAACAGGACCAGCTGGACTTTTTTCCCACTTAGTTTATTCAATGAGCTATGAATCACAAAGTCTGATTCTATTGTTATGCTGTTTATATCTTGCCTGCACCTCCAAAATAGCTAGGAGGCGACTGCTACTTTTTACAACTTTCACGTAACTTTGTCAGCCTCATTTCTGATCAGCTTTGACAAGGGGTCAGTGTTGTGTAGATCATTTTTTTCTAAGTTGTGTCCTTTTTGGAGTTCAGACTAGAGGAAAAAACTATGAGGACATTCATCTTTATATACGTAGGCATTGTATTTGAATGGGCAGGTATTACTTTCTGGGTGATCTGTGGATATGTAGTCCTGAAACAGGTACCAGGTTGTCTTCACTACATTTCGCACCAAGATGGAGACACCAGGCAATGGAAGGTGAACAAATGCTGGGCCTGCCACCACTGATCTTAAATAAATGACTAGAGCAGCAAAAGTCTTATATTTTCTGACATCCTCTGCCTCCTTTTTATAAAGACATTTCAGACATGAATACCGTCATCTTTGTTTCAGGTCTTCTTATTTCCTTGGCTAGTAACAGATACTGGAGGGGGAGAGGGTTCGTGGAGTGAACAAGTCAGCCAGATGTGGGAGAACATGAACCTTGACTTATTGACAATGTTGTAAAATCTCTCAAAGCTCAGGTTCTTGCTTGGGTGATATAAATGTGTTATTTCAGACAGCTGAATAGTAGTATATCATCAGAATAGAAAAGGAGCTTGAGATCTGTTTCCTTCACACATCGACAATAAAAAAAATCACTGCTTTCTTCTGTTCTTTCACACTCCTTTAAACAAAAATTCTCTCGCAGATGCTTTGTTCAGAGCCCAGCTCAACAGCAAAAGGCAAGTGTGGTGAATACATGATTCAGCATCTTCACCACAGTCTAACATCTTCACATTACAGACTAGTTTATAGCCAAATGCTGTGGAAAGTCTTGATCAGAAGGAAAGGATCTTTATCGCCAAATAGTTACAAAAGTGCGATTCTGTATGATTCAGTATTTTTCCCTAGTTCCAATCCTAGGAATTTCTGCAGTTTTCTTTTGACTCTTGTACGTCTCCCAAGCAATGAGAGATGCTCTAGCAGCAAACACGTTATCCTCTAAAAACACCACTGAATGGAAAGGGTGCAATGAATCCTGTCCTCAGGTTCGGTCATTGGTTTCCCCACTAGAGACTGGGTACTGACAGCGTGGCTGGCTGCTGCTGGGCAGCAGAAGGGGCACACCAATCCACTGCTTCCTTTATAGTTCAGAATTTACAGTTCCTCTCTTCCATAGCTGTAATCCTAAAATTAATAATTTCTAGAGCTGTGCTGTCAATGTCAGTAATGGAAAAGAAATGACTTCCCGCAGGAATGCTGAGAGCTCAATTCAGCATTGCAAAACCGTCTCAAAGGTTCCTCAGCAGCAGAACATTGCCACAGGTATCACTGAATATGGGAGCTCAGGGAAGTTCCCACAAATCCTATTAGGACTGGAAGGCCTGTAAAGGTCATCAATCCGAGTCTGGGATAGGTGTGAGGATGGCAGTTCCAGCTATGCAAGCATATACTTCAGCAATGTTTAGAAAGGGAAAAGCTGCGACCTAATATGAGGGCTGTTTTGTGACTGGAGCCATCAAGATGGTTAAGTCCTTCTGAAGGGCGAGTAGTATGCAACACAACTTGATTAGCCATTGGGCATTGATCTGATTGACTTTTTGTCATGGTGAATATTAGGGAACTTTTACCAAAGCTGTAAAATATCAGTTTTGCAAAAGCATCCCTGCATGTTACCCTACTAGCATCAAAAAATATTGTTTGTGCTAGCTTTGAAAGTTCCTGTGCTGGGTATAGAGCAGTGCTGTGCAGTTTGTACGCTGGTTTTCTTCTACCTTTTAGAGAACGATAGGCCACCTTTATGCTGGAGTCCAGAACACCTAACTCGGCAACTGTGTAGAGTTTCCCTCACGCTGACCTCTCTCGGCTTCAGTTCCCTTCATTAAATTCCACTGTTAATATTCGCTTTCCATCACGGGGTGTTGGAAAAAGAAATTCTAACATGAAGAAGGTGAATATCTGAATTTGAACAGACAGAGCTATTAATCTCATTGCACTATTTGTCTGCCCTTTCATAGCTCCAATCCCGAGTCAGTGTCTTTGTATTTCTGAACTGACTGCATTCCAAAGACGAGCATCATTCTGTAGAATCACTTAAATAATGCACACTGCTTAAGTATGGCTCACTTGTCTGTCAAATCTTTCAAAAACACATCTGAAACACATTCTATTTTAGATACATTACTCCAAAGTGTTCCGTTGACTTTTCCATCTCACCTCTGAGTTTCCTTCCTTAAGCAGACTCACAGTTTCCCCTTTGAGGACCTTAAGAAAATCTTTGATTTCTCATTTCTCATTGTATTCAACTTCCACTAAAGTGTTTTCGGACTGATGCAAAAGCAGAATTTTTACACTGGCACTTTGGAGACATTGGTTTGACTTTATTTGTATTATTTCAATCTTATACTTCTGGGTTCCAAGGCATTAGGAAATTGTTCTTTGTTTCCTTTGCTTGAAATGATAATTACTAACATCATAATCCCTCATTTTCAATTTCACCAATTTCTTGTTGCTAGACTCATTTTTACCATCAGTGGCTGGCCAGTTCAATCAGTTGTTCCCTGTAGGATACTACTGTGCATTTCTGTGTATTTGTTAGAGAGGAAAAAGCACACATGAAATAATCTATCAGAAATCTCAGAAGGCTGGAAAAAAAAATCCACACTTCTTTTACTCTGTTGTTTTTTATTTTTAAGAAATAAAAAAACAGAATGAAACCTCTTCTTCCTTCAAACTCAATACAAATTGTTTAATGGGGAACCATGTACCAAATAATATAAGTACATTGAAAATAAAAAATAGATTTATGTAAACAAGGCAGCTTGAGTAACCTGAAGGGGAATAAGCTGAAATAATCTTATTGTAGGCATAATTTAGACTCTGTTTTGATTTATTTTAGAATATATATATTTTTGGATCATACTATGCTATGAATTTCTATGCACATCATTTAATATTAAAATAGCAAATAGATGAGCAAGGGAACGTCCTGTTTGAACATTCGTAACTGGTTGACACAGCACAAATATATGTGGGTGTGCTTTGAGAGATATGCTTTATTTCTAAGTAGATGAAAAATAATTTATTATTAGTGCATATTCCTGTAATGTAAATATTACCACAGAGCAGCAAGTTTTAGCAACTGTTGCTCACGTAGTCTTGCTTGCACACTATGCTATGGTCCAGGCTGGCAGGAAGAGAATTGCCAGAAGATATTTGCTTGTTCTACATTGTTTTCCATAACCTGATGAAAGGTAGGGTGATCACTTTCTCATAATACCTGGAATTTAAATGTTTCAAGAATTCACCAGGAATCTGGAATATGTTTTCTGGTGGTCTCCTTGTGTTCTAAAGCAAGTATATCAGCTAAATCAGAAGAAATTGGGCTGTTTCGTTACCCTGTTTCTGAAGTGAAAATGGCAGCCCGTATGCTGCTTTAAAGAACAGCTAAAAATAATGATTATGGTGTATCACACTTGTGAAAAGAGAAGATAACTGCTCCTGGGTTGTTGTTTATTTTGTTTTGTGTTTTTGAGACCCAGTAGCAAAACAACTCTCGTCTCAAGGAGAATTTCATATTTCTGAAGATGAAAAACTAAGGACTGAGAAATATCTTATTTCTTGCCTTCAGAGTCAAAAAACCTACAAGAAGAACTTGGAAAATTACAACATATTCAATGTTTGATCCATCCTGTTCTCAGCCTTAAAAAGAAATTATTAAGAATTCACTCTGAAGTTTGCTTTGCATGTATCCTGTAGATACAAGCCTGGTTGACAGAGTGGGCTCAGATTTGTAGACATCTTTGTATGTGTAAGAATAAACAAACAGGAAGGCTAAGAATAGATGAGAAAGTGCAAACAAGTTTGTTGGATTTTGCCGACAAACTTTCAGCAATGACATGTAATACATCAGGCCTGATGCAAATATATCATGGGGGGTGGTTTTAAACATTTCATGTGATGGTATGGGTCAGTTTTCCTCATTAGGATTAACACAGATGAACTAGTTTACTTCACCTGTATAGCTTCTTTCGATAAGTTACTTTTGAATTTTATTGCTTCAAAATACTCATAAAAAGAAACCTAGAAATAAGCCGCAGCGTCTGGTAGCTGGAAACTAACTAGTGATACATTCCTGTATTTTTATGTGTTATGAACAATGGGCCTTGTGGAAATTGAAGTGCTTGAGTCAATCTTTTTTAGTAGAAATTTGGAGATGGAGGCTTGATCACTCCTGAAAGCATATTGTTAGGGAAGGAATTAACAGACACAGAATTCCCGCCCTTTGTGAGTGTATTCACTGCAAAGTGAGGCTGGTCTGATATTGATGCAATTCTGAGGAACTAATGCAGTTCAGAGAATTGATTTGAAGCTGGTTTTAAGGAGTTTAAGTTCTTAATTAATGGAAAAATGGCATAATTAGCAGACTTAGCAGGAGAAAAGCAATACCAACTTGAAAAATGCTTTCAAGCAGCCCATTTACTTATTGGTTTTAAAAGATATCATTAAACTCCTTCAGAAAGTAAGGAAATGGCCTACATACCCCATCAAAAGATTAACATTATTATATTACGAGACAAATTTTAGCTGTAGGATTTTCACCTCCCTTTTTCTTCCCGTGATTGTCCTTCACTGTAACTGTGAGGATTAGTTGAAAGGGCAGAGTCTCCTTGTTTAAATGAATATGATGTAAAGTCAATGTCAGTTGAAATCCAGTGAAAAAAGACTCAGGGCTGAGTCAACAGAGAATTGCCGGTCCCATCTGGTGATGACGCATAGCTGACACTCCCGAAGTGAAGCCTTAGCTGTCTGTACTTGATTTTATTTGAGATGTTCCTTCTGTAATTGACACAAAAGTAATAGCATAGAAATAAGAACATCATCTTACCCTCCTTGCTGCTCTCTAAATTCCAGCCGCTTTTCTTCAACAATTTTTTCTTTTCTCCCTATCCCAAGGTTCAGATTTGAGCATAGCTAAGAAGTGCAGGAGGAGGTCCTCCTCTGTTAGGGTGAGAACTGAACCACTGAAGTAGTCCAGAGGGCAGGTGGGAAACTGCAGTGTGGGAATCACCTGGCACACAATACTTCAACCCTTTACTTGTAGGATCTTTGTGAGGCAGTAGCCCCATATTCTTTAATTTCCCTTCTTTAGCAGCCTGATGAGCTTGGCGGCTTCAGATGTAAAAAAATAAGATGCAAGAGTGGCCTGTGGCCTCAACAGAGAGAACACTGGTGAGCTTCATGTGGTGCTGTGCACGAGGACATGGAGAGCTGGAGGATGCTTTAGCTGGAATGTCAGCTGAGCATTGTTTTAAAAGGCAAGGTCAATAAATAAGGGAGAAGAAAAACAAAAGTTGTCTTATATACACTTAGGCTTTAAGATTTATTTGAGAATTGGAAAAGCTGACTCAACTTGGAGAGCTCTATCCCCGGACAACAATATTGGAAGGCGAAGTAAGCGAAAAAACACTCATAAAATGCAATGAATGTTAATGGACAAGTATTTCTGATACATGGGATTCTGGTTTTGTTGTCAAAATAGCTTGCTATCTAAAATGCTTACAGTTGTTCCGTGTTGTGGTTTCAGTTTTCTGGAGCAGAAGTTCTAGGGAGAAAATGTCCAGATAGGAGAAGTTTCAACATATAACAGATACATGAACATATTTGGCAACAGGGAGAGGGTAGGGCCACAGGGTTATTTAACATATGCTCACAGAACTAACATAACATGTGAAATCCATGTTTCAATACCTGTCCTGAACCCTCTAGTTGGCATCAAGAACATACTAAGACCTAATATTTGTCCAGACAAGCAGTGAAGACCTGCGGCTGTAATTATCAGTTAATGTTACCATATTACTCCACTGCATTGTTCTTACTGGACAGAACTCCAAATCCTTAACCTGTGTTTTCCTGACACATGAAACACTTAGTGTCAAGTAAAGAACATCTTTAAATTTAAAAAAAGAAAAATATAATATTTAGAATGGGTGGGAGGGAGAGAGAAAGAAAAGTAAAGGGTGCTAGGTCTTGTGCAGTGCTTTCATTAATTTTATCAATATATCTGCCAGTATGACTAGTGATTCATAAGTCCTTACAGATATAAAACCAAGCAGATGAATTTTTGCATCCTGGTTTGCTTTCTCTGCCTTTATGTTGTTTGGCTTATGAAGATGTCACTTAAGAGCTAAGGATGTCATTCTTGATTATTAGGCTAAAATTCCTCCAGATGGGAATATTTTCAGTACTACTGCCAGACTTAGGGTTAACATAAAATGTCTCTACAGTGCTGAACACATAGGAGATACCTTTTGAGCTTGTACTATCACATTAAAAACACCCGTGTTACGTAGAGAGTGACACTGCCTCTTTGGCTCCCAGTATCATCCTGACAGCTCTTGTTTGTGCCACATTCCTGATGTTCCCTCATTTATTGCTTTCACGCAACACTTTGGCACATTCCTGATTTTCTTTTCTTCCTGATAAACCTTGCCACTCCCTTTTTCTGGAGGCTTTCAAAATGGAAGGCTGCACATTGTAACCTTTATGATACCTCTGCGTTTGTGCCCCAACAACTGTGCTCCGGAGTTATATTTATCATTAATTTGGCAATTTGGTTCTACCCTACTAGTCAGCTATCAAATAAAAATTCTATCTTTACTGTGCATGTCTCTGAGGTGAACAAACTGAGCTGATGCAGGTATTTGAGCACTGTGGTGAAATGCCTTAGCTGTCTTTTCAGAGTGGATTGTTTTTATCGTTCATGAAGTTTTTTCTCTTCTTCGTATTTTTGTGAAAAATGCTAGGCTGGGAGCAGGAGACACTGAAATCTTCTAGCTCCCCACAGAACACCACATAAAACATTGAGTAGTAATAGTGAATGTGTCCTCACATCAGTTCAGCTTTCCTGCTCGTCCTGAATCTGAAGAGATCACTTTAAAAGACAAGACATTAAACCATCTCTTGTGTTTTCTCAGTCCTTCATCTCTGGTGAGTTTGAAAATGGAGTTGAAAATTTCTGTCAAGAGTGATAGTGTTTTGGAAACTTCAGACACTCCTTCTTTAGGAAATTCTGTAATTTCTCTGCAGCTTTCTTTTAGTGGTATCTCTCTTTCTCCACTTCATCTTACTGGCTTGCATGAAAACTAATTAATGGTACTTTCTGCTTAATTAAAGCTTTTTTCTGACAAAAAATGAGACCTTTCAGAGATAGGAAGATCTTCAGAAAGCAAAAAAAACCCATAAAATGTAAATATTCGCTCTCTGAACTTTTCTGTTCAAAACTCTGGATTGTCACCAAAGAAAGTAAAAGGAAGGTATCCATGTAAAGTGTTCATTTTTTTTAAGGTATCAAAACTGGGCTGTGATTTTTTTTTGTAATACAACCCTCCCCAGCCCCTTCAGTATCCTCTGTCAATTTACTGTCAAAGTACACGGCTTTCCTCTGGAGTATAGTATGTGCTTCTTGCTAACAAGAAGCTTTTTTGCTTTTCTAATGTATTTGCTTTGAATTTTCTTTTTTATCTTATTTTTATTTCAGCCTTAATTTTGCTGATAAGCCCCAGAAAAACAGGGTAAGGCTCTGCCTATGGCCAATATTCTGAAGAGATATCTATGCTGGAGTAATAGCGAGGACTATATTCTTTGGTCATATTAACTTGTTTGTGGTAGTGAAGTGTATAGCTTGCAACTTGGAGTAGTGGTAGAAGAGTATAGCCATTGTTGAATTCAAGTTGTTAAATCAAGTAAATGTCACAAATATCTGCTTTATCTACTATTTCATTTAACTTGGCTAACCCAGCTTGTCACATCCGTTCTATGCTGTGAAGATATGCCTGAGCAGATCCTGTCTGTATAGGCAGTGCTATTACTAGGGCACTGGTTTGAGGAAATGGTAATATTTAACATGGCACCACTTGGGAAATGGTGCCAGTACTCTGTCCAGCTGGGAAGCATGGGCTGTACCTGACTCATGATTCAAATTTGCTTTTAAAGGACTCTATCAAAAAACTGAACTATTATCCATATATAAAGCTGGTTTTCCCACAATGAAACGTTAATCTCAAATGCCAAGAGAAAACCGGAGTATATCTCAGTGCTGCTCCATTATGCAGGAGCAGCAAATGTAAGCAATAGCCCTTGTAGGAAGTGGACAGCAACTACTCAGTCATTTTTCATAGGCTACCAAAAACCCAACACGGTGAAAACAATTTACATTCTTTTCTTACCTGGGCTGGTCCTAAAGGAGATCCCATTAAACTCTGTTGACGCACTCTGCTCCGAACTGGTATCTCACTCTCACTTTGAGTAGCTGACTTTGGAGAAGAAAAAGCAAATGGCCTTGTCCATGTGTGGATGAGGAAAGAGAAGAAATGAAACAAGATGCAAGGGATTTTTGTGTGTCTCTTCTGTTGGGATTGTGGTTGGAAGCTTGCTCTTAATATTCTTGGAAGAACTAAAATCTTCTGTCTCCAAAATTGAGATTGCCTGACACCTTGCATAAGCACTATAGTTTGTTGGAAAGAGGAAAGAGTCCATAATTTATAATTTGGAGTGGGCAATATATTAACTGAACAAATTAATTTACTACACGATTATGACGAAATATAGAAAGTGGTAGTGAAGGTACTTCAGTTTATCTTTTGATGTGAGTCTGGGAAGTTGAGGCTTTCCTAGTCTCTTAGCTTTCCTTCTATCTGCAGTGTCTCTAGTTCTCTTCTGGACAAAAGTTTTTCTTTTTGAACTGGTCTGTCTAGGCTGCTTGTGACTTCAACTGTTTGACAGTCTACGAACAGCTCCTCCAACATCTGCAGTTGTAGCTGAAGGACAAATCAGCTCTTACCGGAGACTGGAGGGAGCAGGGACCACCATGCTGAGCGTAAACATGGAATGCAGAAACATCTTAAAAAACAGCAGTTGACTTTGTGAGCGTCTTCCTGAATTCCCATTTCTACTTTTAAAGCTCTCTCTGTCACATTAAGAGCCTTTCTTCTTCATCAGGTCATCACCATGAGAATAAATGAGCTGTCACACACTGAATTCTCTGGGCTAAATCCTCAGATGTCTCAAGTTTCATTTGCATCAGTGGAAATTTCACACACGTGCACATCCGTGCATTTTTGTGCCTATGAGGTAGCATTTGTTTAACATTATGCATTCAGCAGAGGGGGGGTGGGAGGAGCTTTAATTTTTAAGGGAAAGTCGCTTGTTACTCTTCTGCAAACTGGATATAATTTCTACTTCTTACTTTTTAAGCCAGCACATGAAATAGTGAAAAAAAAAAAAACACAAAGAAATTTATGGAACTCTTTCTATAAACGGATGGTCTTTACAGTTGTAAACGAGATGACATTTCTTTTGTATTGCATGTGTTTTTTAAAAAAGCCCACGTGACAGAGCAGCTTTTTAAAGCACAACAGGTAACTGTTGCAGCAAGATGTATCAAGTGCAGTAGCTAAGCATGGGAGGTGGGTAGGTGCTTAGAGTAACATCTTGACCTTACCGAATCCAAGGCAAATATTTTCGTTGATTTCATTAGAAATGAGTTTTCTAACAGCTATCTATGACAACCCCTGTTCTGTTTCTTTTTTCGGTTAAAATGATTGACATAGAAATAAACAACTCTTGCTATTTCACTATTATGTTTTCTGCTTCTTTGCTAACACTGAAGACAAAAGGATCTGTACCTGCTTTCTAGAGTTATTTGTTGAAAGAATGTGGAATTCTTCACAAGCATTAACTCTCTAAAATTATTGTCTTTTGAGCAAAGTAAAATCCCACTATCTAGACCACAAGTTTAAAGTACAAATCCACTGTTATGGCGTTGTAAAAAACATATCAACTTTTCTATGGCTAATGAGGTTCCTGGTATGAAAAAATTATAGCTGAGAAATAATACAGATCACGAAACAGAATTACTGATAAAGTGTTCTTAATAAATGTATTTAAAATGGAAGGATGTTCATGATAATAAAATGTTTGTACACGTGGATGTAAAATATTACTTGACATGTGTAATTGGGACTGTAGGAAAAATATGTTTTTTCTCCTTAATGCAAATTAAATAGAAAATTAAAAATATTCGAAGCTATAAAAGTAAAACATAAATCTGCCTGCAATAGAATTTGCCATTATTATTTTTGTTATTATTACTTAATGTGACTTGATGATAAAGATTTTTTTTTCCTCCAGTAAATCAGTTTTAGCAGAAATAGCACTCATTGAAAAATAGGGACAACAGGGGGAGATTTTGGTGACAAAGAGCTGGTGTGTCAATGCTGTAATAAGATGTTATCATTGGTACTGCGATTCTTCCTCCCCCTTGCAGCCTGAGCATTGTGGTTTTGTCTTTTTGTTTGGAAATGAAAACAAAACTAAACATGATGGATCAAAATTTGGAGAGAATATTTCTATTAGGTTTTGTTTGGCTGAAAATGTCATATATTCCACTCTGAGAAAGCTGACTCCCCTGCAACAGAACCTGGCAGCAGACTTCTGACAAGGACGTTGAATGTGCTAAACCAACGCTGAGGTGATCTATAATATAAAGGTCAAAGTAACTTTTACAGGGTGAGTAGGAAGGATGATAAGTGCAGCCATTTTAGAAGCTTTCAGAGTGACCCAAAGCCTGCTGACTAAAACCAGTGGGAGCCAAGACTGGGACATCAAAAAAAAAGTGAAAGAAAGGTTTGTTTCTAAAAAGATTCTCCCACACATCGTACTATTCCTTTTATTTTTGTCCCTTCTTTGTTCTTTAATGAGACTTTTTTTGTAAGTTCTTTTGCTCTTATTCCTTAGTTCTCCTCTTAAAAGTCACCAGTTTGAGAACCTAATTGCTTCCATGCCACTGGATGGGAAGAAAAAAAAGGTATCTGGTGACTCTATAGTTTGAGATAAAATATGTTAGTATCATTACTGTTTTCGACCTAAAAACTTACAGTAACCTGTGTGCAGAAAATTGTAAAAAGAAAATATTAGCAAATCCTCTTGAATAGCAAGCATGTTCCCTAAAAAGCATATTTTTTTCCCAAGAAAAAGGCTAAATTATTCAATTAATTGACAATTTTAGTTACAGTGAAAGATTAGGGATAAATGGCCAAGGAAAAATTAATTACGGAACAAGAAGCCCAATGTTTAAGCACTATACTTAGTATTAAAAAAAAAAAAGGACAAAACCACAGAAAATGTGTGATGAGCAATAGATCTGTCTCTAAATGGAATTAGTTGTCATTTTAAGTTCTTTATGTCACATTGAGATAGCTTTTTAAGATGTGAAGTGACAGGGAAGACTTAGAGGCCAGTCTCTGCCAGTGAATGCCTGTCCACATCTTACACGCTTTGTAGGGGTAGCAGTAGTTTCATCTGGGAAGCTCTTGCATAAATGGCCCCGGACATTTTAGAGCTGGATTTGCTTGAATCTGTGATTTTGAAATTTTGGAGAAAATAGAGGTCAGGGAGGGTAAGACATCCAAAGGAAGCTCAAAATGAAAAACAGTGTGTCTGAAATTAGTGAAAAAGAAGAATTTTACACCTCTCTGGGGCAATATTCCTAGCATATATACTAGAAGGGCTTGGCAGTATTTTAGGCATACATTAGCACAGTTCCCTTTTGGAATTATTATCACTAAAAGGGTTCGGACTGAGTGACCTTTTAAAATACAGGAATGTGTTCAGCTTGCAACTACAGAAGCTGACACCAGGACCACAGTGTGAGCTCTTCTATCAGTGGCAGCACGGAGATTAGCCTGTCACTTGATGGTTGGCTCTCTGACAGCAGCCTTGGAAACACCCATCTGTAGTCTTTAAATAGCGCGTTGTATCTGACTGTGGGAGACAGCACAGGATGGCTAATCGCACTTGTTTCTCCATGTAGTGATGCAAGTTGCTCTTTCCCTGTCTCCTTTGTCACTTTCAGCCCTCTTTCACTTAACAAATGAGGAAAGAGGAGAGAGAGCAACTCTGAATTATATATTGCTGGCCTGGAGACTGTCAGGTTTGCACATGGAATCCAATGTATCTAGCACGGTGGCCACACAACACCCTTTACCAGTACGGTTCTTAGCTTCAGGGCACAAACATCATCATTTATACTATGCAGGACACCGAATCACAGGACCCAGGTGTATAATATAGCTTGGAATTAACGGTGACCTTTTGTAATGTAGCCATTGATGGTAGCCCTAGAATAAACACTTGTTCAGAGGAGAATCTATAGGGCATTCTTTCTGCTTCCAGAGAGTGAGACATACAGTTATATGGATATTTTCCATTACTGTTATTTGTCCCTATCCATCTGTATTTTCTGAGCCAGCACTTATTTATCAAGAACTTTACTGTTCCGTTGCCCATACTTTTTAACAACTCAGTCCTCTGATATTCAAGTAATTGCTAAATACCTTATGATTCACTGGAGTTGTGCCCGAAGATGTTTCTATGCTCATTTCCAAAGTGCTTGGAAAAGTATCAGGTGTTTTCCATCATATGACCTGCCCTATTTTGCACCAGGAGAACTGGCATTGAGTAACAGTTTATAGAAGCTAAGAGGTCTCAAACTGCAGATACGAGCTTTAGGTTTTGGAGTTCAGGTTTGCCTCCTTTCTTGGAACATTCTGACATCCACAGATATTCCTTTGGAGTCTGCACAATTTCATGAGCTGGAACATTTTTCTCCTTCATTTTACATGTCTGCCTCTTAATGAGGATAGAGTATCTGGGACTGCACACGTGCACAGGAGGTATGCCCCACTCAGTATGTAGTCAAGGTTTTAGTCATAGTTGTAGTTTTTCATCCATAGGTGAAAGGCTAAGGCAACTTTCCTAAAGAACTTGCAGCACATTTGAACGACGTGTCACTCATTGTCTTCCATGTATTCAGGGACTCTGAATTGGCATAGCTTGTTCTAACATCAGTAACCCATCAAACTTTTTCCTCTGTGGTGAAAGTTCTAACACCTTAATCACTCTTCTCTTAAAGGTATCCTGGGGAAAAAAAACAAACGTTTTCATTTTATTTGCTCTTTTGTTGTTATATGTCAAAGTGTGCAGTGGCTTGGGCTTGTGGTTATTCTTTTCAAGGAAATGAGCTTTTTAGCTTTCCTTCTTTTCTCTTATAGAAATATCTATAATGCCAAGTAAGGTCGTCTTTTTTTATGCTGATGTAGGTCCCTCATGATAAAAGCAAGATATGACTCATACATATGTTACGGCAGAAATCTCTGCTCTACAGAAATAGGCTGAGGTAAAAGCACTCATTGGAAGCTTCTTATACATTTGTATGATCCAGTGTATAGCCTGATTGAAAAACTGGCCAGGGGAAGGAGGCAGCGAAACGGAGATTTTTGACAGACTTCTCTCTATAGTGTTCCTCAGACATTTTAGCACATGTATTTGAACAAAGCAAAAGTTGCCTCCTAAAGGTAAACGTTAGGAGACAAACAATGATATTCTTACTCTATATCTCTTACTACAGCAGTTTCTTAGAACTATTGCTGTATCATATATAAAACAAAAAGTGTAGGATTAGATGGATGAACCGTCATTACTTCTTACGCATATTTGGATGGAAGGACATAAGAAAAGACACTCAGACTTTCTCTAGGAAGTTATATCTAAATAAAAACATTTGGAGTATAGGGCTGGATATGGTTAATGAAGCTTAATTCTCTTCCTCTTGTTGCAGCTGTGTACCATGAGTGCCACCAGCATTAAGCTAAGCAAGCAAGATGCTAAAGGCTATGAGAGAGGCTGAAGGGATTCATGACTCAAGCCTGTCCTGGCAGCTGTGCGATACCTACACTGAAATTGGGTGCAAAGGGAAACCCTGCTCGCTCCTCTTTCACATCCTATTTGTCTTCACCCAGTGTGGAGAGCAAAACAAGGCAGTGAACAATTTTTGCCTTCAGTTCTTAGTGCTGGTGCAAGTCAGAACCTGGTATTACACATAGACAACAACATTGAAACCCTTAGCACCGATTGCTTGTCTTGCTGAGTGCTAGGTAGTAGGGTCAACAGAGAGGCTGTATACCTAGTTCCATAGTCACTAAAATTGATAGAAACAGTATAATTTTCACGTGGACAGATTTATGCTGGCTCTGTGTGTAGAAGGGAGTTGTTTGGAACAGGCTGTTGCATATGACAGTGTTACACCAAGATAAACAGGTGAGATGAAAGCACTGAATGAAGTGCTCTTTTGTCAGGCTCCTTGGCCACAACTGTATTAGTAAGTTATATGTGCACAGAAGCACCCTCTGGCTCCAAGCCTAGCTGTGCAGAATGACCAGTCCTTCCTATTAAACTCAGCCTCCAAACAGCAGTGGGTGCATGTGTACTGCCACTGGGAATGGTTTCCAGCTCATTTTAGTTCATACATTGTGCCTGGGAATTGTTTTGGGAGATCACCACAATTTGGCCCTAATCAAAAATCAGTGCAATGCTTTGACCATAAGCACAATCAAGTTTCAGTGTCTGGGAATCAGTTTAAGCATAATTTTTGGTTGTGAGTGTTTTCACAATGAAGTGCGGTGGCAGGAATAACACGGTCGAAGAGGAAACCCTAAAGGAAAACGTGGAATTGTCCTACCAAAGCCAAAAGCTTCCAGAAATGCTGAAGACATCTTTTAATACTCACTCAGTGGAGCGGATCTATGCTTATGATGTAGCATAGTGTAAAAGATAGCAGAGCTCGCCGTCCTCAGAGACAGGCTAGTTTTACTGTTCTTTCTGATTCACTGCAGAAGGCTCTAAACTGCAGTGTATCTGCACGCAACAGGTGGTAGGAAGGAGAGTGCAGTCAGGAGATAAACTTTCTGATGGAATAGCAAAAGCACGTTTTCTGTTTCCAGATGGAGGTGGCTGTATTACAGTAATTTCTGGAGCATTGCTCATTATGTAAAAATGAAACATTTATGTAACATGGCTTTAAAATCAAATTTACAAAAGAAAGGAAAAAGAACAGGATCAGTAGTGACTTGTTAAGACTGAAGAGAAAACCTAGGCTGAAGAGCAATTTTATGAGGCTAGCCCGAGTCCCTGGTAATTAACTACATCAGAACTGAGGCCTGGAGTAAAACAGCCCTCTCAGCACTGAAAGGCACAGACTTAATATTTGATGGCTTAGTTTGAGGCTTTCCTGCACAGCAAATGCGGTGGATTATGGTGGCTGAGTGCCAGAATATGGCACAGCCGGTGTAGTTGACTTAGCACCAGATGATGACAGTGGAAACGATGTATCAGGAGGATAAAGACTGGGGGAAGGTTTGTCTTTCAGAGTGAGAGTCAGCTGGAGCTGGTTGTTATAGCATCAGGCAGAAGCTCTGGTTGCTTCATGCTGCAGTGTTTAATCTGACAGTGAATGAGGCAGCCCTCAGACTCTGGTTTAGAGCTTGTTCTGAATAGCAAAGGCTGGGTCCACCATGGAGATTTAAAATGCAGCTTATGCTTGCTTTCAAGGTTACTAGTGTGGTTGTGTTTTTCACTGCTGCCCTACGCCAATCACTAAAACACAGTGGTTATCCTCCCGTGTGCCATGTTAAAGGAACAACTCTAGCCAGTTGTTCCCAATCGTTATTGCCCTCTCATGACGCAGACCACTTCTGCAGTCAAAGGGTAAGGGCGAAGGTTTCCCACAGCGGGGGCTGTGCGAGGACAGAGGAAGTTTGTGGAGTTACGAGGGACACGCTGGTTTGCATGCCAAGGCGCGAGTGGGTCAGGTACAGGGCTTCTGCTAAGGAGTATTTCTTCCAGTGAAGCTCTTGCGCTGGTTGCAGTACAGTGCCACGCTGGGATCCACACCACGTACATATGATAGAAGATCCCACTCTAAACAGCTGCATCTGGCACAAAGGGTCTCATAGTGAGAGAGATGGCAAAGACGTGATGCAAATATGCCCAAACGGAGGACCTGGAGAGAGATGGAAAGGGAGAGATTCAAGGTTTGGGAGCACTGCGGTAGCCAGGCAACTCTGTGCAGCCATTTCAGACTGCTGACAAGAGGGAACCACAAGAGCTCAAAAAAAGGTGACTAAGGCAAATTTGACAAGTGGCATATGCATTTTTGACAGACCATTTTGAAGTTTTTCCTGCTCCTGAGCCTCTTACTCATTTGGTAGCCTAAAAGAGCTCACTGCTGGTTTTACTTACCCCTGTGGCAAGCAAGGGACCAGGAGATCAATGCTGACTTCCAGAACACTAATTCAGTATCAGAGCATCCCTGCCAAACACTGTTCACAGGTAGTTGGTGAGCCCCAATTCTGGATTTGTTCCATATCATTTTACCATGATAAAGTGGCTAGAAATGTGTCATAAAACACAGTCCTCCAGGCTATTCACGCTAACAGTGGCTAAACAGTAATCATGCCTTTTTCTCTAAGTGCGTATCTAATGCAAACAGCGTACAAGTGATTATTGTACAAGGGGAAAAACGTCTCTTGTGAATGTGATATAGGAAAGATAAGCAGTTGTACTGTCTGAGAGTGTTTCTAAGAGTGATAAAAGTGCTATATGTATTCAAGATTGAAATGTGTTGCTATGGTAGGTGCATTAATTATTAAAATAGCAGCACATGAGTGAAAAAAGGCTTAAAAATTCTATTCTGATTTTGTGAGGGGAAGTGGTGGGATGGGGGGCAGGGGGTCTGTCTTTTTAAAGTAAATATGTACCTGAACATGTTTTGCTGGCACAAACGCACTTCCAGTTTCTCTGGGCTATTTACAGCTCCCTTCTCCTTATCTGCCTGATGCAACAGGGAGTAGGAAGAAGGAAAGCAGGGACAACATCTTCATACATGCCCATACCCCAGTCTGTCTGTTCCCTTTGTTTACCCACCTCCTGGTCAACAGGGTGTCTCGCATACAGCAATGCACAGAACATTGTGTTTCCAAGAAAGCGCCCGTTCTCGCATTTGACAGCAGGCACGGCTGTTCTTTGTCACTGACCTCTGCTGTATCTGGATGTTGAAGAGTTTTGAGAATATTTTTGAAAATCCTAGTAATCGTCGTCTTTGAAAAAGAAATCTACCACCTGTCTGTATAAGCAGGCAAGTTACCTGACTCCAAAGACTTTTCAAACTAATACTCATTGTTTAATATACGCTTTTTTAAAGGAATTAGTGGAAAAAAGTAATCTGTTGGCATCTAGTTCCCTGGAAACCTCATGCTCAGGTGTTTAGAGAAAACAGATGTAACAGAATAAATGGTTGTTAGAAATACCTCAGATCACCCCCATAGAGCTTGTAAGCCTTTGCACAGATGTTCCGAAGTGAAGACGTGGTGCCAGAGGTACAGTTTTTCCCAAATTAAAATCAGTGTCAGAGCTCATCTTGAATGGCCTTATTAGGAAAAATGGTCGGTAAGATCTGGCTTATTCATTCCTCCAGCATTAAAAGACCATCTGAGCTGGACAGCTGAAACCTCCTTGGGGAAGCAGCAGAGCATTTCCTCAGTTGTTCACCTTTCTATCACATGCACTTTAAATTTCTTGTTTTGAATGAAGCCAAGACATAAAAAGGACTGAATGCCACACAAAATCCTGGTTTTATATGTTTCTAAGATCAGTAGAAGGGAAACAATACTTGGGGAAAATCCATGGGGAAAGTGCATTTTTAGTCACAGAATTCAAGCACTGAACTAGAACAATATTTCAGCAGCTGGAAGTTAATTAAAAATCTTTCTATAGAAAGATGTTTCTTTTATATAAAAACATATGTATAGACACATACACAGTGTGTCTGATGCTGAGTATGCTAGTGGTGCCCAGCTTTTTTAGATGCAGAGATGGTCTCCAAAACACGAACATTCAATCAATTAAGTAAGTTTTGGAAAGGCAGGAAGAATTGGCACACTTCAGCTCTGGCTCTGAAACATAATGACTGCATAATTGTCAATGAGTAACTTGCATTTTTATATTTTTTCGTTGCTGGATTTATATGCAGATACAAGACGGCCTACAACGTGGGTTGCTTTTACTGTATCATTTCCTTCCTTCCCCCAAAAGTCTACTTCTTAACAAAACTGTAACCGCATGGGGAAAGCCTTAGTGTGCTTCCCGGAATCCTGGGCAGTCTCTCTACCTCTTTATCGATCACTATAAAATATCAAATCCACCTGTGATTAAAATTCTTCTAATAATCAATACAAATTTCCATACCATTTGAAAAATGGAAAATTATGTGTAAAAAAAAAATTGAGGAAAAACAATCAAAGTTTTTGTGGAATCAGGTACCAGAATTAGTCGAATACTGAAATAGAAGAGAGAAAAGAGCAAGACAAAAGCAAATAAATTTTTTTCTGTCAATTTTTCTTTAAGCTTAGGCTGTTATTTCAGCATGTGATAGAATCCAGTCCTCCTTAGCCACATGTCTCAGGCATTTTGGAATGAAGCAGAGGTGTAAATATTATATAATGCTCAGTATCTCTTCAGGTAATATTCTTCTTCTAAATACTATTGTGTTTTTTGTAAACCTTCCTTCCATCCAAGTGGTTTATGAATACAATACAATATTTTTATTAAAGGAAAGAGCAGCTAGCAGGACTCTGAAGAGACCTTATTCATGCACAGTGCCAGAGAAGGAACAGAAAGTCAACTAGCTAGCTGTAGAATTCTCAGGAAAAGCTATTTTAGGGGGATAAATCCAGAATTGAATGACTGGAGAGGAAGTGCACTGGGACTAGGTGATTAAATTTTATCATGTAGCCCTGAGACTAGCAGTTATGTTCTGTGAACATACATCATCTTCTCACTAATCCAGTCAGCACTAGTAACTACAACTATAAAAGGGTTGTTAATTAGGGGCTGATCAAACTAGATTGAAGGATCTTGGCCACACCCCAGAAAGACTTGGTGCAACGCCCTTTTGATCAACGTTTCTGGCTGCTTTCTAGGCAAGCAGATAGCACAGCTGAATATTTTAGTGATTGTTTTTGGTGACTGTGCTACCCTTAATGCTTCATTTGAAGTGCAGCTTCACAGATACAAAACAAGATCTGATGGAGGTTTAGCTGGTGAAAGAGAGTTGATATTTCTGACTCTGGAGAAAGAATAAATAACTGGTCCTTATTTCTTTTTTCCTTTGTGAAACATAATGCTGTATTGTTCCTCCCACTAAAGTAGATGAAAGTATTAGACTCATGCATACGAAAAATTGTGTCTCTTAATTAGTTGTAATAGATTACGCTGCTTCTGCTTCAGGTTTTCTTTCATGAAAAGCGTGGGACACTTGCATTTTCACTTACTCTGCTGTTGACCTCAGTCATATTTACGTGTTGTTTGGTTGTTTGCTTTAAGATACATTTCTTTTTCCCTGTCTAGTGTCTTGATGTATTTTCCCAAACAAGTGGCTGTCTGAATGTGCTAATATTGAGAGTCACAGATGGACAGGTTGCACTTTAGACTTGGCAGCCAGGGACCTGAGACAGGAAGATACATGTCTTTCAGACAGCTGGGTTACTGGGGAGAGTTGATTTGGGGGTCTCTGAAGTAAACACACACTGCTACGTATCCGAGCTACAGAGTGATGCATTTAGTTAAACTGAGAGCTGTACTCAGCTGCCTAACTCGCTCCTGTGGGCCAGTGGGCAGTGTGTGATGGCACAGTGAGTAGGCTGGCCCAAGGGAACAAAGCTACTAAGGTCACGTCACGGGAAAAGCAAATCATAGACAGCATCTGAAAGCAACAGGGAGGAGAGTTAGGGACTTAAGGACTTTGGAGACTTAGGGATCCTGTTTTCCAACACACTGTGTCAATCCCTGCCTATCCACATTTATGTTTTCTTCCATCTTGTTTGGAATGAAAAGATAGTATAAACAGACGGAATGGCATTTAAATGTCACCACTTGGTGTCCTTTTGACTTCAAAGGAATACAAGAAACAGGATTAGTTATACCAGTGCTAGAAGTGAGAGTCCTTTGCATTTTCTTTGCTCTCCAGTGTCAACGGTTGCAGCCCAGTGAGAATTGTGACTCAGGGTGAGATATGTCTGTTCTACAAATACACTGACACACCTGTGGACATGGTCCTTGGTGAAACTAACCTCACAGGAAAGCATGCGGATAGGAATGAGACCAAATTTACTTGGTTACAAGTCATGACAGCTCCAATAGCTGCTTTCGTTGAGCAGAACAGTCCTGCAAGGAGTGAAGAAACCTTCAGAGTCTGGTGCTTTTAGTTCTGCTTCCCACCAAAGCCAAGTGGCAGGGCTCAGGAAATGTTATTTTACCAAAGCTGAGAATTTTGCACGTATTACTGAGCAGGCAAGAATTGACACAGCAAAAAAAATAAATTTTTTTTAAGAACTTTACTACTAAGCTTTGCAGACTTGAGCCAACATGCAAAACATCATGTTTTCAGAGCATATGAGGATAGTCTCTGTTCTGTTGTAATAAAACAATTTTGTAACATTTCATAACCTTTTAGACAGATAGAAAAGTGGGAATCTGTGATTATGTGAATCAATTGTACAGATATTTAGTTTGTTTTTTCTTTGCCATGAATAAGTCATGGTAATACGGGTGGATATGATGGGAATGCTTTTAACAGAGCTGTGTCTCTCCTACAGGATTGTTATGGAATGAGGGAAGAAAAAAATACCTATTAAGTATATGCATTATTATGCTAATCCTAGCCAGTTTCTCAGAAGACATCCATGATGGTCTCTTGAGACATTTTAATTTGAAAAAATGTGAACCAGGAAGAATTTTTCTAACCTTCTTAAACATTATTTGCATAGTGTCAAATCATCCACTGGGAACTTATTTTATGGACTGAACTGGGCAAGTCTGCGTTTCTCTCCCTTCCTGTTCAGATTCGATTTCCATTCCTTAATGCGCTCTGCTTCCCTAAGCAGCAGCAGGGTCCATGGCCATTCACAAAGACTGGACCTTTCTTTCTTCTTCCTGCCTGCATCAATGCTGACGGGCAGGTGGCAGTAAAAAAAAAGAGATACCTTGGGATTCCTAAGCAATGTCAAATCCTGAAGTACTCAAAAGGACACTGAAAAACAAAGAGAAACGTGTAATTTGGTAAAGTGACCAGCCCTATTTCTGAGTCTGCACAATGGATGTCATTTCTCGTTTGCATTCCACAAAAAGAGGCAGGCATGTTCAGGCTTTTTTGAGATTTTGCCCTCCCATGTAATGAAACCCTTAAATTAATAAAAAGGAAGAACGAATAGAAACAGAACTGAGAGAGAGAGAGATACTTGAGGTTAAAATACCTTCTTCATTTTGTTGCCACTTTTGAATTTGATCAGACCTTGGCCAGAGCAGAAGCACTGCCCAGGGAGTTTGGACAGGGGAAGATGGCTATAAAACAGAGGCACCTGCGATGGAGATCATGCAGTCTTCTTCCTCTTGTTTCTTGGTGTGTGGGCCTCCTGGGCAGGCTGCAATCCAAGTAACATATTTACTGAGTAGCACTTGGTGCTTCTAAAACACAGAACATAACGAGTCCTGCCAGGGATCCACAGCCTACAGTCGAGGAGAAAATTCTTCATTATTATGGTTAGTGAAGCTTCAATTTCAGCTGGATGTGTACAGATAGTTCAAAAATTTTGATGTCCTAAAAGATGTTTCATTTTTTCAGGATAATTGTTAATAAAGACTCCCATGTCTGTCAAATATAAAAAAGAGAGAACAGTAATGTTATTCTGTTCACTGAAAAAACCTGCTTTTGTGAATAAGAATTGTCTCAGCCTCTTGCTGGTTCTTAGTATGTCACGAATTCTTGTGAGTCCTGCCAAAAATACCAGTGTTGTCAATGTGCCTGAGGGGCAGCTGTGGAGCCCCATGATGCCTGCAGACCTTCACCAGCTCCTCTGCCGGACCAAGCGCTTCCTTCAGGGCTTAGGCCTCCTCTCTTGTGTCTGTGGAGGACCAAAATGAAAAAAAGTGGGGAGTGTCATTTTAATATAGGTCAGTTTTCAAGTTGCTGGAATCTTCAGATCTAACATTTCCAGTTTCTGCTCTTTGTAGGTTCACAGCAGTAAGCTCTTATTTATTCTTGGAAAATTATGTTGGCAAAAATAGAGGGTGATCTGAGATTTGAAGAAAAGTCCAGAAGATCACTGCAATCTAGAGAGAGAGATAAAATGTGGAAGAGTGTGTGTGTCTTACAAAAGCTCATAAATATGTGCTACGTTGTCACATGCTTAGCACAGGTATCTTCCAAATACAGGGGAAAACTCTGGTAATGTCACAAGGGCTTTTTTTTAAAGCTAGTGCTGACATCCCACAAGTGCAATTTGGTGTATGAGCCTGGCTGTAGAGTAAGGACTGTTAACTAGAAATGTAAGGTTACTGTACAGAAAAAGTTTAAAGTTTATTTTAGATATGTACTTTTGCCATATTTTAAAAAGCAATATCTTTGTATTTTAATAATAATAGGCTTTTCATTCTCGGTAGTTCAAACAGTGTGCTATCAAACTTTAACTATAGCTCCATTTTTAATAGCATAAACTGCATAACATGCATAGTATAAGGGGAAACAATTTTTTTTTCCTGTGAGGAATGACTCTCATATATTCAGAGACACACTTGAAAATGTTTCCAAATACATTTTTCAGGGGAAAATTAATTTCACAGAATATAAATTTCATTGATTGCTGCTCAGAACTCAGCTAAACATTTAAAGGAAGCGGAAGGTGTATAGAAAAAACAGAGTTAACACTGAGCCTTAAATGAGAGATAAAGTGTTTACACAGTAGCATACTGGCTTTCATGAACCTGAGGCCCTATTTATAATTCCAGCTCTTTTAGCATGGTCCTAGTGCCAGGTTGCACAATACTTAAGAGAAGGAAATAAATTTCTAACAGGCAGTCTCTGGATAGGCATCAAGAGCAAAACAGTTTCCTGTTCCCTTAAATGAGGGAAGGGTCCCAGATCGGGACTGAAACGAAGACTACGTAGTTTTTTCTGACACGGGTAAATATCTCGAGCAGACAGCTCTTTCTAATCACTCTTACTTGAGCTTCATGCAGCAGGGTGTTGTTGTTTATCTTCATAAGCTATGTGAACCGGTGACATGTGCCATGTTCATCATCAGAAAATAACAGTAAATCACACAAATGGTTTGTTTGTTTGCTTTTGTTGTTATTTTAGACATTCTTTGTATGATTTGTTGCTTGCTACACAAACATGCAATATTCTTTGAGCTAGCAGTATATCAGGGGGTAATATACCAAGAAAAGCAGAAAACTTAAAGGTGCACATTTGGTTCCCAATGCTTTTTCTTAGAGGCAGTGAATGTAAAATGTTGCAAATGCACTTCATCAGGAAAATGTTACAAAACCAAAAGCTCTAAAAAAGTAGGGATGGGAAAACTTGATGATGCTTTGCTTTCAACAAAATCTGAAAAATATTTTCACCAGATGCAGTTTTGTGAAAGCCTTTCTTGATTCATGACCTTTTTCAGTTGTAAATATGAACACTATGTAAAGCTTTCTTAATATGGTGAAAAAGCATTTACATATTTGCCTAGGCTTCCTAAGAGAATAGTGTAAAAACAAATCCAAACCAAACCTTTATCATCTTATAAGATCTAGATTGAATTAAAGCTTCGGAATTTTCAAGTTGTTCTCATAAATTCTGATTTTTATTTACATTGCCTCTTTATCACCTTGGTAACACTATTCTAATTCTGCAAAATAACGCAGTAGGAGTGTGGATCCTGATTCCAATTTGTAAACTCCTCATTTGCAAAAAGGCTCCTAGAACTTGCAAGGGTAAAGGAAAACTTTAACTACCAGCACTTCAGTCTTTTTCTTCAGCTACAATATTTACATTTGTTGTTAACAAAAGGAAAAAAAATGAACTTGACATTAACATGTATACAGTATTCTACAGTAATCTTTCAGGCGATGTGGACTGGTGGCAGTGTAAAGTAACAAAACCTTTCCGCACAAGGTGACAAACTGCACTGCTTGAGCAATATAGGCAGTTGTTACAGATCCTGGAGCAACTGGAGTATTAGGTTTTTCCTGAAACACTGATGTAAGAGGATATGGAGAGACACAAATTTCTGCAAAGCAATAGTTTAGCTCAGAATTTTAATATACAGAACACCAAGGCAGTATCCTGTTATCTGAATTTTAATGACTGTATCTTTTTTATCCTGTCAGTTGTAGGGAGGATCTGAGAGGTTTCATGAAACATTAATGGCTGTAGCTGCAGTCCTCTCCTTTTCCTTTTTTACTTCTTTTTTTTTTGATGTCCTGATGTGATCTCTACTATAAATTTGTGTGGTGGAACTGCTTTCTGCACACTTGTGTATTGCTCGCTTGATCTTGCAGCTTCGGCTGTGATTCCTACTTCGGTCGAGAGCTTGCACGCAGGCCGCTGAGCAAAGGGGTGGAGGTGGGTGGAGAGAAAGTTTTGCTGATGACAGATCATTAGCAATTTTAAATAAAATTATGTATTTCAGGGATTTTTAAGTAGAGGGCCCTCTGGATGTTTTCCATTAGCCTCAGTGTTCTTCATAGATTCCTTCTGGTTCCTGGCTTGTTAAAGGTTGAATTGATAAAAAGGTGGTAAGCCATAGGGGCAGAAGGTCCTCTCCACTCCTTAACCCCCAAGAAACATAACTGAGAGGGGTAGATAGGGACTAAATCTGACTCTTTTTGAAGACTCATTGGGTGCAAGGGCATACCAAAGGATGTGGAGATTACTGTACATGCCAGGCACTAAAAGGGCGGTGCTGGGCACAGTCCTGAACGATAATGAATTTCTGCAACACTCCGTCTCCCAAATTTAAAAAGTGTGCAAGGATTTGTTGGCATTTGACTGAATGCTCTCAATTTAGAACTTTCCAGGAGAGCTTTGTAGGGAAATACATAGTTCCTACGCCAAATGAAGAAACCTTGAGGCAGATGAGCATAGTTTAACACAGGCCCAGAGGCCAAGCATGGTGGGAATCCAGTATGTGAGGTGCTGTAAAAAAAACAATTTCAAGATTCTCTGATCTAAAAGATGCATAATAATTGTTCTTTAGCACAAGTTCCTATTTATTTAGAGGACACCTGCTACAGACTTTAATATGATTGCATGATGCCACAATATAGTGACTACTGTGTAGAAGCAACAGATTCAAATGCTGACATGTTTATCTTCATCCAAAGGCAGGACGACACCTACATTTTCAATGAGAAAGCAGTAACCACACCATGATGACATGTATATGCCATGCTATCGGTGATTCATTGCAAACCCTTCTCGCAAGGACTCCAGTGTTTTAGTAGCAAATGTTCTAAATTCCAAGCATGTCACCCTGTGAAGCAAACAGGCAAACCTTTGGGGAGCAAACTTACAGACAGTGACTTCAAGCTCAGTGTGCTCCTGCGTTTTCATTACCTCCCTGTTCCTTAGGCATCTCTGTGAATCGGGAGTAACCCAACCTCAAAAAGTTTCCATTTTGTTGTCTTTGGAAAATATAATTCTGCACGAATGGCAAAAATACGTTTTGCTCTTCTGAGAGCTGCAGAGCTGTTGTCTTCACCCAGTCTGTTGGAATTTGTGTCTGTCTGGAGTCTGTGGGTGATTTGGTGACAGGGGGATGCAGTCAGGGATATACTAGGTGAAACTGAGGCCTGCTACCTTCAGTACATTTTACTTAAATCTGATGTTTATACGGAAAGGTGGACAGACTGCTGAAGCTTTAGCTGTTCTGTTTTGCTTTTCAAGAAGTGTTCTTTCAGGTGTCTGTGATTTTCTTCTCGGGGAGCTGTGATGAAGGCTGGAAAGGTGCACTGGGTTTCTGATGATCAGTGAAGAGGAGCTTGGGATTTCAGGTCTGCATTGGTACAGTAACAATTAGTAACAGCACTGTTTTTTCAGGACTGAGTTTGGTAAGCATGGGTGCACTGAACAGCTGGAGAAACAAATGGTCTGGCAATGCTTAGGTGCACTGTTTAGCCATGGACCAATGAAGTCTGCTGCTGTCCATAGGGCCGAAGTAACGAATGCATGTGCTAACAGGTCTGATGCATATGTAGATTTTGTCCATTAGAATGATCTGTTTTGGAATAAGCTTGTAAATGAATAACCAAGTTCTTATGTTCTCTGTGCAACAGACTTGACTGCTAGGATGCTACACAGCTTCGATAGAAGGAAATGCAGAATAAATAAGGCCCAAAGAAAGTCAATGTGAAATAAAAGTTATTTCAAGCTAACTGCGCTAATTAAGTGAGCTTACACATTTCACCATGATTAAGATGAGACGCAGTGGTAGAGTTCAAGATAAGTGGGAGTTTGTTTAGATGTCTGTAGTTGTACCTTTTTATTTAACAAGTACTTCTTGAATTAAATGGAAATCTCTAATTGTAAAATGATCTCTGATGCAGTATGTCACAACAAATACACACATTCTGGTACAAAAAGAAAACGTTGTATTTTTATGTTATTTTAATTATTGTCTTAGGTTTTTTCAACTCTTTGTCTCTCCTTCACTCAGAGTAAAGTTTACCGTATTTTTGCCTGAAACCAGAATAAGGAAAGGATGTCTATTATTGATGAACCAGTGGAATTTACAAGCAGCATTTAAACAAATGTGGTACAGTAATGGTGGATGATTGATTTGAAATCAGAGTTTTCTTACTAATACATCCAGGGCATTCTTTGATCGAAAACATATGCAGAGAAGGGGGATATTTTGTGCTAGGCTACATGAATGCATTTCTCTGGACTTTTGAGAGATTTTCTTTATTGCGGAACCTGGGGCAACATTAGTTGATTAAGGGTTATATGAGAGGTAGTTAATAGAAGATTGTTTGTGGGAAGAAAAGCAAGTTGTTCTGGGATAAAAAAAAACAGAAGGAGAATATAAAGTGAAGGAAAGGAAGGGTAAAACAGGAAAACTCAGAAAAAAGGAACAGGAAAATCCTCAGAAGTGGAGTGGGCAATCAGAGGACTTCCATCCGCTCTGCCGTTATAGGAGGAGAGTGGATTTGCATGCAGTACAACGCAGAGTACAGGCTGCCTTGGTCTGTCCCTTCAGTGCAGCAGGAGAAACATTTGCCTGCAATATTAATCTGGATGCATTGAAAGCGATACATGCAGGGAAATGCCTCTGTTGTTGTAATATTCTTTGGGAAAACAGGAAGCACTTGTAATGGAAAATGTGCACAACGAGCGATAAAAAGGGTCACCGAGGTTCAGTCCTGCAGCAACTACAACCTTCGTTTGTTTTCTAAATGTGAAACAGCCACGGAAGGAGATAATGTTTTCACTGTGCCAAAGCTGATTATTCTAGAACTAATGAGAAAACCCCAAAGTTTGGGAAATGGATTAAAGGAAAGGATATAACATCTGAAGAAAAGGACATAGACTAAAGCAAAACTTCCTGTACCACTTAATGCTATTTATTGTTTCAGCTAAAATATACATGCAATGTCTGATCATACATTGAAAATCACAGTACGCTAGCAAAATGGATTTCTGATTCTGTTTAGAACTTTATTAATAACTGGCACCTTTATTACAATATATATTAATTACAGGTAGAGCTACATTTGCATAACACCACAGCTGCCATTTAAAGCAAATACACACTCAGATGTTCGGAAGAGCTCAGCATGTTGGTTAGATTTCAGAAAATGTGGCTGCTAGAAGGTTTGTGAAGTAGAGCATGAAATAAGACAATCTCTCTGCTGCTTTTGTCTGTGTAATTTATTCAGCATAGATAATGAGGAGATACCAAATACTGAAGTAGGTATGTTCTTACTGCCCGGTGGTCAGTGGGGAGCCTTTTCTCTGTGTTTGGCAGTAAATTCATTGCAACGGTACAACTGAACGCAGTGTGTTCAGAATGTATAACAGAATTAGGCAATTTAGATTGTGGGGTTTTTTTCACCAAATATCAAATCCTCAAAGAGGAAAATAAGAAGCTGGTAAAAACAGTCTTTCCCAGCGAAGGTCTTTATCATCAATGTCAAAACCTGTGGATTATTGTCCTGTGAGATGTGTAATATTTAAATAACAGCAGTCTATGAAGGTAAAGCTAAGGCAACTGGGAAAGCCATATAGAAGGCAGTGACATTGGCCTAGTAATGTAATGAAGCATTTTAGCGTGAGATACAATTAACAAGTTAGAAACTGGTCCAAACTTGATGGGAAACTTTTGTAGGCTTGTGTAGCTACATGAACATGATCGATACTTTTCTGGTGTATTGTCATATGTTAATGACGTGCACAGATTGTCAGACCAGAGAGCACGGGGAAGTCTGCTGTAGCATGGCTCTGCAGGCAGAGGAACAGGCAGAACTGCTCCGCTGCATCCGGGGTTCCGTGGATATTCTCCCTGTGTGGCTGAGTTGGTATCAGGGTGATGTCTGCTCCCTAGAGATGGTTTTTACAACTTTTGTTTCCCCCCCATACCCATGACTGATAGGTTGTTAGCTGTGAACAAAGAACTGGATGTTTTGTTACTACGAATGTCAACATGGCTAAGATCTAATTTTATTGCATGCACCTTTCTTTCAGCAGCTGATGTGGAAGGAATAACTTAACTAAATAATGCCATTTCAGTGCTGACTCTCTGGGTGACAAGCATCTCCACAAATACTTTTAAAAAAGGAGAAAAGAAAAACCAAGTGAATATTCAGTGAATAAACTGGCACTGGGACATATGAGAGTGTTATGATTTATGGTATAGCTGCCTGATTCCTGATGCCACCATCTTCAGCTATGTACTGAATCAGTCTTTTCTCAATGTATATATGCATAGTGCTTTTCACCACAGGGAGCACTTGGATACCTGAGGCTTTTGAACTGGTACATGGTTAAGATAGTGGCTGGTCACACAGGATGAATACTATCAGTGTATTTGATTATATTTCTACCACTGATCAATAGTTCAAAGCTTTTTGTCCATTATTCATATCTTATATTAACCTAAAAATCTTACTATCGAATGTTAACTTCCCTTTAAGTCAGGTGGTAGAAACTGATCTAAACTGATCTAGGCTAGAACTGGGAAAGTGTGATGCCTTGTGATCTGGACATGTGCATTGTATTCTTTGGTACTAATCCGAAAGGAAGGCCGTGAATACAGATCTTCTGAAAGGGAGATCTGATTCAGGTCTCAAGTAAAACACACTCTGGGCATATTCCATGTCAGAATGTGGAATATTCCACACTTCATACCATGGGGTTGTGTGACACTGTAAACAGTCAGCAGTTGTACATCTGAATTTATGCCAATAGTAGGTTAGCTGCAAGGAGAAAAGAGATCAGCCTGAGCTAATCCCTGCTCCTGAAACAGTAGCTTTTACCTTTTTGAAGCAAGAATTAGGTGTGTAAGAAACCATAATCTCTGTGTTGAAGATAGTACTTATGCTGAATATAAACCATAATAAGATTTGTCAATGTATAGCAGAGTGTCAGTATGACCAAAGTTTCTTCTTGGTCTAGCAGTCATGAGGGCTGGCATAGCTCAATGGGGGACAGATATTTACCCTTGTCACATGCACAAAAGCCATCTAATATTGTTCCAGGTACTCTCATTTACTAATGCCTATTCTAGCAATGAAAGGAAATGACTCTCCCTTTATCACCAAGTAAACAAGTATGCAAACAGGTCCTCAGACAAAGCAAGCAAAGAAAAATATAAACCCTGGAGGAATCCATGTAATGATGCAGCATGGTCTAATAACGAAACCACACAGAGTTCTGTGTTTGCCTAATACTAATGCAACTTTCACAGATGTTTAGAGGAGGAAAGTTTCACTGATCTGGGTTCAGAACAAGCTTTAGATTCCCCCACTCCATGAACTGCCTCATTTCATGGAATACCAGTAATCTTTCCACAGGAGAAGATGAGAGAAGTTTAAATTCCTTTATTACTAAACTTTTTGGTGTGCAGAAAAATAATTTCACCACTTCTGCCTAGTTTTTTAATATTTCTGTCATTTAAGCAGCTATTCTTTAGTTAAAGCAAACAAAGTTTTACTGGTTTTCATAGTTGCATAATTAATCTGAAAGAACTTTGACATTTCAAAGACTGTGGTATTCCTTACCTTTGCTAGTATCTGCATATTTCTCTTTAGATTTCTGGCTTGATATTTACACTTAATGAATGAACATGAACCCAGACTCTTGAGGTCTGATGAATTTTCTTGTGACTGACTAAGCCACAGAGTATAAACTTTTTTTTTTGTTTGTTTCCTTTATTAAAATCTAGTCTGCTCCAAGCTGCAGTGGTGAAGAATTTGCTAGATCCCTTGGAAGTTGTGAACAGTTCAGGTTTCGGGTCTCTTGGCTGTAACAGTGAGCAGGAAAATTTGCCATTCTAATATTGTCTGCCATGCTTCAAAGTTCTGCAAATCATTCTGGCCTAATTTTTCACAGTGCAAAGCAGTGTAGCTTCGTGAGCAGCACGTGTGAAAGAACAATGAGCCAAGGCTGAGCATTGCTAGGCCCACACAGTGAATGAAATCGCAGTTGGGCCATTGGTTGTATGTCTGACAGCATGTGGTTTAGCTGAGAGATGATTGAGAGCTTCAGAGATTTTGTTTTGGTGTCCTTCTCTCTCGCTTATTCATGGGAGTATGATGATATGTCCTTCTACCCCAAGGCATGTGGCACAAAAATAAGCACATTCCCTCAATCTGTTGAAAGTGCAAAGCAAAATCACTATACCATATTCTTTCTTTTTTTTTGAAATATCTTGGTATGCTAAAGGGAACAGTCTACATGCCCTTGAAGATCAGTTATTTAAGAACAGTATCTGGTATCCAGGTACCTACTGGGAAAGAAGATACTGCATAGATTGGGGCAAGGATCCAATGAGATCTTACCCAGGCTACTAAAGCCTGGGCAGTAATTGTATAATGTGAGATATTAGACTGAGGTCTTCATGGTTAAACTTAGGTTTGACATGTGTGGCAGAAGGTAAAATACCTCAGCATTTATTGATCTATTTTTTTCAGGCAAGAATATTTCCCCTATAGATCACCTCCTGTGGATTTATGATATGGTACTGTTTCACTTGGACTGAAAATGATAACCTCCTTGCAGCTGTTCCTTCAACTATGGGTCTGATGTGAGGTACAGAGGCAATTACCATTAAATTCAGTGGTCTTTGGATCTAGCATAGGAAGAGCTGCAGGAAATTCCCTGGGTGTAAGGATTTCAGTTGCTGGGTAGTATTTGCTGGTGATCAGCTAATGATGTGGCAGAGACCCTACTTGTTATTATGAACATTTTCTTCATGGCAGAAAAATTCTCTTTGAAGGACTTAGCAAATCAGCCCTTAGGAGACTTATTTGCAGGTACAAGTACTGTTTACTCCCACCTCAACTAGCTGTAGGCTCTACTCTGTCCTGCTGCATTTGAAACAGGTTTCTGTGGCACTGACACCAACTTGGCAGTTGGCATAAGCAGAAGGGAGCCGCTCAGCAGCATCTGGGAAGGGGATTTCAGCAGCTCGGATATAACCTGTTCTCAGACACTGAGCCCGTTGATCCGGAAAGTGTTGTCATTTCAAGGTTAAGTGCACAATCTGGAGACGTTACGTGGGAGGGCCATCCCTGTGCTCACATAGTGCATACCTAATAGTGTTTAGATTTACAGTCATACTAAAATATAAACAACATTTCCTCAGTAAATAATGTGGTATAGAGTGAGTGTGAAAATGTTATTTATTGAGAAGAAACAACTGATAAGTATTTCACAACAAAACCTTTTGTGTGTGTGTGTGCGCAGATGCTGGTGTTGAATTATCAGTGAAAACAGTCCTCTAAGAAATATGCAAGGATAGCTCACTGATATCACATGTAATTTCATACTCTGGTGGCTCCACAAAATACAATGGAATGGTCTATAACATAGACCATTGACCATGAGCCAGCAGTGTGCCCTGGCTGCCAAGAAAGCCAATGGGATCCTGGGGTGCATTAGGAGGAGTGTGGCCAGTAGGTCGAGGGAGGTTCTCCTTCCCCTCTACACT
>Ga0065711_1005032_pt1 | contig 32670 bp, 12 predicted proteins | sample Hoacrofraction12_FD_59098 | JGI IMG/M metagenome (GOLD analysis project Ga0065711, IMG submission 59098) | Hoatzin crop microbial communities from Cojedes, Venezuela - Epithelial fraction 12 v2 (version 2) | ecosystem: Host-associated > Birds > Digestive system > Esophagus > Crop | place...
AAAGCCTGCAACATCTCAGCTGTCTAGGCAGAGACCTTTGCACAGCTGCAAAGGCACCAAGGAACTCTTGAGCCACATGCAGAGACATGTTTTTAGTCCATCCCCTACTCTCTGTTCCCTCCTAGATTTCCTCCAGCAGAGGCAGAAAGCAGGTGCACAGCCTTGTTCTGCCCTTCACGTCTACCTTGATGTGCCTTCTGGTGAGCACCTGGTGAACTTGTTCAAGGCACAACGCATGGTGACATTGCAAAGTGTTCTTGCTACTGGGTTCATTCTCCCTTTATCTAATTTCACCCTAGGAATTCTGCCTTTTCAAGGATAGATATAATGCCTCTGGATAATAAGATGAGAAATATTGACAGTTATTTATTTTTATACTGATATTAAATAGGCATGTTCTAGGTCTGAAGTTTATGAAATTATTTCCCTAGAAGTTTGGTGTGTACGTATTTACATTCCATAGGCACATGGGAAAACACTGTAAATATTTATGATCCTTTGGATGAGGAGACATGAAAATTAGCAGAAAGGTTTCCAGTATTGCAGTGAAGACTGTGAACCCTTGCTTTCCTAGATGAATTGTGCCTGTTTTCACTCTGAAGGCTTGCCAGGTGGTAAGAGTGAGTTAGAGTACCTGGCAAACACAAGTCCTGGGTACATCTGAGCTGTCAGTTGGGCTTGCTCCTATCGCCCGCGTGAACAGGCTGAATCCTTCATGGGGTGGAAAAACTTGGTATCCGCCCAGCTAAAACCTGGAACTGACTCAACGATAAAACCACATCAGGGCCTGCCCCAGTAAGCATTATGGGTGGAAGCAAGCCAACTCTCACCACCTCCACCTGGCCCAGCCTTCGAGCACCGTCCTACCAGGCGGTGAGCTGTCATAATACATAACTCCTTACGCAAACACGCCCTTGGCACCACGTACAAACGCACCAGCGTTAGAGAGGTCTGTAAGCGGCTGCAACGGATAGCTGCTGCACCCGTGATATCCAAGTGCTATGGGTAGGGCCACGCTGCTCAACGGGGAGTGCAGCAAGCTGCAGGACACAATTCGCTGGCTGGAGAACTGGGAATCCATCCTTGGAGCAGGTGGTGGTACCAGCACAGACACAGTCATCCTTTCCCCGCTGGATCCTTCGAGACAGAGGTTGCACGCAAGCCAACTCCAGTGAACCTGCAACTGAGACAAGTCTGGCAATGCCAGCTCTTGAAGCTTACTGGAAGCTCATTTCCTCCTAAGCCTTAGCTTGAGAACTAGTATCAGTTGGTCATGCACTGAATGTCCTGCTTACTTGCGTTCTTTTTGTCTTTTTTGGTTTCGTTTTTATTTTCATCACTGAGATGCACTGTGCTGAATGCTGTAGATCAGGTTCGGTCAACCAGCCTTGCTCCGGGGCTTCATACTGTGTACAGATCCCAGCACTGCGCAGCCTACTTCTTGCTGGGTGACGCCTCCCTAATTCCTTGTCCACTTTCACCCCAACGCCTCTTTCTGTTTTCTGTGCTTTTTGTGTTTTTATCCAAATGATTTATTAACTGCATTCTCTAGGACTTGAAAACGTTTTTTTGTTATTTTTATCTCCTCTTATTTCTAATTATATTTTGCTCTTCTTCATATCAACTCTGTGATTATCTGCAACACACTATCTCATAAGAACACAAATGTTTCAAGGGCTTTTTTTTTTTTAAATCTTTACCCACTATGAATAGATGATAACACTGAACTATACAGAAAACTAGTAGACATCTAAATTCAATACATTGCCCCAAACTGGTACTCTTTGTAGTTTTCTGAGACATTTTTCAACCTATGTGACAGAATTTATAGCAAATTGCATTTGTAATAAATATTTAAAATAATAATGGATAAATATTCAAATAGCTTATTAAAATCCATGTAAGAACTAAGCCACTTTCTTCCTATCACCCGGTAATTTGTTCCAACAAACTTTTTATTGAATCATTAGTGTAATGTAAAATCACAGTGTGCAATACTTTTACTTTCTTTTATCTATATATTTTTCTCTATATACTAGTTCCATTAGTAATGGAGGTTAAAACAGAATTAAATGAAATTATTTTCAAAATGTCTTACATCTTTATTTTTTACTGAAAAGCAATCTTTTCTGATTTTATTAATGAGATAGCTTATCACTGTGGCCTTTTAATTTAACCCAAATTTTTAAGCCCTTCCTGCTTTTGCAATATAGGTAAATTTGGGAGGCTTCACAGAATGTTAGGGTTTGGAAGGGGCCTCTGTGGGTCATCTAGTCCAACCCTCCTGCCGAAGCAGGGTCACTTACAGTAGGCTGCACAGGACCTTGTCCAGGCGGGTCTTGAATATCTCCAGAGAAAGAGACTCCACAACCTCCCTGGGCAGCCTGTTCCAGGGCTCCATCACCCTCAGAGGGAGAAGTCCTTCCTCATCTTCAGGTGGAACTTCCTATGCTTCAGTTTGTGCCCATTGCCCCTTGTCCTGTCGCTGAGCACCACTGAAAGGAGTCTGGCCCCACCCTCCTGACACCCACCCTTCAGATATTTATAAGCATTTATGAGGTCCACTCGCAGCCTTCTCTTCTTCAGGCTGAACAAGCCCAGCTCCCTCAGCCTTTCCTCGTCGGAAAGATGCTCCAGTCCTCTCACAATCCTTGTAGCCTAGTTTATTTGGAGACTTTGAGGCAGTCCTTGCCTCTGCCTCAAAACACTGAGCAGCTCTCTCTAAACTTTTTTGATTGTCCTTGACATTTTACATTGTAGTCCCAGATCCTGGATTTAATGAAGAACTCTTCCAGTCACATCCGTTGTGTTGTCATCCAGAGGAATTACTTTTGGTATTTTTATTTGGCAGTATTTTTCTCCACTCACAGAACAAATTAAGTCCATGACTCACATATTGTTCACCATACTTCTTTGTTCTGCACACTTAACTGTCTGAAAATTTTATAATCTTCTTCTATCATAGTTGGTAAACTCTTTTGATCTTATATTATTAAATATATTAGTATAGCTGGACACCTTTTTTTTTTCATTTTTTCACTCATTAGCACTGCCATAAAGAAGCAGATGAAGATCTTAAAACATTCAATGGATAATATATTATCTATATTCTAAAATTGCTTTCTAATGCATCTTGCAAAGCCCATCCGTGATACTTTATTATCTGGTGGTGGCCAAACTACCTGAAATTCTCCCACAAGAAAACTATTGTGTTACTAGCTCTTTCTTACTCCTAGTGTATTGTAGTCAAAGCCTACCAAAACTTCTCTCATTTCTCATTCATCTTATCTTTCCCAAGAAAGCTTCACAGCCAGGCTTTACTTTCGCTTACTTTCACTGCTGTTTTTTCCACTTTGCACCATCTCTTTTCTCTTACATCATTTAGCCAACTGTAATAAAATGTAAAAGCCCTGGAGTGACAGCAAGCTATTGATGACCTTCTGTATTGGCGGGTTCAAAACTAGGCATTAGTGTTACAGTAGTGAGCTACACATGAGCCACCAGTGCACCTTGGCAAAAGATGCTACAGATGGTGAACAGCATCTGGACTTGTATTAACAGGAGCACAGCCAGCATTTGTTAGACCACGTAAATCATATTGCACCCAGTTTTTGGCCCTCAGTACAGCAGGCTTCAATAAACCGGGACAAATTCAGTGAGGGCCACCAGGATGGTTGGGGCTGGACCACTTGCCCCATGAAGAGAGACTGAGAGACTGAGGATTGTTCAGCCTGGTGAAGACATGGCTGTAAGAGGACCTGACAGCAATCTCTAGTACCTACAGGGATGTCAGCCAGGAGATCACAGACTCATTTAAGTTGGAAAGGACCTTTGAGATCATCGCATCCAACTGTCAACCTAACACTGCCAAATCCACCACTAAACTATGTCCCTAAGTACCACGTCTACACATCTTTTAAATACCTCCAGGGATGGTGACTCCACCACTTCCCTGGGCAGCCTGTTCCAATGCTTGACAACCCTTTCAGTGAAGAAATTTTTCCTAACATCTAATCTAAACCTCCCCTGACGCAACTTGAGGCTGCTTGCTCTTGTCGTATCACTTGTTATTTGGGAAAAGAGACCGACACCCACCTCGCTACAACCTCCTTTCAGGCAGTTGTAGAGAGCAATAAGATCCCCCCTCAGCCTCCTCTTCTCCAGGTTGAACAGCCCCAGCTCCCTCAGCCACTCCTCATAAGACTTGCTCTCTAGACCCTTCACCAGCTTCGTTGCCCTTCTCTGGACATGCTCCAGCACCTCCATAATCTTCCCTGGCATGGATGTCAGACTGACAGGCCTGTAGCTCCCCAGATCCTCCTTCAAGCGCTCCGGGCATCAGATTTGCTAACCTCCAGTCAACTGGGACCTCCCTGGTTATCCAGGACTGCTGACAGATGATGGAAAGTGGCTTGGTGAGCAATTCTGCCAGCTCCTTCAGTACCCTTGGGTGGATCCCATCTGGCCCCATAGACTTGTATGTGCGTCTATGTGGTGTAGCAGGTTGCTAACCATTTCCCCTTGGATTATGAGGGCTTCATTCTGTTCCCCTTCCGTGTCTTCCAGCTCAGGGGGCCGAGTACCCTGAGAACATCTGGTCTTACTGTTAACAACTGAGGCAAAGAAGGCATTAAGTACCACAGTAAGTACCACAGCCTTTTCCTCATCCTTTGTCACTGTGTTTCCACCTACATCCGATAAAGGATGGAGATTCTCCTTAACTCTCCTTTTGTTGTTAATCTATTTATAGAAACATCTTATGTTGTCTTTTATGGCAGTAGCCAGATGGAACCAGGTGTTTCACAGAGATACGTGGTGGGAGGATGAGACGCAGCAGACAAATTGAAACAAGAGTGGTTCAGACAGCACACGAGGAAAACCTTTCCCCTCCATGAGGGTAGTCAGGCAGTGGAGCAGGTTGTCCAGAGAGGTTGTGCTATCTCCATTCATGAAGGAGGTGACCTGGATAAACCCCTGAGCATCCTGGGCTGACCTCAGAGCTGGCCATGCTTTGAGCAGGAGTTTGGTCGAGACCTCTGAGGTCCTTCCAACCTGAATTATACTGTAATTCTATGGATACAAAGATCGCCCACAGAGTAGCATTAAATATAACATACTAGCATTCTCGGAGATCCTCTTATTAAAATTCTTCAGATTTACCATTAACCTGGTTAGTACAAAGACTAAATTTTATCACTTGTAATAGTAATAGCTGAGATGTGTAGCTCTGGTTGATTTCATATACTTTTTGCTATTGTGTAGAGACACTAGAGCACATTCATACTCTTGTTCTTTGCCGTCTGTCTCCTAGCAACTCCATCTGCTGCCTTATTTTGTATGTTGGAAGTACAAGTCAGATAATTTTTTTTTTTTTGTTAAGGAAAAGCTGCTCCTTCCCTGCTTCCAACCTAGCTTAACACACAGTTTTATATTTAAGATGCTGGAATCCCTTTTGCACAAGTGAAGTTCATTTCATCCTGCACTTTGTCAAGACCAGACCCTCTTTTCCACAGACCTAGACCAGTCTTTTACCCATGGGTTCTTGGCCACCTAAGAATTTCAATGACTATTAACATTATCAGTTCTCTCCAAGACTCATTAATCCACCTTTGGTTTGAGGGAACATTTCTGTTGGTTTTTACCCCTATTGTTTGGTATTTCATGAGCTATAATTAGACATTCTCTGGCATCCATAATTCACACAAATCTCTATTACTCATTCCCTGGCACATGACATCTTTCCTTGCCAATATTTGTGGAGCATACTGTGAACGGAGCGGCACTGAGAAGTACATAATAAAAAGTGCTTATCCTGTACATGCCTGTCAGTTACACACACGTTAAATTTAACTCATCCAGCTCCACTGTGATATTTGTATCCTTGACTACAAGCGATTAACCATCACTGCAACATAATCTCTTATCCATCCAATGGATAAAGCATGATAGTATTGGGTGATGGGTAGAAAAAAGGAGGGAAAAATCAGCCTGCACTTGGAGGACATGGGAGTGCCTCAAGAGAGCACCAAAATATTATGAAACATTTCACATTTCTTAAAATATTTGATTATTTATACATGGAAGGGTGACTTTTATCTACACATTAACAGACTGAAACCTAACCTTTCTTTTTAGCCCACGGAAAAATCGTTAGGACTTTCAAGTATTTTCAACACAATTGGAGCTGAATGTTATGTTTTAGCGGTCACTGGTTCCTTAGTCTGAGTATTCCCCCCTTCACTATCTTCTGTCCTTTTCATAGCATGTAAGTTTTATGCAATTTAGTCATCTCTCCAAAGCTCCCTCTTTGAGCTCTAACCGATTCAGGCATTGTGTTTTTTGATATCAGCAAAAAATATTGTTGGGCTGCTCATTTCTGGAGTGGAGTGTGTGCCTAAAATGTGAAAAGGTGGAGTGAGGATGAAAAATAGTCTGTCTTTATTGCATCAGGATTAGATTGTACCCAAAACAAAACTTAAAACAGGAAAGCAGCAAGTGCAACAGATAGAAAGAATTTTTCTGGTGAACATCTATGAATTTTCAGCTTTATAAATCATCATTCCTAGGACTCTCTGTTTTGAGCTATAGGACTGAGTTGTGACACTGAAGGTAAGTTGGTGTGTGGATTATAGCATTTTTAGGAAAACAGGTTGAAAGAGAATGTAAACATCAAAGCGCATAGTGATATAGGAAGCTTCCCTTACACAACGTACAGCCAGTTTAGCTGTAGTCCAGCCAAAATAGTTCTTTTGACTCCTTTATATGTGACTTCTTACAAGGAAGGGTGAGTTTCAAGAAAACCCACATAACAACAGTGTCCAGGATTTTTATTTTTAAAATATTCCTAAGCAATAATCAATGCCCAATGGCTAATAGGACAGGTGATCGCTGGGTTGGTATGTAGGTGATGTAGTCAACTATAAAAACACTACTCATTCCAAAATTCCCGTGTAGAGACAAGCTATAATATAGCCAATTGGCCCAAATGTCCATTAAAGCTGTCACCAACAGAATCAATAATCCCCTAATTTAACAGACCAAAATTATGACAGTGAGCTAATCTTCCCAAGTGCTTTGCCCATGACATAGCAACAACTAGAAAACAAGCATGGAATACACTGGCTGTTTGTGTTGACTCCTTTTGTAGTTGCTACTGGCAACAAGAAAATTAACATGTAAAAAAAATGCAGTAAAATATATATTGATTTCAATTGGCAAAGAATATATCATTTTGAAAATAAACAAATGTAGCAGGAAAAAAGATGTAATGAAAAATATGACCTTTTTAAGATTTCTTTTTTAATTTGCCCAGCTGCAGTCTTCCATCATAGTGAACTGAAAGAACAGTAAATACTAGGCAGCTGACACTTAAATCATTATATATCTTCTAGTTTCCAGCTCAGCATCTGCTGCATCATTTCTCAGACTTCAAAGTGTCTGGGAAGAGAGACCAAGGGTAAGAAAAATGCATCTTTCAGCTGAAAGCTTATATTTTTCAGTGACAATAGACTACAGGCCATATTCCATTACTATTACACAATAGAAGGGCACTCCGAAACTCTCATTTGAATTTAAAGAAAAAGCTACTTCTACAACAGCATTTTGGAGGGAGGAGATTGTTATAGGAAAAAGAAACTTGACTGAAACTTTCAAGTTTTCACGTTCAGTGAAAAGGAACATGTCCGTTTTTCCAAAAGAAGTGACGTTGTAGCGCAGACAAGATGTTTCCGAGTGGGATAACACCCTCAGGTGCCTGCAGAAAACAGCTTAAGGAAGCGGTTGTCTTCCCCGTGCTGCGCTGATCTTCAGTGCCAGAGGAGAGTTCTGATTTCAAGGATTTCCTCCTTAAAATGAAAGGCCCTGATTCTTCTCTTGCACCTATGGGGATCAGGGGAGAAAGGCAATAGAGTAATACCAGCATTGAAGCAAAGAGAGGATAAGACACAAGAGCTTGAATACCGCTTTATATATCATCCCTTTCATTAAACGGAATTAGAGTTAATTAGCCCAGCTTGTAGCGAAATTAAGACATTCCATGCATATCCTATTTAACCCTCCTATTATCTTTTTCTAGGTTTTCTCTGTATTTGTCAGAGCTTCTGTAAAGGAGTATATTAGATGACTTTGGCCCACATCATTAGAAAAATCAATACGTTTTAGTTTAGAATCAGACCAAAACACTGTAGCTGAAAAAAATCAGAACTGTGAAGCCTTATTTAAAGCCTTTCCTCTGTGAGGGGAAGTTATGCAACTTTCAAAGCCCTTTACAAGCCCGAGTGTTGTATTTTAAAAAGACTGAAAAACTAAAACCCTATTGAAGCCACACTGCTAACCCTAGACCCCAGCTGTCCGCACTGCCCGAGCGGTGCCTGCTCCCTGCCTCTGTTTCGAATGGCTTTCGCCAAAAACATTTCGCCGTAGAGAGCTAACCCTAAGCAGCAGGGATTTCAGCCAGTCTGCGCCATTTGAACCCAAGGCCAGCAATAAATCCCCAAATCCCCAGCAATCGGTACTTCACAAAAGAGACATATTCGGGGAGACTAGAACTTAGAGACTGCCACTCCACCCCAAAATGGGATGAAGCGTTGTGGTACATTCTTTTCCCACACAAGCGCTCATGGGCTAACCATGGGCATGCTCTCCAGCCCTAACTAGTCCAATGTGATCAGAGTGCCAGTTTTCACAGAGTTTTAGGAAAAACTGATGAAGTTAGTGAGGCAAAAGAATGCAGATGCTTTTTCTCCCTCCAAACTCCCTGTTGAAGAAGGAGGGTGATACCCTTGTTTGGCTGTTCTGCCATCCAGGCAAGAAGGGATTGCATCACAGCTGGAGCAGGTGCCTCTCTCCAGTCAGAACTGATCACCAGGAAGCATTTACTGATTTATGCAAATTAAAAGCATGTCTCAAAAGTTGTTCCTGTTTCTTAACATATAGTTGGAGGGTAATCACAGAATCACAGAATGGCAGGGGTTGGAAGGGACCTCTGGGGATCGTCTAGCCCAATGCCCCCACCAAAGCAGGGTCACCTACAGCAGGTTGCACAGGACCTCATCCATGTGTATCTCACATATCTCCAGAGAAGGAGACTCCACAACCTCCCTGGGCAGCCTGTTCCAGCGCTCCATCACGCTCAAAGTAAAGTTGTTCTTCCTCATGTTTAGCTGGAACTTCCTATGCTTCAGTTTGTGCCCTATTAGGTGATTTCAGCTGCATTCTTCATGTTCCTGAAAACCATTTCCATTTTTTAGACAGTAAGAAGGCTGCCCTGGAAGAGGGAATACCTTCCTGCTGAATATTTTCTACTTTAAATAAAACAATTGAAAGGCAACAGTGAGTGGCAGCCAGCACAAGAGTGAAGCCTAGCCTCCAATTACATTAATTACTCTGGATCCTAGTTTAATGCAAGTAATTCATGTAACCCAGAGTTCCATTGCTGTCTTTTTTAAGATGCGTTTCCCCCTGTATTTCTTACTGAGCAGTTGCAGTAGCTCTTTATTTGGCTTGCTGGGGTTTTATGCTCCCCATTCATAAGCCCTAATTCTACACACACATGCAAACGTACATGCACACACAAGCGCACACACACACACACACACACACATCCCTCTCCTGGTGTGCATGGTACTCTCATCCCATGGATGAGGGTGGATTTCACTAGGCAGTGATGTCCTTTCAAGGCACGTATTATAAAAGCATGTTTCCCTGTGAATCCAGCCCTGATGTAGGAAGCAAGTTAGGTGTTTTCAAAATGTTAAGTCATGTTGCTTGGTTACAACACATGATATTTAAGAACTTCAACACAATAGACCCAAGTAACCTGGTGCAAGAAATCATCTAAAAAGAAAATCCAGTCCAGCCTACCACAGAACCCCTGTTCTGGACCAGTACAGACTAAATTCTACAGAAGATGGTATTTTTGTGATTAACTTCAATAAAACAAGGTTTTCATGTTACACTCGTGTTGACAATTCATCCATTTTGAAAAAGAAACATGAAAACTCATTTCTGAAAAAGGTTAATTTACACATTGATTTGAAAATTGTGAAGCACAAAGTCCTTTCCAAAAACATCTGAGGGTTTTTCTGCGCCCAGTGTGGCAGGACTTAACACTCCTTTTCTCATTATCTGACTTCTGCCATTAAAAAAGATGCCTGGGAATCAGAATTCACTCTTGCAGTGCTAAATAAATACTAACAATAAGAAATCTGAGATATTCAGTTTTGACAGCTTATTTTTATAGCATTAATTTACTAAGTTTTCCTTATGAAATATCAATATACTACACACTTAACAAGGCTATTCATAATCATTCAAACATTGATACAAACCTCTGCCTGTTGCTATGATACTGCACTCATTTTATATTCCCATTTAGGTTATAAGAACATTCACTCTGTTGTTTACTACAGAAAAGGCAAGACAAAAAATGGCTAGTTTTATTTCCTCTCCTATTTAAGGAGAGCTTCAACCGACTCATTATATCCCTCACCTTGCCTTTTGTTAGAATTACAGGGCTGGGACATCATGTTGGAAATCAGCATTGGGTATGCCATCTTACTGTGTTTAACCTAGTTACTAGAACGTTGAAAAATAATAAAAAAAATTTAAATGTAGGCTCATATGCTGAGATATACATGTCTGATAGGGAAACAGTGCAGAAATGGTTAATGATCATTCTAATTTTCTCTTCCACCTGTGACAAGCCTGACAATTAAAAGCAGCTGGTAGAGGGGAAAGTCATAGGGGTGGCAGGTGTGAAGCTTGTCTTAGAGATATTTTGTTGGCCTTGCAGATTAAGAGGGAAAAAAGATATAGGGAAAATGACTGAGTAGGAAAGCTAAATCAGGGTCAGATAAGATACAGTGCTTTTTTATTTTCTTTATTTTTTCTTTCCTCCCCCTTTTTGTTTTCTCATTTGGAGTTCTTGCCCTCTGGTTTGAAGTAGGTTCTGGGACTGGATCTCCTATATATCATCCTGCAGCTATTTTAATGCAAGATAGACTGTTTTACCTGAGCTGGTAATGGAGCTGTTTTAGCCTGAAAAATTTGTTTCTGCCCATACAGTCTTCTATTTCTCCTGAGGAGGAAACATGTAAAGGACCACCTACAGCTATATGGTGTAGTTCTAGCTTTGCTGTGCTTTACAGANTNACAGAATCACAGAATGTTTGGGGTTGGAAGGGACCTCTGTGGGTCACCTAGTTCAACCCCCCTGCCAAAGCAGGGTCACCTAGAGCACCTCCCTTCTTTCTTCAATGGAGTAGTCTTGCCTCTTTTGCTCTCTTTTCTGCAGTTTGAGCAACTCTAGAGCGTGAAAAGCAATAAAAAAAATGGTTGCCCAGATCACCACAGAAATGAGAATGATCTGAAAGGGAGCAGTGGCCTTGGAGAGGAATGAGGGAGTCCTGCCTTTCCACAGCATCTCAAACCTCTTTTTTCTTGATACCTATAGGCCTTATCTGCAGCTTCCTTAGAGCCCTACAGATCTTCCCTCGCCCTCTCTTACCCCCATGTGATCCCTCCAGTTTCCTAGAAACCTGCTTCTCTGCAAAAATTGTCTGCACTGCCAAAAAGCTTTGAGTTAGTTCCGGTCCTTAGCCAGAAGGGATGTGGTGGCTTTGGAGATAAGGGAGCAAAGGGCTAACAAGCGTTACAGCCGGGAGGTCAAGGCTGACCATACAATTGCCCAGATTATATGGTGGGCATATGCAACTCCAAATTCCCTGTTGGATGGGGATTAATCCCTGAATTATATTGACAAGAGGCATTGTGGGTGCCTGTGATAAGCTGGTCTAGAGGAGGTCTCATGGAGATTGTTGGAGCTGTTTGTGTAAATGTAAAATTGAGTATTTCTTCAAGGAGAGCACCAAGCAGTATGCAGGAGGACATTTAAACTACGTAGGAAATAATCCCGGGCAGTGGGGACTTCTGTAGGCATAGCAGTGCAGCCACCTGTCATATGATCATACTTTCAGAACAAAGGTGCTGTCTAAAATGGAGAAATTTACGGTGTAACTATTCTGGCATGACAGCGTTAGCAGTGGCTTGTTACACGGGTCTGATTATACGCTACTGTAAATGCACTAGTGAATTTTCCTGTGCAAACAAGCCTTACAGAGGAAAGTGCAGTATCTTTTATTGTTCCCTGACTGAAATGTAAAAAGAACAGCGTGCACAATCTGTCCTTTGAAAGGAAAATCTGAGCGTCCCTCTTCCTCTCAGGCAGGCACAAAGGACCTGAAGGCAAGCCTGTTGTACCACCGCTTTAGTGCTCTCTGCCCCTCATTTTAATTAATGCATAGCACCGAGGAGGAACTAAATCCTGCTTGTTTTACTCAAGCAAGAGATCCCATTGACTTGAATTAAGCTACCTGCAGGATTAGAAGTAGAAGGATTAAGACCTCAGTGTAGCAAATTCATTTCACCCTTTTTCACATGCAAATAGTCGTCTCTTGATTGTCAGCTTGGTTCCTCTCTTGGTTGTTTAGCACAATGAGGCCCTGAGTCTGCTCCCTGATTGTGTCTCCCAGGCTGCTCTGTACCACAAACATACTCCGCATCCACAGAGTAACTGAGATGGAAGTGGAACAATAGGTGCTCTAACCTAGCTATATATGATATTTAAATTTGTCTCAAAGAAGACAGAAAAACTTTCTCATAGGTAATTTGTTATATTAATCAGTTGAATCCCTGAGCTTCCAGTCTGCAATGTGATTTTAGACCTATTTTCCTTTTTATGTAGACAAGCTTTTGCTCACCTCTCTCCCCCACTGTGATGCTGAGGGAGAGATACTGATACTTGATATGCAGCATGGGAAGTCTCACATTATTTTACAACTGATGTAACTATCTTGTGAAACCACTTTACAGCTGCTCTCATTAGAATGTCTCCACCAAGTTAAATAAATTACTCAATGTTAACTCAGCTGTAACTGAGAACATATTTTGATCTGAAATGTCATTTTAATCTGCAACCTATCATTTTAACATACTAATAGTTATTTTAGGTGGGGACAGCATTGACAGTTTAGTGTTGATATTATTTAAATTATTTGAAAAATCCAGTAAAAGACTGCTACTATGTTTATCAGAAGTCTCGTAGTGTCTTGAAACTCTGCCAAATCATTCATAATTGTATGATGCATATCTTTTCATTACCTTTACAGAAAGGCTGAATCTTTCCAGAATTTCTCTTTGATCATCTTTTTAATCTGCCACTGAAGCAAAGTTTTACCTTCCTGCTGAAAAAAAAAGCACAATAAGAATTCTCACTAGGTCAATGTTATAACTTTTTTAATTTTGTCAAAAAAGATTTAAAATTGACATTTTGTATCACTGAAAATTACTGCAAAAGGAAAACAGTGATACTTTGTGAGGCTATGTACATACCAAGGGGTTGAGTTCCAAACAGAAACTAAAAAAATGAGGGAAACCAAGCAGAGAAAATGAAACTTAGCACAGCACAAAGAAGTGTTCAAACTGTTTTTAAGCAAGTATAATCTGTTCTTCATCATTTAGTGTGTCTCAAAATTATCTTTTCAAATAACATTCTCTATTTGGGGCATTTCTGACTTTGTAGCTAGGATCCCTGGATGAGTGTCTACCACCTGTGTTAAAATGTTCAACTTCTGAACCTAGAAATTATTTGAAAAATGGAGCTCATCAGAAGCAGCATATTTTGTGTAACCCTCAGAAACTGTAGGTACTCTAGTGAGTGTTTGAATGTCAGGCTTACAGCTGTGTTTGCCTACTCTGATCCTCCAAAAGTATCCTCCCTGGGTATGTGCCATTTATACCTGCACAATTCCAACTGAAGAGTAAGAACTCAAAATTTGGCATGCTTGCCTGAATCAATACTTCAGATACTCTTTCTTGAAGCTTTAATGTTGTTGGATTTTTTAATGCCTCACCAGTGCAACCTTCCTGACTTTGGATTTACCGTTGTATTGTCCTGATTCGGCAGTAAGACTCCTTTGAGGGAACAGAGCCAGTGCACCCCTTTGAAGAGATAGGAATCTAGGATGCCAAATCCTCATCAAGTTTAATTAAAGAATAGGAAAGAACCAATAAATTATCTGTCAACTTTGACTTTGCTGCAAGGAAGATTCTGGAAAAAAAAGTGGGTCCTTACAAAGCCAAAAAAATGATCTGGCTTTAAACAGTCAGAAGCTCCTGTAAGGAGACGTAACAAATATGATGAAATCTGGGGTTGAGTGGTGTATTTAACATATCAACCTTTGGAAAGATGTTTGACATAGTAATCTAGTAGATTAATAAACAGTCAGGTAAAAATTAGACACTTGCTTTTCCTCTTCAAAGAACTGCTTGACTGAGGACAGACAGCAGCTCATCACAGTTGTTACAAGGTCACGGTGCAGACAAAGGCTTGCAAATAGGGTAATACAGTTAAGTGAAAAATAAATTACTGTCCTGTTGATAGGAATACCACAATGTCACAAATTGCTTGCTAAAACAATAGCACCCTTCCTAGTAACTCTATCAGATATCCAAGCAACGAACATTTTACAGGTAAAAGGCACTGTAACTTAAACATTCATTTAAATGCCTTAGTTCTTTAATCATAGGATTGCTAGAGATCTGGCATGGCTCAGAGGATTAAAAAAGGTGCTGGGCTTAAATGATACTCAGTATAGGCTCAGGCAATTGTTATTACAAATCTATTGCCAACCTGCACTGCATTTGATAGTAACTAAAATTCTCTCCATTGGCTGTCAAGTGGCCAACGTAAAGCACATCTGACAAAGTTGTGGAGTACGTGTCGGTCATGTTCTCAAACCTTAATGAGAAGCTCAGAAACTAAATATTTGTGAATAATCTCCTGCTCACATATGCCTTTTCAGTAGTGAATAGAGGAGGAACAGGATTCATTACTGAGGTCCTTCACCGATGCTTCATTTAGCCCACAGCTCACCACCTCTGACAGCAGTGTGATGGCACCTCTGTTCAGCACAGGCTGTGTTGCCTTATAATACAGCATATGTGTAAGTTTTTAGAAAGAGCTGGGATTTTGTTGCTTTAACTGCTTGTCAAATATAATGACAAAATATGCCTGAAATACAATGGCAAAAGGCAATATTGTTCCTTCAGAAGGATGCTTAACTTTCATTTTGCATAAAATCATTCACATAAAAAGGTCAGAGAAGATAATTTTAAGACAAATCCAGAAAATGAAGTTAGATGCCTAAAAGTTCTGTGAATAATAAAATGTGTCCTGAGAATGATCTGCATTGTCACTGTACAGGGAGAAGTCTCTGGATGGAATTCAAATCAGCCAGCATGCCAAGCAGGCAGATGTCTAGACTTAACAAAAAGACGTCTGGAATCCCACCGCTCTCTAGAGCTCAGGGCCTTTTGATCTGCATAACAGTCGCTCAAAAATACAGGTTCACATCTTTTCTTTCAAATAACTTTGTAGGACTGCAAGTGATTTTTTAAATGCTAGTAAGTGATGTCACTAATGAAGAAGACTCATACTTACCTGACTGCTAAAAGTAAAATCATGTCAGTCTTAGAGCACAATAGTAAGATTTTACATTTTTAGTGACTCTTCTGACCATTTATATGTTGTAATGTTCTTTTCTCTGCTAGTCTCTTGCTTCACGATACTGTGAACTGCTTTTGGGTTTGACATGGGGCAGGACAGAGCCTGCTGTCAAGACACTGCCCTGAAAATCGTAGATCTGAACTCCTTCAGACACAGCACTGAATGAGGGACACGCAGGTTGGGTGGATGGTATCCCTTCTGGGTTATTGCATAAAGAAACACTCCTTCTTCTAGCTCTCTTCTAGAGGAAGACATTTTCAACAAAGTTTTCCAGGAGCCTGACTCATTACCTGTGTTGGAACTGCTCCAAAAGCTCCTTTGGGTTTTGAGTTCCTCAAAGGACTCAGATGCTGAGAGGAATACCTAGTTTCTGGTTCTCGGTCAGTCTTCCATGGAGGAAAGAGGCTGAGCTGTTCAGAAAGGGCAGTTTTCACCAGTGGATTGAATTGTGGCGCTGAAGCTTATATTCCACCAGTACACATGGAATTGCAGTTGAACAATCACAGATCACACGCACAGACATTTCAATTACGGCGTGTTGTATTCTTTCAGGCTTGTTCAAAAAGATTTTTCAACATTCCAGAACAAACACCAGAAGTCTACAAAGACTTGTGTTAATGGATATTAAAAGGACAAGAGACCACTTTTTTAGGCCACCTAAGTAAGGTAATAAATTCTGCTTGGTGTAATGCATACTAAAACTGAATGGAAACCATTTCTAATCAGCTGATTTGAGGACAGTCTAGGGAATAAGGAAAAATATGTCTGGGCATTTAGACATATGTACTCTTGCATTTTAAAAATGTTGGAAGATTTTCCTCAAAATTGATTTATTGTGGAAGGATGTGATACATATCTATCACCAAAACAACTAAGAAGATGTCAGTTGCAGTTACCTCGAACAGGGCATCATGAATGTGATGAGATACAAGAAAATTGGATGCAAATGAAAAGAAGAAAAAGGCAAGCACACAAATGTGCTTATAATGTAAGATTTATTCTCTGCAGAGCTTACTCATGATTACACTGTCCTGTTATTTGTCTAAATTAGTTTCAGTAAAAAAATAAAAACATCACATATTCATACTTATATACACTTTTCCAGTTCATACCAAGAAAATATTCAATACTCATTCAATTAATTTTGCTACACTTCATGTTTTCTCATATTACAAGTACAAAGGCACAGGAAATTAGAGTTTGATATGAGACTATCAAGGTTAGATGGGTTAAAGAGCTCGTGTTTGAAATGGTTTCTTGCTTTGAAGGGCTCCATTACAACTTCTAGCATAATACATGACTGAGTTTTGATCACAAAGACTGCAGAGTTAGTCAGAATTTGAAAATGGGATAGTAATCAGAATGATTTTCTGAAAGTAAAATTCGTGTCGTAGGTGTTAGTTTTCTCTTTTCTACATCTCAAAGCTAATTAAACAAGTGACTATATATTTTATCATTGTTTTTTTAAAGGCAGGCTTTACTGGCTATCCCTTTTTTCTTTTTTTTTTGCAGTCTTTCCAGTTTTTAGAACACAGTTTCGAAGACATGCTTTCTCTCAGAAAAAGAGAAGTTATTTAACGCCCTATCATTATCATCTAGTGCCATTTTAGATGCTTTATGACATATGCTACATCCATGTGTGGTTTGTAGATATGACGCAAGACTTTTGAAAGGCTGCTTCATTTTGAAATGAGTGCTGGAGGACAGCTTGAATGCATACTCTCAGTTTCATACTTTAAAAATACAGTCCTCCCATAGTTTCAGACATTTTCAACCAAGAACAAAATAAACAGTATGGAAAATGGTCGTTTTTGTTTTATGACCAAAGGGGCATCACATGCGACTCAGAGGAGGTGCTAGGCAGGGCTCGTTAGCTGTGAACGTCCTCCTGGTTGACATGGGTGATAACAGTTTTCACCACCATAACCACGGAGGCCATTTTGGTGTATTTTATGCCCATGTGTTTTCCAGGAGAGCATTTGCTGGACCAAGGGAGGAAAGCCAGGCAGTACTGGAGCTGTATTCAGCACAGTGCTGTCACATGCACGGTCAGGTTTCCAGAAATACCATGCAGCAACTTCTCTGTTCAGCAGGTGGAAGAGCTGATGTTATGTGGCTGATCATCATTTCCTTCCCTGTGCTCACATTAGTACACGGATGCTATCACGATTGTCAGCATTTATCATCTGTGAGGAAGAAAAATTCAATACCTGGATCATTATATAATATAATTGTAATTTGGGATGACTTCTGTAATATTTGCAGTTAAGAACTCTTGCTCCAGATTTCTGTTTCTTACGCCATGAAATAAGGCTATCAATCATAGTATTTATATACCACTTTTCTGGAAGAAAGAGTTGGGACTGTAATATTATTAGCATTTATAACAATTATCATTTATAACAATTTCTGTGACAGAAAAATATATGAATTTATATTGACAGCATGACTAGCAATGCGGGAGAATGACTGAGGCTTTCATAGTTAAATTCTAAAATAGATTCCCCAATTCCTGTGTCTCTTCCTAACCTGATAATGTCAATAACAATTTAAACATTTTTGTATGGATTATTATTTATAATATTTTATGCAGATATTGTCTGTGCTTTTGTATTCACTTTTGTTGGAAACAGCACACCAGTACTTAATGTAGATACCTGCTATGATTCATCAGTTTATTCTGTTAAGAAAACAATAAAGGCTAAGTAATTCATGTTACTTTAAAAATATATATTCTATAATTAACAAAACATAAGCAAAAATCTCCTTGTGGTGCTCCCTAAGATATTATCCATATTCTAAAATAACTTCAAATGAAAATACAGAGACCATCTCATTTAACTTCACTGATTTGCAAACAGTCTTTAGGCACTGTGTTACATCCTACACATTAATTTGGTCTTTTAAAATATTCATAGGTCTAAACTAAGTATTTGAAATAATTTCCATTTTGAGTCTCAATATGAATATTAAAATCCCAAGGCAACTCAGAACTTGCATATTTAAAACATGTTTTAGATTTACTGATAACTTCTTAAAAGTATGGTAATCTGTTGAGTTAGACCATGGAACTTAAAATATAAAAAAACTGTTTAATAATATGACCTATATTTTAGAAGAAAAATTATGGCTAGATGGTTGGTTGGCTTATAGATTAATCCTACAAATGTCTTTGTCTCCCAGTTACAGCCACAAAGAAGGTCTGCAACTCTCTTACCTATTGTTTGCACTGAATTAAAAAAAGGAAAATATTTATTGTATTTATACTTAAGCTTTAAATTCATATTGCTAGCTGAACATGAGGAGGAATCACTATGTGGGCTTCATCAAGGCCCACTGAAAACAGGAAAGACAGGTCAAGCTACATGGACCGCTTATGGTACCAAATACAAGAGCACAGCAGACCACTTTTGTAAGAATGTCTACTTTAACTATCCATTTCCAAATAACCTCACAGATGAACCAGATTTTTAGTTCTGAATTGGGCACTCGAATGTCTTGAACATTTGCTATAGGACAGAATGCAGAGCAGTGACAGAAAGGTGGCTGCAAGTTTTGAAAAAGATGCTGAAAATAATAAGGAATTTATTTATGTATATCCTTAACCACATGCCAGCATAATTCAAGGCGATTTTGTTGCATAGACAAACTTCCCAGAAATATCTACCATGCAGCATTTATTTTGTTGCTAATGCTGGAAAAATTTGTAACAAACTTGCAGGGCAAATTTTGACAAACTAGATGAGATTAAGGTGACAAGTCACTTCCCTGGGTAATGGGGAGGTGAGTTTTCAGACCGCAATACCTTTCACGAAGATGGATAAGAAGAAGATGTGGCAATTATCTATTTATTAAACTTAGCAAATATGTATATCCATGACTTCCGAAATTCATATCAGCCTTTTCAGTTTATTCCATGGCTCTATATCTATTTGTTGTGAGTCTAAAAGGTTAAAGTAAACTTCATCCTAGAAGAATACACTATACTATAGTTTTGATGACTTCCACCTACAGTTACAGAAATGCTGAGAACAAGTAAAAAGATTAATAGATAATTTTTATGAGCATACCCTGGTGCTGTTCTGGGCATTGCAATCCCCGGTTCAAAAATTGTATACAGCATAGTGAGACAGCATCAGGTTCGGCACCGTTTGCCCTAACCACCCTCCAATGCTATTCCAGTAGGCTTTGAACCCTTTTCTTCGCCTCCACTAACCTTTAGGACTCACCACGCCTACCTTAATTTCATTCCATTAAAACATCATGCTGTCGGGCCCCATCACAGCCTTCACATTATCTCAGATGCTTTCAGCCAGAGTTGGATGCATTTGGCAGTATAGATGTGATCGTGGAGTCCAGCCTCACAAACACAATGTGGCGGTGAGGATCAAGCAGAGGCAAGGCCATGGCATTATACCCAGCCCTACTTCACTTCTCCTTTCTCTATAACCGTTGCAAGGTGGTCAGCCTCTGCTCCTCTCTCACCTGTAGTTTCCCACCCCCCTTCAGCAATGCAGGGGTAATTGAGGCTTCACCGCAGCTGAGGCTCTGAAAAATTGGAGAGTCTATCTCTTGCTTGATGCTAAAACTTCATCCCTGCAAGCAGGAAGCTTACTGCTGTAGGAACAGGCAGCTTTGAAGAACAACCTGCTTGCAAAGAAATGTCTTCTTAGACCAAGTCAGTTCTTTTGGTCTTCCAGCAAAAAATAAGTCTGCATATTTTTACCTCCCAGAAGTTAGATGTTCCAGGATGGATTCAACAAAGATATGCTCATTTGTTTTACTTTTTACTTTTACTCATTCCTTGCATTCTTACAGTTTTTTATTAATCAGAATTTAGCAGAGGTCTTTGAAACATCTTACAAATGTTTTGTAATAACTCTGAGTGTGAAAAAGCATCTTGCTTTTTTGTTGTATCAGAATTACATGTTTTGTTACCCTCACACTTGTCCTCTCAGATCCATCTAAGATGCTTAACAGGATGGCCTCTAGTTGCAAGTTTGGATAAAGCTCAGATATAGCATGTTCTTCTTAACTTATGTTCTAAACTCCAATGGACTGGCAATGAAGTAATTGCTGACAAATGAGTTCAGCATGTAGGGATGTGGGCATGCTCTCTCAGCTAATGCGGTCCACATTATGTGGTCTCAAATAGCAGGGAGTAATAGTGCTTGCATATTATACTTCCCACTCTGGCTGGGGCAAGGAATTTTGCAGCAATAGTGCCTTCCCAGAGAAAGCCATTGAAGCTGCAATTTTTATTCATTTGTTTCCAGGATCCTTTCAGGAATCTCCAAGGGAATCATTAACAGACTGCAGAAATCAGCTGTCACTTTAAATGATCCTTCTTCCTCTTTTTCTCCTCCACAGGGACCAATGCAATGACTTCCATTAAAGAAGATCAGCTTTTAGCTGCACTTTATACAAAATACTCAGTAAAAATAAATGTACAGAAATAACATTCATGAACATAAGTTACAGTTTGTTTCCCTTCCTTTGTTTCGTTGGATCAGGGGATGCCATATGAAGCAAGTTGTATTTCAATAACATGATTCACCTTCTCTGTTGAAATCTGGCATCAGATTTTGAGAGATTTGAAACTTAAAATGTAAATATGTACCAACTTATGTATGTAATTTCTGCATTTTCTGCATTATTAATCTGTTTCCTAGAGGAAGGTATAAGCTACCCTGCTGCTAAGTTATTAATGAAGTTCTGCTACCTAATTAATCAGAGAAAGTAGCTATGAGAATGGTGTCTTGTGAAGCCACAAGTGTATACTCTGAAACATGCTCTGTTCCTAAACTTTGGTGCTGGCATGAAACGCTTAATTCAAGTGCAAGTCATTATCCAGCAAGGCAATTCTGACCCAGTGTCAGGGGTCAGATGGCTATGATGGGATGCAGGTCTGCTCATGCCTTTGAGATGGGTGTTGTGAGTCTTGTCGTAAGAGGGGAGATGTGGGTTTGGACTTCCCAGGAGACCCCACAAATCTCCTACCTCAGCACTTCAACACCTTCTCACCCCAACTGGCTACCTAAGAGCTGCCTCCCACACGTTCTGCTTCTAACTGCTGATGTACTGATTACTCCAGGAGAATTATGTCATTTAACTGCTGATGTTCCTAGCCCAGCAGGAATGTGCCTGTACTTGAAATAACAGAAAACACACAGGTTGAGGGATGATACTGAGTAACTGTATTATTTTGTCTATTTATCCTAACATTCATGGATTCTATTTTTTTTTAAATTTCCTTGTAGCTAGGAGTTACACAAATAAAAGGTGAAAAGGAATTATTTAGCAATAATATTTAGCGTAACAAATTATTAGGTATTAAGGACCACTCCCATATCTAATAAGAAAAGAGTAGGGAAAGAGCACACCTCCAGCTGGAGAGACACACATTTTATAATTTGAGACTTTCACAGGTGAACAGTAACTCACGCAAAAAAATTATATAAAGAAAAAAATATTTAACCAAAGTTTTGACTTTGCTCAGATCCTCGAAGACTGGCCTGTTTAGTCAATTCACTCTAATCGGCTACTGAAGAATTGTCTCCTTGTGAGCTCCTTATTAAACTATAACTTTATTTACATTTTACATTTCTTGCAAATTCAATCTAGCAATGGATAGTTGGTTCAGTCAAATGTTTTTCAAGCACCTAGAAGGTGCTTGTCAACAGATGTTTCGCTCAGTCAAGCTCGCATCTCATAGTTCAACGTTCATGATGCTTTCCATGAAGGATTTCTTATTAGAACGTATATTTGTATGTATGGCACGTCCTTTAATCACAAGTGCAGTAAAGCATGTGTGAGCAAACTAATCTGTGGGCAGCAACTACTTGTTACCTCTGATTTATAGATGTCTGAGATATTTAACTAGGAAACAAAAATGACATCTTATGGTTTGAGTTGCCAATATCATAGACATGCGTGAATAACAAGTCAGAAAATTTGGCAGTAGCTTGGCTAACCTTGACTGATGCACATATGCACATTATGATAGTTATAAATAAGCAACAGAAAATATAACTCAGTTCATCTAAAATTTAATTGCTAAATGATAGTTTAGATAAATCTTATCCTAATCAATAACAATCAAGAATATGTTAATAAAATAAAACCATTAAACCCAAAAATGTTCTTTTGTATGCAACAAAAAATGCTTAAACACAGAAACCTTTATTTATAGCAAACAGAAATATCAACTCCTTTCACAGTGTGACACTTGGATCATCAGGAGATGTTAATCAGATATCAACATGGCACCTTTCTCCTGACAAACTTTACAAAGCACATATCACACCAGGAATGTGTAAATCATTTCATGCCAAGTACACCCTAATCTGCTCTGTCCCATCTTGTAAAACCTTTACGGAAATTATGCTGTGAGTATTGCGTGAGAGGATTCAAAGGAATTCAGTCTGGACAGAGACAGAATTATTGCAAGTATAAACATATTTTTATGCATGCAGTCTTACAATCTTTTACCTGCTGTAGTCTCCACAGGATCTTAAAAAATTCCACCTGCTTTGATCAGATTACCAGAGCCAATCATGCCTTCTTTGCGCTACATTCCAGTCAGAGTAACTCAATCTCTTATCAACAAAATTTTTCATTTAAACTGATTAAAAACCGTAAGAAAGAATAATTCATTTTAAAGGAAAGAATGTAATGCAACTTCTAGAATACATTAACCATGATTATTTGGTATTACTGAATGATTCCACAAAAAAGTTACCTTATATTAACTAAAGCTAAAATTCCTCTTTCAAAACTGCAGAGTGGAGAATAAAAGGAAGGCTTATAATGATAGAAGGTGGCAACATGCCATTATTCTTTTGTTGTCATTGGCAAGAACACAATCATGTGCCCTTTAATATTTGTTATTCAGCCTGCTGCTCATATGGATAACACAATCAACCACTTCTTTTAATCAACGGGATAGGAACAGAATTGTCTGCATTGAAAGAGACACCAGGACTAGACTGAATTTATGAAATCCAACCACTATGTGTCCCAGACTGACACGCAGTTCTACGCTGCAGAGATAAAAATATTCCGTACTTTGCTGCACACTTATTATCTTCTAGCACATAAAATGGCTTATGAAGATGTTGAAAACAGTGAACCAACAGATTAAAATTTAAAGGGATAAAAGATTTCTTCCTTTGCTTAATGTAAAAGATATCTGAGTGTGGCACAAATTAATTTCCTAGACAACAGCTTTAACTTATTAATATATTTTATTTCAGACCTCACAAACATAGTGCATGCACACTGCATTATTAATAGTAACAGTATTACTACAAATGTAATAGACTTGATAAATTCCGTTTATTCAGTTTGGCAGAACTTTTTTTCTTTGTTGTTTTCCTGATGCTGAGTCCCATTTATGCCTGATGTCTATTTCAAGAGAGTAAAAGCACATTCACTTGTAAATTCTAGGGAATTTTTTAATATTCTTTGTTTCTTTTTAAACTCCTCTGATATTTTTTAAAGTAGTAACATCTGAGTAATTCATAACTACCCATGTAATTTCTTTTAAACTTTTAAAAGGCAGCGAGAAATAGATTCAGACAGTTAAGTGACCTTGCTAATTCTGTGGTTTTGCTATTATTGTATTACATCAGGTAAAGGAGATTAGGGCTAGATTCAGAGAAAGGACTTGGGTGCAGCAAGGCACCATTAACAGAACCCAGAGCTCCATGCGGAGCGCGTGAAGAGCTGCCTGAATTTAGAGCAGTGAGTAGGTTACCCTGAAGAAATCTGCTATTTTGAACCCTGCCTTTTTGTGCATGAAACCCCATGAATCCACGTGGGATTCACACTCCATATCCTTACACTAACAGTGTGTCTCCACTCTATGCATTTTACTCATTGATGGAGCCTTTGCCTGTGATGTGGAAGACCCATGTTTCCTTCCCTCGTGTGCCTGAGACCACTGATGCCTTGGCATCACAAGGTCTGGTAATTAAGCACCTCGATCTAGTGGGCTTACTCAGAGTGCCAGAGGTGTGATGGGTGCTATGCAGCCAGTGGGGCGGTCTAGGTGTCTCTGGAGAGCAACCTACATGCTGAATAAATAACTAGCCTGGAACAGGAGTGAAACGACATTTGTAAAAAGGTACCCACAGAAAAGATCTCTTTTACCCTGCAGATTACATAGCTATAGCCACTAAGAACCAAGAATATCCGACTCTTCTTGTAAAGCAGGCAACTAATCAGGTTTTACTCTTAAAATATGCCAATGAAACTCCTCTTTTTCACAGGAACTTAACAACTGATACAGTTTCCGCTAGACAGGTCTTTGATTGAAAAGCTTCACAGGTCTCTCCACATCCTCCCAGCTGAAAACCCCAGTCACTGGATTACTGAATTGTCATCTTCTATACCTCCGTCTCACGTTTTTGGCTGCAATGTATTCCGGTTTCAAGGAGAAGACTGGAGACACCACTCCCCAGACAAACTAAGATACTCTGATAGTGGTGCAGGTGTTCTTATGACAGGAGATCTGTGCATCTGAATCTGTGCATCTCAGGCTGCAGAAGATACGAACTCAGGTTTCCCGTTTCTTTCATATGCGTTGCAGTGATGAGGCTATGGTGAAAAAAAGGGACTGTGGTGCCTGTTATGTTTTTTGAGAATGAAAACAGTGACCTTTGTGCACACCTCAGTGCAATCTGCATGGGTTAAGTCTGACTAAAACACCTGGATGATTAGGTCGCTCTAGGGGACTTTGGTAGAGTTTAGCCACCTGACCGTCTAATACCTTGATTAAATATTTAGGGAGGTTAAGGCAGAGACATCTTGTACATTCTAGGTAGCATGATCTTTAAACAGCTCTTGGATCATTTCTTGAGCCTAAATTTCACCTGGTTCCTGTTAGGAGCCAGGCTAGTCATGGGACAATACACAGTCCCGATTGTCCTTGGCACTGATTATTACTTAAAATTATTGTATCTAGACACATAATAGGTATGTTTATATTTATAATATTTTCCTTGTAAGGAAACCAAACTTATTTTCTTTTCAGACCTTTCACAAAATGCAGTGGCAGAAAGTTCATAAAGAACAAAAAAAAAAAAAAGTCATTTGACCATCATTTTCTCTATATGTCATATTCCAAAATTCAGAAGTCCCTGATCTGTTCAATGCTGAACTTGTGCTTCAGAGACTTTACTAATGCAAATAGTCTGTAAATCATTTGTTAGTTTTCTTGATTTATTTTACTAGTTTCAACTTTATAGGCAAGTGTCAGACAACACAGAAAAAAATACTAGTATCTACACATAGAAATTAGGTTAAAAAAAGGGAAAATTAAGAGATTATCATGTTGTGCATATGATCGTAAGTGCTATGATGACATTATTTAAGCCAAGGTCCTGTTCATTTAAAAATCTGCCATTGCTAATTTAGCTAAGACAAGTTTACAAAGAAAATCAATGGGACAAAACAGATTTCATGCATGCCATTCAATCATAGTTATAAATGCAAATATTTTATACTATCACAATTCAGTATTGTTCCATTTGGATGAACTATTAATATAAAATCAAGAAAAAGTTCATTATTTAGATAGGCCAATCTTTCTAGATCTTTATAACAGATCATTAAAATCTAAAAGCCTCAATAAAAGTTCAAACAAAGTATAGTCCACCTCACTGAATCATTGTCTAGACTATACTTTGTTTGAATATCCCCACACTGTCTACTATATCTCCCGATACTATGACAGTGCAAACATTTCTGAAGAGGGTTCAGTACAATTTCCCAGAGCCTTGTATGAACATCTATAATCAAGACAAATTATGTAAATACAATCTCTGCTCTAATTAAGAAAATGTGAATACCTCATACATGCCTTAAAACAATTTAAATAATTTGTGTGCCAAGCACCTTCATATTTATGTCATTGTATACAGAGCTAATCATATTCATACTAAATATTTTACACTCCTCAAGCTCTTATGTGACTCACAGTGAAGTAATCTAATTTTTCCAGGAAGAAATCTCACTAGAACCTCAACTCAAGGAGTAAAAATGCTTATGATAGCAGAGGCCTCACATGTAAATACATGAAAGCACTCATAAGACCAAGATTTTAATTCCAGAAATAGATAAAAATCTAGCTTAATTTTAAGTTTGCTCATCTGAGATCATAGGCACTCAGTCTTCTTCTGTGAAAGCTCATCCATAGTGCACGGCACTTCAGCAGCATCTATACTTGTCTGCGGGTCACTGTGAATTCTCTCTCGCACAGCTAGTTCTCTCAGATACTTAACACCATGAGGATCAAGCAAACACAGTAGCAATCATCTGGAAATAAACAGGGAGCTGAATTTCTGACACATGCTACCTTACTTGTCTGCTGAAGAAAGGCCATCCAAGACAAGAAGACTTTGCTTCATAGTTTTGGAGAAAAGATAGGCTGAAGCTTGTGGTACCCATCAGATGATAAAAGCAGAGATGAAACATCCACTGCTAAATGAGAAAATAGGTGCAAGGAGAAGAGAAGCAGAGGTACATCTGACTAAAAGCTTGGACAGAGAAAGATACCTTTCTTCAACCATGGATATCATGCATCTAACATGATTGCCTTAAAAGTTAATGAAGAGATAAGATTTTAAGTCACATTTGGTTTGTAATCAGGAAAACAGGTCCTTCATAGAAAAAATAAGGCCAAGCCAGCTTTCTCCATCTTATACTTCTGCACTTGATTTTTTCTACCAATGTGTAAAACCTTTCACTTGTCATTATGTAATTCAAATATATTTCAGTCCGACTGACTCCTGTCAGTTAAGATCACTTTGAAGTCAAATCCTGCCATCCTTAGTGCTTGGAGCCGGATTTATATTGCTTGTAAATGTAGTAAATATCTTCTCTGTCCTTGATAGAAGACATTAATGGTAGCACTAAGTAGTGTCCAGCCTAAGACAGGCCTTTGTGCAACCCTTCTTGACATACTCCTACAGTCTGACAGTGGGCCATTGAAACCGTTCTTCTGAGCTTTATTTTTGCACCTAGCTGAGCAGCCGCCTTACAGTGGGATCATCTAGATGTCTAGATTCTGTATGAACCTGTCGCGTGAAATGGTGCTTGAAGCCTTTCAGTGGTCAAAATATATCATATCTGCTGCCACTTCTTTATCAGTCAGCCTGTTACCTTGTCATAAAGAGAAATAATTTGGTTTGACATGATCTGTAATAGACAAATTGATGAGGGCTGTTATTTTTCATCTTGCTTTCAAGAAGTTTATTTGTTATGGTTCTTTTATAGGAATTCAAGTTAAGCTAAATTGTATATAGTTTCCTGGTCTACTTCATTCCCCCTGGTTTTCAAGGATTAGTGCTATTTTTGCTGTTTTACAGTCTTTTGGAACTTCATCCATTCTGCATGAACTCTCAGATATAAATGCTAATGGCATTGAGATGGTCTCATTCAGTCTGCTGAATTTCCTACTGTGAATTTTATTGGGCTGAGCAGATTTGAAAATGACTCATGAATCTCTTCCTTCTCTTTTTCTTATAATACAATTATTCTTACCTCTATTTCCATATGTGTTGTGTTAACCAATTAGGCCTTTTAGTAAAGAATTTAAAAAAAAAAAGACATAGACCACTCCAGAGTTCTCACGATATTCCAGGGTTGGACGTCCTTTCCTTTCGCGTAGAGATCTTTCTTTGCTCTTCTAAGTACCAGTATGCTTACAGAATATTTTATGCCTCCTAATAACTGTTTCTCATTTTATATGTTTGTGATTTTGTCTCTACAAATTTATGCTATTCTTTCATATCTATCCTTAAAAATTTCTGAGAAATTCCTTCTGGTGTTTGAGCTTGCTGAACAGTTCATATCCCAGTTAAACTCATTGTTTAGCACACTTCCTAGCCTTTCTTTGCACTGAGTTTTGCATTTGTGACTCAAATATGGCTCTTCAGAATCTATGAGACTTTGTATTCTTTCTTCCTTTAAATCCACTTTCCACGGGTTCCCAGCTATCAGTTCTCTGAGTTCATTGAAGTCTGTTTTCCTGAAATCAATTCACATTATTTGTTTTCTCCATCTTAAGAGTAAAGAACTTTACTCACTATTTACTAATTATTTCACAATTTACTCATTATTTCATATTAATCCTTATTTATTTATTACTTTTGCTTGCTCAGTAGGGTCTTACCAGTCAGCCATAACCAAACCCAAAAGAGTATTACTCTGCATCACCTTATCTTAACCAATCTGCTCTACTTCTTTGCAAGCTGATGACTGAAGAGCTGTAGGTTTTCCACTGATGCAAACTCCTGTTTTCAATTGTTAACTTCCCCTTAAAAAGCCACAATATCCGACACGTGGTTTTATTTTCTACAGAAGACCCTGCCGCAACAGTAAATAACCTTTTGTAATTAGCCAAGTAAGTTCAATGTGTCTATCTATGACCATTTTGGGGGTTTGAATGCCTTTCTCCATATTTTTGATATGAAAGGCAATATTTTCTTTCTTTTCCATTCACAGTTAAACTGTACTTTCCTATATCAATATTCTAAATCCGTGAACTATGTTTCTGTAATGCAAGTTAAATAATTGTTTCACTTGTGTACTAAGACATCAAGCCCATTATTTGCATTACTTCTCTAAATCTAATCTACTGTATTAGATTATATGCCTAAAATGCTTACCATACAGTTTTCTTCTTTCTGTCACCATCATGACGTAGAAACTTTCCTCTTTCCAGTTTCAGGCCTTTAATGCTAACCTGTAAACATACGCTAACATTTTCTAATCCAACTTAAAATTCTCCTCTTCCACAGTATAGAGAACCTTCCTTTGTCTTCGGCACCTGATTAAAAACCCCAGTTGAAGAAGTGAACCCTGCCTCTGTTCAGGAGTCATCCTTAGAACATTTTTACAATGAGGGTGGTGAAACACCTGAAGGGGTTGCCCAGAGAGGTGGTAGATGCCCCATCCCTAGAAAAATTCAAGGCCAGGTTGGATGGAGCTCTGAGCATCCTGATCTAGTTGAAGTTGTTCCTGCTCACTGCAGGGGGGTTGGGCTACATGTCCCTTCTAACGCAAAGCATTTTATGATTCTATTCTATGATTCTGTGATTCTATCCCACTGATCAAGGCTTCACAATAGTGGATGCACCATCATCTGCTGCCTAAGAAGGTCTGCAAGCAGATGCATCCACCTTGGCTGCAAGTCCTGCAAATCAAGGCCAGGACCTTGGGTAAGTGAATTAAACTGCTTTCCCACCACTATTTTTCTGTGGGTTCTGCACATTACCCTTCTCCCTTACAAAAGCACTACTTCCTACTTAATTTGAAAAATGTTACCTACCTGACAGGTCCATCCCACTCTTAATCACATTCCTTCTCTTCATTTTATCTGACGCACATAAATATACTCAACATCCTAGGTGGAATCTAACTTCCCTGTTCTGTTATGTTTGTAACCACTCATAGCACATAATTTATTCAAGAACTCTTACCTCAAGATCATGCCTCTTTTTTCCCAGCTGATCAAAACTAGCCTTTGATTTTTTGTGGCTTTTTTCCTCAGAATTACTGGAGTTACATATACTCATTCAGATTTTTGGCTGATGTTCATCAATCTGATTTCCTTAAATTCTCTATTTTTAGAGTACTATCTTGTTAGTATCGTTAGCAAACACACAAAAAGCTCTCAGGATGACCACATAAATACTCAGCCCAAAGGCTGTCATGGTTAGATTTTGGCATGATATATGTCCATGGCATTTTCCTTTCCAAATGCATTTCTGATAGAATATATCCATTCATGTAATGCTAATAGAAATGAATGAAAAAACCCACATTTAAACAAATTAGCATTTCTTGATCATAAGAACAGAAACATATTTTTATATTTCTCCAACTCCTTTCAAAACATTTGTTTTTATAGAATTTATTTGTCCAACTCCTTTCATTAGCTTTCTCTGTTCGCAACTCAAACTCAATGTGTGATCTTTTTTCCTACTGTATTTGTAAAACAGCTCACTTCTCTTACGGTCACAATCATCCACGATCTTTTCACAAATTAAAGTCACTCTCAGAAACTATTTTGCACTATTCCACAATCATTTTACTTGGGTTTACATCTTTTACTACGTTACGCAGGTATATGTTCCCAAAGCTGTTGAGGTCAATATAGACACCAATCTTACATAGCAGATCTGTAACTTAATTATGATACTTTTCTAGTCTCTGTGCTGCTTCAATATACTGTCATCTAAAAATTATGTTCAGAAAGGGAGCAAAGAGGAAGATACAAAACAGCAATGGTTTTAGGGGAGGCACTCAAAGAAAACTAGACAGAAAATTGAAAATGAATGTATGAAAACAAAAAAATATTCACGAGACGGATTTCTTTTGTCATTTGGTTCAACTCTTATTGAGTACATCCGCACTAATACACCTATGCAGTCACAGCTTCTAAGCTGTATGTACTGATACCAAAAACCAATCAGGTACTTCTTGAACAACTTGTTAAGAAATGCTAAGAAAAGGAAAATTAGAAAAAATTAGGAAGGGATAGAAATAAAGTGAAAAATTTCAAAGCTAGTAACTTCTGAATGTTCACCTTTGATACAGTTCCCTGGAAAATAACAGTAAACTCTTCCCAGAAGGTCATGGAAAGTCAAATGGTGCCTAAATATTTTTTCTGTGTTACGGAAGAAGCCCATTAAGTGGTAACAAATTCAGCATATCTTTATTTCTGATATAGCACATCTCACTGACACAACTTTGGCTTTTTTGACAATGGGATGGCCTACACAGCACCAGGCTTGTTGGCATCAGATGGGATTCACCTTTCTCAAAGGGGAAAGAGGATTTTTGCTCAGGAGCTTGCGGGGCTCATTGGCAGGGCTTTAAACTAGATGCAAAGGGGGAGGGTGAACACATTGAGCCTGCTGGTGACAAATTATGGGGTGATACACAATGGTTGGAGGGATGGGGTGCTAGTACGGGCCCTCAGCCTGTTGCCCAGAGGAGTGCTGGGGACACTGCAGCACAGTCAAGGGAAACAAGGGGTGTTCCTCTGTGAAGGTGACATGGCTAACAGCCCAGATGAAGTGCCTCTACACGAACGCACACAGCATGGGAAACAAACAGGAAGAGCTGGAAGCTACCATGCTGCTAGAAAGCTATGACCTGATTGCCCTTACTGAAACTTGGTGGGACGAATCCCATGCCTAGAATGTGGCTATTGATCGCTACAGGCTGTTCAGAAGGCACAAGGCAGGTAAAGAGGGGTGGAGGTGCTGCCCTCTACATCAAGAAATCAATACAGTGTGAAGAGCTGTCCCTGAAGAATACCCACAAGCAGGTCGAAAGCCCATGGGTAAAAATCAGAGACAGAGGCAACAAAGGGAACCTGGTCATGGGTGCCTACTACAGGCCGTCTGACCAAGAGGAGCCTACTGACCAAGCCTTCTTCTTCCAGCTCCAGGAGGCTTCATGCTCACAGTCTTTCATCCCCCTGGGGGACTTCAACCACCCTGACATCTCCTAGAAGAGTAGCACAGTGAGATGTAGGCAATCCAGAACACTCCTACAATGCACTACAGATAATTTCTTAAGCCAGGTAATTGATAACCCTGCCCAAGGGGATGCAATACTGGACCTGATGCTCACCAATGCAAGTGAGCTCATCGGTGGCATCAAGACTGGCAGTGATCATGTATTGGTGGAGTTGACAGCCCTGATGGATGTGGGAATGGTGAGGAGTATAGTCAGGACCCTAAATTTCAGGAAAGCCAATGTCCAGCTCTTCAAGGAGTTAGTCAGTAGGACCCCCTGGGAAACGGTCCTCAGGGGCAGGGGGGCAGAACAGAGCTGGCAGACCTTTAAGGACACTTTTCATAAAGCACAAGCACTCTCGGTCCCCAGGTGTAAGAAGTCAGGCAAGGAAGGGAAGAGACAGGCATGGCTGAGCTGAGACCTGCTGGTCAAACTAGAGGGCAAGAGGGAACTGCACAGGCAGTGAAAGCAGGGACAGGTATCTTGGGAAGAGTACGGGGAAGCTGCCCAGTTGTGTAGGGATGAGGTCAGGAGGGCTAAAGTGCAGCTGGAGCTGAACTTGGCAAGGG
>Ga0065711_1030382_pt1 | contig 32670 bp, 23 predicted proteins | sample Hoacrofraction12_FD_59098 | JGI IMG/M metagenome (GOLD analysis project Ga0065711, IMG submission 59098) | Hoatzin crop microbial communities from Cojedes, Venezuela - Epithelial fraction 12 v2 (version 2) | ecosystem: Host-associated > Birds > Digestive system > Esophagus > Crop | place...
CCCCTGCCCGGTACGTGCCACTCAGCATCAGGCGCCTCCTCCCTCTCAGCCACTTTCATCTCTCCTTCGAACCCACCTTTCCTCCTGCTCAGCTTTTGTTTCTCTGTTAACCATCTTGTTATCCTGAGGGTCAAGGATGCTGGATAAAACCAGAGGGTTTAGGCTTTCAGCTTCCCATACAGAAATTTTCAAGGGGCTTTTGTGGAGCCTTCCAAAGAATACAAACTGCAAAGCAAAACACTGCTTCTGCTTTTGAACACCGGAGATTAAGGGTATGGGCACACAAACACCTCGCATCTTGCTGCATGTCAGCAACTTCACAGCAGCTGCCAGTGTGTATCCTCTTTTCCCTTTGTATGTGCAAAGGACCGTGCCCCTCTTACCATGGGGAATAAGCTGCCTCTCACTCACCATGGATTAAGAGTACACACACACACACGGACAATTGTCACAACGCGGCTGCAGTGTCCTCTCCACCATATTACGTGACACCTCGTTCGTCACAAATGTGACTCCCTGTCGCGCCCCTGACAGTCACATGAAGCCTTGAACCCTCCTGTTCCTTCTCCTCTGGTCTCTGCATTTCACTCAGTCCTTCTGGTGTTTTCTATCTTCCACATTTCGGAGGATGATTCCCTTACAGCAGCCAGGGCAACTGCTAAAGTTATTTCTCATCTGAAGAGCTAAGAGTGATAACCAGAGTACAGCAGAGCTTTAGATTTCCAAAGCGCTTTGCCCACGCCCACATTGCAGATGACAGAAAGTTGATAGGTAAGATTCTTTATTTTACAACCTGAGGAAAACTGCCTGCCTGTGCTGAAAGGAACATATCACCCATTGACTGCAGGTAAAGTGCCACGCCAAGGGCCATGCTGTGCTCAGCAGAAATGGTCTACAGCGTTCTGCAGACACACTGCTTCACACTGTAACCAAGCTAAGCAGTCAGGCATGATCCCATAAGACATAAGAAACCCTCAACTGCCAGGAAAACTAAAGGACTTGTCCTGTTTTTAGCTGGGATAGAGTTAATTTTCTTCTCAACAGCTGCTGTGTTTTGGACGTAGTATGAGAAGAATGTTGATAACTGATGTTTTCAGTTGTTGCTAAGAAATCAAGGACTTTCTTTGGTTTCTTACATTCAGCTAATGAGCAGGCATGGGCGAGCTGGGAGGGAGCATAGCCAGAGAGATAGCGAAGCTGGCCAATGGAAATATTCCATACTGTGGACGTCATGCTCAGTTTATAGAAGGTGGTTGGCCAGGGGGCAAGAATTAGTGTTTTTTTTCTCTTTCCTGTGAGTTTGATTCTGCTGTTATTCAGGAGTTTGAACTTTTCAGGGAGTTCAGTCTTTTTCAGGAATTTTGTGAAATTCACAAGATTTCTGAGTTCTGGGTTCTGTGACGTTCACTGTTTCAGGACTGGCTGCAAATTAGTTGTCAGGGGGTGAGAAAATTATGACAGATATAGTTTGTTTTTCATATTCATTATTATATTTATTATTATTAGTAGTAGTATTAGCAGTATTAGTATGTTCTTTTTGTTGTCTTATTAAACTATCTTTATCTCAACTCACCAGTTTCCCCTTTTGTCCTTTTCTCCTCCCCATCCCACTGCAGGGGGAAGGGGGAGGTGAACGAGCTGCTGTCTGGTGCTCAGTTGCTGGCTGCCAGGTTAAACCATGACAGGGCTGCAAACAGTTTTTTTGTTCTTTCTTTTGCATGTGGTATATAGTTTTGCCCATCACTGAACAGACCTGAGAAATAAGGCCCATTCCTGAAGATCTGTGATCATGAACGCTCTGCTGGAAATGTGTTTAGCTTGCTAGATGTGCTGTCCGTCAAATTGCTATTTAGAAAAAGATGGCAAATACTCGTCAAAATGTTTGCCCTGAGAAAATGGTACCACTTATGTTGGGCTCACATGCCCTGTAAAATACATTTGGCAAAGAGGTGCAAACAATTTCACCATCACTATTTTAGCTGATTTTGATCTTACTAAGACTTTACACTTACAGTCACATTTCATCAGTAGATCTCACATTATTGGGCAAATATGAGCAAATAACACCATCATTTATGTTTTACAGGTGAAAACTGTGGCACAAAAGAGGAAAATGGTGAACTCAACATTAACTCTAGCCTGGCATTCAGGCCTTTTATGTATCTTTTCTCCCCTAAAAAGTGCCCTTATTTTTTCTCTCTGCTTCCTCCCTGAATTTTCACTTCCTAGCTTATGTTCTTGTACTCTCTTCTGATGCACTATTAAACTGCTAACACATTACTTCCCTGAGGAGCATCACTCGGAGGTCAAATTGTTCCTGTGTCTGTAGAGCATTTTGAGGCTTTTCCTGGAAAGAAAGATGTTCCTGAAGATACTTCTGGAGACTGGAGCATGCCAAAATGGCCTTGACTTTTAAGGCACTTCTAAGCCCAAAGGCTACTGTAGTTGTAATGCACTGGAATAAAAAAGCGGCTGAATCTTTGGTCAGGAACTACAAAACTTTGATGTTTGGCTCTGGTCTCTGCATTTGGAGTCCCTTTCTAGCTGGTTTCAGTGCTGAGGATCCTGCTGGTACACAGTTGTTCACAGAGTATGTGCCAGTACCTCTTCTTTTTGGGGGGGCTGTTGCTCAATATCCAGAAAAGCTAAGAAATACAAGGAGTATTTCCAGATAGTTGTTTTCCCAAGGAGAGAATTTCTGTAGCTGGCACAGTGGTCCTTGGCAGTGCTGGAAGGCTCTGTGTGATTTGAACAAGACAAGAGCCATCAGTGTCACTCAGAAGATCATATGCAAGGATCTGGAACAACACTGGGAAAAAGCTAGAGAAGTTGGGTTTTTTTTGTTGTGTGTGTTGTTTTTTTTTTTAGTAGGAAAAAGACTGCTAAAATGGTCTCTTTGTGATCAAATGGACCACACAGTTTTTGTTGCATTTGGTTGTAAGGGTCTCATGACTATTATGAACTGAGAAAAATTTCTGAGATGATCAGATGTGTTCATTCATGTTTCTCACGTGCTATTTTAAAACCATACCTGCATCTAGTGCTTCAACTAAAACACTACCTGCTGGTGGAATAGGAACAACAAAATTCTTATTGTCCTTGTCAGATAACCTTGAGCATCTCTAAACTGGAGGTGGATTGGTGACAGGTGAGGGGCTTTTGCCGTCAAAGAAGACAGACTCATCCAGGACTGAACGGGCAACACATTCATATTCCCATACCATCACTCAGATATTCTCAGACAATTAAGCAGGGGAAATTAATTTAAAATTGAATACTCTTTGGTACAGCTTCTTGAAATTACTTTTATTAATCAACAATGATTTTTAAAAGATATTTTACATAATACTGTCATAATTTTTCCTGTTAAAGAGAGTAGCAGGGAACTTGACAAAGGCTTGGGAACTCATGAATCTGATTTTGTATTCCATGTGCTGTGGCCCAGAAGCCAGGCTGTGACAGATTTCTTGATTGAACCTTCCGGCAGGCTCTTTGTAAGAGTCGTTTTGTAAATGAGGGTTTGTAAGCCATGACCATGGAAAAAGATCATTGTCCATAACAGTGGATGGATCAAGGGCCTGATTAATAGTAGCGAACAAAGGCTTTCACCTTGAAGGTCACCCATTCAGATTTAGCCCAGTCCATCAGTGACAGCAACTTCTTTGCTTCTCAGAACCATAGGGGACAAGAACAATGGACAGAAACTCAAGCAGCAAATTGCACCACAAAAATAAGCACTGGGGGCGAGAGGGAGAATACTCGCATCTCTAGGGACATCTAACGTATTTGTCTGCTAATCTCCGCACAGACCAATTGTGTTACAAGGCTCTGTAATGCCTGTAGGAGAAAACTCTCTCTCTATGCGGTCTCTTTAGGGAGCCTAAAAGGACTAATTAGTTTAACTGGGTCATGTAAGTACTTCCCCAAACGTGAGTCCTAGTGACAGGTTTGCTGGGAAGACTAAGAAGCAAGTGGATGTCACTGAGAAGCGCTTCTGCCATGCTGGAGGTGTTGTGGCATGTGAAGTTGTGCACAGAGAGAGTCCACGAGCTTTTACAATTTCTTTGGCATGGGTATTTTCCACTTCCCTCCTTTGCTGTGTCTCTTTCTGGCTTTGAATTCCTCTGTAAGATTTCTGTGACAGAAACTGTTTCCTACAGTTATACAGTGCCTGGATCATTGAAAAGAGTTGAACCTCTTACTGACTCTGATGGCTATTAAAAAAGCAATGTGATGCGCAGTAGATAAGGAGGAGATAGTTTCACTGGTGCTGCTTGTACTGACTCTATTTTATTGAAGGATTTTGGGGACTGCATGACAAGTGCCAAGAAGTGACTGGAAGAGACATGTGCAAACTCTGGTGTCTTATGAACGTGCAAAACCTGTGAAGATTTGTTCATGAAATGAGAGATTGACCCTGGGGAAATAAAAAGATTCCTTGCCATCTCTAAACGGATTTATGCATACCTGCTGGACTGATTGGCTGGTCAAGAATCCATTCACGATTACGAGGAAAAACTAGGTATTTGGATTCTGTCTTGGATCAGTGATGTGTCTAGATGGCAAATGAGGGAGGAAGACCAAATAAGGAGCATGCAATAAAGTGGATCTGTAGGAAAGGGAAGGAAAGTGTGAAAAGGCAGTTTATTGCTGATTAAACATCAGCTAATCATTCCATTAATCAGAAAATCAAAACCAGACTTCTGGATCAATTCACTAATTCTCATTAGCAGCAAAGGGAAAGAAGGGAAAGGGGAGGTGGCAGGTGTGCCTTCCTTATCCTGCTTTCCAAATAACTTGGGAAAAGAAGGTGCCAACAGAATATGAATGTGAAATAAATTGTGAAGGATGGTGTAGCTGTAACTCCTAGGACAACGGGGATGAGGTTTTCCGCATAGGACTGAATGAAGTAGTTAGTGAGCCCATCTCCTGATGGAGCAGGTTTGCAGTTGACCTTAGACACTACCGGAGCCAAGCATGGAGATGAGCTTACCTTGGCCATGTGTCTTTTCCCTCTGAGTAACCTGAGGTCCAGAAAAAACCACTATGAGCACTGTTATCTTAGACACAGGGGAATAAATCCTTTATTTGAGAGAATCGTGGCTCTTGGATTAGCATTGGAGGCCCTGGCATCAGACACTAAGATTGTGTCTCCAGAGAGATCAGTGTATCTGTGCAGACAAAATGGAATTTTACTTTGTTTACAAAAATTAATATTTGTCACGATGATATTTCCTTATGTTTCTCAAACACTTTTTGCTGCATAACTCCAAAGTGTTTTATAAACTTCATGAGTTTAGTTTCAAAACATGCTCTACTCTTCTTAGCATCTCCTCGTGTTTGCCCTTGCCCCACTTTTGTATGTCATTATGGAAGTAAGGGCATGAATTACAGAATGTGAATTTTACAGTGCACCACTCACAACTAGAAAGAACTACAAAATGCTAGTTATTCACTAGAAAAGTTCATGGATAACTGTGAATAACAGATACATCTGAGAGTTTTCCAGTCTGCCCCTGGACAATTCATAAGTACAGAAATGGCAACATTCATTGTATGCTTTATTTCTTGTGAAGTATTTACTTGGCTCTGCTCCTGTGGCTATAACACCAAGCCAACAACAGTAGGACCCAAACAGAATTTCTTGTGAGATAACCAGAACTTCCTTTTTAAAATCTGTCCAGAAAATCCAGGAAGAATAGCTTTTCTTGTGGCATCTTAGTATTTCCAGTCTCCATTTGATCCCAGAAGCACAGAAGCAGAAGAAAAACAAAAGTGAATGAACAGGGAAGAGATTCTTTAGAAGAGATCTTTCTCAAGCAGAAGTTACAGGAATGCAGCAATTCTTTCATGAAATTCAGTCTGTGCTTTTCTGCTGTCTTGCAGGAAATCGCACTGAACAGTTACAACACTCCCTCTGGGATCCTGTGAATTTTAAAGCCTCCAATGAAAGCTCAGGTGAACACCTAGGGGCGAAGTGGAGTCAGTACTGACCTCTTTGCTGAACCATTTCTCCAGTATGACTGGACATAAGTAAAAGGTATGCCGTTGGGATCCTGCAGCAGCACTGCAAGAAACCTTTATTTAAAGAGATCTATGGACACCCAGCACTGTGCTGTCAAATCTCAACCTGACCTTGTGTAGCCTAGCTGTCATCTAGGTCTATAGACCTTCCCTTGCCTCTTCAGCTACTGAAAGCTGTGCGGGGACTGTCAGCTCAAGCTCTCTGGGGTGGTTTTCAGTGTTGTTGGCTCAAAAGTTTTAAAAAATAAATTGTCCCCCAAATCCTAATTTTGGTTTACAATCACAAATCTTAAAACTTGTAGGGATATTTGATACGTTTGGCTGTGGTTATTGAGCAGCCTGTGTGCCCCAGTGGTCGTATTTTCATAAGTGTCAGAAGCTATGGGAGCTAGAGAGACTACAAGGGCAACAAAGAAATGATCCCCCTGCCATCTCCAGGCTCCAGGAGCTGGAGCTTCAAGTGAAGCACTGGTTTTACGAGAACTGGCAAAACCCAATCCTGTTCTTTGGAGACTGGCCTCATATAACATTTTCTTCTCTGTTTTCAGTGCATGCACGTCAAAACATGTCACTCTTCCTTTTCAGCCTATGACTGCAGATCACCCCAGCTCCCCCTTGGCCCCCTGCCTTGTTTCAACTTGGAAAGCATAACGCTTTTAGATAACAGATGCTTGGCTGCCTAAAGATGCCACCTATGACGGGGAAATGATCTCCTGAAATGGAAAGGAAACATTAGGCTGGGCTTTGACAAGTCAGATCTGGGAGGAGAGTGGAAGGGTTCTGGCAGTGCGCTCTGGCAGAGCTGGGCTGGCAGGGTTGCCATGGTAATCAGCTTGTTGATCACATCAAGGTCCCCGTAATGAAGCAGCAGAAGATGTAATTCAGAGAGCACTGAAAGTAAAATACACGTATCAGCATGTGTTAAGTTGCAAGAAAAGTGAGCAAAGGGATCGAACAGACTCAGTGGTTTATGGATGAATGGAAAGATGGAACCTCCTTTTGGTTTGAATAAAATAGATGACAGATTTTACAGCGAGTAAAGTGTCAAGATGTGATACTGATCAAAACGCAGGTATTGTTGTGGCACAAGTACAGACTGAGAGGCATTCAGGTGTGCAAAATAAACTCATACTTAGTTCACATGAAGAATTACCCTATGTTGGTTAATGATGTATTTTCCTCCCATATTCATGGAAAGAAATGGTGAGGCAATCAGAAAGCAGTGTTAATCTAGGCCTTGGTTTGAGCTGAGTGAAATGACCTGTAAAAGCTGTTATGGCTTATTGCATAAGACAGTGTTTGTCTATAGAATATAGATCACCTTGTGGGAGGATCCAATTTTAAAAATAAGAAGATTGGAGCTAGAGGACAATAACAGATGGATGCTAAATTTTTGTTAATTCTTGCACGGTTATTGATACAAGTACAACCCCGTGCTGTGCAAGCTCCTGTGCAAATTAAACTGGTTACAAAGGGTAGCAGGATCAGCCACTCAGATCAATCCAGAAGAAAGGCAATAGATTTGATTGAAAGAAAAGGGCAGATCCAGGCACTGGTTTGTATGAGACATCTGATGTAAGCACTAACCTGCTTACTAGGCTTTGAAGGTCAGGCTGCATGTCATTGGAAAAAATCATTCCCCTTGGATTCACAAAAACTTCTTGCACTTCACCTGTGACTTCAGATTCAGGGGATGCAAATGAGAAAAACACGAGTATTGCACAGACACCTCCCTTCCCCTGAGCAGAGAAACGTGGGCAGAGACCCTCACCTTTCCCACAGGCTCCATGACCCCGGGTGTCTCTGCAGACTCTTTGCTTCCCCATGCAAATGGCCTTCAAGCAGCTTATTGACTGGGTGTTTGCACACATTGCTGCTTTAGTTTGCCCTGGAGAGCTTCAGAAACAGAGAAAAGAGTGTGCATGAGAGAAATCGAAAGCTGATGGTCAGGGTCTGCAGTGCCACTGTCTTCATAAGGGAAGACAGAGAGGTCTGGAGGGGTTAGACTAAATAAGTCTAAAACATGCACTGAAATATAGTGTTATAAGTGAGTAAATTAATGCTTCAAAAGATCCCTGCTTACATATTTAGCCAGTGTTGGCTATGCATCTACTCACGCTGTACATTTGAGTGACAGACAATTCCTGAGGTTAATTAATAAAATAACCAAAGGCCTTGACTCATTTGGAGTTGATGGAGACCACTGCACTTCTTCCTCAAATATATCGAACAAACACAATTATGCTGGTCATGACACACGGCTTGACTCATAGCACAGGCGTATTGGACTGAAAAGCCCTGCCTTGGCATGTGTCTCTCAGCCATGGGGAAACTCTCACACACCATAAGACAGGAGCTGATATGGGAGGTAAAGTAGTGCTCACCCAGTGGGTATTCCCTCTGCTGCCTTGCTTTTAAATTACAGTGCATAACTGGAAGCTACAGAAATATATGACATTATCTTCCTTGGAAGCCAGCAATATGCTTGTGGATTGTTCTCGCTAAAGCGGATTTCTGATTGTAAGATACAAAGCATTCTAGTTGGCTATGACAAGTGGGTCAATAAGCAAGATGAAAGCACATCATTGAGGTCTTTGAGATGGTGTCTGAACCAGCTGCCAGTGAACTTCCACCACAGTTTTCAATGGGAACAAGAGCTGTGACTAGCTGGAGAAGAATAGCTCCAAGCCATCTGAGAAGCCCGATGCAACCTGCTGATCTAACATTTCCTTATCAGCCTGTGCAAAGGCCAGCAGACATGCAGTCAGTGCAATTGTATGTCAGTGAGCTGTTGAAACACGGATCCAAACTTCTTCTCACTGGCTCACCTCCTCTACAAGCCTGTGTTGGTGCTTCATATCCTCTTTTGCTGCACTTTGCTGCACCCTGTACAATTGTCCTTGTTCAGAGGGTTTCTCTGGGAGGAACTTTCTTTCCCTTAAGTGACTATCTTTTTAAGTATGCATTCAGACACATCACAAAATCACAAACATGTGAACAGACATGAAGGCTGGGCAATGAATCTGTCATTTCCAAGTTTGGTGACCTCATAACCTGAAAGTCTTTTCCACTTCTAAAGTAATAATAGATATATCCTCAAAAAATGTGATTATGTTCCTGGTTCAACACTAACTTAGGTGTGCAGTTATGGACAACCCTACTTAATAAATCCCTTCAATATATGATTAAATCCTACTAAAGCCCACTCTTAAGAGTTTAGCTGAAGTGGCATTTAATTCATTACAACTTTAATAGACCCTCTGCAAATCCTGTCTAAATATGAAGTAATGAAGCAGGAAGTATCATCCACAACACCAGAATGGTGGAATTTTTTAGCAGCGGTAATCTTCAGTGCTATCTACTTCTAGAACAGTTTTTCCTCTTTGGTTAATTGGGGCTGCATCTTGGCTGCCCTGTAAGAGCACTGGCTGCAGTGCCTCTGACATTAAACTTCTCAGGTGCCTGTACCACTTTGGCTGTGAAGACGTCATTGAATGGAACAGCCCAGGTAGGTTTCAGACAGCTGCCCAGTTTATCTACTTTCAAGCGGGAAAAGAGGGAATGTGATTACTCATCTAATGTAGGAAGACTTGGCATAAGAAGCTTGAGGACTGCTGATTTAGAGTAATATGCTTCTTAACGAAAAGAAAAGCAAAAGAAAAGAAACCACCTTTGAAGCCTGGACAGGCTTTATGATGATCCTTTTAGAGTTGAACATGTGGGTGTTTCATGTAGCAGTATTTGGCAGAAAAGCCAGCCCTGCTTTACGTACAGTCTCTTCATCTTGTGCACTTCAGCAATCAAAAAAACAATGCAATTTTGACAATGGTTTAAAAAAAAAGAAGAAAAGGGGAACGGAAAGAAAGTTAAAAGCACTTGTTTACCCTATTATAGGTTTATTTTTATGTGTTTTTGTGATCACACAGGTGCTCTTGCCCTGGTCACCGATATCAGCCCCCCTTTCTTGTGAACTGATGTGAATGAAAGGTTCAGTCATTTTTTCTCTTAAAGTAGGAGACAAATTGCGGGAGTCAGTGTGTGCCAAGGACAAAGTGAGATGAATAAATCCTGTCCTGGTTTTGGTTAAAACAGAACAAATTGTCTTTTAGGGAATCTTCCTTACAGCAAAGTTCTTCTAAGTAACTGCATTTTTCGGAAGTTGGCTGCATATTTTATAGACAGTGTCCCCTCCAATGTTGATAACACCTAATGTTTATAGTTATACTGAGCTAATGGAAGGAAAGGAACACAGAAAAAGGCCCACATTTATAATTATTACTATAGTAGCCAAGGTCACTGATAGACGTAAAGGGTCGCACTTGCAGGGATGGGTGGACAAAACAGGTCACCCGTTACTGACCAACGCGGTGTTCCATGCCATGCACGTCATACTCAGTTTAAAGCTGGGGGATCACGAGGGTCTCCCTGTCTTCGTCCATGGCCGGCTTCTGCAAAGGACCCTGCTAATTGTCCTGCTTGCAATCCTGATCCAGATTCTAATGTGTGCGTTCCTGTCTACTGCCGAGTCCAGTCCAGGGCTTCACGGTGCTGCCTGGCAGCTGCTGGCAGGACGCCAGCACCCCGGCACCCAGCTCAGGGAAACTCAGTATTGATTTCGTATATTTTGTTTTATTTCTCTTATTATTAATATTATTAGTTTTATTAGTATTAATAGTAAGGCTCTTTCAATATTCAATTTGTAAGCCTCTCTCCCTTTTCCTCCTTTTCCCTTCCCCTGGTGGGAGGGTGGGAGTTAATAGAGAGCATCTGCCACTCAGCTTATTGCTGCCCTGCTCTAAACAGTGACAACCCCTTGCACCATACCAACAAGAAGTCAACGGAGTCTTTGAGGGCAGGTTATGGGAAGCATACAGCTTATGACATAGGCACCAGTGATGCTATAAAGTCAAGGAGCTTAAAATCAGGCAGATGAGAGACAGTAATTAAAAGAGATGTTTCCCATGAAGGACTACAGAGACACTGGTCTGCAGCAGAAGGTGGTAGAAGAAGAGCTGGACGCACATCTGTGTGCCTCCAGGAGTGCATCCCAGTGACAGCTGATACCACTTGCAGTGTGCAGAGCTACCTGCTCTTCTCCCTGGCCGAGGTCTGGTAACCAGTACTGGACTCATGCAGGGAGAGAGGACACCATTACTGAGCTTCACTTCATCATCTACTTGTCCCTTGTTTGGAGAGTGAGCTTCATTTCACTGCAGATTGTCATTGCTGGGCCTGGTCTGCATGCATGAATAACTCACATTCAAAATATCTATCTGTCCTCGTGTGGCACTGATGAGAGCTTGCGTCACCGGTCCATTCAGTAAACTCCGGTATGTCTTCACTGGCTACTGATCACCACTGGCCCAGGGACCTGCACTTGCGTTCCATGCTTGGTAGATGTTTCCTCGCTCCAACTCCTGTGAATTATTCTCCCTAGGTCTGAGTTATTCCCCCAAATCCTATGGAGACTTAGGGATGCTACGGCTAAAATACCCTAACATGTCAGGATTGCTATGATTTACGATCCTAATTAGATACCTCTGTGCATTATTATTGATTCTTTAATTATGGGATGGTCTGCTACACTTTTCAACAGGATTTCTGCTTCATTCAGTGAACTTGATTAGTCCTGCTCTGTGGGGTCCTCTTGGCTACATTTCCAGTTCTCAAATGGCCTCTGAGTTGGTGAGTCTGGATACAAACCTAGTGCGCAGAATGTAGGTTCGGGAGAGACTTGAGGGTGTATCAACCCCTTCTTATGCCCTGATTTCCCCAGTAAGGAAACTCTGGCACACAAAAAAGAAGGAAACCAGAAAAGTGCCCAGTCTGGATTATCCCGGGGAGCAGGTGTTTTGAATGCGTCTGCAGGTGCGGCAAAGCACGACTTATGTGACGTCCATCTTTCTCTGTTGTGGACATTGGGAGGAAATGTTCACAGCAAATGCAGCAGGGGCCTGGAGAAGACAGTGGACAGGGTTGTGGTGGTTGGATCAGTGTGATGCTGCTGGGAAAAACAGGATTTGTCTGTGGTGCAGCCACAGGGCTCTCGTGTGATGCTGGGCAGAGACCCTACTGCTATGTTTTCCATACCCTGCCTGTGCACAACGTGAGCTGTGGAGTCTGCCTTGTAAGACAGAGGAGGGAAATCAGCAACAGGACTCAAAGCAATTAAGGTGCCACAAAATCTTGCATCCCCTACCAAATCAGGACTTTCAAATGAAACACCCAGCACTGCTGGACATCTCAGATGTAATATCTCACTGTCTCAGTTCCCCATCTCCATGGGAAGTAACAATACTACATCGTTTCTCAAGATTAGTTGCCTATATGAATTAATTAGTTTTTGCAGACCACTCAGACGCTGCAGTGATGAATGCTTTGAAGAACTTGTGATTAATGTTGTCTTCAGACTAGGTCTTCAAGTGCACATAAATAAGGCCTGGGTTGTACACAGAAAAATGAAGATAAAATGAAATACCAAACAGCTGCGCCTAGGGGGAGCAGATCCACTGGGCACTCCAGGTGGTGAAGATGCTCAGAGGTGGCGTATGTGGGCATGAAATTAAAGACCATGACATGCGCTTTGCCCACACAGAACTGAAGTAAGCTTGCACAGACCTCTTTTTATTGTTATCTTTGAGTTCGCCACTTTTCAAGCTTTTAATTCATTTAATATGAGGGTTTTTTATGAACTTGATGTACTGAGACACAGACACAGCTCAAAGAGCTGATTTATTTGTGTCTGAGTACACAAAGTACATTCAAAAAAGGAAGAAAAAAGCCCTCATACATAAATAACTATAACAAATGCTGGAAATTGCAAGGTTGGTAGTGACATGCTGGTGCAGCCTTGTCGTGAATACTATGAGGGATGTAGTCCCCATCAAGCAGTACCTATATAAAATTCTCTCCTGGGTTATGCTGTGCAGTCTCTCTACCAAATCCCAGCCCTACATATCCATGGGATTATCTTGGTATCCTGTATTCCTGGACAAGAAGCCACCACTGAGCCATCTGCTGACTTGTGGAGGAAGGACAGACAGTCCAGCTTTACCCTCTGTCTTGTTTCCTTCTGAGTTTGGGGCCTAAAATGGTAGCCTGACTTTCCCCCCACTGTTGGCAGTTCGGCTTCAATTCCGGGTGAATGTGAGTCCCGTGGTTGGCAGCAGCATTGAAACACTTCACCATGCTTTCTGGCTCAGCTGGAGTGCCTCAGGAAGCCTATGGTGAGCGCTTCCCAGCTGGGAATGGCATGGTCACCTGGGAGCTGGTGCCAGCCCTACCTCCCCATGAGTTTAGTGCAGGGGGGACCGCAGATGGGGACCAAGCTGGTGCTGCTGGCGGAGAGTCCCAGGGAAGTAACTCAGAGTGCCTCAGCCTTTTCTGAAGCATGGTCTAGGCTATTGATGAATTAGCAAACAGGAGCCAGTGAACTTCTATGCCTGAGGTTTAGCATTCATCCCCCAGGCTAAATGAGGCTAGAATGCAATCCAGCTGAAGTTTAGACATCTTCCATCCTGACTTCAGTCACTCGGGTGTATGAAAGACATGGGGTGTCCCAGCCTCAGAGAGCCTCAACAGGACAGTAAACAGAGCATCTCACCTGGCAGGGGCTTCAGGGTTTTTTTCTGCACTAATGCTTCTGTTATAGTTCTTCCTGGGAGACTAGACCCAGAATTAGCAACAGTGGATTTCTTTCTCTCACCCTTCTTCCTTGCCTTATGCACTGTCTTGCTGCACAAGCTCTGAGCCCCCTTTTCAATAAACTAGCGCTCTGCTGTGGAGGGACTCCAACGTGTATTAAATTACAACTAGGCCAATCAGAGCTTGCCAGTTCAGTTTAAAAACAAACAATCCTTTCTGATTTTCTGTGTGTATGTTTTTCCTGCATATTCTTTAGCTGTGCCTTGGCATTTCTGTAGCAGCAGGAGACTATTATCTTGTCAACAATGGTCTATTGCATTGACATTATCTCTTAATTACACAATCACTTTGTTATGTACTGTAGTATAAGCAATAAAACATTTGAAGTACTTCAAGAAAATATAGTTTTAAAGGTTTAAAAGAAAAAAACCCTCATAACCTTTGATTCAAACTGTCTGCTAAGATTAGGTACTTTTTTGTTCTCTTGATAAATTAAGGAAGTAATTGCACAATTAGTGCTAGAAAAGGCGTAGGTAAAATAGTGATGCTTGTTTGGATTGGTAAAATGGTGCTCTTTTTCTTCTTGTCCTGAAAGATGCATGAGGAAACTGGGCTACTTTACTCGTATCACTCCTTGGCCTATTGCCAAGAAACCTCAGAAAATGGACTGAGTCCAACCCAGCTCCAGTGGTGTGGCTAGAGCCATCCTGAGAGCACACTGCATCTGCCAGCCAAGGCCGTTAGGGAAGTGCTGGCCTGACTGCAGTCCTGGGTACCTACGAGGTCACATCCCAGCACCAGGTACACATCTGTGATAACTCCATTGGTTTCTCACTTCAGAGAAGCCAACTTGGGATACCGTACTGGCACTGCTGCTGCCTAGAAATGTAGCTGGAAATGCAGCTCACAGCCGGGTACTCAGATAACCCACTCCCACACCTACAAGGTTATTGCTCACTGGCAGCTGTGTCATGCCCCAGACTTGCTCCCAACAAAGTCAATGATACTTTGTCATTGACCTCGAATGACAGCAAACTTGGGACTTTGTAGCCTAGATAAGCTGGTGCATTTGGCAAGTATTTTATTTCTGAAATCTCCTCAGGTCCTTGAAACTCTAACACTGCTGACTTTTAGAGTTATTACTTTTTCCTACAGCTCTTGCTTTGCCTCCTGACAAAATCAATATCCTGAAAATAAATAAATAAGCATACAGTGCGAGCATCTAAATTGAAAAGCAGCAGTTGCCAGAGCCATGCATCTTTAATCTGGATTTAGTCAGCCAGCTAGAGGGAAGCTTGGCAAGACCCCTCAGGCAAAGCATTCAACTAACTTACTGTAGTGCACTTAAGGAATCCATCAGTCCTTTCCCCTTTACACAGGTATAAAAGAGCCACAAGGCGGGAATGCTTTCAGTCAACTCTCCCACAGCTCCCAGGATAATGGAGGAAGATGGTGGTGGCCATTGATGCTTTGTGTATCAACAGAAAGGAGGGGACGAGCCCCCAGGTTTGGTGGGGAGAAGAGGTGAGATGCAGTTGGAGGAGTGGGCTGCAGGTGTACACATATGTACCAGCTTCATTGAGTTCCTTGTATTGCCTCAGCCCCTCTCTGAGAGGCAGTGTACTTGCAAAAGAGGGCCTTGTTTCAATAGAGGGTGGGGTATTTTTCGGTTAGGGAGAATCATACAGGGAGGATTCGAGGGTGGTGACTTGAGCAGGACAGCTTTTCTTGTTTCAACTGTAGCATTACTATTGCTGTCAGTCAAGAACTGAACAAAAATACAACAGAAAGATGCTTCCAGCTGCTCAGCTTCTCATCCACTCCCATCGCCAGAGGATTTTAACTGGGACCCTTAGCTATTTCTGGTAATCAAAGAGGATATCATAATGTTGCATTATTGGATAAGAAAGAGAGAGGAGAAAATGTAGGTCTGTTATACATCACCCAGGGAACTAAAACCAGCAGCTCTGAAGAGCAATCTGAATGCGGATATTGCAGTGATGGACAATGAATAAGGCAGTGAGCAGAGCACGTAGCCTTTTACACCACTCTGTTTGCTTCCTTGGGCTTCTCATCAAGTTTGCAGCACACAATTTAGCTAACATTCAATGGAGGTTTTGCACTGAAATATTTACGAGAGCAAGAGATAAGCCTAAGCTGCGTTGAGATCTCAGCCCCCTATGACATATTGGAGATGGGTCTGAGACCATTCAGGCTTTGCAAAAATGTGAATATTTTTAGGAAGGATTTTGAAGGCAGAAAATATTAGCATTTCTGGGGGAAGAAATCTTGTGCATAGAACCAGCAGGGAATGAGTGACGAAACCAAGAGGGGAATGCTTTTTCTTGTGTAGAAATAAATGTTTCTTAGTAGCCCCTGGACAAAGAGTCAGAAAGAAGATGGTATTAGTTAGTCCTTTTAACGTGTTCATGTCTGTGTGGCTGTGTGTTACATGCACTAACTGCTGTGGCAACCCTGGTCTCCGACTCTAAAAACTTTTTCATAGTAGGATTTTTGCATTTGCTGCTTTTGGCCTGACGAAGCTACAATGCCAGAGAAGTTCAAAGGCCCTAGGTGCTGAACACTGGCTCTTTTTTTTTTCCCCCAGGGCGATACAAGTATCAGCAGTCAGCTAGATTTTGTGCAAAATAATTCCTTCTGAATGACAAGAATAAACACTTTTCAAACATCTGCATGAAGAATAAAACCAAAAGATGATGACAATCAGAAAGACAGGGGGGCAAGGACAGCGTAAACACTCAATGAATCTGAGTAGACCTGGAAAGAAAGGGGCATCCTTTGTGAGCCGTGTTGTTGCAAGTGCTGTACGCTAGAAAGACATGTGCTTGTTTTTCCCTTCTCCTCTTTGGCACTGCTGCTCACACAGGTCCTGCCCTCCTGTCCTACCTCTGCGGCTCAGTGGAAAGTGATTTGTAAGTGTCTTCTGAGACATCTCCTTTTTCAAGCCTCGGATTCAATTTGGTTTCCAAATGTTCTTCATAAAATTTGATATTCCATGGTTAAAGATGTTTATTCAACTGTAAAGACCAATGTTTTATTTTTTTCAAAAAGGCTGTCTTGAATTTAGATTGTGGTTGTTGAGGGTTTTTTTAATATTTAAAGGTAAATATGAAAGAATTTGATACATTTTCAAGTTCTTTTAAACCTTTTATTCAAATTAAGACATGCAATGGAAATACAGTTTTCTTGAACAGAATTCCTGGCCTACTGTGTTACTGTATTTTGCCTATTCGACACGTGCTGTTTTCCAGCAACAAACAATCCTGTAGGATCATGGGGAAATTTTGGTCTTTTCCTCTGCTTTGCCCTATTGCTTCTGGCTGGGACCTGCTCTACAGTATAGCATAAGCATTTCTTTTTTACTGTCTCTTTCTTCCTTCTTCAGTCTCGCAGCATAACCGCCTCACCCTGCTCCCACTCTTTTGAGTCTTTCTGCTTTGTCTGCGTTTCTGCAAATGAATCATTTTTTGCATCTGTTTTTGTGAAAAGGGAAAAACAAAGCAAAACAAATGAGCTCTGTGAAATGTCAAGGAGGCTGTTAAACAACAGTCTTGAAAACGGCGCCTTAATTGCATCACTAATGGGAGTTTTTATCTAATTGAAAAGCAACGAAGCGCATCATTTTTTTGTTGTAGTTTCCATTAAACACTGCCTGAGAAGTGGAGAAATGAAGAGAAACTACAAAACAAATCTTTACAAGGGTTGGGGGTCTCGTTGCCAGAGAGAGACGTGTCGCCTTGGGGCCCCGGATGCCCGGCTCACTTTTGTGGGCTGATGCTGCCTACAAAGGCCAGTGGAAGGATTAAGCAGCCACGGAGAGGAGGTGGTGCGAAGTCACTAGGCATCCATCAAAGCCATCTACTCAAAGGATAGGCTAATACCCACTCAGATATGGAGAACTGCAAATGTCAGGCTTCTGGGATTTGCAGAGCCTGTTTTCGTATGAATTTTATTGCTGGACATCACCTTCCTGTGAGTAGCTCATGTGGGCAGTTGCAGTATAAACTTTATTTTTTGATAAGCTTTATGAAAACCTCAGACTCTAGATTGAAGCCCACAAATAAGGTACTCCCAAACTAGGATACCTATGGGCTCAAGGTATATCAGCCTTACTGCCCGTGTGAAGACGGACTTGCACAAACACAGGGGCCCTGACATGTCTGTCAAGCACTGCAGTTGCTTACTCCAGCATGCACTGGGGTGCCATCCCTCTGCAACTCCATTTCAGAATACATGTGCAAGCAATAAGTATTTCTCCTGTGAGAGTGGATAAGCATGTGAAAATTGATCTGTACTTGTCCAGCAAGTCCTGCCCTCCCATCTCAAGAAAACCTTGACAGATTCAATAAATTCCACAACAACCAGCAAGCTGACAATAAAACTAGAGGCTGGTTGGAAACCAGCCTGGATCAATGGGGTTGTACAGCCAGAATTTAGGAATGTGGTCCTTCAGGAGACAATATGAAATTGGATTTCCACCCCACTGCTCTGTGCTCCTTTGGGAAAGAAGCATACTATTCTGGGGGCTCTCTTGGGCTATGGGGATGGAAAACCAGGGACCCCTCTGGTCTGGTAGGTGAACACTGTTGTTCCAAGCAGCATTAGCAATCTCATCTTGGAAAGGAGATGGGAATTTACCAGTAGCTCTGCTTGTCCCCTTGTAAGGGTGCAAATCACCCCATTCAGTACAGGGATGATGGAGATTTAGCGCCAGGGCTGAAGACTCAACTATACTTGCTTCTACCTGATCAATTAAAAGAAAAGTCATATGGCTTTCTTGCTTTTGAATGTGATTTCTGTTTGAAAGTAGATACCACAACAAATTGGTCTGGAGATTTAGAGCTTATTCGCACTAATATTTATGAGTGCTTGTGGTGCATAAGTGAAACAAATCGTAGTCTAAATTGTACTGGGAGAATATGAAGGATCAATTCAGCAAACAAAACAGGCTCTGATCTTGTTAGCTGTACAAATACACACAAAGCACATTCAAGGAATAATAAATATCTCCCATTTCAGCAGCTTCTTTCATTCCCTGAAGCTCCCCCTGGAAACTGTGTACCCAGACAGAGATCCCACCAGGCACCTCTTTGGCTATGTATAGTAACTGCAAGCTGTGTATACAGCGTCTTTGCTAGCAGCCTGTCCTGCAGGTGCTGCACAATTAACTCAAATCAGATATAATCACTAATTGAGTAATTGAATAGCAATTGAGCAGATAATGCTGCTCAATTGTCCAAGCAAAGGAGAACAGACTATCCTGTGAACTGGCTGGGGAATGTAGCTTGGTAGAGTGCAAGTCCTTGTGTGGAGAGGTGGTGTAGATAATATTCTTTTTCATGGAATAGTGCCAAGGGACCTTTAGTGATAACAGATAGGTAAGAAAACTTAGAATTTGTGTCTCATTCGAAATATCTCTATGCCAAAAGTGGACCCTGGTCTGTAGTGATACACCAGGGTGACGGTTTGGTATAGGCTCTGGTAATAACACACTATCTGTTTTTTTACCTGTACCCCTTCCCATGTCAGTGTGTTTATTTCCCTGAGAAATATTCTGGCCTCTGTCAGCAGAACAGGCTAAGCAGAATTTTGCAATAATTAATAAAACCAACTCTTCAAAAAAAATCCTGATTGGGATAAAAAGTGCCAGCATTGGCAGTCTCTTCAGGGTAATTCTGCGCAATTACCTTTCTCACTGGCATTTTCTAGCAGCAGAAATCCCGCAGTGTTTCTGAAACAGAAGCTGCTGTGCCAACTTCCTCCACACAGCCTGGCTGCACAGCAGCTGCCAGATGTGCTGCCGGGGGTTTGCAGCTCCCGGAGTTTTCAGGCACCACTGCTGCACATCGTGTCCGACTGCTGCACCACAGAAGAGTCACTCGGTATTAGACAGAGACCTGGGCTGTGGGACTGGGATCCAGGGCTGGTTTTCAGACAGCTTCTTTGAGCTGAACGTTATGGATGGTGATTTTGGGGCAATCTCTGACATTTCTGTGGTTACAGCTTTGAGGGTCAGAAAGGGGCTCTGCTCGGGACATGAAAACAGCGTGATGGTGGCACACAGGGCTCTGCTGCTGGAGGGCACATCTCTGCGGCAGCAGGTTAGCCTCCTTCCACAGATGGCAACTGGGGCATGGTGGCCTCTGGAGGCTGAGGTCTTGGCTCAGACTTCTGTGGCCTCTTGAGACTCTTGCAGCAAATACAGACAGTTTCCCTGCAGTGAAATGGGAGTCCTGGCATGTAATGAGACATACTGTTTGGGGGCTTGTGACTAGTTATGTCCCCTCCATCATTTTCATGTTTTCTTTCATTATTAGTTCAATAAAACAGTACAAAAGAAAAGAATAGTAGAGGTGTTGAAGCAAACATTTTTTTTCTTAATTATGTTGTAAACAAAATTATGTATTTCACTTTAAATGAAAAGTACTATTTGAGGAACAGAAAATATCCTGAAGACTGTTTTCTGTTAACCAATTTCTATTATTTCCTTCAAAAGATACCTCCAGGAATGTGCTCCGTTTCTGTGTGGCTTTACTGAGGATATATACAAATATTGCACCCCAAAGAGTAAAGAGAACTATAAGTCATTTTAGGTCACTTTCCACAATCGTCTCTCCTCTGTCTGTCACCTTTTACGTTCTTCCCTCTCTACAGTGCTGGTAATGCTGCCCTCATCACTCATTCTTCGCGTTGCCACAGAAGTACCTCCACTCTTGTATTCCTCTCTTCGAATGGGCATTGCTTCTTTCTCTCCCATATGGCGGCACTGCCCAGAGCAGCTGTCACGTGCAGGGGCTGACTGTGTGTGGGAGGAGCTCACTGGATAGGGCCTCCTGACATAGTCCAGCAAATTCCCCTTTAACATTTCTCTGCCCTGAATTTTGAGGAAAACTAGCTATGGGTGAGTGGAGAATGCTGCTTATCAACCCAAGGCCATTGACTCCCTGCTCCCTCAGGCACCTCCAGGTGCTCTCTTGCACCTGCCCATCTTGGCGTGGTGGTCAGTGCTCTTCTGGGGGGGCTTTTCTCCTCAGCTTTGGCCTCACTATCGTACAGACAAATGATGATAATGTTTTTAATGGGATGCCTGGGCTGAAAGCAATTTGGATCCTGTGTAGAAGTGTCTTCAACAGCCTCTCTTAAACTGAAGGGCTCAGCGTACAGAGGTGCTTACAGTGGAAATGCTGTTAGAAAGGAACTGGCAAGAGACTCTTGGAGCTAATAAGAATAATGTTGCAGAACTAAAGCAGAGGAGATAGAAGTCATTAGGAATGAAGAGAATTATTTAAGTAGAATAAGAAGGTATTTTGGAGAACTTGGATAGATTACTGGGGGGAATGCTGATAAAAAAATATATCTACACAAATAGGCTTATTATAAAAAGCTGAATTAGTGAACATAGTTAAGAGGATTAAAAAGAAAAAATTAAGTTAAATAGTTGAGATAGCAATAGTGCAGTGGCTGTGAACAGTTTTATCAGCCTGCAACTTCTGCTCTGCAGAGAGAGAGCGCAGAAGAGCAGGTTGACCCGTGAGCCCTGAGGCACAGTGGGGACTACTGGCGCTGGGCATCTCCTGAGGACTTCTCATATGAGCAGCAGTGAAACTCGGTGGTGAGGCCATGTCTGAAGCACAGGGCAACCTCCTCCTGCTGGGGATGCCCCTCTGGTTTTGGAGGTGGAATTTCCTCTCTCTAGGACCCATTAATATCCTCCTGTTGGAAGTTGCATCTCTGTGAGTGGTGTTTCAGCACACACCAGGGACTGTATTTTCAAACATGAGTGTTTGCAGTTATTGCCATCCTTTTCTCCAGACAGATATTTGGGCACTTATAATACTTGAGCATGTAATCATGGCAGCCTCCACCTGGTAGCAAGCAAGCGGTTACTTGGCCCCTTTTGAAGAAAAATACGTTACAGGAAAATCAGGCGGCAAAACCTATGAAAATATAGTCAATGTGCAACGACTTAAATTACTGAGCACTTTCTTTTCTGCTCGTTAAATACTTATCTCTACTAAAATTGTGCTGCTGGCATTACTACGTGGGCTTTGACAGTCTATCAGAGCATCTAGGTCCCAGTCCTCTAGCAGCTCTTATTTACTGTGGTTTAAACTTGTCTTGCATGTGGAAGGGTGGTGATTTCCAAGTAGAAACCAATCTGCCAGAGTCATTTCCATGACTACAACCATCGAACTCTGCAGTGCTCATATGTTGCAGAAAATCCATGGGAATGGATGAAAGAGGAAGATGCAAATCCCACCTCTTACACAAAATGCAATACTGGCAAAGGTCAGACTCATTTTATTCATACCTGTTGGACTCAGGGTCCAAGACATTAAAAGGAGAGCTTTACGAGTAGTTAATAGCAAGGAAACCTCTAGATCTTTAGGCATGCATTCTCTACACATCACATGCGCACACAACCTTCGTGATTGTTTGATCCTTGTGATAATTAAGGCTATTTCATAATGCAATAAGGGAAAAAGAATTTTCCACTCCAAACTAACCTTCAATGTTCACCCTGAAATAAAACCTGCGATGTTTTGAATTGTCCAGACTTCCTAAGAAGAATAACGATGATTTCAGTCCCTTTACGGGAAGTACATGAGAGTATAACACATCTCTAGCATTACATTTTCCCTTTGATGAATCTCATCCTGTCTATTTGTTGCAGTGGTTGCTCAGGGTGATTCTAAATGTCTTAAACTCACAGGAAATGAAGGGATATAGAGCTAAAAAGAGGCCATCACAGCAAAGAGTCGAGAAGGAGAAACAGTCAGGATGAAGGGGGATGTGCAACTGTCTCAGAAGATGGGGCTGAGGAACTGCAGGAAAGCCTGTGCAAGGGCCAGGAGGAGAACAAAGACAGCAAGAACTGCCTTGGGACCCCCCTGCAGTAGGTTTTCCAAGATCTGGTGGCTGGGCTTCATTGTTAATGCTGTAAACAGTTGGCAGCTGTGAGCAAAGGCCCAAAATTTCAGTTTCATAGGTGTCCTGTGTGTTTTCTGTCTTTGAGAGTTGTTACTCTCTCGTATAACTATTGTGGTTCTTATTCCCATCATTTAGTACAACTCAGTTGTCCACACAGGTATTGCAATTACTGAGGGGTGGAGGTTTACTTATGATCCATGGCCTGTCCTAGGAATATGAGGCACTGGGTTCAAGATGCATAAGGACCTGAATGTGATGGTAGCTGGAGATAGAAAACACTGTTCTGAGGCCACCTTCAATGCCTCAAAAATAATATTCTTTATTTGTGAGTGAAAACCAAGCTTTGTGAACATTTTTTCCACTCTAACAGAACTGAGTAGGAACAGTTCTTTTCAGATTGGAAAAGCTTATGGAGGTATTTTTATTTTTCTTCTAGAGTCTATTTCCTGGAGTGATGGAAGGGTCCAGCCTGCCTCTCAGAGATCTTCCTGGTGAAAGAGACCCTTAGTTATAGCTAATGTTTCCATGAAATGTTTAACTTTGGCAAAACACTGTACTTCAACAAAAATGCTTAATCAAAAATATTCTGGCTGGCTTTACGTATACAGTCCTTTTCATTACCATTACAGAAAGAATATTTTCTGCCGAGCTACTTATATTCTTAAGCTGTCATTATGCCAGCAGTGAGCATTCTCCTCCTGCTGGCTGGCACTGCAGCCCAAATCCACCAGGGTGTAAATCAGAAAACCTAGGTTAGCTTCAGCAATGTGCTGTAAGAAAACATTTGTCCCCTGAGTCAGCCTGCCCCAGAGGAGAATCTGTCCCACTGATTTGAATATATTTTTGCTGTTCACTGTCCTGTATTCCTCCTCTGTCCTATTATTTCTTTCCGCTCCTGTGCCTCCACTGCAGGAGCAGCACATAATAGAGAACAGGATTTGTTTTCTGTCCTTCAGCAAGCCTGACTGAGACTTCCATTTCTTGCCCTGCTTGTTGATCCAGTGGAGCTAAGCTCATATCCTTCATAATCCAAGACGACGTGACAAGGGTCTCTGGGGACTATCCCTGCACTCTACATGAAAGAGCAGTCCTATAAATGGTCAAATATTTTTCCACTGCTTTAACTTCTCTGTTATGTTGCTCAGTTCTTAGAAAACAAAGGAGATTACTCTGTTTCAGCCTATAACATGTTGAATTTGAAGAGCTCTTTCATTCCCTGCTCTTTTTAATGATTGTTGATACAGTTGTAACAAATAATCTTTCTCATCAAGCGATGTCTGAGCACTCTTCTACTGTGGGAGATGCTTGGGGTCATTGAGGTGGAGAGAACTTAAGGGTCTGGTTTTTGGTGTGCTCAGCACTGCCGTCTCCAGCTACAGTTTTGTGATCTAGAGCACCCAGCCACCTCCTCCCAGGCATAGCTGTTAACAACGCTCTTTGGAGAACACAGCGTATTTTCCTGTGACTGCAGAGCAGGACAGTGTCACGGCGGTGAACTTCTGGACTAAGGATCAACATCATTTCCTTGTCCTTCCTCTGTCTATCCAGCCATTCACCACTCTCACCCTGGCATAAAAAGCCCTCTACAAAAGGGCATCTGGGCAACCAGCAAGGACGTGGATGTCAGAGGTGGGAGATGACTCGTGCAGACCCATGGGCACGCGCCCCAGGTCGGGACTCCCATCCGGTTTATCGGCCTTTTGGTTCCTTGCTGCAGACCCAGCCTCCTTCCTTGCAGTCCCAGCAGCAGGAAGGAAACATCCTGAAGGGTTTCAGCCTGCCAGAGGCTGCAGAAATTTTTTCCCACAAAGTTAAGTTTTTCCTTAACTCTGTAGGAGCTTTGCTGTCATCTAGATGCAAAAACACATCAAGGAGATTTCTGTTGCACACTGAAAGGAAAGCCTCTGCTTTTGGGATGTTTCAGACCAGAGTAGACAATGGAGTCTGCCAGCCCTGCTTCTCTATCCCTGTCTCTGTTGGAACCAAGGCACCCTGTGAGCTGCAGCCATGAAACCCGGAGGGAAAAATCTGTTCCTGGTGTCCTCCTGAGTGCTGCCTGCACACTCCCGAGGAGGCCTGCAGGTTGGCAGGGCAGTGCTGGAAAGGCACCTGTCCCTCAGTCCTAGGGCGGCTGCCTGTGACCAGGAGCGGGTGACGGGCCAGTTCAATCTGAATGAATCTTCTGAAATGGGTTAGCGATGTGGCCATATTTTCTGGGTGGACAAGGCTGAGCCTGTGCTGCCGTTTGCTCCAGGCAGCTCCTGAGGGCAACCAAAGGACCCCAGTTTTCACCAGGGCTAAAATGGTTTGGATGTGAACCCATACCTCTGCATGCTGGCTTCAGTTTACCCTCTTTCTGTGTGTAATATGTCATGGGAAAGACTGACAGGCCCATTGACTGATTTTCCCTGTAATTATGCCATGCAATAACACTGAAGAAGTCTGTTTGAAGATGTCTTTTCCCTTCCTCACTCCAGATCTTCTTTTTCCTTGCTTTTTCTGAAGTATTTTTGCTCTAAGTGTTCTGCGGTGCTCCATCACCCATCCACACATACCTGTCATGGCTGTCTTTCAACCAAAGGATTTTGGAGGGATTAAGCGCACAGACAATATTATCAGTGTCCCATTTCCTCCCTGAAAAGCACCATCTTCTGGTATGCGCATATAGTTCTCACTGCCTGCTTGGAGCGCCTGACCTGCAGAGACATTTTGGAAAGCAGCTCAGCACCTTGGTGTAGCTGCTGGCCAGGCAGTGAGCCAGCGCTGAAGCTGGGGTGCTGCGAGTGGAGCTGTGGCCACCTGTGCTGCTCTATGCGGACGGATGAGCCAGACTGGATAAAGGGGAGCAAAGACATTCCCTCCAACCAAGAGCCAAAATAAAAAGAAAATCCGAGTTCAAAAAACCCAACTAAACTGTCTTGTGATACTTTTACATAAACTGTCATAGGCAGAAATAAGTCTGGCATCCTCTTCTCCTGTATTAGCTTTCTGTATTTACAAGGAAGTGGAAATTTAGAAGAAATTATCTGGGGGCTGGTGATAGCTGAAAGGTCCTGATCAGGGAAAAGACATTTAGAAAGCCAGCCTGTATGAGCACCAGGCCCACCAGTCCCTGTTGCATCGCTTGTTCTGCAGTACAAATTCAGCCTCTATTTACACCCAGGGAGAAAGAGCTTTTTTCCAGCTACTGCACTGAATTCCTGTAGTGACCCGTATGTGGTCTCCATCATTCCGAGTCTGTTGCGCCTCGCCTTCATCTCCCTCTAACCTAATCATGTCCATTCCTCTGCTCAGCTGAAGCCTCTCTCTTACCACTGTGTCAGCAGCTTTCTTCTGCCTCCTTCGGTCTTCAGCATACCTGTCTCCCTGCTCACCAGAGCAACAGTCACAGCAGGCTTTGCTCCCACGCCCTGGCTTCCTCCTGTAGCTTTGCTGGCTCTGTCTGTGCCCCACAGCCTCACGGCAAGCATCTCAGTTGCTCTGTGCATTGTGGCACTGCTCAGCTCCTGTTGCCTTCCCCAGGAGCCCTCTGAAGATGTTATGCAATGGTTCTAGCCATGAAAATAATGTTGTGCAAATGGTTTCAACAAACAAACAAACAAATAAAACACTTTTTATTTTTGCTGTTTCCAGAAAAGAACAGAGAAATAGGAACCCAGGAGAGTCCTTGGGTGAATCTTGGGGCCTTTTTTTGTGAAGGAGTGGAGGGTCAGATCAACCTCTCATTTTCCCATGGACAAAACATATACAACAGCACTGTAATTGTAAAGGTCATAAAGGGTCAGAGGAACATGCCTTTCTTCTCATCATTCCTCAAAATTCCGCAGAAATCTCTCTATCGGATTTTATTGCTATTTATCATGGCAAATCGAGGTCAGTCTGCTGACTGCATACATATGTGTATGTTACATAACATACACAAGCGTGAATGCAGACTGATGCTTGTTGCCAACCTTTGCGCCCAGTGGTGGTATGAGACCTGCTGCTGGTGCAACCTCCCACATGTGCACGTTCCTCCTCAGGCTGGTTAACAAACACCGGCTTCTTCCAGAAGTGAAGGATCATGATCTCAGCCTCAGCACCCAGCTGCTGCATTGTAGCTGTAACAATAGTGCTATTGTAACTGGAAGGAGGTGATGTTTTCCAGGGATTCACTAAGCAAGAAAGACTCTGAAATTTGTGAAATCTGAAGAGAGCAATAAATGACAATGCAGCATAAAGGCACTCTTTTTCCTTCTGGGAGAGTGGAAAAGAACAATAATATGATCTAATAAAAGGTATTACGTTTCATCCCTACATACACTGCCTCTTCAACACAAAAATGGACTAGAACCACGTACTTTGGCCAAGATATAGGTTTAGCAACTGTTGAATTATTTCCAGTTGGACAACAGGCAATTGGAAGTGTTGGAGGCAGCAGAAGTGAATTGGGAATAAATGTTTACCACGTTCTGGTGCTGATAAAATCAATTAGCTTTCTCCTCCTTGCACCACCATTGCACAGATCTGTACTTGTTCACGTTTAAATGTGTGGGCGTGACCGCTTGAGCCAAAGGTTACTCCAATATCTGTGTGTTGAATTGGATGCACAGTTGTGGTATTAAATATTCAGGCAAAAAATTCTTGCAGCTTTTGCCTCCTTTCAAATTGTGACCCAGCGAACACTGCAGGCTGTCTGAACTACAGTGACAGTCTTGCCAGTTGGGCACTGTATCTGCTTTAAAGGCTGAGCTGCAGTGCCTTACACACCAAATCTGAAATTCAAGCTGCCCCTCTTCACATTCCCCAGCCTGCATCTAAGACATTCACCCACAACCTCATAATCTTGCTCCCTCTTCATTACATTGCCTGGTTGAGAGGCTGAGACCTGGCACTGGCAGAGGGTGACAGGACAGGCTTCTTGCTTTTCCCGTCCTGTGACACCACCCCAGGGAGGATGTGACCCCATCTATCACTTATTACATATGGGTTGGAAAAAGCAGAACGTGCCTGCTTAGTCTGTTGTTAGTTTAGGAAGAACCTGGGTCTTGTGTTTAAGGAAACAACTGGGAGCTGAGAGCTCCTGCCCTCTGGCTCTGGTTCTGACACGCATGTCCAGATGGCCTCGGGCAAGTCACCTGAACTCCAGGGACGTCTGGTCCCAAGCTGTTTTCCTCCATCCTGTTGCCTGCCTCATCTCTTTGCATCAATGTGCCTGTGCACCCCTGAGGACCCCTACTAAGACGCCTGGGCAATTAGAAAAATGCAAGCGCTCTGGCACTAGGATAGTGATGAACCTACTGTATTTTCCACTTTCACCGGAAAAAAATGGGATGTGCCACAGAAAGAACCAAAAATCAGCAATGGAAATCTCTGAGTTTGTCAGTTGTTGGAGCAAAGAGTTACCCTGGTTATCACAGCATGTGCTGCCTCTTGCAACACCGTGCTGACCCCATGCTTCTGCAACAACAGACCAAAGATATCCCACTTCTGAGAATGGGTTTTGTCATTACACTCTTCTTAGGTTTAGATTCTTAGTTCCAAGATGCGAATACCTTCCCCTTGCCCCTCACTCATCCCCTGCCAAGCCCATCATAATCCACAGGGAAGGCTGAAGAGAACAGTAGGATTTGGTCTCTCTCCTTTTTTTGTCTGTGATTTGAAATCTGCTGCATTTCTTTACTGTAGTAGAAAGAAGTTTTTCTCGTATATTAATGTTAAGTCTGTTTTCACCCCATGCCTCCTTCCACATCTCCTCTCATTCCTTTTAAAGACAGCTTGACTGAGGGTGTGAAATACAGTGTGGGGAGTCCATACATTACTTCCTTTGAAGTAAATCAAGATTTTCGTTTTTTTTCAGTCATTTTGCATGAGCTATTTATGCAGCTTTTCCTAGGTGAAGGCCTGGGCTGTTTGCTGAGAAATTCAGGACCCAACTGAGCTGTCAGTCCCAACTTTACTTCTCAGTGTAGTCGCCTCAGTGCATTCACTTCCCAGATTACATCCAGGTGCAAACCAAACCAGGTTTGTGCTGAATAAAAAATGCAGCCATTATGACACTCCTTTTTGATTCCTTCACCTGATACTCCAAGGAGAGCATCAGCTATCAATTATTTGGGAAATTGAAGCCATCTGTAGGGCACAGGGAGCTTCATCTTTGCTTGCTGTGCACAGCAGTGATATGAACTAGGAGTCCCATAGGAAAAACACTATTATTATTTAAAGAGCTATTGGCTGTCATTGCTCTGCCCTCTGCTGAGGTCTCTGCAGCTTTCTGATTGCCTGGTTGTTTGGCTTTACACTGATTTATTGTACTTTCATAAATAGGATGACTAATGTGTTTTCCAAATGGTAATTCCACACCCAACTGTAACCCCCCTCTTTATTCTGCATGAGCCCTTGGGTGTTCTTTTCTTTCCCGTATCCATCCTGAGCTGGGAGGGTGTCTCCAGCATCTTCAGGAAGCTTTGCTTGCATAGCAGTAGCTGCTCATTGCTGTGCAAAGCGCTGTGGTTTCAAGTCCTGTTTGGATTACTGAGCTGCTTTCCACGAGCGGGTGCAGACCTGCAACCTCTCTGACATCTCTTCCTGTCAGGGGCTGGAAGACTGCATCTGGAATCACCGTGTCCAGATTTGTCCCCTCAGAACAAGAAAGACACCAACAAAATTGAACAAGGTCCTCTTGGCAGGTGACCATCAAGACAGTCAGGGAGCTGGAGTGCAGAATGTAAGAGAAAAGGCTGAGAGACTGGATTTTTTCAGCCTGAAGAAGAGCAGGCAAAGGTGGATTTTACTGGTGTTTTCACCTGGCTAAAGGAGTTTATAGGGAAGATGGAGCCACGCTCATCTCAGAGGTGCACAATGTCAGGACCGGAAGAAAAGGATACAAGTTGCAGCAGGAAAAAATCTTCTTCATAAAGAAAAATATATTCACCATGAAGATGGTGCAGCACTGAAACAGGTCCCAGAGAGTCTGTGGATCTTCACAACTGGAGAAATTAAAAATTCAAGTGGACAAGACCCTGACCATCTTGCTCTAGCTTTGAAGTTGCCCTGATGACAGCATGGGTTGGAGCAGAGAGCATCCTGCAGTCCCTGGGAACATGGCTTATTCTGTGATTCTGCCCTCTGTCCTGTCTTGGGAAAGCACTGTGGAGAGGAGGGGAGCCTTGTCCAGCTCTCCTTCTCGTAGCTACCCACTGTAAAAGATTGCTAGGAAAGAAGATCTTGACAGGAGGGGAAATATAATTCCTTCTCCCTATTAACATTACCTGACATGACTGTCTTTTCCATTTGGCCAGAAATTTTTCCGTAGGGAAAAAGAGAAATTAGGCCATGACTCGCATTTTCAGAAGTCCCACGCAAATGGTCTGACTGCCTCTGCTGTCTCTGCTGAGCTGGGCTGAGCTACAGACAAGCAAGTTGTGGGGAAAAAATCAACAGGTCAAACAAAGTTGTTGTGAGGAAGTTCTCCCAGTTGTGAGTTCAGGGGAGAGGCAGGGATTTATTTATTGAATAAATCACTGTCTTGTGCTGTCTCTGTGTTTGTCTCTGGCTTTATCTATTAAATGGAGCCATTAGCAGAACCAAAATACTCCCCAGAGTCATTCAGGATGAAAGCTCTTTTCCTTATGTCCTAGCTACTTCTTACCACCAGAAACAATTTCCCTTCTCTCGGAGGCCTCTGCTATACACAGCATGTAAGTGATGGCCTAGGATGGCTGAGCATCCTAAGTCTCTGCTTTGTTGCGCATGATGAGTTAGAATAGACGCAATAAATTGCAGTGTGTCAGTAATGGGAAAAGCAATGAAGCAAGGTTGAAAACAAGAGCAGGCTGCTTTGCAAATAGTAAGTCCACAGCTGACAGTCAGCAGTGATCAAAAAGCCATGGCAGTCTGGTGGTCAGTCTGTGCCCTCATGTGAAAGGGGCTGCAGGCTTTGGTCCAGCCCCTTGCCAGAGGCATATGTTGGGTACAAAATGGCTACAACTGGTGTGCCTGGAGGCAGATTCAGCAGCCTCTGTTTCCTGCCTTTAGGTACTTCCTATGTATCTGGATGAAAACGTATTGTTGGAAGTGAGCTGGGGGATCTTGGCACTGGTATGAGACTGGTAGAAGTGTAGTAAGTAAACTTGTTAATTCTTTCTTACCGCATTGCAAGCAGAGTTAATGGGAGTATTTCGTTCAGTGTTAATGGGATTAACAATCATTTCCCTCTCAAAGTTCATATGAAAATCTTTTGCCTTAGAAGACATTTTTCTGCTTCTCCACTATGATGGGACCTCAAGCCAGACTGAGAGTGGAGGCCAATGTGTCCATGCCTGTGTCTTATACATATAAGCAAGCTCCTCCAAAAAGTCAGGTTGTTAAGTTCAAAAAGCCAGGTTGCTTTAGGGTACTGACCAAAGCGATTAACTTTCTAAGAGATGGAGGAAATTCAAATAAGGTAAAGAGAAATAAAGTGCTTTAGAAAGAATTATTTTCCCTGACTATGGTGTCTTTGCTCCTCTCAGTCTTGCTCAAAGTGCAGCTCCAAACCCCCACCAGATCCCATCTCCCTCCTTGCAGTGTCTGCCTCTTCTTACAGGCTCAAATCTCCCGCCTCTTTGGAGGCATTTGGGTAATTGTCCCAGAGGGACCCTGTGTCCCTCCCACGTCCTCCAGCTAGCCTGCACCCAAAGCAACATCACACAGCTGCAATCAAAGATATGAACTACCCATCTCACGAAAAAACCCTGCTCTTTTCTCGCAGGTGGGTTGGATTTGCTGCTTGGCCTCCTGCAAATAAGCCTGCTCCTGGCAGTGTCAGTGCAGGAGTGCCCTGGCTTTTGGCTGGCACGTGCTGTGGCCATAAGCAAGCATACATGCTGCTGGCAGCGCGGTGGCAGCACTGTGGAGAGGTGCTGAGGCATCGCTGGCTTGATCTGGTGGTGTCTGTGGTCCGTGCTGAGTCCCTTCAGCACGCGTCGTGCCCACACTTCCTGGCACCAGCTCATACTGTAGTTATCAGGTGCGGAGAGTCTTTTCCGGGCACCACAGGCAGGGGAGAAAGTTAAGAAATCATTCCGTTTGCTGAGAGTGCTTTGGAGGAGAAAGCAAGTTTGTGATGGGGTGAGGAGTGAGAAACTGTGATCTGTGGTAATGACGAAGCATTGTCTGCTCCTGTGCCTGCCTCCTACACTGACCAAAAGCTTTTTGGATAGGGGACATATTTCCGCACCAGAAATCTAATAATTCAGGGAGACAGAGAGAGAGGTATACTTCTCTCTTTCCCACCCTTCCCACTGCTCACGTCTACAGCTGATCTCTCCTTGTTTTGACTTGTACAAGAGAGATGAACAACCCTGTGGTCAGCCAATATCTCTTTCAAAGCCCAGCCAGAGCACCTAGGTCTGACCCACTGCCTTCCTTGTACTGCCAAAACCTTACAAGCCTCCCCAGCCTCATTTAAGAAATAGGAAACTGTGACCATGTTTACTCATCAGTAACTCTGTGGGGTTTATTTTTCCCTTTCCCTGCCCTGACCCTATGTTGAAGCACATGCACACACACACACGTTGTTGGCAAGCTGAAAAACATGCAGGCTACAGTAAGAATTTCATGTAATACCTTTATAGGATTAAATATTTGAACAGTTCCATTAATCTTGCAGTTAGCTGCACCGAACTGCATTACCCTCACTAGCGACAGCTGGAGGAACAAATGCTCAACCGCACTGCTGGCGGGTTTACCCTGCCTACCCACTTTGGAGTCCCTGGTAATCTAATCTGGGGAACCTTTTATGGAGACAACATCCCCCACTGGAGACTGCTTTGTCTTCAACATCCTTTGCAAATTGCTTATTGAAAGAGAACTCCCCTTATTAGTTCCCTTCCTTTGCCTTCCAGAGGGCAAGCAGGCTGCAGTCTGATCAGCAAACTGTGCTGATGTGGGGAATTGACAATTAGTTTGATTTTGCTATAGCTTTAGTTTAATTTTGTTATATAATTTTGCATCTATGTTAAAGTAAGAGTTAAACACTGTTATTCAGTTTAGTTCTGTTCTTTGTAATCTTGCTAACAAGGACTGTTG
>Ga0065711_1030384_pt1 | contig 32669 bp, 14 predicted proteins | sample Hoacrofraction12_FD_59098 | JGI IMG/M metagenome (GOLD analysis project Ga0065711, IMG submission 59098) | Hoatzin crop microbial communities from Cojedes, Venezuela - Epithelial fraction 12 v2 (version 2) | ecosystem: Host-associated > Birds > Digestive system > Esophagus > Crop | place...
CAAGGTCCTGTGCAGCTTGCTGTAGGTGACCCTGCTTCGGCAGGAGGGTTGGACTAGATGACCCACAGAGGTCCCTTCCAACCCCTACTATTCTGTGATTCTGTGATTTTCCCACCCAGCAGCTGCTCTGCCTTACACACATCCCTTTGGCTGGACCAAACCTTCTGTTTTCAGCTTTGGCAGTGCTTAGACACCTTCTTCACCCCAGGACCACCTTGTCTGCACTGCAGACATTGTCCGCACATAGGAAACAATCGTGTTCATGGTAGTAATTGTGATCTGCAAGATCTAGTCCTAGCTGGGGGAATTAGTGGGCATTACTGTCACAAGAAGCAGTGGGGCAATTACTAAGGCCACTTTTCATGTAAACTTTGGAATGAGAAATCAGACTAAGAATGTTTGTGTACCAACTGGCAATTTTCTTGTAGCTTTTGTGAAATCTACTTGAATGCCCACAATATTGGCTAATATTAAGTACTCCAGGTTGTTCCATGCGAAGTGTCAGTACTGCATGTTCATTGTGCTGCCTGCTTTGAAGGTGTGACCGAACAGGTTGTATCTTGTCCGGTTTCCACCGCTGGAGGCTGCTGCAATAAGAAACGTGGTGTTCAGAACCGCTCATTGTAGCATGATGGAAACAGCAGAATAAATCTTGGGAAAACTTGGCAAAAACCATGGACTTTCATCTCCAAGCTTGAATGTATTTGTTTTAACAGCTGGTCTGAAAGGTGCATTTTGAACTCCTTGAAAAAGACTTGTATTACAACTGTGAGAGATTGTATTCCTGCAGATTTCATATTGATCTTCTGTCATTTGAGGTTTTAAAAATAGAATTGTTTCTTTTTGCTACTTCTAGAAAATTCAGATTTGCTGCTTCCAGAGAATCCAGCAGCAGAAAAATGCAACAGCCCTAGGATGGATCATGCTACCAGCGGCAGGCTCTAAATAGGGCTTTTTAAAACAGTGAATTGTTTGATCCATGCAAATCTGTTCCCTTGTACCAGAGAGAATATTGCTTGGTGCAGGTCTCTTTTGGGAAATTTTACAGTGCTTATCCCACAATGTCAGATGTGATTTTTCTCCACCAAAACACTGATGAACAATTTGAAAGAAGCACGCACACTGTGACGAACTGCACAAAATCAGTCCAAGGGCTGATAACTTTGCATTCTGCAGAAGAATAGGAGATTTAGAATTTAATAATAATATTTGCTGATTCTTTTGTCTCTTTTATACTAGGTTTTCAAAATATTCTATAAGATTGTCAAGTCCTTGCAATATGTTGTTATATATTTTTTTCCCATGCAATTGGCACTGGTAAATGAAGTCAATGAATTCAGAGGCACGAGAGAGGCCTGAGTATGCCTGGAAAGTCAGTGGATGGAAACCAGCTTTTGTAGCTTCTAACCGCTGATGCATACAGGTCTGCAGCTCTAAGGCAAACTTTGTATACATCTCTGAAGACAGCCAGAAACTGTAGTGGATGTTAACCTGATCACAAAGTCTGCATCTGGAAAATGCAGGTTCGATGTTTTGCATGTTAATTCACTGAAGACTTTGCATTCTCAAGAATAGATTGTCTCACACAAATCAAAGGAGTTTCTCCCTTCTTTGTAAATCTTAAAGAAACAAGCTTTTGTTTAAAAAACCTGACGTAGAACATCGGGAAAAGAGAATTGGCATAGTTTGGATTGACCTTCCAGTTCTGACAGAAAACTTTAGAGGTGTCAGTGATGTGATTGTGCCTTAATTACCTGTACAACGGGACACAGCTACTTTGGAATATACTTTCCACACCAGCTAGGGGTGAGAAGTAGCCATGTAAATGATGCAAAGAGTATAAAATATGATAGAATAAAGCATTTCTGTGAGCCAAATACTCTGATGTCTTACAATTTAAGATTCTCAAATTAATGTACATTGATTCAAACAGCTCAAAATACCCCGCAAGAGCTAATCAATCCAAAAGCACTTACAAGCAATAATTCAGTCAGCTGGTAAACTAACTGAGTGCTAATGATGAGCGAGGAAGACTCCCTACATTGGTGAGCTGTTAGCTGGATCATCTAGTCTGGTACTGAAGATAATTGTCCACCAGTATATATGAAAAAACAAAGTGTAAAAAAAAATTAATCCCAGCAAATATTCATGTAGTTGAGGGTGATTTCAGAAAGCTGCTGATATCACAAAATTGAAGGTAGTTTGTTGTTGGCTTTTGTATTGACAATGACATTTGCAAATGTCATCTTTCAGATGAAGGGATGGGTGACACTGTCAGGCCCCTGAGGGCACTAATGGCCCTGTGTGTCCCTGCCCAACCTCCCCTGGGCCCCTCCCCACCCGCCCATGGCCCAGGAGACCCATTTCAGTCCAGTCGGGGGCTGTCATTTCCTGCCTGCAGATGTGCCTGCCTGTAACCCTGCCTCTGGATGGACCTGGACCCACACTGTAGGTAGCCTGTTTCCTGGATGGACCCCTTGGGAATATCTTGTAGCCTTGTCTCCAGTCATGTCTTTCTGAAATGGCCACTGCTGACATATCCTAGATGTAGACTAAGTCCACTAAACTATACCTCCAGTGCTTTCTTGGATGGTTACCTGCTTCTCTCCATTTTTCTCTTTTTGGGCTGAAATGCTGAGAAGCAGATGCCCCTAAGTGCTGTGGAAGGAAAGGCCACAGCCAACACTCAGAGCTCACTGTGGGTTCATTATTGAAAGACAGAAAGATCCCTTGGGGTGGGCAACATTGGCTCAGGTGCAGACCAGGTTAAAGCAGGGGGCAGAAGGAGATATTCTTGAAGTTTCCAAGCCCTGGGGAAATAGATCAGTTACTGAACAGTTCTAGCCAGTTTGCAGCAGAGACTCAGGTGATGGGAAAGACATGTGAAGCAGGGGTGTATGAGGCACAGCTATAGCTGCACAGGGCTTGGGTGGACGGGAGCTTCTGCCCATGTCTCCCACCCCTCGGTGGGGATCCTGACACCCGGCAGCAAGAAACTGCCCAGACCAGGTTGTTCGTGTTCTCACTTTGAGATGAATGGTGGGTGCTTTGATGAAGCCACTTCTGGATGTCTGGTAGTATTTGAATTTTCAGCTGGGCTCTGGGTAGCAAACTTGTGTCAATAGAGCTCTCCTCGGTTACAGTGACTGGAAGGCCAAGCATATGCTTCGTTATTGAAGACACTCGCAGTATCTGGAAAGAAGAGGAAGTTTTAAAAATACCTTAAGTTTAAAAGAAAGAGAAGGAAATAGCTGAATAAGCATTTTACTTGGGAACTTCAAAAGAGCAGCAAGTTTATTAAAAAGTGATACTTCCACAAAAAAAATTACAATGTTTCTAGAAGCTGGGACAAAATGAAACAACTCTAAGAAGAACAAGAGGAAGGGAAATGTATGTGGGCTTTTTTTCCAATCTAAAACTTAATTTCATTGTTAATGAAACACCCCACATCAGAAATGGAACTTTTTCTTCCACAGCATAATTAATGCTGAAACACATCTAATAACGTATCTGCTAACCCAGCACCAGACCATCGCTTGCACTGCTTTCCTGAGATGTCGGAGAGCTTCTCTTTGATCCAAACCCACCTGATGCCCCCTGTGTCAGCAGGGTGGACAACTGCAAGTTGGCTTGTTGTCTGTCTGCAGCTGTTGGAAGCTGATCTTCCTCTTATTTTCCAAGAAGGGGAAGATTACACTTACAGGAGAGTCAGACTGTGTATCTTTGTCACCACAGGTGATTTATTATCATTTCATAGCAAAGAAAGATAATCTTTACTTTTAATTTAATTACAGTAGACTCCTGCATATGGCTTAATACTTTAATGGGAGCTCACACTAAATCTCTGTGGTAATTTTCTCTGCCTCTTTGAGCTCAAGACCTTATGAAGATTTAGGCAATTTGTTTCAAAATCCATTCTCTTGTGGACTGCTAGGGTTTTTGTGATGTCAGCTGCTATACTAATTCCTACTTGCTGCACAAGGTGCTAGTTGCTTTTGAAAACAACTTCACGCTTTATTGGGAAAATAAAAAGGAAATTTTTGTAGAAAAGAGTGTGGACAGGAATGGTGACTGAAGATTTGTCCATAACATTTAAAGTGTCAAATCCTTCCTAGTGTTGTTTTGATGGCAGCAGCGACAAGTGCCACTGAAAGATTAAACAAACAAAAAAGACCTTAACTTTCATCATTTAGGCCTGAAACTCCAGGAACAATGAATTTAATATATGCCTATTTAGTACTTTCAGAATAAATTAGCTCTCTGTCTGTGCGTGCAGTGTGAGTTTGCACAGCCATATGTCTTTTGATATCTGGGCCTCTTGCTCACACTGACCTTGCTGCAAGAGTTGCTTTTTCTTCCTTTCTGTGGGCCAGACTTGAAGTTTCAAAAATGCGTGGGCCTTACAGACAGAATCAGGCTCTTGTGAGTGTTTTTGTTGTATAAATTCTTCAGTTTTCCTTATCCAGAAGTGAGTTTCAAGGTGTACAAGACTGGCAGTGACCGGAGCCAACAGCTCTGGATGAAGGACCAGCTGGTCCATGAAACCACGGGACAGTGGTGACTCCATGCAGACCTTGGATGATGAACAATACACTTGTTGAAACTAGTCCATTACCAAGGCAAGGAAGCACAAGCTACTGTTGGAGGATAGAGGCTGGTTTTCATTGCACTGGCATGCCTAAAACGCCTGCTGCAGGCCGGCATTGCAACAGTCAAGTTTAAAGGTGATGAGCGTGGGGACTATCTACATCCAACAGGAAAAAGACATTTGTTTGCCCATGTGGGGCAAAGTGATCATAATCACAACTATGTGGAATATGACATCTTGTGCTCTATGACAAGTCTTTACTAGAAGCAGATTCAGCCTGAAGGACTGAAGTCCTCAGCTGTATTTCAGATGCTGCAAGGCTCAGGTATGCTGAGGTCTGTTATTTATGGTTTCACCCACTGCACTTAGAATAACATGCACACAAGATTTAAATTTATCCATTGAATGTTAAATTATCTACATCAACTTAGGCAACGTGTAGGCAATCTGATGCATTTCTAGTATGTCATCAAACAATGCACCATATTTAAATTATGCAGCAGTAATAACAGAGAAAAAAAGCCAAATTCCTTGAGCAATGTGTAGTGTGTCACGATTTCCTTGTAACTGATAGCACTGCTGGTAGTTTTGCTACAATATTAGCCAGTTTATATTAATTTTCAATTCTGTTTTGTAGTTCTTAAGTGAACTGCATATTTGCCGGATAATTTCCAGAACACAAAATGCTACTTAGTAGAAAACAGCAATAAAATTAATGTCTAGCTTCCTCTGTGTGTGTTTTAATTAATCAAAGAAAATACTCTTTATGGAACGTAAAACAATTAATTCTGGCCACGGGATAAAGATGAAACATTTAACTACTCTGTTAGATAATCACAACGAAAAGGCACATGAAGCTGAGAGAAAGAGATAGGGGGAAGCTTCTTTGTAAGCACAAGGAAAACTTAAAGGGAAAGTTAAATGAAAAAAAGAGTTGGATGGGTTCAGATTAGAGGAGAAATATTGGTAACAATATTTTGGGGGGCTTTAGGGTTCTATTGCTATGGTTTCTGTGTGTAATATGTGGAGATCAGTCCTAACAAAAACCAAGTTCGGCCTGATATTACAGTGCTTGAGCTATACTTTACCATAGAGACAAACTCTTAAGTAAGAAAGGGAACATCTTGGTGGATACCAAGAAAAAGACCTGCTGTCACTCCCACAGGTAGAGAACTTGAGCCTTAATCTGAGATCCCGCTGGCAGCAGATGGGGCATGAGTTCAGGTGGTTGAAGGGTCCTAGAAAAGATGAATCATTTTCAAAGGGATTTGAGTTCCCAGGAGAGGTAAATAAAAGACAGCTCACAAATCCTCACGGTTTGTTTAGGACTGGCTCAGGAAAGTCTGTGGAAATGCTTGTGTTGTCTGTAGTGGACTCAGAAGGACACCCAAAATATTTCTACAAAACACATTCAAGGCAAGAAAGCATGCAGCTGACAACGAATAGCTGACTCTTGGAAGTAAACCTGTGAAATAAGGATTACACAGGCAAATCACAGTCCACCCTCTGCTTGTCTCCTCTCTCTTCATGTCTGGACTTTAAGGACAAAAGTATCATCAGACCGCTTAACCCGACCTCTGTCATCCAGCTATCCTTAGCGAACCTGTAAATTCCAGCTGATCAGCCAGTATTGTCACGTTGCTCTGATTTAGCTGCTAACTTCATTCAAAGAACATATTTCCTGCAGGGAAAGAAAACACAAAGCTTTCTTGTATCAGTTTTTGAGAGATCAGCTGATCTGGGAACTTCTTTCCCTTCAGTCCAATCCTATCCTTCTGTTAACCCTCTACCTCTTGGGAAGGGCGTATCTATATCTAACTCACACATCTGAAGCACTACAAGTATTAACACTGACTAACCCCACCCTTTACTCCTAGGGTCACCTTCCAATGCACTTTATCCTTAGTTCTGTAAAAAGAGTCAAATTTTAACAGTGTTACATTATGTACTTATCTTTGTTTGTGGGCTTGGTCTACCAGATTACCTCATCGCTCTCACCTGCAAAAGGAGACCAGCCTTCACCCCCTCCAGGTGAAGCTGAGTTTCTGGCTTAATAAGCCAGTTCTCCAAAGAAGATAAAATCTGAAGGAAGAAATTAAGTTTTTTGGCTGTGAAAGAATAAATGTATTTTCTGATAAGATTCTGAGGGAAAATAGTGTCCTTTGCACAAGGTCTGGTTGAAGGTAAGTGCTTTACGGAATCCTGCTGGGGGGAGGGAAAGTTGACTAATGTTTTTATATGGCTGTAGTTTATGTATTTAAATGTGTTATGAGTCTAATGCTCTTAGTAGCTACTGATTTCTAGAGATGTGCAATCTGTTTGCTAAGTGTTGCTTATGGCATAGATTGGCATAGACATGAATGTTGTGTCTTGGTTAAGTGATGGTGGTGAATTACAGCTAACTTATAATTAGTCCTGAGGAAAATTAGATGCTGTATGTTGCTGTGGAATCCCTTTAAATGATTTATTTGGGAGCTCTTTATCCAGTGTCAACAGAGTAATTGGCAAAACTCCATGTGTGTATGCTTCCCACCCTGCAGAATACAGGAGATCTAGTTTTTATCTTTTTTCATTAGAAATGTCATTTTTACAGAAACAGTCTGAATCAGTAGGCTCTAGTACCTGCTTTGGAGCCCTGCTTGCTTTGCATAGCAAGTACTGGAGGCTAATCCTCCCTCGCAGGAGGTGTTGATGCCTGTAACAGAGTTCTAGGTGAGCCTGAAAGCTAGATGTGACAAAGTTTTTAAGCACTGTGTTTTGTTTGATTCTTAATATAGAAGAAATTCTGTAACTAAAATCTATTGTCTCTAGGTGCTATCATAGACTACTTAATGCAAGTATTTTCTTGTGATATTGCTGCCTGCCCCTCTGTGTAGTTCCAGAACAGTGACTAAAACCTGCAGTGACTAGAGGGATCCCTAAGCTTTCCCTTGGAAAAATCTTATTGCAATAAGAGTGTCTATGCCAAGGTTCACTGGGGTAGTGCTGAGCCTCAGCAATGTGCAAGTTTGTAGGAGATAGTTTTGTCTAGAGCTCGCAAAGTGGATTACTGTACAGCATTAGGACTTTCAGATCCTCATGTTGGATGGTGCATCAGTGCTCCTGGAAGGAAGTATTCTCTTAAACAGATGTTTAATAAAGGCAATGAATCAAATTGCTTGTCAGCAAGATATGTTCCAGGAATTTTCTAGGAAGTTCTTGTTGCCCCACATCCTTTTATTCTCTCATAACAGAAAATAAACTGTTAGAAAACTTGTGCTAAAGATCTGTTTTACTTGGGGTTTGTGATGGGAGCTGCAGAAGTACTGCTATTCAGGGATGCAAGCCTTACTTCCATTGCAAGTATGTCTTCTTTTAATTGTTAGTTTTGAACTTCAGTTGTAATTTGAAAGCTTTGGTTGGAAGGGATAAGATGTTGGAAGATACAGGATGAACTGGAGATTGACAAAGAACTGAGCTTTTACGTGCTGTCCACTGAACTCGGCAGACTGAGACTTCTAGTTTCAGACTGGTGGCTGTAAAACTTGGACCAGGTCAAGCTTTATAGGATATGAAAAGCGAAGAATGCATCACATTACTTCTCAAACAGTGAAGGTAGAACTCAATTAGTGAAATTACTTAGAGATGGAATGTCTGTTTTATGGTACAGGAATTTTGTATTTTGTGCTCTTAATTGTTTTTGCTTCTTGTATACTAAGTGACACTTAACTTTTTTGTCAATGTATTTGAGAATCATTAATTCACACCCAAATTAAACTCTTTGTTTTATCAGCATGTTACTTGTAGTAGTAGCCAAAGGATCTTGTTTAACTATGTAATATGAGGAGCCAAAACTTGTATCCGAGTTTTAGTTTAGTGAAATGTAATAGACATCTTTCAAGTTGGTTCACTTTGACTATTCAGATGATTAATAGATGCAAGGTGATATGCTAAACGTTACATATAATTAATTATATACTCTTACTCCTCTGTAGCCTGCAGAGCAGACAGTAGGATGTTGTAACATATAGCCAAGTCCTGTAATGGGGTTCTCTGCAGATAAACAGAACATGTTACCCATCAGAGAGTGGGCTGCTCTCAGAGAAAGAAAGGGCAATGCAATGAGATTGAGGGGAAATAAAGTGATATTGTGTGTGTATGTGGTAGGGCTGCTTTTAGTCTTGTATACATTTAACGGCCTCAAAAAGAAGTAAATCAGTAAACTGTAAAAAATGTCAGCCTTCTGCCCAATTTCAGGAAAATGCTGTGCTAGGCTGAATAGGAAAAATGAAGTGTTGGAGGGGTGAGGCTGACTGAATAGAAGAACTCGGTATGAATAATATGTTTTGGATTTTAACAAACACTGCTATGTGAGTAATGGTCTTTGACTGGGTAAGACCTTATTCAGCAAGCAAACTTTGGAAAGATGAGAAAATAGGGAAGCGTTGCATGAAGCAGTGGATGTATGTGGGTATGGCTGCTGGATTTTAATGGGAAGCTTGGCAGATATTTAAGTATGGACGAGAAGGGACTTGTAGAGCTGCTGGTGAAGAAATCCACACAGATCTCTTGACATCCAGCTGTGGGGGAGTATATCTGGAGCTCTCCCCCCTTGTCACACACTGTAGATTGGTAACTCTTTCTTCTGGTGTATTGAAGCTAGTGGTCGCAGAACTGTTACATATGTAAGTGTCTGGAAGAGGGGCAAGTTTGGGCAGTGTCAGCTCTGTTTTGGAGAGGGATATGCAGTAATGGTAGCCTGCTCAGTGTATATCAGTGGAACGAGTTTTGAAGCAAAGGTCTTTATGGGTAAGTAAGCTTAGGCCCAGATAATACAAGTGAAGACGGGGAATGCATCTTGTAATACCTGTTTGTTCAGCTGTGTGTGTTTGGGAGGGGCTGAAATATCTGTGGTGCTTGCAGACATGGGCTGGAAGTGTCATGGAGGGAATAGTTAACTTCCTGTGGGCATTTCGCAGGGATCTAACTGGAAAATGCAGCTGGTTAAAAGCAGTAGAATGCAGCAGGTGACAGTGTATGTTGTTTCATTTCAAAAGGCAAGATGTGGCAAGACAGAGGTCCTCCTCTTTATCTTGACAGGTGCTTCCAATCTCATAGTATCACATTTAAGCTTCATTGTATTAAACATAGGTGTATTTTTTTTCTGAAAATGTTGACCAACTTGATGAAAGTAATTATTTTTCACCCTGTTTATAAGCAAGTAATCCTGCTGCATGGGGAAAAAAAAAAATTTGTCTTTAGCTTCCATGCGTCTCAGATGTGACTTCTGACCATGTACTTAATTGAATATTCCTTTAAGAAATGTTTAAGCTTTTTTCTTTCCCTCTGGTAAGGATTCGTTTAATGTGTCCTTGCTCTTCTGTGTTTCTACCCAGAATTGTTCAGTAAAATAGGGCTTTGCTCCAGAAAGCGACTCCAGCAGCGAGCGCTGGTTCAGTTCTCATTCATTGCCTAAACTGCAGCAGGCTAAATGCCCTACCTTTAGAAGTGCAGGGTGTGCTTATGTTAATCACAGTCACTCAGACTCTTCCTGAGCTTGCAGTAGGCTTGTACTAAATTGCTTGCCTTGTGTAGGTCTCCTAATAAACTAAGGATCTGCTTGTTAATTTAATTGCACTTCCTTTATCCTCTAATAATATATGCCATCTGTGTAGCTCCTTCCATCTAATGTTCTTCAGGCTCTTTCACAAAGAGGGAGGAGGGAAGCTTTTTATTGTTTCCAGTGGAATACTCTATATTGTAAAAGGTAGGCAAAAGCACTTTGAAGGATTTTAATGATCCTCCTCATATGAGTGTAAAGCAAGAACTTACATATGAAATTAACTTACCAGTGGTGATCCATGACATCTGGCTAAACAATGGAAAGGCAAATCTGCAAGAGTATCTCCACTCCAAATGCAGCAATGCTGGCTCTCAGTTTAACTATGAGTCTCTGTTCCAACACTTTGGTCATATCAAGCCCTGACAGAATGATGAGAGCCACCCTGTACGAGTTTCTTGTGACTGGTAGGTTTAACGGAATGTCTCCAAAGTGTCTGTGGCAGCCTGGGCACTAGTTCTGCTCAAGCAAGTCTAAATCTCCACTGTTCCAGCACTTTCAAAACTAGCTGACCAAAACCATCCTTAGTGCCACTTCATAAAAAAGTCATTAAGATGGTATTTATTTCTGCAGGCATCCAGGCTATTCCAAAGAGAAGCGAAGCCTGCAAGTCTGTCTGGGACAGCACAAACACGTTGGCTTCATTGCCTTGATGTTAGGAAATAGGTCAGTTCCTTCACTCTTTGTGAATTCTTAGGCTCAGCAGTGCTGTACAGGGTTATTTCTGTCTTTAACAGCAGTGCTTATTGTGGGAGACTTCCTGCCCAGGGTGGTGAAAGCAAAGGTGGCTCTTGCCTGCAAACTGGTAGAGCCCTTGTGCAGATGAACTATGGTGCATTTCTTTCCCCTTACAGAAAAGTGCTGTGTTATGGATTCATATGCTCAGGCAAAGATCACAGAGTGACTTGACAGCTCTGCTCTTATCTGTTGAACTGATGTGAAATCTGGGGCAAAGAAAGGTGAGAATAGGCTTTAGAACAGGTGAAGTGTTCTGTGGTTTTTTAACTTTCTTTTAAAATAGCATGCTTCTGTTACTCTTTCCCTAGTTCTGAGCTCTCCAGTACCTTATCTTTCTCATCTGGCATTACTCTTGCACAAACTTAAGCCCCAAATCTGTGTCTTATATTTGTGTGTCTCTGGGAGCCTTAAGTTTTGTAGCAGCTGATTGTGGGGTTTTTTTGTATTTGAGTATGCTTCTGGGGATTTGAAGACAGCTGGGAGACAATGTGTGGTGGTATTGACAGTGATGTTTGTGTTCTGCCTGTGCTGAGGGGGTGTTTGATGTATAATTCTGTTGTATTCTTCTGCTGGGGGCTCTATTCCCCTCCTTTTCTGCTCTGTAAGTGCATTTGTCTTGACTTCAAGAGCAGTTTTTCCTTGTTCATCTTCTAGTCTCTTTCATCTGGGTCACAACTGATCCATAATTATTCAGATGCTCTGATGGCAGGACCCTGGGACATGTGATTTTAATGTACAACAAAATCTTACTGTGTATTTAAGGGAGATATGTACTTTAAAGAAATTAAAGAATTTTGGGATGAGGGAAGAATTTGTGGTTGTGTAGGCATGGATAAGATGAAGAGTTACTAAAGTACTTGCTGGAAGGTGATCTGGTGTTCTCTCTCCTATTACCTTGGCACCATTGAGTACATTAAGCTTTTGCTGTGGTGGTCAGGAATGAAACTGAAAATACTTTACTTATTCCTGACAATGCAGCTTTATGTCTGAAAAGAGATGATCAGCCAGCAACTGAGACAGCTGGATTGTTTTGGGGTGTAGCACTGAGTTTTGCTGACTCGGCAGAATGTGCTAGCAGAGGAGACTCATCCCTTCCCAGGTACTTCCAATGCTCTTTTTGTGCTGTCTGGCTTCAAAGCTGAAGGGGTTCAGTATGGGGGGATGTTCGGGGATAGTGTGGGTGTGCTCCTCCTAGTTAATGGAAACTGAGAGATGTGGTCTTGATTTTAAGTACAATAGGAAATTCTGAATTGTGGTCTGGGCTGTGGAGTTCTGCTGGGTTAGAAGATTTTTGTGTTGACTAGCTGGGTTTTGGTCAAGCTCTTTATTGTTATGAACTTCAATAGGGTTAAGCAGTGTTAGCTTGACTCTGATCACAGTTATATGGGTCTGTTGCAGATGTACAACTCAATATCAAGATCTTGCAGTCTTGCTTCTGCTGTTCTCACTTGGTCTCAATCATATCACAAAACAGATTTTTTTTTTTTTCCCCTTTCCCCTCAAGTGACTGGAAACAGCTGCTCAAGGCTATTAAGCACTATAGGTAGAACTTTTTTTTTTAAAAAAAAACAAAACCAAATCACCAAAACCCAACAAACCTTGAATGTTTTTTCATGTGAAAGTAAACTTTCTTTCCATCAATATGAGAAATTAGCCAGTAGACTATGTTCTGAAAAGCCTGTTTTTCTTTCCTTATTCTAACCTACCTCATGGGGAATTTAGGTACTTGTCTGTTGCAAACTAAACAATGTGACTCAGCATTAAGCAACTTGGTAAATTTGTTTCAGCTTAATTTACAGTGAGTAGAAAATTCATAGGCATTCTTAATTTTTAAGAAAATAATCATCATGAGATGTAGCCTTTGCTACCTGGCTGGGGATTGGTTTTCACTGGTTTTCATCAAAACACTCAGACTTTCTGAACAGTGTCCTGAAGGAAATGGTTCTTGGTGAAAGAGTTCTTAATTACATTCTGTTTCACATTTAATCTACATCTTGATCTTTACAGCAAGCAAGTGTAATGGTTTACTTCTGAGAAACTGGTATTGTGGCCTGCCCCTTGGGGACTTCTGGGGCAGCACAGAGAATTACAGTTAGCGTTAAATTTCTTTCAGCAATCACAAATTGAAAACATAAGAAGTCAGGAAAAGTGTCTTGCAATTATCTTTGAGTCACAAACTCACAGCAATGCCTAATTCACTGCTAAATTAGAAAGGAGATGTTCTGGTGCTAAGAAACATGCCTGCATATTTTAGCAATATGATGAATTGTTTAGAAGCTTTCAATCTAGTGTCACAGTGTTGACTCTATCTGCTTACAGTATTTTAATACAAACAATAAATGACAGTGGCGAAGTCTTCATATAGTATGAATCCGTTTATATGCCTTACTAGTCTTGCATGGGAAATGGTGCAGGAAATACTTAATAGCCTCTTAAGGAGAAAACAAAGCCTTTAGTTTGCATGCATGTACGAGGAAGGCTGATTGTGTTGCAAAATGTGGATAATAGATGTAAGAACTTGTCTGGAACAACTCCTTTCTCCAAATGCTATAGCTACGCCGTTGAAAGCATTCTGTACTTTGGATGCAGCTATGATTCTGGAAATCAGCATCATCTTTTTGTAAAAACAGTCAGCTGGGGGCAGAGTGGGAGCTTGAATTTCCTAGCAGGGGTCACTTAGGCTGTTCCCAAACAAAGCTCATTGCTTGGTAGGGGATGGTAACATCTCACAATGTCCTCTGAGAACTGCCTTGTGGTGAGTGACCTTGGCAAAGGGCAGGGAAATGAGGGGTGAGGAGCAGAGCTCTGCCTTTGGTATATCAGTTTCTGGGCACCAGCTCACTCTGTGTGTGGTCTCTGCAGCTTCAGAGCTCCTGTTCTGAGGGCTTGGTCCCATGGTGTGGAAGCTGCATATCTCAGAGGCTTTGGCTGTGTGTGAGGTGCAAATAGGTGTTGGGTGACAAGTACGGCCCTGCTACTGACTGATGCACTGAGACTTAATGTACAGAGCTGCTGTTCATTGGGGATGCCAGGAAATAAGCTGGACAGAATGGAACTCCAGAACCATAATGCCAGCAGCTCTGCTTTTGCCCGAGTGATGTGAAGTCGTTACTCCTTATGCAGGGGTTTCCTGTTTGTGCCTCTCTGGAGAGCCCACTGTTTCTTCCTGCTTGGCCCTTGATTGTCACCATGTAACTTCTGCTGTGTGTGGCTTTTATGGAAGTTTCCCACACAAGAAATGGCTTCTGTCTAGCATGTACTGCCTGGGTGAAAGTGAATAGAATCCACAGTGCTGAAATTAGAGAGAGTACAATTCCTGTATGTGACTTCATGGCCTGTCTGAAGCTTTGCTGCTGATCTGCATGCTCTGCCTCTGAGTGAAGCTAAATTATTTTTTTTGGAGTAACCTCCCTCTGAAATAAGTCAATCCTGTAAATTGCTGGGACAAAAATGTTATAGTGTATATTGAACAGTGTGAATAAACATTCGAGGGATGGTCAGGGATACTGTAAGACTGGCCTGCTCTGGAAATGACTGTTAAATTAGGCAAATTAGTGCATTTGCTAATAACTGCTGTGCAGAATCACTAATGCATTTTGTGAGTTACTTCTCAAGGAAAAAACACTAGGAATAATAGTCATTACTAATTCCCTGGGTGATGGCCGATTTTAAGCCCGAAGTTCAATTATATAAAACAATACCTGAACTGAAATAAATCTTTAGATGTACTCTGGGATGAATCTGTCTATTAGAGTGATTTAAAATAGCAGAAATAGTAATTAATGCTTTTGCCCTTTAAGAAAAACTCTGCATGCCCATTAACTAATTACCCTCCTGCCTGCTGATACCAAACTTAATGCTGAAACATTGCATTCATATCCACAGCTGCCATTTTTGGCTATAAATAATTTTCATTATGCACACAGGAAAACTGTAAGGCACTTGCATTGTGCATAGAGTACTGAGATTTAATTATTACTTGATCGCAGGTAAAGAAGGGGCCTGGGGTAAATAACTCTGAAAACCTACACTGTGCTTCTACAAAACAACTATTTTCATACCCCAAGTGATTTAAGTCAGGCTGTGACACTTGATTATTTTATTTACTTTTTTCACTTCAGCTGCTTTCCAGTCAAAAACTCAGGCTGTGTTTTCTGCTAGAATTTTCCTACTGAATTAAAATAAACTTGGATCCCAGAGCAACCTGAGGTAGTTTTCTACAGCTTTCTATGATGTCAAATAAGATACAAACTCCCATCTGGAGCTCTTCTCATAGCTCACTTCCTCATAACCTCTTTATCCGGGGTAGACTCCAGAATCCTCCACCTAAACACTGTATACTAAATTTTGTATAACCCCAAAGTGCCCATCACCCACCCCTCTTACAAAACATCAAGCAATAGAAGTCCTACCCTCTTGAGTCAATAACCTTCTTCAGTTTGCAGGAGAGCTTCTTTCCTTGGCTCATCCATGCAGGTTTTACATGAGGACACAGGTCTAACCATTCTACTTTTTGTCTGCAGAGAAACTGTGTGCTTCTCAGTGTGCTCCAGCTCTTACTGATGAGGTTACCATGCTGCTTCCGACACCCAGTCAGCCTGTGTTACAGCATCACAAATACTATCAGAATCACAGAATGGTAGGGGTTGGAAGGGACCTCTGTGGGTCATCTAGTCCAACCTCCCTGCTGAAGCAGGGTCACCTACAGCAGGCTGCACAGGACCTTTTCCAGGCGGGTCTTGAATATCTCCAGAGAAGGAGACTCCACAACCTCCCTGGGAGGAGTGTTCACTCTGATGGACCTTCAGTCATGCAGCCTGACAGCTTTGGGTCTAAAGGGCTGGTTAGTAGTGTGAATGGAGGACTGGCTTAATGGAGTTCACATGTAAAATTCCACTCCAGGGAGATACCTCATTTTCAGCTGTCTGAGTAGTGGGGCTGCTGTGGGTGACCAGTGAGAAGGAAGGAAGGACAGAGATTTTTGGCTTCACTGCTCCTTCCTTGCTTTACTTAAATCCCCCAAACTTGGGGCCCACTAAGCTCTTAAGACAAATCTTCTTTCCAATGTCATTTCGTGAGCATCAACTTATAGAAGCTCATAGCTAGTATCAGCTGGTGAAGTGACACCTGTTTTGTCCATGTTTTAGGACTTTTCAGATGGACAAATTCAAACTAACTTCACTGAGATGTTATGCCAGGCCCTGATTAATAATGTCCATATAAAGGGTCCCTCTAGCACTGCACTGACTCCAATAGAGACCTAAGTGAATGCTTAGGGAGGCATAATAAGTTGCCTTGAGCAGTTTCCTGTCCTCTGTTTCAGCCTGGAGAACTTCCTGAGCTGGGAATGGTTTCTGTCTATTTCTATTACTCACTGAATTTCTCTTTTTATATGTTTCTAGAAGAAATTTGGTAACTTCAACGTTCACCTGCTCAAGAAGGAATGCTTTGTCTCCTAAACCTGAACATTCCTCAGCTTTTTTGGTTGAATGAACTGATTTTTTTTATTTCTTTTTTTAAATACAAGTTTTACTGCTCTCCCTATTCTGTAATAACAAAGACACAAGAGAGTTGAAAGTTAGGTAGGATATGAAGTCCTGAGGCCATTTGTCCTGCTTCTGAGAATTGAAAGGTAGCTGTCTGCTGATGTGGCTATTGAACAAACTGGGGCAGCGGGTGTGCTTCTGTGCAGCACAGGAGACCCTGGGAGTCTGGCACAGAGGTCATAGACACTGCTTTTCTTTCCAGGTGTTTTCCATTTCCTTAACATGAAACTGCATTTTAACTGGAGGTGTCAGAATCGGAAAGATAAGTGAGGTTATAGCTAGGTCATGAGGCCAAATTTGGGAAGGCACTTTGAAGTTTTGGAGCAGGAGACAAATGGGGACTGACACATATGTGTGCGGAAAGTATCACACAAAAGGAAGGGATACTGATAACCAAGTGCTTTAGTCTTAGGACTTCTGAGATTTGAAGGGAAAGAAAAATGTGTAGGAAAAATTCACCTGTGTATGGCGCAGCAAAATCCTTTACAAGAATGAGAAGGAAGTCTGTCTTGAGGGCTGAGTTGACAGAATATGCTGTACAGAGTTATCCTGGAGGACGAAACAGTGTCAGCTCTCATGATATGAGAAGTGCCTTCAGAGCAATGTTGCAACTTTGAAATTGTACATTGGATTTGTATCCCTAGCATGCAATATGTCAGCCCAAAAGATGTAAGACTAGGCTGGTAGTGTCTGGCCCCTAGCATTATGACTTTGAAACACCTTCATTTCCTTGTATTTCTGGAGGCATCTGTATCTTGCTCTTGAGGATTCACTTGTTTTTGCAATGACTAGCACTGATCTCTTGGCATATTGAAGGACCTGCGTTTGGCTCTGCTGCTTCAAGTATTCTTGTTCCTGTGTACTGCAGCCCAGTGGTTTCTACTTTAGTCTCCAAATGGCTTGTGGTCCTCCAGATATACTTAGTGTTTCCTACCTCCAAGACCTGCAGCTGCTCCATTGCTTTGTTCCTCTTGGCCACCTAGGCTCCTAACTGCCTCCCCCACATGTGGGGAGGCTACTGCTGGGCTCCTGCCTAAGCCCTGAAAGGACCAGGGGACTGTCCTGAGGGGAGAAGGGAACCACCTGTCCTGAGGGGAGAAGGGAACCACCAAGCTGTGCTTTCTTCCTTTCCCTCTTCTGTGAAGACAGCATGCCATGGTTTAAGCCAGCAGCTGGTAACTAAACACTAGACAGCTGCTCACTCACCCCTCCCCATCCCCACCCCAGTGGGGTGGAAGGGAAATAGACAAAAGGGGAAACTCATGGGTTGAAATGGTATTTCTATTGTTGTCTTAAACTGTCTAATACTACTGTTAATAATGGTAATGAATATGCAAAACAAACTATACAGAATACAACTTTCTTGCTGCCCGATGATTGATTTGCAGCCAGTCTCTGTGCAGTGATTGTGGAATCTGGAACTTGTGAATTTTTCAAAATTCACCAAACTCCTGGACCAGAGAGGATCTGAACCCACAGAAGCGAGAAAGCAAGATTCTTGCCCCCCCACCAGCCAACTGCCATTTACAAACTGAGCATCAAATACGTGGTATGAAATATTTCCGTTGGCCAGCTTGGGCTAGCTGTCTGCGTGTGCCTCCTCCCCACTCCTGCACACCTACTTCTTAGCTGAACATAAGGAACTGAAGAAAGTCCTTGATTTCTTTAGCAAGGACTAAAACCATCAGTGTTACCAACATTCTTCTCATTCTAAATCCAGGACACAGCAGCAGGTTGCAAGAAGTCTGCAAGGTGCTTTAATGTTATCCCATGGTATTTCTTCAGAAGGGATAAGCAGAACTATGCTTGGGTTAGTGCTCCAGAGCTTTTAAGGTCTGTTTTGGTCTGGGTCAGCAGTACAGCTCACAAGTATGTGTCAGGAGGTCACTGCAGGCACAGATATTTCTTTCCTCTGTCATCCTTGAACTGCTGGCTAGGTTCTGAGGAAAGCTGTAAGATTAAGTTTTCTTTGAAATTTCTTTAGGAAGTCACTTGTTACACTTTTTTCCTTGCTTCATAGCAGAAAAATGTTTCTTCTGTTCTCCATCCTCAGTAAAATTGTTATTGGAGCAGAGCTGGAGGGGACAAAACCTGAAGATCTGATCTCTTTTTGAACCAGTACGTTTTAATGAAACCAATAGAATGCCTCTTTTGGTTTTGGTGCTTTGTGGCTTTTTTCCAACTGGTAGAGCAGAATTGTCATCAGAACTACTAGGTTCTGGATATGTGTAACCTGACAGAAATAATAAATAACAGACCATTTCAAGGAGCAGCCTGTTTATTTGAGGTCTTTTAAAACCAGGTAGGGAGAATAAGTAGGAAATTTACCTTTTTATTTCTGTCTTGGAGACATAATTTTCCAGGCTTTTTTTTTTTTTTCTGTGAAATACTACTTGTTTCTAGGCCTGGTACAGGGTTTGAGTTGCTAATCTGGTTTACTGTTGAGCACTCTCATGCTGATCCCAAGGATCCTGGGAAGGCCTACTATTCTGGACTTCACTTCTTGTTCTAGCACTGTTGTAAGAAAACTGATTATTTTACAGGACTTTTGGACCACGTTCCTGTGGGCTTCAAATAGGAAACTTGTAGGTAAACATGGGAGATGTGGCTGTATTTCTCTTGCTGTTTGTGGCAAAGTGCCTTAATGTGTATCTAGTGTTTTTATAATGTTAAAAAAGAAATTGTGTTTAACTTTAGAAATAAATACTGAAGCCTCTTGGCTCCCATGTTGTCAGTCGGCTTTCTGCAAATAGAAGCTGTCTGCTGCTTCTTGAGGAACTGTTGTAGACTTTTACTACTGCAATGTTCTAACGTGGTTTTGAAGTTAGTGATTCTGTGCTCACCATTTCACAGCTGTGGCAGCTTTGAAGTGTCTGAGGATTATCATTACTGGCCAACTGAGTTTGATAAAATGTCATAGTGGCCTAAGGTATATCTGTAGCTTCAGGTCCCTGCACGTAGATGTTAGGCCATGACTTTGTTAGATTTTATTCAAGAGGCTGCTTCCATACTATGGTCTAGTCACTTGCATCAGATGTAAACATGTGACCTCGGGTAGGTTCAAACAGTTAGCTGATCTAAGAACTAACCTGGGTTTTGGGGGATTATATTTGTTTGGCCAATAAACTACTACAGTCAGTTTTGCATCCATGGGGTCCCTGTGTTCAGCACAAGAAGGGGATGGAAATGTGCAGACAGGGGCAGAATTGCTTTTCCTGCAGGCACTCTCCCATCAGTCTGCATCACTTGTTACATAGAAGTACACTTTTGCATAAAATGCATCAGCATTTCTTTTGACACTGCTGCTTATTCTGCTGCCTGTTTTGGCCCTTTTATTGTATTGGAAGATATTTTCCTGGTGTTATGTGATGAACTGGAACAGGGGCTTGGTCTTTGCTAAAAGAGGGTGCAGTGCCTGGGTGCAAGCATGAGGGAGGGTCATAGCTGGAACCCTGACCCCAAAGGGGTGATGTGAGCTGGAAGGAAGGTGAGTTGAAATTGGAACAGTGAAGCTGAGCCCTTAAAAGTGGCACAAACTGCTCTTGCCTGGGATTTGGTCCCACAGGTGCCATAAGTCTTGTTAAGGCCTTATTCTAGGCAGTAACTTCCCTCTGCTCCTCCTGCTTTTTGAGGAGTTGTGGAGCGGTGTTCGTGAAGTCAGTCAAAATGACTGGCATGCAGCAGAACTTTCTGCAATGAAAAACAAGTAAAAATATTTCCTAGGAGACTGAAAAGCTCTAATAGCTTGTCAGTCCATGGTGAGCACTCCTGAGAGACATTCCGTGTCTTGGAGAAATCAAATCTGATAGATGCTCCTGTTGCCATAGTGATAATCCTTTTTTTAATAACAGTAAATAATTGTGCAACTGGTGAGCTCATTAGTTGCTATTGCAGGAGATCTAACTTGCCTCTGTTGCCTTGCACATTGAAAAGCCTGAAGATTAGTGAGCAAGAACAGTCTTCTGTGCCCATGGTTCTCATAGTGCGTCAAGGCAGAAACTGGTTTGAGTTGTGTCTGACCTTACAACTCATTCAGTTTTCAGAATCCAAGATCTGAAGACCTGAAACAGTTTCCTCTGTTTTACTTCCATAAGAAAGCAGTTAATGTTATAGCTGAGCTTCTATGCTTCTCTAGCAAATGTCACTTCTTCCAAGCTGTGAAAGATAGGACCTGTGAACTGGGGAAAAACGCTTCCTGTGAGAACTCCGAGGGAATCTTTCACCTGGATGGTCTGAGAATCAATGATAACAAGTGATATCTGCACAATTACATTTCGTGACCTGTCTTGCAAACCAAAACCTTTCTAGCATATATGCTTCTTCCTTTCATTTTTCATTATCTTGGCAATCTTTCCTGTTGTGTCTTGGAGTATGTCTTCCAGTTCCCTTCAGACCCACTAAGACATGAGCCAAGATATGTGCATACACTTTCACAAAACTTCCATGCTAACAATTTGAGGAGGCCATTGTGTTAAGAAAATACACCCACGATTTGAACCAAGCTCTGGGATCCCTTAGTTGATATTTTGCTATTGGGAAAATGCCCAATCTTAGTGCCAGAATTGGTAGTTACGTTTTTCCTGTCAGAACAACTTTTTCCACTTAGCTGACCTGCCTCACATGTTTTATGTAGTAGCTTGGTTAAGTCAGAAACTTTCTGCACTTTAAACTGGGAAGGGACTAATCAGTTGTCAACTGTTGACATGATTGTTTTCACTTGGTTTCTAATGAAGCAACTGCCTCTGGAGGTGGTGGGGATTTTTATATATGTGTGTAAATGTAGAGTACAAAATTTGAATACAGGCCTTAGGCTTTGACTGGCAAGGAATAAATTGAAAAGGGAGATTGAGCTTTCTTCTGGAGACTTAAGGATAGCTGTGGGGGCCTATGAACTTTGCCACCTGATACCACAACAGAAACACTGCTGCAGGCCTTGCTGTATGATTGGGTTGTTTGTTGTTAGCTATGGTTTAAGTGAGACACTTGGGACACAACACAGTGGGATTGGAGAGGAGATGAAGTATTGCTCATATTGATTTCCTTAGAGATGACTTCTGCAAGAATCTCCTTTGCCATCTCCCCCTTTGCTGTTCTTTCTTGCCCTCTTGAAAATGTGAGGAGAGGCTTGTATTTGCTTGAGTGAGGAGAAAATTCCTTAGAGCAGGGAAACAAGGCAAAGTGATTCAGTAAAGGCTGAAGTGCTGTACCCATCTTTGGTAGTGTTATCAGCTGCTGAAATAAAGGAAAAGACAGAAAAGTTAGGGTGGTATCTAAGGTATGGAGCTTCCTTTTATCTTTGTATAAATGTTAAATAATAGTAACTTGTCTCAGAACTAGACAAAACAGCAGTGCATTAGTTTCTCTCTCCCTGAGGAGGGTGCAAAGCTGCCATTCCTCTTGAGGGATACCCACTGCCCTGCACATGAGATGTCTGTGAGGTTCAGTAGCTGCCACTCTTTCCCAACAAACTGAGCAGGAAAACAGTAATGTTGTCTCCCATACAAACCGTGGCCTACCTTCTCTAGCCACAGGCACACATGCAGGGTTAAAAATCAGAATTTTTTTCTGTGTGGGAAGTGTATCTCTTGAATTTCTATATCTATCATGAACTGGAATAAGGCAGTATTTTAAAAACCCTCTATTTTGCAAAATGGAACAATTAAAACATTGGATTGGAAACTGTCATTGTCTTTATGGATAAATTTTTCATCAAGTTTGAAGTGAACTTTTCAAAACAATTTTGTTAGTCAAACATTATCAAAACAAGGCATTTTAATGCTGCTTCATTTCAACGTATAGTTTTCAAAGATTTTCTTTCTCATGAGCTGTTTTGCTTTTTGATGCAACTGCACTCTGCCTGTATGAAGTTTATGGTGAGCTTGGGAAGGGGGAGGTAGGGAGATAGTCCCTGGGGATTGAAGTCTACACATAAAATGGATGTTTCTTGTTTTCTGCCATTATTTATGATTTCGTTGGCAGGTAGAAAGGGATTTTTCTCCTTCCAGACCCTCCTGACCATGTCCCAGTTTTCTTCAATGAATTTGCAAGGCAAACCTTGAGAAAACAAGCTGTCTGGGAGATATGCAGTATAATAGATTGACTAACCTATTCAGGTCCATTAATAATGACTTTTCCAAGGCTTTAGGGTTCCCTAATAATGGAGATGGGAAAACATAAGGCCAAGTTTTCCCTGACTGAAGTAAGAATTTTCCCGGCTGCTAAAGCGAAGTTCTTCTCTGATGTTAGTGGTAGGAGAGAAAGGCCCAGTAAGAAACTAATCTGTTTACCACATGTGCTTCAGGCTGAGAATGTCAGGAGCATTGTGAGCTCAAGGCTTGTGTTTTACTGGGCAAAAATCGATTTATCTTGGTGAACCTAGTGTTACAGAACAAGCAGAGAAACCTGAGAGAGTATGCACATGTTTAATCAGGGTGATGTGTGTTCCACAGATGGCTTATCTAGCTATGATTTCACCAAAAAAGTCTAATATTAAAGTACAGATGCAGTCCAGCACTTTCACTGTACTTGGTTTAAAAATAGTGATAATCACGTGGTTTAGTATCTTACTGAATGAAAGTCCATGGAATTGGGTTGACAAATAGCTGTCTGAATCCAGCTGCTGAGCACAAGCAGGGAACAAATTGTACAAGGAGATAATAGCGACTTAGTAGGTGGTCTGACCCTCACTACTGCTTCTCTTGCTTCACGCGCGCCACTGGCTTGGTTGAAGGATGTATTTCTGCCACTTAGACTTGGGTAGAAAAGATGTATGTATGTATAGACAATTGCACGTTATGAGAACCAAAGTGACTCTACCTCAGTAATGTATAATACCTCAAAAATAAGAATTATAGTTTTGCTTAAGAAAAGTGTCTGCAAAATATTTACTTTGAAAACTGCTAGCTAAAAAGAACTTTTGTGGTTTAACAGGTAGGTGTGCTAAACTGCATGTAATATGAGGTTTGATAACAATTAGCCACTGCTGATGGAGTAAGTCTTGTAACTTGTCTGGTTTAAGTAATTTTCCTTCAAAAGGCTCCTTTGAATTAATGGGGTCTAGGGGAAAGTGTCTCAAATAGTTACTGAAATTACTGACAGAGATGCCAGCTAGAAGCTTACCTTCTTTGTAGTATAGGAAGAGATCGGGTTATATTTTCCGCTCTTTACTTATGTGTTCTCATGATACCTGTATCTTCTGTAGGCAGTCATTCATCCTTTTGATATACTACAAATATTCTGATTGCCAGTCTATATCTAAGAGCTTATCAGCTTTGCACTCAAGCTTGCTTACTTCAGGTACATGGTTACAATAACCGTGCTCTACTCCGTAGCCTTTCTAACAGTATCTTAGTCTAGAGAGGAGATTACTTGAGCCAAATAATTTAGAGAAATGAGGAATTTTGCTGAGCTTTTCAAAAGCTTCAGGCTGGAGATAGTCCAATTGAGTAGCCCTGAGACATAAGTTGATGCCAGTGTTGCGAAATACAGAACCTGTGCTCAAAACTTTGAAAAGTGAGCCGGAAAAGATCAAGATGCTTTGTCAGAGTCTTCATCTCGCTATTTTTGGAAGCGTATTACAAAGAACGCAAGAAGCCATAAAAGCCCAATGCAAAAGATGACAGTATGAACTTGGAATACCAGGAGCTATTCTCTGACTCTAAAAAGCTTTATAAAAGATGATCTTGCAAGGCCAAATCGCTTTCAGCAGAGCGGAAAGACTAACCTAGCAATTGCAAAACTGAGATTTTATACTAAAATATTATTATTCAGTTTCCTAGCAGTAGCAATCACACAGGGCACTTTCTGTCCAATTGTTACCAATCGGACTGTAAGAGCTTAACTTGGTCAACACAAGTCCTTAGGAAGCATTCTTCCAGATGTTTTTAGTCAGTGGCAGAATAACAATCATAACTTTTAGCAGTATCCCATTTTAACTTTCTACCAGTTGAGTCTCAGCTGACCCTGGGGTTAAATGCAAGACTTGTTCTTTCTAGATCTTTTCCCTTTTGAGTGCACTATGCTTTTAAATGTTACCTGTAATCACTTTTGTGCTCTTGCTTGTTACTGCTGGCAGTAGCTCAACACCAGTTTTGGGGGATTTATTCTCAAACTTTGGTACTCCTTTGCACCAGTTTAATTCTTACTACAAGGCTCATACTTACAGTCCCTGTGTAAATGAGAAATGAAGCACACAGCTGCTTTGTAGCTAAGCTTGTGGACTACAATGTAGTAGATCTGTTATAAAGCGTGTACTGCTGTGCTCTTCTCTTATAACCAGCTGGGCTGATTTGGTGTACTTGTGAGTTAGTTTTGCCAGGTGCATATCATCTGCTTGCTTGATCCCCATAAGGGTTTAGGAGACAAAGTTGCAAGGTGATATTGGGAATGCATGAGCTCTGACAATTTCTAAAGAAAATGTGACACATTCTTTGTTTTCTACATAGAAAAATGCTATGTTATTTCAGACTACAGGAACTTGTGCTTGCTCAATGGTGCAGTGGATATTGCTCATCTCTGCTTTCCAGATATGAGGCCAATTCACCTGAAAGACTTGAAGCTTTTTGAGAAAGCCTGCAGTTTGGAACATAAATCCCCTGGACCTGGATACCAAAATTCCTGGGGCATCTCTGCACCTTAAGTGAGGATCTCTGGGCTCAGACTTTTAAAGAAAGTCAGCTGATTTTTGCATGGAAACAAGTCAAGGAGTGCTCAGATAGACCTGTCCAGGTACCTAGTGAAGAGGAACCTTGGCTGCTCCTCAGCTCTTATAACTACCTTGTGGAATAAAAGCTGCCTTTCCCAGCCTGGCATAGCACTGGTCATCCTGCATCCAGGGACCAGCCTCACCATTCCTCACAGTCGTGGGTGTATATCCTATAGGCATAGCACTTAACCTAAAAGGTCCCAGTAGAGGTGAACTTCCCTGAGTCTTGATGCCTTGTCTGCATAGCAGGTGATGAATATCTGATCCAAATGTGTTGGTCTTCCCACTGCTGCCAACAGTCCCATATATGATGTGCATGTGTGGGTTGCTTTTTTCAGAAGAACTACAGCTTGGACCTTAGTGGATATCATATTTTTAGGAGGTCTTTCAATATCTTTACTGGAGCTTTTACTCACAGCCCCTACCTAAAGATGGCAAAAGTACCTTGTGTTTTTGTGAGGTATTTGCCACGGCTCACAGTGACTAGGAACATGGGAGGAAAGAGATGTGACGTTTCTCAGTGAATCTGAAGTAGTTGGGGGTGATGGTAGTGGTGTTGACAAGTAGGAGGTGGGAAATTAAAAAAAAAAAAAGACTGGAAAGGTACAAAAGAACAGAGAAATTACTTAGTAGAATACAAAAAATAAGGTAATTGATGGTGATATGCAAGGTGAAGGAAAAGGACAAGATGACTTGCAAATGGAACCAAGTAACATTAAGAATTTGCTATTCCCTGGGAACTAAACATGTTTTTTAGACATTTAAGGACATAAAAACAGCAGAAGTAGGGAGAGTGAGAAAAGGAGTTAGTGCTATAAAATACTGCTAATGGTTTAATCCTCGGTTATGGATATTCAAAGTTCACCTCCATAACATCATACAGACTAGCATGAATTGTTTATGAAATTTAGATGTGCCTCAACTGACTCACATGAGCAGATGAAAAGCTGTTTACTTGTGTGGGATTAGTGAGTTAGAACTGGAGTGTTCTTTATCAGGTTCAAACTGATGTGCTTTATAGAAGAAATGAGTAAAACAGCTGGTGCTAGCAGTATCAAGTCCTGCTATCATTAGGATAGAGATATTCAATCACACTTGGTTAAAAATTCTTGGGATTCCATTAGCATGAAAAAGAGTGAGGAGTGACTTTGCACGCAGAGCAGGAAGTGCAGGGCAAAGGTCACAGAAATGTGACTTGGCCACCAGATTTCTGTCTAGATTAGGATGACCTGACTGGGTAAATATCCAATAAGGAGACACAAGAAGTTACCTAATGCAGTGTGTACACTCCAGTTCATGTAAGGCTTCATGGCTGCACAATTTTAACTCATAATATGACAAAGCTGCATGCTCAAACCTAAATGTCAGTCACTTGATCTAACTGGGTCATCAAGAGAAATTTGAAGTTAATTGCTTGATATGTAGACGAAGGAGAACAGACCAACCATGATTTACTTAAAAATAACTTTAGAAAGCAGCTAATAGATGATGGTGTCATGTAGAGGTTTTCAAGTGAACAGAGTCATCAGTTTGCAGACAACTTCACTCTTCTACTGGGAGAAGTAAAAATCATCAACTTTAAAAATACACGTGTTGACTTCTGGTCCCTGTGAGGCAGCCTTTGCATATGCCCATTTACAGTGCTAGGAACTGAGCACTCTACTATCTACAACCTGAAATAGTTGAGTGTGTTAGTGGATCATTTCATTTTGACTAGTATGAGGATGGGGAATTGACTTTAAAAAGCAACAATTGAACTTCTAACTGGATTCCATATTTTGTCAGGAAAAAAAATTACTGCTGTATTTGTCAGAGCTGACAAGTACATTGGCCTGCAATAACTCAAGGAAACAAGTCAGATTATCTTCCAGCTGAACTAGTAATGGGTACAGGAAAACAAAAGGCTTTGTAAAAGAAGTAAAAACTCCAATCACATAAAAGGCGAAAGTTCATATTATCATAATTTTTAGTAGGTTGTTGCCTACAAATCTAACTCAGTCCAATGGGCAGTGCAAGTGGCCGTTCTGACTTTGGTAGAAATTGCATCAATTGAAGTGGCTGGATACCTTCAAGACATACAGTGCCTGGCAAATTAGAGCATTGATGAAAGACCTGAAGTGTTTACTGAAGCTGGTTTTTGCACCAAGATGACAAGGAATTAACAAACGCTTTTGGTTCAAGTTCTTGGTAAAGTTATCAGTGCAAAAGTGCAGTAGACACTCACGCAGATGCAAAGGGAAATATTGGCACTGCCAGGAGTAGCCTTTAAGTTTCAGTTAAATGTTTTACCCTTAATTTTTTTTTTTCATATGGCACTTAAATGAGACTGAGTTGCTGTTACTGGAGTCTTGGGTACTATTTTTTCATGAGAAATGAGATTAATTAGCCCAGTTGCATTGCAAAGGGCCTTTTAAATTATTTTGTATGGTGTGCTGCAAACCATGCTTCTGTGCAAATTCCTGAGATAATCTTTGTATGCTGGTTTCTGAAGAGGCAGGAATCTGAAAATCAGGTTAATAGATCAGTACTTGCATGTCTTTGATCATGATCAGGTGAATTTTGAGCATATCTGAGGTTCTCAGAAGTTATTCATAAAAGTTGCAGAGTGCTCTGGACTTGAGGCATTTCCCTCTCTGCTGCAAGTGCACACTTTCCAAAGCCTACACATGGAATTGGTAATCTTCTGTAACAGAAGTAGCAGTCTTATGAATTCTTATTAGTGTGCTTTAGAGACTGGGGCCTGGCCCTGGAAACCTCTACTCATCTGACCTGGTCTTCACAAGTGTGAGCAATGTCTTGGAGGGTTAAGAGCTTGTATGATGATATCTGAGGTAAACAACATGAAATAGTACAGGGTTGGGGTTCCAGAGAAGACTGCACCAAGCTTCTGGATCAAAGCACATTTGAAGCGGACAAAGATTCAAGCAAAATTCTACATCTGAGTCCTGGTGTCTGTATTACTGTGCAGTGTCCTTTAAGACCAGTGCCTTCTGCTGGAAATAAAATATAACCTGCTTGAATATTTAGGTGGTTTCTCTTGGCAGTGAAAATCTGAAACCACTGGAAATCTTGATATCGGGGTTGATTTGGGTGAAAAGGCTTGTGATTAATTGTATATTCATTTAATTATCTATAGAGGGGTTGGAAAGAAGGTGACAACACCTTCACTGACTACGCCTTTGACATAACGATGCCTTTATATAGAAAATTCCGTTCTGCAAATCACTTCAGGCAATACTAAATATTTGTGTTCCCATAGTTTTGTTGGCAAAACTTTGTCAGTGCCTGGATAACTGTTTTCTTCATGGATACAAAACCCATTAGAAGTCAACTTTTTAAGAAAAAAAAAAACAACAAAAACCCTTTTTAAAGCTTATTTCTGTGGACAAGATGTTAGCTGAGCTGTAGTGATAATTATTCCATTGGGAAAGTGTTGAGGGTACAGTGATTCTGACCAGATGTACATAAAAGGAATTGGACAACAAATTTGGGCAGAAATGGAGTCTGTTGAACACAAAACATATGCTGCTGATATTGCAAGGGGTGAACTGAATTTAGTTAAATGTTGTGGGGCCCATTACTTTGTGGCTCAATGACAGAATTGGAGCAAACCGATCACTGACTCAGTTCAACAAACCTGTGCTCATGCAACACTGAGGCTAACACAAAGGAGGCCTTTGTAAAGGTTATGTACATCAGTCCACTCTGCTCTTGGAGGTTGTCCTCCCCACCTTAAAGACCTTTGAAATATTTAAAAATCTATTGTGACTTGGAGTGTTAGCAATTAGAGGTAACTACCCCTTCCATTCCTTGTGGAACTCTTGCAGTCTGTAACTGGAATTGCTGTGCTCAATCTCATCCTTTGGGGAAGTGAGCTACCACGCTCTCGTCTGAAGAGAGATGTCCTTTGTAAGCCTTTCTGGTGCTTTACAGCCTGTACTTTGAGAAATGCTGCTTTAGCTGATGCAGTTCATCTGTGTTCATATAGCTCTTTGCTTCAAGGTTCTATTCTTTGAATATTGCTGCAATTTTTGCCCTCTTGGAATAAACAAATATTCATCTTGTTTAAATGCCTCATTTGGAAGCTTTGTCATGTGGCAATGACATGCTTCTGTGGCTTTATGGATGAGAAACAGAAGAGAAGAGAACAGAACCATAGTGAAAAAGCCAACACCAATCACAAATAAAAACCGTAATCATTATCCCATAATCACTACTGTACTCCTGTTCTTCATCTAAGCAATGATTTCTGTTGTATTCCAGAGCTGCAGGAAATGAAGCTTTCATTAGCTCATTCTGTTTCAGACTTTCTTTTGAGATGACTAAGCAATTTCTAATAGGCATCCTTCCTGCAGCAAAATGTAGGTCTGTGGGATGCTTTCATGTAGCAGGCTGTTAATTTGTAAGCTGGTAGTTGGAGGGGATATTGTCCCTGTATTGCCTGAAAGCAGAAAGATGCTCTGTGAACATGTTCCGGTTCTTGTAGCTGTTAGTCATGTCCATATTTGTTCCTCTTGTCTCCCTGTGCCCACCATCTCAGTGGAGAACAGGACTCACACTTCTCTTGTATCACCTCTAAAGCACAACTTGGTCCTGTCCTCTTTCTGCAGCAGGGTGACACTCAAAAAAGCTCCAGTAACTCTTCCTGCAGCAATCTTTTTCAGTTCTGAAGTGACAACCTTTCTTTCCAGTGAAATCAGTCTCCAACAACAAAATTTTTTACCCTGGACTTGTGTTTGTTCTTCTCAGTGTATGATTGCTGGTATGATAGTTGTCTTGTTTTCTTTTTGAAGAAAAAAAAAAAAAGGCGATGGCAAATGCTTTCTTCTTGTTTCTTTTAGCTGTGATGTTTCTACTCAGGGATGCTATCTATGAAGCAACTCTTGTCTTTGTTACAAGACCATGCAAGGTGATTCAATCTTCCCTTGCCTACATCAACCCTGATTTTGTCTGCTCTTGGTTTCTTTAACACATATTTTAAAGTGGGGAAAATTGTAGGGTCCCTGGAGAACCCAAAAATAAAATATGAGAAATTGCTCTGCTTATTATCTCATGCTGATCTTTTGTTATCTGAGTAGAGAAAGATTTTTTTTCCCTGCCTCTTATGGGTGGCAATAAGAGTATGAAAATAAGTCCAGGTACTTGATGTCAATTATAGTGACACTATTTAAATGCAAATTTTGTTTTCATCAGGCAGATCCAATAAGATGAATAGAGGGCACTTATGTAAATAAGCATATTGTAATAAGACAATGAAGTATTTGTAATTTTGGTTGTTAGCATTTCCCTCTTTCCCAGAGGATGAGTTGGCTAGGTTTTTAGGAACACAGGGAGAGATGGGAGTGGCACTTGACATTCAGTGTTGCAGGACAAAATTGTATAGAGCCATAGGCTGCAGAGTGAAACAGATCTGGTTCACTAGATGCTCAACAAAAGAGAGGACTTGCAATTTTTCATTAGCAGCATGCTAATAGGAAACTGTAGGGAAGCAATCTAGTGTCAACCTTTAGAGACATAATTTTTAGAGTATGATAACCTTTCACTTTAGAGGATTATTCCTCTCTGAAGATTTATTGGTAATACACCCACTAACAGTCATATGAATGAAATCATTCTTATGAATGTTGTCTGTGTATATAAAGTAACTTCTTCTTGTACTGGCAGCTAAAATTAGTTAAAATAAACTGCGCCACTAATGCAAATATCAAGAAACTTCAAACATTGAAATCTATCTTACTTAGACATAGAGCCTAAGCTTATTTTCTAGGCTCCCTCTGTAGTAAGTGGGGGTTGGTAATGCCTCTACAAAGGCCTAGAACGGAACAAATTTCTATCTAGAGATGCCTTTCACTTCATTAGGTTATGGAAAGAATCTGGATGAGATGTTTAGGTTAGATACTTATCACTAATCTAGGAAGAAGATTTACTTCCTAAGACGGAATAGCATTTCTTGCTGCCCCAAAAGTCAATGTTCACTGAGCTGGGTTGCTGCTGGCAGCAGTACTATTGTCTGAGATTCAGTTCTACTGTAGTGGAATTCCTTTTGAAATGAATAGCTAAGGACCTGTCCAGCAGGAACAAGCTTATTCCATCCTTTATCTCACTCTAAGGTATGATGAAGCTCACCCAAATAAAGGCAGGATATTAATGGGTTGTTGATATCTTCCAAAATACCAGATTTAAACCACAGTGAAAGGAGTCATCAACATAACCTCTCTTAATGTTACCGCAAGGTGTACCACATAATTCAATCTACATCACTCTGTAAGTTTGCACTCAGCTTTTTTCAGAAAAGTAAATTTGTGCTAAACTCCTAATGTTACTTATTTAGAATTGATTATGACTTCTTTTCATTCTGATTTTTCAGATATCTGAGGTCTTGAATGTCACTATTCTGAAATGCAACACTCCAGTTGCATTCCATGAGTGGTCTAAATTTTTGTGTCAAGGTAGCTTCAGATGTTGCAGACTGGAAATACTCTATGAAATCTGAAAGGTATTGCAAACAGGACCAATGTTAATGTGACTGGTATAATTACAACATTTAAGAACAACTGGCGCTTAGTCTCAATTTCTTAAATATTCTTGGTGCTTCTGTTTTTAATGACACTTGAGGTTTCAAGTTTTTCCCCCACAGTCCTGAAAGGAAGATACTCTTCCTACTCTATAAAATATAGTGAGATTTCTAGACAACCATCAAGCCACTTTCATCCTGTGTAACAGACGGTCCAGGTAAGAGCATGGCCTTGGTTCCTCTGGATGTGACTTGTGTAGTCTGCAGTCTAAACACTTTCAGTGAGATTTGTCCCCATCTTCCTGCCTGCAGAGCTGTGGCTATATAGGATCTGAATTTAAACACAGCAGTAAGCTATCACAAGACAGAGGTATGAGTCCAGGTCGTGATAGCTGGCTGTCCATCAGTGCAATAGTGCAGGTTTCATGTTCTTGGGTCTAGTTTAGCAGTGCCCTTGGATAATCCATCAAGCTGAGGATAAAACCATTACACTGTAGGTCTCTGACCATATCATTTTATGCACCATACTGCATTTGTAGTGATTTGAAGAATAACTGCTAAAATTAAACTCCGGTTTCTTAATGATGATGTACAATGGCTGTTAGACCATTGAAACAGTAAGCTAGGACTCTGCTTTCTTATATTGACCCAATGTACAAGACGAAATTGTCTGTTGATTTACCTTCCTTACAGGATGAATTTTCTTTATCTTCAGATTGTAATGCTTTAAAGATTCTGGATGATACACATTAGTGACTCTAAGACAACTTTGCTCTGTTCCAAGCAGAAATTTGGCTCCAGGAGCGATGCCTGGAAGTACAAGGCAATTTGCTGGATTAAAAATGTCCATTTGGTTTAGGAACAAATGGATTTGATGTAACTTTCATTGCTAAGTCTGGATGTACTGTGTGGCTATGCTAGCAAGTAAAATGTCTTTCCTATCTCGCTTAGTAGGTAAAGGCCTTTTTTTTTTTTTTTTT
>Ga0065711_1030385_pt1 | contig 32668 bp, 18 predicted proteins | sample Hoacrofraction12_FD_59098 | JGI IMG/M metagenome (GOLD analysis project Ga0065711, IMG submission 59098) | Hoatzin crop microbial communities from Cojedes, Venezuela - Epithelial fraction 12 v2 (version 2) | ecosystem: Host-associated > Birds > Digestive system > Esophagus > Crop | place...
TTGGAATATCTCCAGAGAAGGAGACTCCACAACCTCCCTGGGCAGCCTGGGCCAGGGCTCCGTCACCCTCAGAGGGAAGAAGTTCTTCCTCATGTTCAGCTGGAACTTCCTATGCTTCAGTTTGTGCCCGTTGCCCCTTGTCCTGTCGCTGGGCACCACTGAAAAGAGTCTGGCCCCATCCTCCTGGCACCCACCCTGAAGATATTTATAGGCATTTCTCAGGTCCCCTCTCAGCCTGCTCTTCTTCAGGATGTTCATACCAAGGGCTGCCCCTGGCTTGGTGCTATTGCCGGCAGCAGCACACGCTGCTGGAACAGATGCAGCGAGTAGCAGCAGACACTTCAGGATGATGGAGCTTAGTGAGAATTGGTCCAGAAAAGCAAAGCGTGCTAAAAGCTGGCGTTGCTGTTTGATGTGGCTCTCTGCGGATAAGGCATCATACGTCACCGAAGACCGATGGGGGTCTTTCGCATTTTCCTACCCCCTGCGCTGTGGTTGCCAAGCTCGGGACCGGCTGGGTGCTGGTGCGGAGCCGGCCGAGATGTTCGCACCAGGGAGCCCTGCCGCACCCGGGAGAGCTGCTCCTGCCTGTGAGGCTGCACGCTGCCTGCTGAAGGGTTTGCACAGCTTCGAGGTTTTCATGGCACACTGCGTTTCCAGCATCAGGCAGGTCCTGTGCTCTGTTCGGAGCAAAGAAACGGAAGAGTGGCACCCAGCGAACTCCATGGTGCCACATTGCTATTTCTAATTGCTTTAGAGATACATCCTACAAACAACCACATCCTTCACTACAGTAATTTATGCACCAATTCTTTACCAGCACTTAGATCACTCCTAACTACTTTTAACCAACCATTTTTTGCCTTAAGATGTTTAATTATTACAGGATAAATGGTACTAGTGAGGGATTCATGGGGAAACAGTAATTAGCAGTTCCATCTATCTCAATGAAAGAAAATATTATTATTAATTAATATCCATACAAGGAAGCAGAAGGAGTTTTTAAAAATCTACAATAGAGATATCTACAGGGGCCACATTTGCTCCAAGTGTCTCTTTGACAGGTACCCATTTATTATTTTAACAAGCTGAGGTTGTCTGCATCTTCAATCACAGGAGGTCAATCCTTCATCCCTGTCAAATCTTTGATAACTAAAGTGCCTGTATTAATAACTAAAAACTGAAAAGAAGCAGCCAAGACAGCTATAGCAGGGGGTCACATTGTTTAAAATCGCCAAACGGCGGTCAGTTCGCTTTGCATGAAGGAAAGAGTTTGGCACCATATGCCATGGTGGTGATTATTTTAGATGTGCCGTGGCACAGTTTAGCTACCTGGCGGAGCTTTATGTCCACGCCGCCCTCTTTCCTACCACAGCAGCTCACTTCTGCAGAGGAAGCTACAGCTACATCTGGGCAAAGGGAAGGGAGAGGGATTTTTAAATGCTCAAAGAATACTTCACCTGTTTCAAATATTTGACACGTGTAAAATAATCATACATCAGATAGCTTAAATAATGTAATGAAAAGGACACCAGAAGTTACAGGCTCTGCTGGAGGAATAGGTGAATGTTTTACCCAATTCTTTTGGTTATTAAATTGTGTCCCAAGGGGACAGTTGGAAACTGCCCCAGAAGGACTAAAAGGATGGCAAATACAGAGAATTTCTATGCCCTTAGTGAGATATTTTCTTACTTTTAAGAAAATGGCACGTAAGTTTCCTATCCCCTGATTGCTTTTGGAGCCAGTAGCTTTGAAATAAAATTTCTGAGTGCATATGGGAGGGCAGAGGTTTGTCATGACCAGAGCCTGGAATCAAACCTGAGGCTACAAGCACTTGGAGAGCTTTGTGTACTCACAGGTTCCGCAGACTGACTCATCATACCCATCACCCATGTATTAATATAACTTGTCTGTCTAAAAAATCCAACATAGTATGCCAGCAAAAGAGACCAGACCCTGGCGCTTTCCATTTACAGAACACAGCCTGAGCCGCTCACTGACGCAGACGCCCTCTCCTCCTCGCGTGACACAAACTCGTGGTGTCAAAAATGAAGTCAACTGATCCTTGTTCACAGTGCACCCAACCTTACACATTAATTGAAGTCTCCAACTTCACTTCCAAAGATTTTCCTAAACCCTGCAGATTCTTTCTGCTGTTCCCTTTCTTATCTTTACAAGCACCACGTATTTCTCATCTGTCTAAACAAAATATGAAAGCCATTGGGTTTTCCGAACCTCCCTCGGTGGCTGGTGGCTGCCCTCAGCATTGGGGCAGACAAACACAGCTCATCGACCGCAGCCCTGGCACAGTCACAGCTGCCGGGGGACGGCAGAGTCCCCAGCCCTGCTGCTCCCTCAGATGCACAGGAGCACCGGTGAGTCCCAGCGGTTTCTGAGGATACAATACATATATATATATATATATAAAAAATATCTAACGTATATAGCAATATAGAAACAGAAGGAAGCTAGGTGTCTTGTACAAACTTAGTCGTGAAGTCTTCTAGGGCACTTGTTTTAACTCTCCAGGAATGCAGAGTTTAAAAATGGTGGAGGCTTCTTTACTACCCCATTAGGCATCAGTTGGACTGAGTTTAGCAGCGGGTGTATAAACAAAGTCGATGTTAGCAGTCAGAAGCTGTAAGTCAGAAGACAGACACACAGCTCAACAAACTGTAGAGGTTCAAAAGCAGTTAAAATTAGAAGTGAACCTGAAAAATCTTGGACGTGTGTCCATAGGTGCAGCCTTAGATTTTGCTCTTAACTTGTCTGCTGGGCCGCCAAGCCAGTTCTCTGTTTGACTTCGTTTCCTCCTTTGCTCTGTAAACCAGCAGCAACAACATCCATCTCTTCTGCCAGGCAGTACAGGAGAACTTGCTATTTTAATTGTAGTTTGAAAGAACTTGCTTATAACATGACTACAGATAATTTTTTTTAATGCTACCTAAACTTGGTAAGCAGCGCACAAATGCATAAAAAGATACAGTCCTTAGGCTGAATTAATAAAATGGCATTCTGATATACAAAGTTATTTTTGAGCACGCACTAGGCTTATATTAAAAGAGGAAGAGGAGGAGAAGGACGAGCCTGGGTTCAATCTGGGTGGACCACTTTGTATAATCACTCCCATCTCTTCAGCTTACAGATTCCAGCTGGAAATCTCCTGAGAGAAAGGATTCCAGATAGCGCTTGAGAAAATGTCCAAATTTTTGGATAAATATGAGTTTTAATTAAAAAGTGAATTGGTCTTCCCTGAGGTTATTTTAATGAGTGCAGCCCAACAAGGAATAGCGACTGTTCTATGGCAGAGGGAAGAAAACAACAGAAAGAAAATGTCCTGGCTCTTAGCCTGCTCAGAAGGATTTTGTCCTTCTGACCTCTCTCACATTACCTCCTCTCCTCATTGCCATTTTTTTGTTTTCTCCTTCGCTTCACTCCACAGCAGCAAATAACGCTGAATACCGATGTAGCTATATTCATCCATTTACAGATCATTTCTCCGAGTACCACCACACACAAGCACGCAGCTTTTCCAAACACAAATCAAGGCTGGTCACCTTAATTACTCCTGGATTTCTGAGGTGCACAGGTGAGATGGGCTTTCATTACCTGGCCTCCGTTAAAACTGGCTGCTAAATTTACATATTCTCTCAGTGACTGCTCAATACATAGTACTAGCACAGATGAATCCTTGCCAGAAGTAATTCAGTTTGCCTGAACAAGGAGTTTCAGGGGGTGACATTACTTTTAAGTCAGCAGATGAATAATAATCCAACTGATTGCTTTGGAAGGAATACAATAAAAGAAAATCCAGTGACTTTTTCACCGAATTGACAACACAAAATTTAGACATGTTATCATAAAAAAAAGAATTTAGACATGTTATCCGTAAAAAGAGACTCTGGCTTCTCTTTCAAGTAAATTGGTAGCACAGTATTAACAAAAAAAAAAAAAATCACCAAGCAAAATAGAAATGCTAGCAATGCAGCAGTGTTTAAATTTTATGGGAGTTAGATTATGACTAGGTACATAAAAATGAGCACCAAATGGCTGCAGGTCGACAGACGTCATTTGAACAGACAGACAGCGATGAAAACGCTGACTGGTGGTAAATGCGTCCAACTCCAGCAGATTTGACACTGCTGAAGAAGATAAAAGAAAAGTGAGACCGTAGGGGTGCTTTTTAGAAAAAAATGTTTCTCCACAGAAAAATTTAGGCCAGAAGGGACTGCTGGAGGTCTCCAGTCCAACCCCCCGCTCAAAGCGGGTGTAGGCGGAGCGGGTTTTTCAGGGTTGCCTTCAGTCCTGGTTGGGGTATCTCCAAGGATGGAGAGGCCACGGCCTCCCTGTACCCCTCGGTGATCACCCATATGAGGAAAAAGCTCTTCCATATATCTGGATAGCATTTCTCATGTCCACCTTGTGCTTGTTGCCTCCTGACCTTCCACTGTGCACTCCTGAGAGGAACCCGGTCCCACCTTCCCCACGCCCTCCCATTAGGAGCTGTGGACCACAGTGAAACCCTCGCTGACCCTCCTCTTTCCGGGGTTGAGCACTCGCCTCTCCCAGCCTCTCCTCGCACCTTGTGTGCCGCAGCCCCTGGCCGCTCTGAAACTCTCCATGGCGCTTGGTCCTGTTTGCTGATGTCTTTTCTGTCCCCGCAGCAGGACGTGTGGCTCCAGACACACTCTGGCTAGAGCCAAGGCAAGGGTTGCTCCCCTTGTCCCGTAGGCTGCACCACTAGCATGGCATGGATGCCTTCCCCGTTGCAAGAGCACACGGCTGCCACATGTCCTGCTCGTCCCTAGGCCCTTTGACAATATTGTAGCTAAATTAAAAAGAACTGCCGTTGTCAAAAAAAAAGCAAGTTCATGATTGTTCGAGCTCCAACGAGCGGCTCATCACTCCCTACATCCAAGACTGGCTCGCTGTTCCCTGCGTCGGAGACCTCCAAAGAGTGGCACTTACTTTACAGGGTTGCAAGGTCTGTTCTGATGTTTTTAAAATGAGCTTCTCTGAGGAACAAACTAGATTCCCACTCCACCCCTCAATGCTTCTTTTTCAGACAGAAAGGAAAGCAATACTGTCCTTTCTATTCGTCTGCACAGAATGTTGGCTTAAGTTCCAAACAAACAACTCTCTTCTGCGCACATCTTGGAGCGAGTAAACGCTGAAGTCCAGCCTGACTCAGCAAAGCTTTTCAGCGTGTGTCTAAGTGCCATTGCGTTCAGAATGAAAGTTAAGTGGGTGCTGTTATGCTTTGCTGAATTTTGGCCTCACACTACAAGAAAAGGATAATTTGGCTTATTATATTTTGTGAATGACACAATACCCCTGAACATTAAAGTTTATATCTATTTGCATCTGCATGTGCTGCATTAGGTTTCACTCTCAAATAAATCTGTGGAGATCAAAGTACACACAGATCCTTCGAGGCTATCAGAGAGCAATTACAACACAACATAAATTATGGGCAGTCTCCCTCCACATGGCACTGTGTCCAGCTGCACATTTGCTGGGGTTCCTCTCTGGCCCTCGAACATGCCTTGGTTTCCTTGGTTGGATGAAATGCTGTTAGATGAGGGCTTACGAAACAATCACTTCGCTCCCAGCAGTCAAATAAAGCTCACTTTAACAAGAATGTTTTCTGGAAGTTCAAAATGTAAAAAAAGAGAAAATTATTTTGTCCTGGCTTATGCCCAAGCATTTCCAAAGGTCTTGTTAGGGCTTTCAAATAACCCTCCGCAGAGGACGAACAGAGGCTGGGGAGGTGGTCTCTGAACAGAGCATCGCTTTTCTGGGCAGCTTCGACACTTTTCTGCAGCTCTAGATTTCTGTGAGTGTTAATTTATTTTGAAACTCTTCGTGTTACCGCGTGCAGCATTCCTGTCACAGCTACCGCACGCGCCGGGTGCGTGCTTCCACTTGCACTCGCTGAAAGGGCTGTTGACTAGAGCTGCTCCACCGCAACGCTGAGTCGAGGAGGGCCTCGGTGCCGCTGCTTCGCGTACCGACTCTGGCAAGCCACGCTGACAGGCTCTGAAACTCTTTTTCTCTATGAATGTCAAACGGATATTTGTGATTTTAATGATGAATCACCAGTATTGGCATCATGATTATATCCGTCTGCACCTAGGATGTAAATTTAAGAACAGGCTGAAGAACCAAGATATTCAGCTCTTTCACCTGCCTTTATGAGGTGAAACCCAGCGTTTGAGAACTGGGGGCTCAACTGATCACAGTGTTTAGCTGATTTTTTTTAAAGTGAATTTTCAGTCTGTGACCGTGATCCCAGAAAACTGAAGTTATTTTTTCATGCGCTGAAAATATTTGATCAGGAAAGAAACATCCCCCCTTCCCCAGCCCCGTATCTGCACACCATATCCAGAATAACAGGCAAGGGCAGCTGAGAGCAGCAAAGTTTTTGACCCATCTGGAAAGGCAGTCAACAAAATCCTGGTTTTGCTGCAAACCCCACTCTCCGTCCCAGGTCCATCCTTAGCCTGCTCCTGGTATAAGACATGCAACCCCAGAGCCAGTCCTGCAGACTGCTTAGGTAGGCTCAGGAAACTCAGTCTCTGAAAACCAACCTCTTACTCAACCATGTAATCCTCTACAACTAAGTGTAGGTATTGGAAAGTTGGCCAAACTAGATGACCTCTGGATCAACATGATTCCACCTAACAAAGCCTGGAAAGGTATCATTGCGATGCTAGGAGCTGCCTCCAGTATCTAACCTGTTCTTTCTCAACATGTCAGCTCCTACCCGAGCAAGTTTATCACTGGTTCTGTTGCCTTCCAAACATTCACAAAGTTATCTCTTGAAAGTATTTCCAAATACCCCTTAGAACCAGAAACAAGCACCCAAACAAACCAAATCCCGCTGTAGCCTGCTGGTGCCCTGATACCATGGCATCTCTCATACTGCTTAATTTTTTCCTTGCTCTCCTCTACTTCTCCCTTAAGATGCAAAACTGCAGTTCTTTGAGAACAGGAACATTTTTTTTTGCCCTGCTATTGCACAATGTCTTGCTAAATGGTTTGCTGGTGCTTGGCTAGGGCTTTAAGCCACTATAACAATAGACACAAACTGGACTGAAAGTATGCGGCTCACTCTGTTACAGCAATGATAGTTTTGGAATTCTGTAAGAACAGCTGAACCCAATACCTGTCCAGAGAGAACCTCTGTGAGCCTACGGTACCTAGAGGTGCCTGAAAGCTCACGTCATTTGCCATTCTTTACTGCAGCTTTCAGAGTTTTTCAAACCCACGCAGTGTGAATTCTTTGTAAGGACAAATATCAGAAGATGAACAGGAACAGAGCGATTTGTGATGGATAAATCTCAAAACGTTCAGAACCTACTCTCTAATGGGATATGCACCACAGAGTTTGAAAAGCTATCTGAAACTGAAGCAAAATTCATATTTTGTAAAGCAGAGTTTAGGGGACCATAGTCTTTCTTGCCCAAGAAGAATTTGGCCGTGTCATTCCACAGAAAGCATATCATAATTCAGATTAATGCTCACGACTGAGACAGAAACATTAGGTAATAGGAAGAAAACTGGGGAAGTGAATCTTGGAATCCAAAACAAGTTTTCAATTTTCAGTAAAAGCTACAGATAATAGAAGGAATATTCATATGTTTTATTATTTTATGCAGAGTTTCCTATCTATCCCTAAAAATGATTTTTCTTAATTTAAGAGAAAGCATAAAAGCGCTTTGGATCGAACTGCATAATCAGTGAAGCAGACAATCCCGGACTGCTCAAGCATATCCGACATCTGCTTGACGAACTCGATTGCAAATAGCAGGAGAGAGTTGCCATTACCAGTACACACGGAGCTGGGCTGGGAGAAGCAGCATTAGAAAGTGTTCTTCCCATTTAGTAGTTATGCCTTGAGTGTTGTTTATGTTTGCTCTGCTGTAACTTGCTTGCCTTAGGGTGGCACTACTGCTAGGGAAAACACAAAAGTAATTTGGTTTTAAAGGGGAAATGAAAGTTTTAAAGTAGTTTAACATTTCTGTAAAACTGTAATGATTGGAGATGACTGGATTGAGTCAATAAAGAGTACTAATTTCGATAGTAATTCTCCTCACAGCAAACAACCTCCCTCCCTCCTTTCTGGCACACAACATAAATACTCTTTACACCACAATCAATGGAATCTGGGAGAAAAAAAAAAATAAATTCATTTTTATTCCTCAGAGGCTCCACAAGCACCAAATTTCCCCAAAGCTCTTATTTACTCCTATGCAAATGGCATCGGTTCTGTAGCGAGGTGTAATCACCAACACATCGTTCGTCTTCCTCTCTTCTGGATTTACCATCCAGTTTCTCCACTGGTGTCTGTGATCTCAGGAGAGTTAGGATGTGCCAAGCCTGTCGCAGGCAGAGCACTGACACCAGCGATCACATTAAAAATGTCGGTATTACCAAGACACCACTCTGCAGAGGACAGATGCGGACACCGAGTGATCACGGAGAGGTGATCATCCCCTAGATGATCCTCTTCGCATCCCTAGATAGATGCAGTGACCGAGTGAAAGCTTCCCGAAGGTCTCCCCTGAGCCCTCTTCACCTCTCCACCTACCAAGACCCTGAGCAGCTGTGGCGTGGGCGGGCGGCGCAGTGACCGTGCCTGCCGCGTAGCTGCCGCTCCTCACTCAGCTTTGGGTTAGCTGACGGGCGTTTGCTCACTTCCACAACGTGTTTCAGCGGTCAGCGTTTGGCTCCAGAGAATATCGTGTGATTAATGCATCAAAAGACTTGTCTTAAAATCCTCCTCCCCTCGCTTTCCAGCCTTTTATTCTCTCAGTTACATTTTCTCTTTGTTCCGTTCTGCAAACCCTAGTGTAAATGTTTTTTGAGTAATTGATGTGTCAAATACCAGACCTGAATTTTCATGGTCAATTAGTGGGCTGAGTAAAGCCAGCAAAATGCATTTCAATTTTAATAGTGAATTGTGGCTCATTTGCCATTTTGCAGAAATATATCCTGAAATACATCTACATGTTTTCATATACCAAAGCTCCCTCTCCTTTTCTGTGTTTCACCGTATACAAGATGCTGCCTGTAGTCTATTACAACTTGCATATTGTCCTTCTGCCTCATCGATAATTGATCAGGTTAACATCTGCTTTCTGCTGGTGCCAGGAGAAATACGTTAGATTCTACAGGACTGTGTAATTGCTCAGCTCCCCCCCTGAATTCCATGTCCCAGAAGAGAGCAGCCTGGTGCCGGCTGTAGTGGCCCAAAGCACAGCCGAAAACAGGCAGCTGGGCTCCAGGCTTCGGCGTGGGCAGCTCCGCGGGGGCCGCAGGAGAGCCTTTGGGAGCGTTGCATGGTTTATCAGCCTACTTGCAGAGTCACGCGTCGTGGCATAGCTACGAAAAGGGGAAAGCCTGCTGTGGGCAGTGCAAGGGCGTTTTAAGTGGTCTGGCTATTCAGTAGGAACCCCAACTCCTGAAGTCCTGCTGAAAGCATGAGACATTCCATGTAAGGAGAGGAGGTGAAGGCTTGAATGACAGCCTAGAGAGAAGAGCCAGTGTGGCATATTACCAATGGGACATGCATTTCTAATGGAATTTAGAAGAGTGGAAGCTAGATCGCTTTGATATCACAGGAGTGTTAGAAAGACTATTATGCTCTCCACTGTTTCTGGGGATTTAGCTGTCTGAATCAAAAAATACCTGAATCCGAATCAGTTCAGCCTAGAGACAAGCAGTCAAAGCGATTAGCAAGGCAAGGAGATGGTTCAGTCTCAAGGACACAGCATACTCGTCTGACTGGCACAATCCATCACAGGTTGGATGCATCATAATTGTACACCGCAAATTTGTAAATAATCTTTTTCTCAGTGTCTATGTTGACAAGGAAAAATACATGAGAGAGCTCCCTTGTTAGGTTACCTTCTGTCTAAACAGACCGCCCTGACACTTCAGTGTACCAAGTGCATCTTTAGGAGAAGCCTGAGGAGCATCAGAGAGAGATGAGAGATCCAAGCAGGCAGTAAGGTGGAGGTGTGCCATGACCCGCAGGGCAGCCTGACCCTGCTGCCAAAAGAACTGCCTTTCTTGGGTACAGACAGACGGGCTGAGCTTCGGATAGAAAATACAACACTAGGCTTTCTGGGTGCTGTCCTATTTTCCCAAATACGGTGTGTCTTTGAAGGAATATGTTTTCAATCATTAAAAAGATTGCCACTGTCATTGGAATCTATCATTTTGAGCACATCTAGATAAATTCCTACTAGCACCAAACCACAAATTATCCCTGCAACACATAAATGAATGCAATACCCCATCGCTGCCATTGGACCCAAAGCGCTTTCACTCAGCCGTAGGTAGAGTAACCGCGCAGATCACGTTCTGGCCACCCGTAATAAGGATCAAAGATCAAAGGCACAGCTACTGACCGAGGATAGCACAATGTTTGCTATAATTTTAGAGAGAGAGATAATCTGTCAACAGTCAGCACAAAACAGCAGACGGGATGACACAATTTCGAAATGCAATTAGTAGCTGCAGGCGAACAGTTTGAGACAAAACACAACCGCTGTATCGCTTTGGAGAGTACCGAGTGCCCACGCTGGAGAGCAAACCCATGTGGAGGTACCTCCACTTCAACTCGCCGGACTCCACACCACTACCCCTGGGTCCTCCTGCGCAAGACGGTACAACCGGACTCGTCGCTCAGCTGGAGGAACCTGCTGCTGTCAGGTACCTGGTGTTGCAGTGTTATAAAACTCCCAGGTTTTAAATACAGAGGGATAACAAGGTTGCTTTGCCACGTTTCGCCTACTCCATGGTAGCAGCATAGGTGTTTCTGTAGACATTCACATTAAAAAACCCCAAAATTTATTCCAGAAAGGAGAAAGTCTTTCTCCTCACTCAAGGTACATGATTCATAACCCTCTCCTTCCTCCCCAGGACCTATACTGTAGGCAATAACACCTCTAATAAGCTTAAAGGAAAATAAAATACATCAAGGAGAACCAAGCAGAGCTGCAGCAGTCAAACCCTGCACCAGACACACAGGCAGGTCGCTGCTACCAAGCCAAGAAACAGGCAAAGAAAAATGAGTTGTCAAGGAGATGATTCTCCTGAAGAGACTCCTCCTGGAGCCGGACATCTGGGTGCTTCACATGCCAACTTTCAGTCATCAGTCAGCTGGGGAGGGGGGTGGGGGGCAAAAAAAATTAAAATTTTGCATTGCCAGCGCTGGGATGGGTGGGCTCTGCAGCATCGCCAATGCGCTGCAGCTGCAGGCTGCTGGCTCTCTCGGCGTCTGCGCAGCGGTGAGGGGACAGGGCCAGAGCAACACCTCGCCGTTAACTCGCTCTAAAAGGCTTTCCAGATGCATTTTGCAGATCTAAGCTTCATTTTAAAACTATAACTCTTGAGTCCTTAGCAGTCATGAGAGGAGGTATATGGTCTCTTTCTTTTTTTTTTATTTTTTAAATCGCACAGCCCCGAGCTGAAGTTCGCTTGAATGGAGAACAGGAAAACATGCATGAAAGAGGCCACTGCTCTGGACAAACACAAACCATATCCTGAGAGAGGCATGCCTCCTCAAAAAGAGCTCCAGGCCAGGTACCCAACCCTATGTCCTCCCATTTTCCAAAGTATTCTGGATTTTGGAATATTTTCAATGCAGTGCCTTTTAAGAACAGGCTATTTCTGGACAATTAAGATAGTCAAGTGTATGTACAAACTTTCTGCAGAGAAGTTTGCAGTGATATTTGTCGTATAAGCCCATTGTTTTCATCTACAATATAAATTTTCAGCACTGGGATGCATGTACTATTGCATGCAAGAAACTTCCGATCGTCACATGGCTACCAGCAATGCGTGTATATCTCTGGTACAATACCGGGGTCCTAGCTTTAAACTCTCAAATCCAGCCCTTAATGGAACCAGAAAACAAATAAAAAGCATGACCTTAAAACATTAAGCAAAATGAATGTGCAGAAGTACTTTGTGTTTACAAGGATCTGCAAATCCATGCAAGAGCTTAAATATCCTGACAACTGCAGCGGAGGGAGAAAAAAATGAAAATCTATAGCGGGGTAAAAATATCATGGTTACCATTTCAGCCTCAAGAAAAGCTTGAAGTTCTTTCTATAATGGCGGGGGTAAGGACGTCATTCATCTTCAGTTCCAGCAATAAGCCTGAATTTACTCTCTTTTCAAGCCTTGTTCATCATATGCGCCGTGCTCAGAGCTTGTGTTTTGCCTTAGTTTACTGATGGTCTTATTGGATCCTTATTCATGAGAGAAACACTTATTCCCCTAGTATTAAAATTGCCTTCTGTGAAATGGGAGAGGTTGTGAAGCAAGGCATAATTTACAGTTTCAGAATAGTGGAATAACTTTGGTTATAAATCTGCAGCATTCATGAGTTTCCTACCTAGAGACACGGAGACGCACAACCAGCCAAACAGCAGAGGCCCAGTAACCTCTTCACTTAGGTAAGCGAAGACCAACAAGTACACAACAGGGAGAGCACTACTGCACGTGAAATATGCGTTGGAGATGAGCTAATGAGAGTGGTTTAGAATGACCGTGGTTGTCTACCTCGACTTCATGTTCCACCCAAACCCAGCAATAGAAGTTGCCCAGTATGTCTATCTGCTGATCAAGCTTCAGTTCAAGATTTGAACTGCTGAGTATTTTTATTTGAAAGGAAGCATGTCTACACAGAATAAAATTTGAGTCAAATATACACTGGCTAACTCGATGTCCTTCTAATAAATGCAAGAACAAATCTGAAGCTCTTAGGAAGGCCCTTCAAGCCAAGTAATTACCATCACCTTCACTAAGACTAAGTACTCCAGCATTTGGCACACAACCCTTAGCCAACATCCCCAGTGAAATCAACGGGACGCTGCCTTTGTTCCAGTCCAAGCCCAGGTGCTCCTCTGTCCCTGCTGCTGAAATCCACATTACAAAGATTTCGAAATCTGTTACATTTGTCTGCCGGGAAGGAGTCGGATACCACTGGCAGGGCAGGGCGCTGAACCCACCAGTTTCTGCTCACAAGGTTAACGGCTGTCTTTTCCGTGAACTTTGTTTCTTATGTTTCCATAACCTTTACATTTCATTTTTGTTTGAACTCCGAGTTATCAGGCTGCTGGTCAGCTCTGGAACCCTCGTAGTTATCAGCACTTCATCCTCCTGACAAAAATCCCCTGGAAGTTACAATAACGTATCAGAAAAAAATACCAAACTACAGCTCCCTGAAAAACATTTCCTGCAGCCGTACAGAAACAGAAAACCTCCAAGACTCAGATAAAAAAGTTCAAAGGCGTAAATCAGACTTAACCCTCACCTACACCTTCTATTAAGGCTTCAACCTAAAACTGTGTGCTGTTAGCTTGGGGTTTGGTTTAAAAATGCACCAGCAATGGCACTAGTAACCAAGCAACAGTAATTGCTTCGCTGAGATTAAACCACAACATGACACTAAAGCTCTGCTACTGAACTTCCTCACAAAAGTGCAAAATTTTTGCAGGCAGAAGTTAATTATGTAGAAGAGCAATTTCAATTTAAGTTGCAAGCATCTCCGAATCGTATGGCGGCAGGAAACAGCAAGGTCAAGAGTTCAGTCTACCTGAGTTTTAAATATAGAGGAGGATTCTTGTTGCTTCCAATTTTTAATTGATGCATCCAGCCTCTCAAAATAATTTTAAATAAATCAGAATAAATGACCTCTAAATAACTGCTATCCAATAACGTTATTGAACTCTGCAGATTTTACTGTAGCTGTACTTGTTAGAATTTCACTGTTCAAGTGATGATACTACCATGGATAAGAACTAGAGGGCATCGTGTATCTTATAACCACACTAGAAAGTTCAACCACTCTTTATGAACTTTCAAACCTATTTTCAGACAACTAGCATGGTTCTTTCTGTTTACAGATATGAAATGACTCCTTTGGGGCTAATTATCTCAACTTGAGAGTACTGTTGCTTTACAAAAGATACCCATCTTTTCTTTTACACGTGTGTATATTCTTTCAATTTTTTATATAAATAAAATAAGAATTAAGGGTACAAGCAGCTGTCTTATTTGACAGAATTATGCAGGTCATGTGATTTTCAGATATGAAAAATTTAACGCTATATTTAGGTTCTAGGACAGTTTTCTGAGGTCAGCACTCCACAATATCCTTCAGTTTGATACAGCTGGATGGACCAGAACAAATATCGTCTGGAGCAGCAGCTGAGCGTAAAGAAAGTGAGAAGGAGATGAAGGTGAAAGGAAGCACCTCTGACAACCACTGAAGGCAAACCAGAATCCTGGAACAGTTAAAAGCTTGCGAACCTGCTTTGCCATGGTTTTCCTCCCTGAGCTCTTACAAGACTATTAGGTCTTTCTAGGCTTCTGTTCTCCATCTGAAAAACGAGAATATTACTTCTCATTTCTCTCCCTTAGAGGACAAGGTGAAGATAAACCTACAGAAAACACTAAGCTATTAGAAGTCCTATGAAATCTGAAGTTCCAGAGACAAACAGGTTGGACAGAAAGATAAGACAAAGCTCAAAAGAGGATCAGACTTGTCTCAGAAATAAAGCAGTAGTCGACGGTTTCGACGCTGCAATGCTAACTGCCACCACTTTGGCACTCGCAAATCAATGACACGCTGGATGCCACACTCAGCGCGGTGAAACGGGTAGGTGTGGGGTTACTCCCACTGCATATGTTTTATACGGCTTACAGTCAGAGCTACGCATCTGGGGTCCCCACCTCTACAACAAGCTGAGGTCATATTGTTCCCTGCAGAGGACACCATGAGCTTCACCCCAGGTGGCAGAGGTTTTTTGCTCCCCACCCACTGTTGTTGCTGCCTAGCGCTGGAGTGGCTCCTGCAGACACACTGAGCCATGCCAAGACACTATTGCTTAAACAGTTTCCTCACACCAGAAGGCACAGAAGCATTTTTGTCACTTGCACAGCAGTTGCCATTAAGAAGTCAATGTTTGCCAACATATCAACCCAGTAGGCTGCAATTGTTCCATATGCTTAGAATATGGCAGTTCTGTGCTAACCGTCAAATATCCAAATGCTAATAGTGACTGTTCTCCAAATATTGTTATTTTAACGTCTTTCTCAGAGCCAGGCAGGAAATGGAGATTGCCCAGCTCTTCCTCAGCCTCCCACTGGTTTTCAGAAAAAGTCTCCTCTATTTTCTTTACAGGGTCAGCGATACGGCAATTCTTATCATCTTTCACCATTGTAGCAGTTCCTTTCCACATCTGCTTTTAACAAGACAATAAACATTTTGCTTCTGAAGTGTGGGGGAAGAAATGAATGCGTACTCTGCCTGATATTTAAGTGATAGTACATGATGAACAGATGAGACCTAGAAAACTTGCATTACCATGAAAGACAGCGCATTATGTCAGAAGTAAAGCAAGTGTCCAATATTTCCCAACTGCATGCAGAAGATTATACTGTTTAGCCTTGTAGAGATGAAACATCTAGATCCAATTCATAGCTTCAGATCACATATATTAAGCTTTAACACGCTAATGTTAGTATTCCAGTACCACAGCTAATTTGAAGATCACTGTTCTGAGAGTTTGCATTAGAAAGAAATGTGACCAGCAATAAAAATACGTAGCTGAATGCAGTACTGCCTCACGGCCTTGCAGGGAAGACTGAAGGAAGCCAGTCTCTCACAGGTGTGTGCATGTTCATAGATATTCACTTTTCAAGAGGTGGGAACTGCACTGAAATCTGCAGGAGTACGAGTCCTCTCCCCACCGCTCTGCGGCATGGATGTGAATTGGAGCCTCACAGGCAGAACACGGGAAGCTCTGATTAGACGCTGCACTTTTAGCTTTGCTTTCCTATGAAATGACCAGAACCTTCTTACTGATATTAAGCTATCAAATTTTAATACTGTTATCTTACATGTTCCCTTTATTATCTGCCACATTCGGTTTGTCAAGTTTTGTGTTTGCCCTCCTTCTTCCCAGAGGTAAGCTATTCAACTTCAACTTTCAAGCACAGATTGCAAAAACATCCCCACTGGCCTTATGGCCAAGTAGCATTCTTAATTAGGGATAAGCAAATTGGTTCAAACTAAACAAGAACCAGCGCAGACTTCTGAACAAAGTTTGAAGGGAGCTTCTTTATTATCAAAGAAACTTAATTTCTGCCCAATCTCTCTTTGTCTTTAACATCTCTGACCTCTCACTTCTTTTTTTGACCCCTTTTTTGTCTAACACACTGTGGACAGAACACCCATCTACTTTCTTCAGTAATGTGTTAAAAATATAATAATTCTGATACATGGTTAGAGGCTTCCTGATTCTCTAAATGTCCAATTCCGTGTTGACTCCTGCTCCTGACACTGGTGATACCCTACTGCAAAGGATTCCTTTAAGTTATAACAGTGTGGAAAAAAATGCCCTTGTATTAAGGTACTTGTTTGTTTCTCTTCCAGTATCACATCACCGGCTGAAAAACCTCCTGACTTTGACGCTCACTTCCCTGAAGCCTGAGGTCTGCAACAGAAGACGCGGCATTTAAATAAAGGAATTCATATGTGCCTTCTGAAGCATGCCAGACGTTTTGCGAATGTGATGGCTGAATAAAGCTGTGTTAATAAATGTACAGACACCGAAGGAAGAAGACATATTTGAAATGGGTTTCCCTGGTTCTGGCCAGGTGAAACAATATTTAATGGCTTGGGACAGGGGGCAAAAAAAGCTGTAAGTGTGCATCCAAGAGCAGCGCAATGGGCACTGAAACCTGGCACGCAGACTACACCTTCTGCTCGCTGTTTGACCTTGAGACCCTCTCTGCCTCCTTACCCATGGCAAGAAAGGGTTTCGCTGTATTTTCTAAGCCACGTTAAGATCTGCATAGGAAAGTTGCTATTACGTAATACCCCTTAATTGAAATATAAGCAAAATCAAGATAATCGTCAATGTCAGATTATAGTTTTATAGCATGACAACACAGATAATGTTTGCTCTCTCTCTAACACAAACCCATAAAACCTCAGTGGACTAACCTTTCAGAAACCCTTGCCAACTGTTCGTGCTACTGCAGCACAATTCAAAGCCTCAAGCCGCCAAAGAGCTCTGCTGCTGTTTTCAGAACGCAGCAATCAATCATGCTAAGGAAGGGAAGATGAGAGAGCAGATTATGCAGAGAGAGAAACGTTAACTTTCGAAGCAAGTGTCTAACTTTGTTTTTTATTAGAAAGAACAAAATATAATTTGGAAAACTAGGAGAAGCTCCCTCAATTTTCCCTGCCTGTGTGGAGGATCACTTCAGCTTCACGAGACTCTTCAGCTCGTGGCACAAATGTACTTCTGTCGTACAGCACAGAGGTCTGAAGATGTGCAACCAGCACAAACAACAAACGCAACAGATGATAGCACCCCCCGCACAAGCTTCAGCTCCCGGGAAGACCAGGAGCATAAAATCTCCTGGAAAGGCTGACATTCGTAAGTGTTCCGATTCGTGCTTGTTGATGCTGAATCCGAGCTCCCCAGCTGTGACCGTGTTTAAATGAGGCAGCTAGCAGTGTAGCTGTGGCACAACAAAGCCAATGAGAGCTGCAGGTCTTGCCCAAGAGCTGGGTAAGTCCTCTAGGCTAGGCTTCTCACTCCTGCCAGTGGGAACTACCTGGAGGAAATTCCTGCAAGATCAGTCTCATTGTATTTTATTTTATAAATCTGCTGTTGTTCCTTTGTATTACCTGACTCTATGAATAAAGAAGGATTATTGCCCAAATCTCTGTGTGTGCATGTGTAAGTAAAGTAAATGCTTTCCATTATGTATGCTATGCATAAAATACAATAGATGCAGACAAACAAAAACTAGAGTTTCACGTCATATTTTTTATACAGAAAAAATCTGCGCGTGCATATAAATATACACACATAGGCCTGTTACACACACAGGGCTCTTAGAACACCAACATAATTTAATTACTCTTAGGCAATGATATTCCTTTAGCTGCAGGTATTTTCTTTCTGAGATATAGCCTTTTCTTGTTTAAAGCATACACGGGCTCTCCTTAGTTCCATCAAATTTTTATTTTCATTTTTCCCCTAGGGGGAAAATGCATGAGTGCTACTGTCATAAAAATTAATGGAAAGGAAAAAGAAAATAAACCAAACCTAAATCCAGCCCGGCCTGACTAATGATCTGGGTGATGTTAAATGAAACCAGAGGAGTAAACATGCAAAGGTGACCAGCATTAATATGATGTCCCAGCTCCCAAACCCATGGCATAAGGCTTTCACTAGAGATTTGCTGCAGATCCACTCCCAAAGCAGGCTGAGGACTGATACCAGAGCTGGGGCTCACAACCATACAGCCTGAGTGCCAGCAATATCAGCACCCTTTCCACCTTTCAGTATCTAACTTCTATCCCATCTGCAAAGGGGAAATTGCATACATTTACTTGTCTCTTGAAGGGCTCACACGGCTCAGTTCATTAAAGCTGACCGAGGACTTAAAAATTAGGAGCAAATGTTGTACAAAAATAACTATTAGGCCTTATAGTGTAGTCATGGGACTACGATGAAAGGAAGAGAGAGCAGAAGACTGAAAACACCTTTTGAATATCCGGATGTGCTCAGGTCATTTGTTCCGCCCTTTGGGAAAAATAAAAACCCCACACCAAGATAGTTATGATCTCTGGATTAGGGATGTGAAAACTGTATCATACATAATAAACTTTTCTCCTAGAGGTATCCAAAGATAGCAGCCTCTTACCTGCTCCATTTTACACCGTGGCAATTCCACGGACCTCATGGGACTCACTGGTTCTGTTGATCCCATTTCAGCAAACTGTTTAATACACACAGATCTAATCCCAGTGGGCTCATCCCTGCTGGGATCCCCAGCCGCTGACCCACGCTGCCTGGAGCCGAAGGTAAGGTGTAAACCTGGAGGGCTCCGCAGATCTGCTCAAGGGTTTCAGCAGAAGCATGTGTCCCTCGGAGGTCATGGCATGTGGGAGGGCTGGCCCAAGGAACAGAGAACCAGGCTCATTCATACAGTAAGCTGAAATTTTGCTAGCAAATAGCTAGAAGTAATCATATGTCTTATGCTATGGGTGGAGTTTGTAGCAACCCTCAGAGGTGCACAGACTATTCTGATTAACTAATTCACTGAAAGCTGATTTCAAACACAGAAAACTTTTGTATACATACTGCAGTTTCTAAAACAGTACTTTCCTTCTTCAGAGAACCACCTAGATAGGGTTCTTAGCAAATTCCTCTTCTGCTTCAGATCTAATGGATGTTATTCATCGCTGTTATCCCGTGTCACTTCAGAATAAACAAGAAATAAAACCAGCTTACTGTAACCAATAAACAGCCAGGTAACCCTCAAGGTTATGTACTACAAGTGCATCTGCTTTAAAGTTCTCCCAAGGTCAAAGAAATAGCAGAGATGTTATCTAGTGATTTTCATGTGTTTCCCATTTTTAGTGTCCTAACAGCACCTCTTGCATCTGTGGATTTTAGTTTCCCTGTGTTCTAAATCCATGCCTGAGCATCTGCCTGCGTTCCCCTTCTGCGCTGCAAAGATTTGGATGCTGCAGCTGGACTTTGGGAACCGCTCTGCCTTGTCGTGAGGATGCAAGCAGCACGTTCGAATTCACTAAACGGATGCGCGTATCATACAGAGATTAGCTGCGGAAGATACAAACTGATGCATTAGCAGTCAAGAAGAGTAAGTTTTTCATTCCAGTACGTAGCGCTTATTGTTGCTGCCAGGCACCTCCGCACTGATTTACTGTCACTCGCCTTTGACATGAGTGGGGGAATTCTGCTTCTTTCAGAGTCGGACCAAGGGTCTAAGTGCGAGCGTACAAACATATTGATCCAAAACACACACACTCACAAAAGGCACGGGAGAAGGACAAAGTACCAATTCAAGTTACGACTTTTGCTAGGAAATGGTTTTTAAGGCTTAAAAGAAGACAAACCAACCTCCACAGCCTTATCAGAGACCATAGGAGAAAACCCAGCAACACGCTTGCTAACACACACGGACTTGGAGCTGTGATGCAAACAACTGGATTTCATTTTAAACACGGAAACCATCACTGTAATTTGTACTTCTAGAAGAAAAAAGAAGGTAGGTTTTAATCTCCGATGTTTATGCAGTGCAAGAGGATACGCCAGCTCAAAAAATAAAGGAGTAAAAGGTATTTTTTAGCTTGAAAACACAAAAGAGGAGCTAAATCTGCTCACTGCTGAACAGCTGCTCTAGGACTGCAGCGGCTTGGATTGAAGGGTCCAGAGAACCACGGGCAGAAATACACGTTGGGAAGCTTGGGAAGGAGGAAAGGAATTTAGGGAAATGACCTGGCATTTGGAGGAGCTAGATCAGCTGAGACCGACTTGAAAGCCCAAACCTCCCTTCAGGCTGATGGAAGGGGACTGGGGGTTGCAGTGGGGAGTACAGAACCGCCACTGGAAACGGTGCGTGCGGGTGATACGTCTTGATCATTGTAATCATCAGTTTCAAACACTCTTTCAGAAGCTTCAAGGGTAATTTCACCATTTCAGGGGTTTAAGAGGCAGGTAAGGCAGCCTCAGGGACAGACCCCTGACATCACCCCACTGCTTGTGCAGTTCCCTCTACGTTTTAAATGCTGATGAGCTAATTTCCACACCTAAATTTTAATTGGACATATTAATTTACTTTAAAAACTGTCTTCTATGAAGATAAAAACATGCTATATTTTCTACAGAGATAAAATTGTTCTTAGCAAACCTTAGCAAATCTTTATTTCCCAACTCTGCAGGTGCAGAATTACTGCATCTGAGATCTTCCATCCAAAGACAGAACCACGCTGATTTCCACCGCCCTGCTGCCAACATTGCAGTCGCTGGGATTGATTCTTTCGTGGCCTTATCTTACAATGTCACCTATTCCTATGCATTCTTATTATCTACTAAGCACGAACACAATTTAGACCCACACGGTTTTATATTGATGCTCGTACTATAAAGCACGAAAAGACTGAGCTCTTTAAGGAAGTCATCAACCCACACGCACAGTTACGCAACTCCGGATCCCCGGGGCAGACGCAGGCGGAAGGACACCCGCGTGGCACCACCGCGTTGCTGCGTATCGCCAGTGTAGCCACACTTGTACAGATGTGAATATGTGCTCCCATGTCTGCAATTATCCTACTATTTTGTTGCTATTTAAAAGGATTACAGTTTATCCTACCTACATCTTGCCGGTTATCGTTTATGGCACTTCTTTCCCACCCACAGAGAGGAGAAGCGCAGAGGGAGGAGGATGGCTTATCCCCGCGACTTCTGTCTACACAAAGGCAACACACATAGTTTATGCCAAAGCCTTGCCCTGCCATTAGTCAAGTTTTCCAAGTCTGCTCCTAACTTTGAGCCCCCTCTGGTTAGCACACACACTTTGACAACCAGAAAATAGCCATCTTCTTGGACAAAAGGGCATAAATTCTAACAAAGAACAGAATTACTGGCTACATGAATGAATATGATATTTTGTGCAAAAGTCAAGACAGCTTTAGCCATGACTCTCAAAGCTATTGCTAGTCCAAGCTCCTTGCTAAGAGTTCTTTGAAGAAAACAACGAGCCTGGGAATAAGGCAGTTTGAGCTGATATAGTCTATTTGTATTTCCAAAAGATATCAGACAAGGTCCCCCATCAAAGACTTTTCAAGAGACCGTGCTGTCATGGGACGCAAGGGAATGTTCTCTTACAGATAAAGAGGTGGTTGAAAGACAGGGGACAAAAGCGGGGCAGTTCAAAGCAGCGGGATGTCAGCGGGGGATTCCCCCAGGTAGCCAAACCAACCATGTCCAGACCTGAGCTCGCGAAGGGCACGAACAGCGAGGTAACAAAGTTTTCTCAGGATACCAAGTTTTTCAAGGTAAAACTTTTTTTCCAGTGAAGTTGAAAGCCAGCTGTGGAGAGAAGAAGGAGGCTCTCGTGATACTGAAGTGCAAATGTATTTCTATACTGACAAACATACAGCAATGCATGTTGGAGAGACTGCTAAGTTTTATACACACAGACATAGGCTCTGAACTGCTTATCACTCAGAAAGAGAGAAGAGTTGTGGTATCAGAAACTGGTTTTATGAAAGTGGCGGCGCAGTTCTCAGTCGCATCTGAAATAGAATATACTAAAACCAGAAAATCAACGGAGAATGTGCCAAATGTTTTCCGAAGTACAGCTTCCACACAGAGAATTGTTACACAGACTACGACTCAGGTAAGCCTGCAGAAGAGGTGAATGAGGGGATACAACAGAGTTTTATGAAATCATAACTAGCACAGAGAAAGTGCTGACGAAGGAAGCTACCAGCGGCTCCCGCTTTCTTCCACTGCAAGATGGAGGACTCCACAATAACAAAACACTAAGGCAAGTTGAACAGAAGCAAAAGGAGGTACTCCTCCACAGAGCACATAAATATTCTGGGATGGTGATTCTTTACTTGAGTTCAGAAACCAGTTAGAGCAACTCGTGGAAGAAAAAACCACAACAAATTATAACACAAATGAAAACGCTGAGCCAGAGGTAACGGGGAGAATATTACAGGCAGTGTTTGCGTTATTTCTGAATCTTCCTCTGGGACTGAGCTCTGGCAGCGACAAGCTGCTCGACTTCCAGCCTGTCCTCCTACAGCCAGTTCTAAGGATTCACTGGTGTCTATTTTACCGAGAACTTCAACACTAGAGAAGCACACAAAGCATTTTCAAATGTGGCAGGGATGAGTCTGACTCCAAGAGCGACGACGGCAAGATCTGACCTCTCCTTCACCCTTACCCCTCTCTGCCTGTGCATCTGTTCAGTGTGCTGGAATGGAGCAGCAGGTTCTCTCCTCGCATACACCACCGACATCAGTGGGGTTCTGGGTTAGTAACAGGAGGCTGAACTGGGTGGGTATCGCTCCACTGAAAAAGGATTTAGAGAATTTATTGGTCTTAGTAGCAGTGTCATGGACAAAAAACACATAGCTCGGCTCCTTAACTTTTGGAATTGTGCTGCTCTGTAATGTTGAGATCAGAACATAAAATGAACACTTAGCAGTTCAATTCACCATAAAGAAAGAACTTTATTGTCATGAAATGTTCTTATCAGAAATGTTGTTCCTTCTTCATTTAGCAAAAATAACAATACCCCAAGGGGAATGTAGTGTTGTGAGAATATAAGCTTCAGACTTAAATAAATAATCGAAACCAAAAATAGTTCTTTAGACTAATAGCTCAACTCCACAATGGAAAGATGTTATTGTTAATACTAATTTTAAGACCAAATCTGGATGATAATTTAGTGGCTCTTAAGAGATCACATAAAAACAGATAATTGACATCCAGAGGGTATCTGCTTGGTCTTTACCCAGTTCTTTCATTTTTCTTTCTGTGCAATGATGTCTGTTTTCACTATTTGAAAGAAGTCTGACCAAGACAAAACAGAATACAGAACGTAGAAGATCAGATTCACACTTCTCTCAACTGTGATTTGTCATAGATTTCCCAACACATTAACTGGGCGAGGAACAGTATCAGCCCTGTCCTAAGGTTCGTCTTAGAGTCAAGGTGCTCTCTGGTATGAAGACATGGAAGCTAACAGAATCAATACATATTATGCATGTACTCTGAATCAGAGTTTGATCTCAAAATTAGTATGCTCCTGTCTGGATCTGTCTGTTCAATTGTAATAGAAAATATTGCAGTGGTATTTTTCTGGAATGTTCCTAAAAAAATGGAGTTGATGTTGTTTAAAGCTGTATATTTCTTTCTTTTCTTCCTCTCTAATTATCATGTGCCTGAAAATTCGGTGCTGTGCTAGTGGGTTTTTATATCGGAGCACTGCATTTTTGCTATTGACCAACAAACAAGTTATTACTATTAAAGTATTCCTTGTCAAAAGACAAAGGAAGATCTTGTCTGCTTCCATTAGGAGCAAATTAAGAGTAATGGTAAATGCTTAGCTTCAGATGCTTATAGAAATTCATTGTTCTCCTCCTTTATCTGAGCCTTTTATTTTGTAATAAACAAGGACTGTCATTGGTATTCCAGCACTGCACAGTTGCCTACCTTCTTAACTTCCACAGCATTCTTCTTAATTTATGTGGAGCCTTCTGATAATCCTTGAAGGCCAAAATTAATTGCTGTCTGTTGTTCCAAACTCTTTTAGGGTCCAGATTCATAGCACTGTGATAAAGACTCTTGCCCTTCTTCTTGACTGAAATATATCTATATTAGTCTGCAGGTTGACACTTAAGTAAATCATTTATATGCAAGGCTGAATATGCTAATTGTAGAATAATTTTGAGACTCTTTCTCCTCTGCAAGATAATTATTTCAGTGTGTTTAAAAACATTTTAAAACAGACTTTCCTGTAGAATTCCCAGCCGCCCTACAAATTTTCTTTTAGAACAGCATATTTTGACAGCTCTTGCATGGATAAGGATGTGGGGTTTTTAGCACAGGATAAGAATAATTTAACACATTCCATCCCAGATAAACGCCATTCTAGATCTAGTAAACGTCTGTGGGGCAGGATTTTATCTTTTGGGTCTTGGTCTTTCTATAAGCCAAACACAGTTCTTCAAAATCAAGAAGATGGAAATGTCTTGCCCAAGCAGCATAAACCACCTTACAGCTGGATTTCTGCTATTAAAAGGAACTCTGAAAGAATAAAGCAGCTCAACAACAGTAGGTTCTTTTTTTAAGATATTTCTTTGCAGTTTCCAGTCCCTATACTACAAACAAGCCCTGGAAGTCACAAACATTTGGTGGAGAAGTCTATAGGTGCTCTAACACGCAGAGGAAGATCTGTCAAGCTGACTCCCAAGACAAAGAGACTTTACAAGAAACAGAAAGTAGACCTTTTTGCCACATTTTTGCCATAGCCAGAGCTTGCAGAATGCAGGGTTTTGTGGCATGGAGCAGGACTAGACCCTTAACTTATGTATTTAGCTGAGAGAACAAGAAAAAAAAAGGTAATATAAGCAGCTAAGCTAAGAAATACTTTGTTCCCCAAACGCTCATCACTACAACATACATTCTCAACACAACAGCATTTAGGGGCATGAGGAATTGCATTTTATAAAATAATGAAAAGAAACAAAAAATAATTCTGACTTCTGGTTCTAGCCAGATGCCCTTTGTTGACAGTGGTGCAGAGCTTGTTATTACACGAACATGGTCCTTTTAATTGAGTTCATATTTCATCAGTGTTAACACTTGCACACCATCTAGACCTTCAAAAAATCTCAAGCTATCTTCACTACATTCCAACCAAAAAGAAAGAGGTCCCACTCCCACGAAGCTTCACAAAGTTCTCATTTGCTGTGAGACTGAGATTTCATGGTTCTGTTTTGCAGGAGCTTAATTTTTTTTCTGTTTTTCAGTAAGTGAAATGCTTAGTCACCTGTCATGACCACATTTCATTTTTATGGGTTTTTCCATGACTTTTTTATTCTAAATGGCCATGCTGGTCACATTTCTTGTCCTTCACTAGATTAAAATTAGTTTGTGATCAGAAGAAAATATGCTCCCAAGGAAATATCAGGATGCAAAGTTAATGGAGTGTCCCAAAAGCCTCCAAGTGTCCTGCATAGTATCCATCAAGCAAACCCCAAACGTTTTGGGCAGTTTTAATTCCAACATGACAAACAACTCCCTTGCCTCATTCTGCTTTACAGTTCTAAAACTTGTGCTGACTGCAGGTGCATTTTTCATCAGCTTCACATTGTCTTTCCAAAGTTCTTCAGTCATTACTTTTTCCTTCTGTGCTAAGCAAGATGAATATTCATCTTGCGACTCACAGAAAGGCTTGATATCTTTGAAGCAGCAGTCTTTCCTGACTGATGGTGACAGTTACTAGAACATTAAACTGGAAACACGATCAGTTTGATCTCTGCCAACTTTGTTCTTTCCTTTGTAAGAGTCATCCTGGACGTGCATCTCTCCATTGTATTCAGTATTATCTGTTCTTACTGCTTCTGCACTACACAATCTTGGTCCTGTCAGTAAGATAACAATAAGTTGATTATGTTTGTTGTCACTCATTTAATTACTATCAGATCTTGTTTTCGTCTTGAAATTTTCTCTATGCTTTATTTTCCTTTATATCAAGTCTTGTTACAAAGAGCAGCCATTTTCTGCAGAGTTTTCTTTATTTCTTCTTTTCTGTGTTTGCACTGCTGTAGCACAGTGGAAAACTGATCTATTTTTTGGTTCAAAGACCCTATCCTGTTACAGACGAACAATGGCAATAGCTGTATGGACAGCTGAAATCTGCTCCCTCTATATGGTGGTTTCATTTTTGAGAGGCACAATGTATTACTTTGGTCTGATTTATTTAAATATTTTCTAAGACTTTATAAGGTTGGAATTTCAGAAGCAATCAGTTTGGCTTAACTGCTGTCCCATCAAACATGCCCATCAAATTCAATAGTGGTTATATCGGATGTAAGACTGGAATTAACTGCTGAAAACATTATTCACCGAAGTTATAGAGAAATGAATTTCCCCAGTACTCAAAATGATCACAATTTCATTCTTCTCAAGATGAGAATATGATGATCTATCCATGTTGTATGGAAAAAAAACCCCAGCCTTACCAACATATATCTTCATGCTCTTTCTTATAGCCAGGTCTTCCAATTCATTGAGTGACACTGTAGAAATGGATGCCCTACTTTTTCGTTCTTACTAAATCTTGCGATTTTTTTTCTTTCTTGGAATGCATATAATACACATCACATGGCTTTATTTAAGCAACAATAAAAACGAAATTATATGTCATACAGAACTATGCTAAAATCTATGTCAAAACACTACATGGTGCATTTGGTCATACACCATCATTTAGAAAAGATATTGAATGCCTTGCCAGTTCATTTTTTTCAAATTCTGGGACACTAAACAGTGCGTTGTCCAAAAAAACACCCCATAATCCAATTCTGTATGTTTGATTTCAATAAGATACCTGTATAAAATGTATCTCTACATATTCAGCATGCTGATTCCTTGCCTGTACACTTACGATAGCCCTTCGTCACAAGTTGCAGACTTGATTGATTTATGATTGACTGATTTATGAACAACCATTGCTTTAAAGTTAAGTATAGGCTAAAGATGTTTATGAGGCTAAGGAGTGAAAATGCAATTTGTGGAACTTAGCGAGTGTTTCATCGTTAAGTGTAGCCTTGCAAAGACTTTATCCACTGACTGTCTCCAGCTGCTTCCCAATGCAAGTCAGTTTGCAACAGCACAGTGAGCAGTTTTCAGAAGGACAGTGCTCTTTTTAATTGCAAGGTTCTAATTTTGCCTCACGTACACATGGAAATTTGGCATTAGGAAAAGAAAACTTCCTGAGCACCCTTTTTTGCTGCAGTGCTCTCTGTGAATGGGTCCTGGTCCACTTGAGTGAACTGACAAAAATTAAAAAACGAAAAATAAAGAAAAAAGAAAAGAAAGAAAGAAAGAAATTGGAAATACCTATTCGGAGTATTCTTTTTAAACTTTGTCTGGGTTCAGTAAAAACTTTTCAGACAATCTACGAAGTTTCCCTAGGAAGTCCATAAACCTTACCAGGTACTTCAAATTTACCTCCTCTACAAGAAAGGTCAGTGAGCTCTTTTCTCCTTGTAGTTAGGAAAATGGTTAGAGCTACTGTTGCTTTACACAAGCTGACTTTGGTTTTCACTAACCTTGGAAAGTAATGAAGATTACCAAAACCCTGAAGGACTTCATAAGAATTCTCTTGCTACAGTCATAAGGATTTCCTACTCAGAATTAAAAAATATATTAAAGAAGCCAGCATCTGAAGTACTTGATTTTTCAAGGGCCTTAATAAAATTATTAAAGAAAACTCACTGCAGTAAAAGGAAAATCAAATGGAAAACCAAGTAATTTCCACAGACTCACTGCAGTAAAAGGAAAATCAAATGGAAAACCAAGTAATTTCCACAGACATTAATATTCAGGGTGTGTTTATAGAAAAGAAGATAAACAAACCCAAAAGTACTTTTATAGTAGGATGATATCTTAGACTAGCTGTGTTCAATACAGGGAGAAGAACAGGCAACAGGAGGGGCCAGAAGGAAGGAGGTCTTGCAGTTTGACACATCCTAAAGGCTTTCAAAGGTCTGAACTGTAGCACTGCTTGCAGATTTGAGGTGAAGTGTCTAGGCTTTGTCTCCCATGCCAACTTTACCCTGTAAAGTCTAAACACAGATCCCATGTGACAAATGAATTTGACTCTAAAGAAAGTCAGGAGAAAATATGTATTGATCATTACATTATAGATGCGGTGCTTTTACAGGTTCAAAAGCAATGAATATATGCAGGACAGCGAGGCAGTCCTGAAACAACGTAGACATTGTTTTGCAGAAAAAGTGTTGCATAAATTTTCCTTCGATATTTCATGTCATTCTACTTATTGATCGCACATCTAGTCTCACGAACAAGCACAAAATTTTAACCGACGTACTGGACTCAATCCCGCCACCACAGACTTCAATGAAAATTGGATCAATCCCATTATCTGCCATATGACTCCACAGGGCTTCCATAGGGAGAACCTCATTTCGAGCTCCAGCCTGCAGGGCCCCCGAGGCTACATTTAGAGCAGTGAGCAATGCGCATACCAACAAGCCTAAAATAGCATTAAATGTGTTTAAATAGGCCAAGATAATTTGGACAGCTACAAAAGCATAATCTGCACTGAAAGCCCACCAATATTTCCCACACATTTGTTACAGGAAATAAGCTATAAAGCCCAGATGTGTTAAAAATATATTACATATTCTGAGAGTGAAATGCTGGCCAGGAGGATGTCAACGGCAGATAAAAATCCTACTGACTTACTCAGGATGAAATTCCTTTCGTCCCAACGGTATGGACATCACAAGGCAAAGAACATCTTGTTCATCAAGAAGAGATTCTACCTGTCTTCTTTCGTCATGATACCACGACGGGCATTGCTAATCAGAGCGATAAATGCACTGCTCTACATATTGAATTAGGTTAGATCCTTAGCTGGTGTAAACTAGCGAAATGTTCCCTCCGGCTCAACTTCCCAGGGGATTTTGGAACGTAACAAGCCACGGTGTTGAGATGGGCTGAATGTAGCAAAAATATGGTTGGTTCTCATCCAAGAGGTACTGCTCTGACATCGGCCAAGCGAAACCACCCCAAACCCGGTGGGCCGACAGCAGCGCCCCATCCTCAGTGAGGCACTCCGTCAAGCCCCGTTTTGCAGTAAGATGGCGCAAACAATGTGGTTTATGCCAAAACCCCGGGAAATGCCTGCGGGCAGCCGAGCTGGGGCGGAGGGAGCGCTTTCTGGGGAGCGAGGCGGGGAGCTGCCCGCCAGCCCTGCAGGCTGCTGGAAGCCAGAGCAGCTGCCGGCAGCAGACGGCAGGGCAGCCCCAGCCGCACGGTCTCCCACAAGCCCACATGTTCCGGGAGCAATGTGGTGCTTGGAAAAAGGCTTGGAGCTGGAAGGGGGCGGAATGTGGTGTTCAATCCCCAGTCTGTTTAGTAACTACTGGAACATACAAAAGAAACACTTTTCCCTCCATAAATCCAGAAAAAACGTACAGGTATCTGATCGGTAAGCACCAGGCTGAGAGAGAAACTATCTTTCTTGATCATTAAATGAAAATGGAAAACATGTCATGAGCAAAACCAAAATCTACTGTTCCAAGTGGCTTTCTAAGCAGTTAAAGACAAGAATGATTCAGAAGGCTTAATATTAGCTGCCACATTTAGACCCTTTAAAAAATGAAGTGTTTTTAATAATTTCATTTCTCGTTCCAGTTGTCTGTAAGGCTAAGTAGGCAAAAGAACTGGAGATTTCAAGTTCTGGTACTACACGAAACACACCTAGAAGTGAAATCTGGTCCACAAGATGATCTGGACCAGTTTGTCTCCAATGTTCTTGGGAGAAAAAGGGAACAACTGTTTTGGCAGCTCGCAGCTCCCTGGCAGCCAGATGCTCTCCGCAGAGCCTCCGCTTGCACCTGGGACATCTACCACTGCCACCACCTCCTCGTGGGGAAAGACAGCTGGCCTGGCCATTCGCCTGACACGCTCATCCTGATGACGCTAGGCAGGTCTTCAAAGGTGGTGTGGTGCTGTGCTGCACGCAGAAAGCCTCCCAGCCACAGCATCCCAAAACCCACGTGGTGGGAAGGAGGCCGTGTACAGCAGCTACCGCTCATTACTCCAGACAATGGTTAGAATTAACGGAAACATTTTTGCAATGCTCCTCAGGAATTTCATTCAATCTACCAACCCCTAGAAATTAATGGTATGGACTTGCATTAAATCAGTCTGTCATTAGCTTGGCTTTCTTTATGGCAACTCATTAGGAGGTATTATCTGCAAGGTAGAAGCCAAAAGAGCATCTACAGACACAAGTTAAAATGCATTATGGCACACTTTCTGCCCTCCAAGCTTGCCTGTACCTCACAGAACGTGATGGCCACAAGGTACAAACACAGGGTGACAGCATGGGAACCGCTGCAGCTGCGGAGCCGGGCATAACCAGGGTTTACTCCGCTGCCATCAGCTCACTTGGTGCTTTTGAACAGGAGAATGTGGCCTTGTGTTTGTCCCTTGTTATCCCAGGGACAAGGAAACCATCCGGTAAGGATATCCTCCCTCAAAACGCAGGTCAGTGAGATGTGAGCCCAAATATCTTTTAATAATGTAGAGCGAGGGACATATACACAAGCAAACACCGGCATCTATTGGGAGTCCCATTGACTTGAGCCGAGATCTGGCCTGCTCTGACAGTTAAACCACCCTGAGCGTTTGGGTACTAAAGATCGGGGTTGTTATTATTTGTAATTAAAATGGCCGAGAGAAATAGCCCAGTTCCTGTGGAGAGCTCTGCAGTGTTTTGCAAATATCATAGCAGACAATAATATTGAAAGCAATCAAGCTTGATCAAGCTTATGTCCTATAGATATGTGCATGCATGTGTGCACATGTACATATACATAAACAACTTTCCCCCCACACACATATGTACACAACATTCTACAAAAAAGAAGAGAGAGTTAAAAAAATTCAGAGGAAACTAGTTTGTACCATCACTAAAGTAGGAGCTGTGTTTCTTTCCTCTGCCTGCTGTAAGGAAGAATTTGAAGTTGCACAGTTCCACCGGCCCCTAGTAACCAGCCTACAAAACAACTAAAATTGTTAGCATTTTAAGGCTTGTATTTTTTATTATTTGTTGTACACGGTGAAACTTCGCTTACCCTAATGTCTTATCTGCAAAACCCACACTTTTTTGAAATGAGGTCATGACACTTGACATACACTAAGTGATGTGAAAAGCCCCCATTTATTCTTAGATCCATTTATCCACGTTAAAACCATTTGAATAAAGGAGGTTTCACAATACGTCAGACTTTTCTTTTTTTTGAACAAACCTCAAAGTTAATTAAACCAAACCCTACAATATTTACAACTTTTTTTTTGTAGCTCAATGTGGTTTAGAAAAGGTGATGTTAATATTGACATTAATTAACATCAATCTTAATGTACTATTACATTAATAGGCTGGCATATCATTCAGCCTAAGGCAATGTACTGTGCTGCTCAAGCTATTTATAACAAAAAGTATTTTAAACAGCTTTGCCCCCCACCAAAAAAAAAATCAATTTATACTAAATGTTGTTGCAGAATCAGATACATCACCCTAGGAATTAAGAAAAAAATGAAAGACCAATTTAATGACAGGATTTAGTTCATTATTTATCTTCTAGCATGTAAATTATAGATTGTCATGAATTTTTCATCCTTTTGGTGCCCACTACCTAATTCATGCGAAAAACGTAAGTCTGTGTTACAAAGAGCGAGCTCTCTGGCTCTGTGTATAAGAAACATCTCCTCTGCCTTTTGACAGATGATAATCTGTCAGAATGAAAAATTAATGGAGGCTCCCTTAATTCATCATCTTCTGCCTCTCTTCTATTAATGGCTTTTTTTTTTTTTTAAAAAAAGCAACTTCTATAACTCTGCTCACGCTGAATAGAGCTGGTGGGTGGGGGGGTGACAATAAACAGGTCTGCTGACTGCTTCAGCCATGGCAGCGTGCTGTAATTCGGCTGATAGATGGATGGCATGTGGTATTTATTAAACGTGTTGAGGAATCCTGTGGTTTCCAACACGGTCTGTGAGCACGCCCAGATAAAGCTCACACCACACGTCTTGCTGCTCTGAGCTTGGCCACAAAGCAAACTGCTTTGTACAGATGGGGTGTGTTCAGAGGAGTGTGGCCAGCAGGACGAGGGAGGTTCTCCTCCCCCTCTACTCTGCCCTGGTGAGGCCTCATCTGGAGTACTGTGTCCAGTTCTGGGCTCCCCACTTCAAGAAAGATGAGGAGCTACTGGAGAGAGTCCAGTGGAGGGCTGCAAGGATGCTGAGGGGACTGGAGCATCTCTCCTACAAGGAGAGGCTGAGGGAGCTGGGCTTGTTCAGCCTGGAGAAGGCTGAGAGGGGACCTTAGAAATGCCTATAAATACCTGCAGGGTGGGGGTCAGGAGGATGGGGCCAGACTCTTTTCAGTGGTGCCCAGCGACAGGACAAGGGGCAATGGGCACAAACTGAAGCAGAGGAAGTTCCAGCTGAACATGAGGAAGAACTTCTTCCCT
>Ga0065711_1030386_pt1 | contig 32666 bp, 20 predicted proteins | sample Hoacrofraction12_FD_59098 | JGI IMG/M metagenome (GOLD analysis project Ga0065711, IMG submission 59098) | Hoatzin crop microbial communities from Cojedes, Venezuela - Epithelial fraction 12 v2 (version 2) | ecosystem: Host-associated > Birds > Digestive system > Esophagus > Crop | place...
AAAAAAAAAATAAATCAAAGTCTACATGTAGATACTAAACTTCTAAGTAGTGAGCAACACAGATATCCTAAATGAATAAGTAAAACATAGGTTCAGGTCAGGAGGGTTCCTGTTTCCACGGTGGAAGGAAGCAAGAAATACTGCCACTTCTAAGCCTACAAATTATTTCAGTGACATTTGTACATGTAGACCAGCCTTTATATCTGTCAACATTTAAGCATAATTAAATACACTCTTAAAATTCAAGATGAAATAACTGCTTACTTGTCTCTCCCTACAAATCTTACAACTCTTATTGTGCAATTTCAAAGGAATTTAAAATTTATACTTTTAAAGTATGCAGTTGAATGTGATTTACCATACGTGCAAAACATTTCCTTTCATTAGAACTGTTCAGAAGAAAAAAGATCAGCCTTTAACTGGCCACTGCATTAGATTTTTAAGGCAGTAAACATTAAACTAAAACAAAGGTCATCCATTAAAATGTTACACAGCTCAGAGCTAAGTCTGTCCGTATGAAGATTAGTAGGGATTTTGCATGTTTCACCTGTACGAGACACTTACAGAGAGCCTTGCTTCTGGCCCAAGACCTATATTTTTAGTGTATTGCAGTGCCAGTTTTACCTTCCAACACTTGATGGAGCAGTTTCCCTGGATTTCCGTTTTGCCTGGGTCCCACTCCAGGTCTATCTGCACACTACCTCAACCCGTCAGGAACGATTCCTACCAGCTTGCTCCCTTGGTGCTATTGACAAAACGAGCCCAGATTGAGAGCTTGTGGAAAAACGTTCTACCAAGTGTAATCTTACATAGAATAGGAAGTCAGGAACTTAACATTCAATTCCTTACATTCATATTGTTAATTTTTAAAAATGCTGAATTCCTCTGTTTAAGTAGAGGCATTACAATATATTCTGACTTGAGAGAAAAAAAGAAGTTAAGTAGGGATTTGGAGAACAAGCCTTAGGGCTCTGTTCTGGAATGTCTTCCAGAAAAGAAACTGGATTGCATGCAGGCAATGTCAGGTACAGTCAGTGTCCTCCAAAGGAGACTGAAGTTTGCTCTTGCCTCAGTACAAGAACAGACTTCAGCACAGGTTTCCCTACTCATGTTAACACTGTCAAAAGTCTGGTTCTCTCTCACAGCAAACTTTGTAGGAAAAAAGAAAAAAAAAAATAACATAGAGAGCTACAGAGATAGACCAAACTAATTCGCTGCAGCTCAGCAGTAGGACACCTCACATTTCTTATGAAATAAAGGCTCCACTTTGTTAAAGATATACAGTTACAGGCTAACATAGAAATAAAGATACAGGATGCTGTTCTGAAGGCTTTCAAAAAAAAAAAAAACAAACACCACCTCTGTAATCAATATATGGCAAATTACAAGTTTAGCAGCAGCAGTTTGGTATACGGCTTATTTCCTAATCCTTTAAGCTTGCCTGCTACAGCCAAGCCAACACTGCCAACAAATGCCATGCCATAAAAGGTGGGTATTCTCACATACTTTCCTATGCTTTGCATGATTAGAGCTTAAATCTACTCATCACGAACTTCCTGAATGATAATGGGATTTGGGCAAACAGTCAAGATTTCATGGTGACACTTGTGAACTGTAATCAAGTCTTTGACTGAGAAGCATCCCTTTAGGATATCAAGAATCAACATTCTTCCCTTTTCTGTTTGCAAATTTTAGCAGTCTGTCTTTGTGGAAAGATTCTTATTTCTTATTTTTAATGTAAGGATTTGTAGAGCCCCAGCAGTAACCACTAATAGACCTGATGCCATGGGTGACCCATGGCTTGCAACCGAGCAGTCAGAGAACTGGGGAGACCCACATACAAGATTGCTGACTGCTTGCCTAGATCTATTTTAAAGAAAGCTGCCATAAATTTCTTGCAGTCTTGTACTGCAAGGTATCTATTACACATTTTTGGTTAAGAGAAAGACATCCTAGGAACAGGCTACTGTCAGTTCACGCCTCAGGAGTTGAGCCAAAACTTCTTGTATTTCCACTGGAGTTGACATTCAAGAGGAAAACAAAGTCAGGGACGCAAAAAACACCCCAACACCTCTGCTTTCAGTCAACCTCATGCACTTCCAAAGTTGACAAACAAAATGTATAAGAGCAGCAGGAGAGGAAGGAGGGGGAAAAGAGAAAGAGGCAGCCCTAACACAGATCCAGAGCTGATGAGCGTTAAGAGTTTTTGAAAATAAAAGTCAGAGACACTTACTCCTATCAATGTTTTAGCCTGAAATCTTGGGCCAAGTCCCCGACTGGCATAAATCACGGTAGCTTTGCTGAAGTTGCCTCTATTTATAACAGATGGGGACCTGGCACTGCAGTCATGCAGAAGTTAGAAGAGCTGCTTTGTACATGTGTAGCTCCTACCAAGCTCACAGCCAAGAATTGTACCGGAGGCAAACTTCATATACCATTACTGTGTCAAAAATCAGTCCCTGCTTCTTCCTAAACCACTGTAGTAAACTGTCCAGGCTACTCTGGAGAAAACATATAGTTTCCTCCTTTGCCTCCTACTCCTACAGCTCTGGCACTGCAGTCTTCCAAGGACACTTTCGAAACAACTTTTGTATCTGAGCTAAGCTTAGAAATTACTCTGGTCCAGGACGATAGCTGGGTTTCCTTTTTGTCTGACACATGGTGTGACTAAGACAACACAAGCATTTGTCCCTCAACTCTCCAGGGCTTGGCAGGGCCCAATACAGTGTCCCCCACTTTTAAGTTGAGCAGCACCCCATCAGCTAATTTGCTTTGTTATTTGGCTTAAAGAAAAACAAAATCCCCAAAACAGAAACAACACTGTGCAGAAACAACAGACCAGTGAAGTTTAAAGCAAACAAAAGCCAGTTTCTTCCCCCACCACTTGCCAAACTCGATCAGGACAGTGGCAAACTCCTTGAAACTACTTGGCTTAAAGGGTTGTAGTAAAACTAAAATCAAAGATCGCAATCTGGGAGGGCACCCTATCCCACTCTGCAGCAGGAGGGCAGTGACACCCAGGCTCCTCAGGCTGTACATCCAACCATTCTAAAATTCCTGCTGTCATAACCCAAACTGATTTTTTTTCCCAGCTTTACAATCTAACTGTTCATGGTACTTCTCCTGTGTTATTAATGGATTTCCCTTTTCCAAGCAGAAACAGCTTTCAAGCTCATTACTGAGCAGACCTTATCTGAAAGGCGCTGCTGTGCCTCAGGAATGTAGTGGAAAATATGAAATCACAACAAAAGTTATATCTGGAAACTTTGCATGCGATGAGCTGAAACTTTGTTATGGGAAATATGCTGCTTCTGTTCAGCAACAACCTTGGCACAGTTAATTTTTTTTCCCAGAAATCAAGTCCCACATTGCTATGTGACAAAAGTAAATAATGACTCATTAAATGATCCTAAGAAAAAAAATTGAAGGCTTGCTCCTCTCGGAGGTATTTGCACTGAGAAATTTGATAATGTCACCAACCACAGCAGCAAACATTACTTGAAGGTTTTCTTTCTCTCTTCATTAAGCCAGCCAGCAGCATGCTGAAAACACTGCTCTACGTGGTTGTGCAGTCACCTTCACAACAAAGCTTTGGTTTTCCATCCTCAGCCAAAGATCGACACAGAAAAAAACTATACATTAAAAAGGCTGTGTGTAGAATTAGACAGAAATACTGCCACAGCTGGCCTTCTCAATGCCAGGCACACTGCGCTTGAGACCAACGATCTCACTGGAAAGCTTATTTTAATTCTATTTAAGTCTAAATACTTCAAAAACAATTCCTTTAACAACCATTACCACAGTACTCACAGCACTTGTACCAAACTAAAACTCGTGCAAGACTCAAAGACAAGACACAGATTCACATAATAAAAAAAGGAAAGCATGATACAGAACGTGCGATGTGGAGAGTCTATGTGAAGTGTCTTGACACTACACAAACCTGCCACAGAGCAGGGACTTGAAGCCAACTCCAAAGGCCTATTTAATTTTAAATAAATTATTCTTCCCTTCCATTTCACAGCAGCTAAAGCACCAGCACTGGCACAGGTTAAGAAGGCAATTCGTTTACTCCTCAAATGTTACCTCATCCATAGTAAGCTGTCTTGGTTGGGGTTTTGGTGGAGAAGAGGGAAGGGCGGGTTGCCTTTTATTTGCAACCACCACTTTGACACTGTGAGGTCTCTCTGCAATACTCTTCTTAGCAACCTCTTTAGCACCTACAGGAATGGTGCCCTGACTTTTGATACAGACTACAGGAGCAAAAAGTCATATATACGAGATTGAAAAATAGGTAAGTTCTATTTAAGAACAAATTAAACACTTTTATGCATTTCTGTAGCTAAAATTCATGACATTCAGACCTGGAACCTTAGTCAAGCCATTAAAATTGAAAAAATTAGATGTAGCTGTCTTCAGTAATGACTTTATTCGTATCTGCACCTTGATGCTCAACTGTATTGACTTGAATTTTTTTTAATAAATTTCTATCCAACTAAAACAGTACATAGAATTACATGAGACACAATGTTTCTACAATGATTTCTTCACACTGTAGATTCATAGCTATATTCCTTTTTCTTTTAATGGTCATATCTTTCTGCGTGCAGTCCTTTGGTATATGTTGGCATTGCAAGGTGCTCCTGTCACTGTCTGCCACTCCCAGGAGCTTCCCACACAATCCTGGCCATGCCCAGCCACAAGCCCAGGTGCTATTCCAGCCAAAGACTGTTCTCCTGAAACAAACCCTGCATGCGTTAACTTTGGGGCAGTGCTCATCATCCTTTCCAGTCTTCATCTGACAACAGGACAGGGCTGTGTCTGTCTTCGAGGAAGAAAGTTTGATACCCACTGAAGAGGCATGGAGCTTCATGTGTAACACTGGGCTAGCGTTATCTTGACATCAGCAGAGGCAGGTTGATTCTTTCTAACTGCTTGCCATGCACTGCTCTGGGCCTGGATAGCATTTCCCAAATGCAAAACCTCTGCCTTTGTCCAAATTTCACAAAAAGTAAGCTTTTTATATTTAGGACCCAAAACTTTCAGAAAAAGACTTCAGTTCCCACGCCCAAAAGTGATCTTGGACTGAGGATATTTGTTTTCTTTTCAATACCAAACTGATTGACTTACCTTCTCCCACAATGCATGACCACCTTGTGGACATGTAACACATGTTTGTATACCGTATTTATTGCAAGAGGCAGAGTGGTGGAGTTTTCCTCAGTTTATAAATATGGACATGCTCTTTAAGCCTTCCCTGACAATTCTGGAGATATGGAGAGAGCAGGTTTTGTGTCTACCTGTAAAGCCTTGAGTTTGCCATTTCTAAATAATTCCAGTAAGGAAAAAACTAGTGAATTTTAACAGTTCAGCAAGCACCATGGTGTCACATACAAATACATTTTCACGTTCTGGACTCTAGCTCAACCAAGCAACAAAATTTTTTCTGATAATTAAAATTCTGAATGTTGCCAATGCCATGATCTTATGCATAAACCAAGTTGCTGCTCTTCTATAGCTCCCTGGCACTTCAACAAGCTGTCTTTATCACTGCTGCAACTTCTTACACACATCTAGGCTCAAATAAACCAGTGTCAGTACTGCAGACAATAGTAATTGCTTCTTTACGTGTAAAACACTCTTAAAAGCTTTGTGGTTATTCTCTTTTTAGTGTGTAGGCAGTCATTTACATAGTGGAAATGCTTTACCATTATCAGTGGGTTGGAAGCAGATAATTTTGTGGCAGTTCCACAGCCTCAGCAAATTTTTTTTTTTTTTTTTTAAACTGCATAAGAAATATGGTTATTTTAGTCCCCTTTAAATTGGATAAAACTGCCACCTTTTTCATCAGTTACAAGCACATGATTTAAATACAATACTCAGCTCTGAAAGTGTCTATCTTTCATTTTCTTTTTCTACTCCCCACCTTCTTCCATGTGGTCCATCTCCTGCTTACTCACATCTGTCTGACAACACTCAGAATATTTTAGTAGGAAAAAAAAAAAGCAGGAAAATTTTAAGATGCACTGAAAGCCACAGCAGCATTCTCTTGATGTACAAGAGTCTTGTCTCTGAAGTCAGTATTTCATGTGAATAGCATATGCATATCACAATTAAGAGGCTGTGCCCACATTCACGTCTCATTTCTAACTCAGCCTTTCCAGCCAGGTTAGCACAAGGTAGAGGATGCTGTGCTTCCACCCCAGCACATGGCAAGTGATGCCAAGTATCTCCAGCTCGCTGTCTTCACTGCAGTCATTTCAGGCCTAAAGCCCTAAATGACCCATACTTGTTACAGAGCAACCTTTCTAGGGGAAAGAAACAGCTCTCTCATGCAACAACAGCAAGCACAGCCGCTCACGCTTAGCAAATACCGTGTACAGCATACCCTCCTGAAGCAACACCCAGCAACATTAAAGGAGAGCCTCCAAATGCAGAAATTACTTGAGCTCTGCTGAGATGCATGAACTGGTGACAATTATCTCCACCTGACAACCTCCTGCAGAGGACATCCTGCTGTACCAAGTTATGTCAGCACATACATTTGAACCACTGTGGACTATTTAAGGAAAAAGCTAAAGGAACAACTCAAACTCTTATCAGTGGCTGCTCTGGCAAGAAACACCCAGTCAGGAAAGGTCAGCAGAAAGCATAGGGCTGTCTGACAAAGACACTACCAGAATTCTAGTAAAGGTCAAAACGACTGATCTTTCCAATGAGTAATCCCTAACTTTCATCTGCAGATGGCTGTTTGAGTGGATTTTTCCTGAGCAGCTCAGGCATGCCCCTGCACTGGCCTTCTCCCAGAAAGCTACTATCCGCTGCGGCGTAAGGGAAACCAGCTCATCCCACAGCAGGGTGGAACTATTTTAAGTAATAGTGTCTGATACTAGAGGAGCACGAAATTCAGTCCTGTCATAGCTGAAATACCTAAACGTTCCTAAAAAAAAAAAACCTACTGCAAAAACCACCCTCCTAGAGGCTTATAAACTGAACTGTAGAAATTGCTCTCGAGTCATAAGCCAGTAAAAGTTAAGTTCTGTAGCTTACAACTTACTATTGAAAAAAATTAAACAAATAAATCTATCCACAGCAAGTTACACGGAGTTTTAACTACTGCTTAAGGATTGAGTTGTAGAGATGAGGTTTCTTACGTTTATTCTAAGATCCATTATTGTGTATACAAAAGCCACCCGCATAACAACAATATGTAATTAGCAGTAGTGCTGGCTGATTTATACAACGAAGCAGAAGATGCAGGGGAGAAAATGCACTGTCACAACAAATACCTGTAGGCATACAGCCCCTCACTTCGTAATACAAAAACTACGACCAAAGAGTCCCACTGATTTGGCTGCAGTCAAACCCTAAAACATACAGGATTCCATCTAGAGAAATTAAATGCTACTAAAAACATAGAGAGAGGAAGAATAAAATCCAAAATTATTCTTGATGTTATCTTCATCATTCCACATAAGCAGTAAAAAAAACCCCAACAAACCTGTACCAAGAAATGCTTAAAGCTTGCATCTGCTGAGTTTCCTACTAATAGTCTTCCCCTCCCCAAGAAAACCACAGACAGTGCAATCATGGGCAGCCCAGGTTAGCCACACTCTGGTGTATTGCCTTTTTTTTTTAAAAAAAAAAAAAAAAAACTATTGCAGAACTGGAAAACCAGACTCAAGTGTTAGTTGAAAAGATCACCAAGAAGAAAAAAAAAAAAAAAGTGATTTGCTTAATCATGACAAACCCAGCACCCAAATGCCCCAAAACTAGACTTTTAGCCCTCTCATCAACAGCATTTCCACAGAGCCAGAAAAGTGAGGCGTTTCCTGTCTGCCTGAAGGCAGAGACGGACAGCCAAAAAGAAGGTGGCCAGGGGCCCAGCACCCCAAAGGGCCCCTTTTCCCTGGCGCGAGGCCAGAGGGGCACCTCTGCCCTAAGCTTCTGCACGTTTCGCCCATGTCGTAAGCTGTGGGCTATAAGATTTAGGAAGAGACCACCTCAAGCCCAGGCACAAAATCATGGAATCATGGGTGGGGGATTTTATTATTTTTTGGTGGTGGGTGTTGGGGTTTTTCTCTCTTTTTGGTTTTGTTTTTTGTATGTGTTTTTGTTTGTTTGTTTTATACCTGGTCCTTTTCTCCAGCTTCTTCCATCATTCTTCCTGATTTAATACGCAAATTTAGCTCCCTGTGTCATGGGTTATTGGCACACTCAGCCCTTGCTCAATAGTGTAAGCGATCTTTACGCTCTGCCCTAGCCTACTAATTTCCTTAACAGATATACTAAAATATCTTCTTAAATGCATTTCTAGTGAGTGTAAATAAGTCATGAAAATATATAACTCAAGCTTTTTTCCGAGCTGGTATTCAGCCGATGTTACTAATTGTAATTTGCTGCACTTTTCTGTTGCAAGCAGAATGCTTAGTCAATGTAATTTAATAGTTGTGGAGGAAAGGGCAGGCCCTTTGCTAGGTTAAGTTGTCAGAAATGCACTGAAAAACACAGAACCGTAGTGAGACACCAGCTGAGTGTTTGCCCTTAAACACAGCCCTAGCCATAAGATAGAAAAATCATTTTACTGAATTGTATCTTTGCATGATACCATTCGTAGTCTCATAATGAATAATAACACACACAAAAAAAGGGGACCAGGCAAATTTTGGCACATGGTTGAGAAGCAGTAACATTGCCAGGGCTCAACAGATATTCAGCAAATACGTTAGAAGTACAATTCAGAACAGGAGGAAAAGCTACTCCGATCCATCAGTATGGAGTAGATTTTACTCCCATTCACAACCTTAGTTATCAATTAGTGGAAAGATAGACCTGAAAATCATACAACCACTTCAGAAGTGAGGAACATCACTTCCTGGCATACTTAGTCCTCTTTTGAAAAGCTTAATGATGTCTAATACTGAACAGAGTCAGGAGACCTGATGCCAAAGCCAGCAGCAGAGGACAAAAGCACTGTTATAACTCCAGGTTGCTGAAACACTTGCATACTAATATGAAAATGTGAAAATGTTCTACATATGTAGCACTGCCTGTCTTATTCAAATTTAAAATAGTTTAAAATTTGTATTCCTCTTGAGGATAATACAGAAAGGCAGAAATACAAGCAATAACCAGTGGGAGAAGGTATTTCTAAATATTACTGTCACAAGTTGAGGTATTTCTCTACTCCACTTATGAAAATAATAGCACGTGTCACTAATACTGACTACAACTGAGGCACATATTAAAGCCAGGTTAAGGCAGTGACACACCATACTGAGCTTTTAAAAACTTTGGCTTATTTGCCATTTCCTCTGTTTCTCCCTTGTAAGTGCTCAAAGGCTGAACCTGCGAGTAGCTTGTTCCTCTAACACCCAGCATCCACTCTCCCTGCCCATTCACACATCAAAGGTAAACGCAAAAATGCTGCCAGCAGAAAAGTGCACAGCTTCTAAGGCAGATGTTTAACACACTAGTAAATGGTCATTTTGCTGTCCACGTGTAATATTTTGGGATGTTAAAACTTCCATGTTTAAAGGAGGAGCAATGGATAAGTGCACTCTGAAAGGTCACGAAGGAGAAAGCACTTCTTTGAAGCTTAAAACAAACTTCAAACTATACCAAAACAGTGGTGGCACCTACCTGTCCAGTAAGGGATCAGGGGACTACTTTGCCAGACACTATACAGACACACTTTCCTTATATTTCTTATGAACGAAGAATCCCTGTTTAAAAAAAGTAAGCACAGCTGTTAAGTTGAACACTGGGCTCTTCGAACGTTATGTGACATCTTTAGAAGGAAAAACCTAGAACTCTATCCACTGAAATGTGTTGCTTATGTAAGTGATGAAATAGAGAAAAGAGTTGAAGGATATATTTTTTTTTTAACTGCTTACACCATGACTAATGTGAGTCTTCTTTGGTTACTTTCCACTGAAACATCAGAGTGTAAAAATATTACCTACCTATTTGGTGTCTGTTGGAGTAAGTCACTTTGCCTGTGCCACACTATAAATAATGATATTAGTGGCAGGGAGTCAACTGCTCAAATACTAGCAGATCCCCAGCACTTTACTTCTCTGGGCAAGCAAACACTTCAACTCCACACATCTTCTAAAAGAGTAACCATTGGCCACTAATTCTTACACTCATACTTTTGGGTTGCGTTTGGTTTTTTTGTCTGGGTTTTCTGTGTAGTTTTTTCTTTGTTTTTAAACAGTTTCTGCTGTTCAAGAATGCAGAGGGAAGCACAACCTCCCATAATAGCTATGGTGTTTTAACCATTTCCTTTTCCTTCTGAAGGCTACCCCCCAAGCTTTCTGCTTGTATTTTGTTTTGTAACACATTTGCAACTGGATCATGGGTACAAATAATTTATTATGCCAACTCCGTAATAAAAAACTCCAGAGACTTATCACTATGAGCACAAACAGGGCAAGTCCTACAAAACCAGCAAATGTTGAAAAACACGTTTTAGAAACTGTCTCTATTGCTCACCAGTTTTCTAATAATGGGGAGAAGAAAAAGGTTCTAAAGGTGTCCATAGCATTCAACCTGGCTGCACATTTAACCCAGATGTTACCAGAATTAAAATGAATAACATTTTATGCATTTGGAAAGTTAACTTGACAATGTTTTTGACAAGAGCTGCAATACGGTCCTTCTCTCTGTCTATGTAGACATGTTCAGTGAGAGCTTTTAAGCCCATTAGGGCAGTGCTGTACTTCTGCTGTGAAGCACATAAGACATCTAGGAACTGCAGAGCACTTGGTAGCATTAGTAGCATATGCAGTTGCATGTGACCCATTTTAATGGCACACTACAGCAATCCTTGGATAAACCTTGTTATGAGCCAGAAGGGCACTCTTGTGCCCAAACATGTTTAATAGATTTTCTCCTCTGGTCCTGCAGTGTTTTTTCTAACCAAGGATGTAGCGCAAGCCCCATAAAACCAGGGCCTGCGGTGCTTTTTGAGCCTGTATTTTATCGTACTGGCATGTGTGCCAAACAGCTGTATGAGAGAAGCTACACCAAGCCACCACTTTAGTTAGGGCTGACATCTGTTATCTGCACCCACTTACCCCAGGGAGATATAACTCGGTACCATTTTCCCCCCAGCATTCACAAATCAGAATTTAATAACAGAGGTAATTGTTTATAAATGGATGGTTTTCCAGGTCTAACAGAGGAACCGAATTTGAATGTTGTTATATGCCCCTCACTGGGGGCTTCACCAGGCAGCATTGTTCATCTTCCCTACCTGTACTCACAAACATTGCTGATTTCAGAAGGGGGGGGGAGAACAAACCAAACACACAGACCCAAACCCCACATTTTCACCATGTTGTGTGTTAACTACTCCTCAAACTGCTAAGTCCAGAACAATAGCCTTCATCTGAGATCTGTTTAGATGTGCTAACACATGTAATGGAAGTTTCTCCATCTTAAGTTTTAATTCATTGAATAAAAAACCAACAACTTCTCAATCTTGTTTTGTATCTTTCCTTCAAGGGGGGAAAAAGTTGCCATGAATTGTTTTCAGTCGCATCCTTACATACTAGGTTTCACAGAACGCCTTGCTCCAGGGCAAGAACTTGACTGTCTCTCAATCAACAGCTCCTCATGCAGCACAACTGCTGCTTTCCTCTTGCTCAGACCTTCAAGAAACACTTTGGTCTCTACCATTGGCTGGAAGTAGCACTTCATCGAACATGTAATATGCAAGTACGGAAGGAATTTTTAAGGATCTAACGAATACAGCATTTGCTAGGAACTGTTTCTGGGTTCATACTCCTGGCTGTTTTCTCATTAGCATCTAGAAATAGAGGAAAAATGTTTGAACATATGATGCAGCACATGAAGGAAATTCTTCTTATCCACATGCTGGCCCTGCTATCTCATCCCAGCACATCAAACCAAGAGTGTGCGATGCATTACTTCAGTGCCAGTTCATGCAAAAAGCACCACCACGGCAACAAATATAATTTCACAGAAGACACAGAAATGCCACATACTATATTACTAGAGGCAACTAGTCTCAAAAACAGCATTTAATACTGTCTAACAGGCTACAATCAGAATCAATGCCAGAAACACACAGTTTGCCCATACTCCAGCCGTAGCGTACAAGGCAGAGAATCAGCATGAGGAAACGAGAGAAGTCACCGAATATTAGCTGCTCTTAACAAAGGAAATAACGCAAGCCCCTGCTGGCAACTGAAATAGAAACAGCAGCCTACTTGTATTTCATCAGCAACATTTAGCAAGGATCTGCAGATAATTTATGTTGCAATTAAAATAATTCCAGATGAAGCCTTTTGTCCTATTGAAAGACAATATTTCTAATAAAACTTCTATTTTACATAAATGTTTATTTTTAGTTAAGCTTTGATTTACCTAAACCCTTTTGGTTTAAAAGCCTCCAGTTGCTAATTTTCCACAGAAGAAGGGGTGCCAGATTTGATTAGTCTAATCTGTACTCCCTGTTGTGGGTGAGGATGCACGTTTACTCAAAGTCTTGAAGTTGTCAACACTCACTGAATATAGGAAAAGAGTTTCTTTTTCAGGCTTCACTGTCAGAGTTATTTTTATTTTCCTTTTCTTTCTGTACAGCAACTTGACTATCTAAAACACGATAAAATGGGATGAATAACACGCTTGGATAAGATGTGCATCAGCTTTATAGTGATGGTCACCCATCCCACCAGACTCATGCAAATATAGTGTACAGGACAGACTCCACACTGCAATTAGTCCCCCTCTACAGTCCCTGCATTTGGCTCTGAATTCCTTGCTGAGGAAACTGCCTAGTGCTGCAATACAACTAACATATCGCCTCAGCCACTGCTCGCTATGATAGCAAAAAACAACCCCAAATCAAAACACACCACAAAACACAGAAACATTAGCTTCTGTCCAAAGAAAGGACCTAACCTCAGCAGTGACTTACTTGAAACCACGTAATTTCTAGGTTTCAAGCTGAGATCAGTTTTATGAAATAAGTTCATCATTTTAGTTGGTATTAGTCTTTCAGAAAAAAAAGAGAAAGAAACATTTGCTTTCTCCCTCAAGCTGAAGAAAGTGAATTATGGGAGAAGATTAAAAAAATTATCTGAGTGAGACTGGCCAGTTTCAGTTTCCAGATTGAATTGAAACTGCTATTTTTGTTGTTTCAGCATCATTTATGAAAATTTGAGAAGCCCCTTATAAGATAGAAATAATGTGAAATTACCACTATCACACAGAATTATTACTATTACATTTCACAAGCTTACATTCATTTCTCCACTACAAAAGAGATTTTAGATATGTTACTGTGAGATGTTCTTAACAATGTATCAATATTTATAAACAAATCTAATAGAGTTTTTAAAATCAAAGATTGATTTAAATATTGAAAGGATCATGAAAAAAGTTATGGAAGATAGGATAAGAAAATAAATGAGGTTTCTTTTGCCTGCTACTGGAAAACACAGTAGTCTGAAGTGTCTCCATGCCTGCAAGATAAATTGAAAATAAATCCATTGGTTTCAGCCTACAACCATACATCTCCTGCATTTCAGAAGTGACTACTCCTAGTCATGAGGCGTTAAAACATTTTTTGTGAAAGAAAAAAAAAAAAGTCAGGCTCAGCCCCATCTATCTAGCAAAGTGCAACACCAGTCCATGCCATCTTCTGGAAAAGTAACCAGATATCTTCGCTAGGGCACGGAGAGATCATGTTTCATGGTCTGTGACTTGTGAAAGTACTGATCTTTCCTTACAGCTGAAGGAGGCTGGCCAACATTGAATGCCTTATTAAACACGGATGTTTCCTCCCTGACCCACACGGACGTGTGTCAATCACCCAGCTTCATGTCTGCTCCAAGGCTGCAGCTCCCTCACAAGGCTGATGCTGAGACGGGGTAAGGACAAGGTTTTCCCCATGACCAGTGCTGCCCTATGCACTTTCCCAAGTAAAGCAATGAGAGAACATTATTTCAGCTCCTCTTTTCCCCCTCCCCCCAATATACCTCTCCCCACCACCAACACAAGCTATGGCACTTCAGACTGCAGTCAGGGCTGTAGCACCTTCCATGGTTTGATTTTACTGCAAGAAAATTTACTCCTCTCTGTTGCTACAGGACCAGGGAGATACAACACTACAGATTAATAAAGGAATTGAGAGCATATGACCCATTCACCGCTACTGATCTCCTACGCACATTGCCATCGCTTGCTTTGAGCAGTTGCTGGAAGAGCTGCAGCCCCGTTTACACAACACAAAGTTACAAGACATCTTGTTAGGGAGACTGGAGATAGCCGTGAACTCTCTAGTCAGTCACAAATCATTTCCACCCTTCTGTGCTAGCCATCAGCCCCTGGCTGTGAGGCGCTGCCACCCATGAAGCAGCACGGGCATTAATTAGTTCTGCCCCATATCCAGAGAGCACTGATACCACAGCCTGGCTTCCTGCGATGGCGACCACCAGCTGGTTTCTATTTGATGCTCATTGAGGGTCCACCAGGCCACACTGAAACTTCATACCCACTCTGCTCTGCCCCTGAGGGGAGGGCGCAGCGTGCCACCCCAACAGCCAAAATGACTCTGCCATGACCTGACCCTCCACTCTCCCGTTCTGCAGGTGGCCCTGTGTAATCCCCAAATATACTGAGGCATCATCTGCCAAGGAAGGCCACCCCTGTACCCTGTGAAGCCCACTGTGCCGCAGCTGAGGCAGTCTGGGAATGCCCAATAAATACGAGCAAGTCCTTCCAGCAGCAAACATCTTCCCAAAACCCAAACCGAGCAGGTCGATCTGATGACCTACACTGAAATCAATTCTTTTCTATCAGAGCTGTCATTTGTAGTAGAACAAAATGAAGCCCAAGAAATATCTACACAATATCCCAATGGCCATGATGTGGGTATATATAAGTTTTGGGTATAAGCTCTTTGCACAATGTAGAAGGTAACAGAGAAGTAAAACCCATGCTCTTGTTCACATGGAAGAGTAAATGGGAGCAAAATTCATGACATTTAGCAAACACTTACTAAATGAACAGACAGAATTACAAGATTCAGGCAAAGTTAATTGACTTTTTTATCCCTAATTTTTTGAAAACTTTAGTATGACACAAAGTTTATAACATGGCCCCAGAGGCCACATGTCAGGTGACATATGGAAGGGTAGCCAATTCAGGCCCAAGAGCATCTAACATAGCTCCAAGAGGTAAAAGTTTTTGTTAAAAAAGTGTTCTCTCCATGGGTAGTTACTCCTTTACCCAAGTGCATGCAGAGGATACTTAACTGGACCTGCAGACATAGGTAACAATGGACTTACTATTACTCTACATAATTTTTTTCCATTTTACTTTTTATACCTCAATCAACTAAGCAAAAGTCCTCCTTCTGTAATTTTTTTTTTAATTTCTACCATTTAATAGAGAAAGTTCCAGTAAAGAATTGGAGGCATTTATTTTATATACCCATCAGGCAAACCATGAGCCATCACATAGTTAAGCTCTTTCTGGTGTTCATGAGTTTGATATTTCCACTGTACAACAAAGATCTGTAATGCCAGCTCTTGTGTAGCTGGAGGCATATAAGGGAGCAATGATCAAATAAGTGAATATAAAAAATATGTTTGAAGAGTTTGAATTTTGATCTTGAATGCAATAGGAGCCTGACACATGTATACGTGCACATAGTATAACTTTCTGTGCATAACTTTTCATATCTTTTAATCATGCTGGAAGAAATTCTGATGGGAACATATGTAGTCCAGCAGCTAAAGGGATACGGTGCCCATATGCCTCTGTGTGCTTTTCGGTAAGTGAAGAGCACACTAGTATTTCTGCATAGTCAAGGAAAGAAGGTACACATTTTTCAAACTGATCAACAGGACTTTAACAGGTGGAGAACCTTAACATCATATTATGACTTCTGTTGACAGGCTAACCTTGAGTCTCAAGGGAACAGAGCACTCAGCAACACAGGCTTTGTTGCACAAAAGTGTAAACAGTTATTCTCAACCTACCTGAACATTTCTAAAGAGTGTTGAGCTACTTTACACCCTATTTAGGCATAAGAGTAGAATTAGGTTATTGCTATAACAAAAATAAACACTATTTCAATTACCTGGAATAGTACAGAAGTAAGAAGATCAGCTGATGTGAAGGCCTAGGAGATTACTACATTCCTGGGTTAAAAATATTGCAGGCAAGCAAGCCTAGCACCAATCCCAAGGCCCCACTGTGTGGCAGAGGTTGGACAGCAGAGAGGTCTCACACCAGGTCCTTGCACAAGCTGCCAAGGACTCTGGTCAAGTTATCCTGTCTGTAGACTACTGCCAGTAGCCCTTTGGGCAGCCACATACCCTGGATGACGATCATCGGTCACGGAGGTTAAACTGGCATTTGTAGGGGAGAAAAGCCCAGGGCTCTGCAAGCACCACAGCAGGTAAGAGGACTTGAGCTCCTGAGATTTCTTCTGGTGGCTGAAGTAAGAGAGGACTTGTTAGCAAGGGATTAAGCACCACTGCTCAGGGAAAGTACCATGACACATGCGAGAAGTTCTAGGAGTATCCAGAAGGACCAGTGGTGATTGTGTTTGCATAAAGCATTAGTAGATGTTCTCCAGTTTCAAGCTACGAACAAATCAAGAACTGCCACGTAACTCCTGTGGTCACACTGCCAGACCCAAACCCAGGTAATGGCTAAACATAACAGCATAAGCAGTATCCAGGAGAACGACCAAGAAAAATTTTCAAGAAGCCAATGAGTATATCACTTCCTTGATTTCTGATCATTTTTAACAAAAACAGATAAAGAACTCAACAAGAAAGAAAAAACTACTTCTCAGTATCTGCTAGTGCACAGTATTACAACAGTCATCTATCCTTATTTAAATACAGAATAAGAGGGTAGTCACATCTCAAATTAATACCACTGACTTACAACACATCAGCTTAATTTTACTCCTCATATATGTGCATCTCATTCCCAACAATAAGCGAAGCCAGGCATATACAGAGGAAAAAACCCCTCTTAAACCCCATATCCTAAATCCAGAGCACAGATCAAGTCAAGAGCATCAGTACAGCATTACCTGATCCAAAAAAGCAGCAACTGACCTGAAATACTGAAAAAGCTAAAAAGATATTACAACATGGGGTTTTCCCATTTGTTATTCAAGTCTATCAGAAACAGAAAGAGGGAATAGAGTAGCTTTACCAAGTACAGTGCACCTCTAGTTATTCCTCTAATTTGACTGTTATAAAGAATTAGATTTTTTCCTCTATTAATGTTAATCCTTAGAATATTGACTATCATGTATCAAAAATTAAGAAAGGATATTAAATATTAGTTAAGTATTATTTTTCCAACATTAAAATCTGTGTTATGCTTAATTTAATTTACCCCAAATAATAAAATCCAGAGAGCCTTATTTTGGCAGTATATCATACTTTGGAATAATTTAATTAATCTGGTCTTAGTAAAGCTTGGAATCAAAGTACAGCTGTTGAGCCATAATGATTCTTGAATCCCTGGTATCACGCTGAAAACTCTTCCTTTCTTGCATTACTGCAAGATGGTCTGACATTTGGGGGAAGTTTAGAAAAATAGCATTGCAGTCAATTAATATTTGTCATAAGTCTTGTTGCTCTTTAAAATATTGATAATCTGGACTGAAATAAGCTGCCTTCCCTGGTCATATGCTTTGGTGATCAAAGTGGTGCCCGATTTGCATGCTTCTTTTAGCGAGAGTCCAGATGGCAATTACTAGTGCAAAAATAAGTGTTGTAAGGGCATTTCAGTCAACAGTCTGAGGTTGTTTTTCCCTCCTACTCAACATCCCTCTTCTTGTTGCTGTTTGCTTGTGGCTGATGAAGTTTGACCGCACCAATAACAATCCACACTGGAAGCCAAAAATCACCCAGAACACAGCCCACCACTGACCACCTTTGCTTTACACTTTAATTCTCTCTGCACAATCCCTGCATTACAATTGCAGGCAGAAATGCGTTTCCTTTACAGCAGCTTTGAAACAGCCTTCACAGTTTATCTTTACGCTTAATTCCCCGCAGCTGTCAGGGATGGTGGTGGGCACTGGCCGCATGCAGGACCCCGCTGCAGCGCCCCAGAAGCGTTTTGTCATTTCTGCTTTTCTTCCCCTAATCCCCTTTGCTGGCTGCAATCCCACCAATGCCTCATGAAAAAACAGATGGCAGTAACTGATATGCTCTGTAATTGTGGCCAGTTAATAGCAGAGGATAAGAGTGAGATAAGGACCAAGCGCTGGTGGCCAGCTGCTGCCGAGTTAACCCTTCCTGGCACCGCCTCGGCAGGGCTCTGCTGCTTGCAAAATCCCAGGGATGAATTATGGTTGTTTCCAGTTCCCCCCCTCTGCTTTTTGCCATTTTGTTCATTTTGGAGATTTTGGGCCTATCAGGATAATGAATTTAAAGCCTAATTCTTCCCTTCCACCTTCCAGTCAAGGATCTCAACAGCCCCTACCATTACTGAATTTCTTAGTGGAGCAGGTAACCCTCGCTCCATTTTAGAGGGGTCAAAGAAGAAGAGAGAAGCTAAGCGACTTCTACAAAAGCTCTGGACCAGATGTACACTGGCAGAGACACCCAGCATAATCAAACTTAAACAAAGGAGTTTCTCTGTATTTCAATCAAATTCAGCTCTCTCCAGGTAAGCATAACCAGAAATTCCTTATCCCAAGCTATGAATGCCAGGCTGAAAAAAAAAACAACAAAAAAAAACAACCCTGAAAAATAAGCCTCAAAAGTAAGATACATGAAGCACAGCCATTTAATGCAGCTTTATTTTCTAGTCATGTGTTCCCAACCAATAAAAAACACAAAAATAGATCACTTCATGAGGTACTCATCACACTGCTCATGGCAGCTTCTCACTCCACGAAAAAATCCCAACTATTGCTAAAATTTATTCAAAAAAACTTCATCTTGTCTAACTCCCATTCAAACTCATGGGTATTTTAAAGTCAAGGCTTTTAGGGAGGGGAAAAAAAAATGTTACTGAACACAGAGTGGGGGAAAGATGCTAAAACTCTATTCACAAAGTATCTTGTTTCAACTTTCTTCAAAAGAGGAATACCTAGTTTTACTTCAAAAGTGTTTTGGAACCTCATTTTCTCATGCAAAAGGGCAGTACAGGCCACATTCAACAGTAAACTTGCCTACGTACAACTCAGGGTAACTATAAACACACACCAGAGGCTTATAGAATTGGTATTCTAGCTAAAAATATTCCTATTTTTAAAAAAGTAGATATGAATTAATTTTACTGTATGATGTAATATGTCAATATTTTAGTCTAAAACCTGTGGTTTATGAAGCTTCTCCACCTTTTTTAGCAAATGAGGTTGAATCACCATTGCCTCACTTGTAGGTCATCCCTGAGCACTTGCAGACTGTGCTCCAGTAGCACCTTCCCAGTCCCGTGCCAGTTAGTACACTAGTGTAGTAGCTAGCAACCCCTTAGGCAGCCAATGCCATTTTCACAGTTGTCTCAGTTCTGAATACACCTTAAAATAGAAAGGAATTAGAAAGTTCCCTTCTCTACCATAAGCACTAATAGATGAACCCCTTCATACCCTCTCATATGGTCTGTATCTCTCTACAAACAAGGACCAGTTACTGTTCTCGAGCATCAACAGTAAGGAAAACCCAGATGTTGGCCCATATGGACTTTCCATTTGCTGTTCTGTAGCATGCATAAGGCAGGTACAGTCTCCCATCTCAGCAACTGTGCATTCAGGGGCATGTCCCCTCCTCTTATTAGTATTACCAGCATTCAGAAAGAAAACAGGCCCCAGTTCAATCACAAAAGATGGTGTGTTACAATATAAACTCATCACCAAAACAACTTCAGTAGATGCAGCAGCAAGAGGTCATGGTGGGATCGCCCTATGCAGGTCAAACATGGAACAACAATGTAGAGAGCACACACTACTATAAAAAGCATCAACTAAAATTTTATCCACCACAACTACTCTAAGATTCCACCATTTCCATTCACCTCGTGGAAAAACCTCCAAAACTATTTTAGAGTCTTCAGCCTCTCCTGCTTAATAGGAAATTCCTTGAGGGTTTCTCTCCATTGTGTCTGCTTGGGAGGCAGAAACATGATTCATGCTAATATAGACCTCTGTATGATGTTTGGGCATCCTGTGCAAATAGAGTCAGACAGAGTCAAAGTTTATCCTGCAAGACAAGTGGAACTGCAGAAATCTAAAACATTACATTTAGCATAACATAATACAAATACAGAAGCAGTTTGGTGTCTCTTAAGAGGTGTTAAAAAAAAAAAAAAGGCAGAAGACTTGGGTAACTCAACTGTTTCGTTCGTCAGTTAGTAAGGATTGAAGGTACGGTTGCATATATTACTTCCACCCTCAACTCTCTTCAGGCCACTCAGACATCTAAAATGCAGCTTTTTCTTTCAGCTCAGACCAGAAGCGAGTTTGGTCTCTAGCTGTTAATTGCATTCTTTTCTATTTTTACTTTTACTTCTTTGTGGATAAAAGATATCTGTTCAGAGAGTTGGATTTACTGATTAGTTAGATTTTTGTTAATAATTTTATTGAGAATCATTCCCAGATAGTAATCCTTAAACTTGCCACTTGCATTGTGGTGGGTCTTTGCAGCAACACAACAGAATAAGTATCTCCTGAAAATCACAAAGCTAAACTCTGCAGTGCCGTAGAAGTGTTTCTTAGGTAAAGCATCCCAATGACTACGGCTTGAACCACATGGAGTGTATGAAGATTTCACCCAAGTACAGACTTTGGTGGGATTAAGCCAAATATGAGCCACACCAGCAATGGAAGAGCAACCGTCACCCGATGCTGTATAATGCAGGGATTGTAATGATTATACATTTTCTAATCCGGCTTCCTTCTGGCAAAACAATAGATTTACTATGACTTTATAGCCACTGTATGTCAATCAGTTGGGTTTCCACCACCAGGATTCCTCCCTCACCACTGACACGTTGCTTCCACTTGGCCGTAAGCCACACACTAAACCCTTTCATGCCATGGAGTTTGATTCAGGCAGGAGGAACAGCCCAGCTCACGTGCCCTCCTGCAAGTGCAGAAGGCTGTGGTTGAACATCATGTTTTTTCATTTGCTATAGACATTTGTTCTTGCAGCTGACCATGTGCAGGAGAATTTGCTCATGTTCCAGAAAAGGACAGCTGCACCACAAATTACCTTAAGCCTCCTTGCTCCAGGGATTATCTGGGTACAGTGAAGTGTGTGTATCCTAGGTTAAGGGTCTTATCTTACTGTAAACAGAGTTATTAACCTCTTATTTACCAGAAGTGTTTATAAACTCAGTAATGGAGACAGTTTTGATATCACTAGTCACTTCTTTCTGGTAATGATTTTTTTGGACGGTCCATCAGTCTGCACTCACAGGCTGGTTTCCTTGACCACTGCTTTTATTGTTTTCCCTCATGAATTACATCTACTACTAGCTACCTGTACTTACGGGACAACATACACCTCTTGGGGCTGTGGGCATGCAAGACTGGGGGCTATAGCCCCTCTTTGCCACATTCCCCTTTTTGGATCCTGCTACAGTAACCTCTCAGAGGTCTTCCATCACCCTTACTAAACAATCTCTTTAGTAATTACACCAAGCATCAGTCTTGTCCCTCAGCATCATTAATCTTGGCATTTACCAGAGGAACTACAGGAGCAGAAGGAGCATCATTAAAGCCAAAGACAATCCAAAAAAACATCCCCATCTCTAAATTTGTAAGCATCACTTCAGCAACACCACAACTACAGAAATAAATCTAAATGTAGGCAGCGAGCACTGTCATCAGTTGACTACTGTTCAGCATCAGGTAAGGAACCAGTCAAGGGATAGGCAATGACAAAGCTGTTGATACAGGTCCAGTGAGACTACCAACTTTTCACCAATCTAAGTAATAATGAAAACATAACCATATGGACCTTCACGACATAAAAGCATTCTGGCTATTTAAAAATCATTCCTTTAGTATTCTATTTTTCTCCTTTTATGTTTGTTTTGCATTAATGCAAACATGTTCATCATAAGGAGGCTTTTTACGTGTTCTTCACATAAAAATGTTTAGCCTCCCTCTGGCTGAGATCAGTGTACTGCCTCTTGACTCCTGCTCTAAAACCAATACCTCCACTTTGACACTGCAGCAAATTCCTTGCTACTGCAAATAGCCTCAGAGAAGTCCTGTGCAGTTCCAGCAGAGGCCTTGGCTCACTGCACTCAAAGTTCTTCTGCCCTCTATTTAAAGCTTCACAATAGACAAGAGGTTGACATATTTAACACACACAAACATTTGTTTCATGAAACATCTATCTGCAAGCAATGAAGCTAAAACAAGCATGAAAAAAAGAGGGAGCTTAACAGGACCTGTCATAGAGAGTTCCCTGTTTTAATATCAACGATGCAAACATATGTGCAACTAAAAATCTGTCTTCAGTCTAACTTCAAATAGGAACCAAGTGGAAGTGCCATGCATTCTCCAACTCTTCATTCGTAACTGGATGCCAGCTAAGCGATTTGGAAACACATGTCAATCAAACTCCTGGACCATAAGAGCTAACATGCTAATAAAAAAATACTAAAACACACTTTAAGCAAGAACTATTTCCTCAATATCATTTTTTAAGAGTTACTGCTTTGTTAAGCACAGCTGTCCAGCTGCCACAGAGCTCCAGTAAGACACGCCATGCAGCATGTTTACTAGGCCTGATAGCAGTATACTCTTGTCACTAGCGGTTAACCAGCTACCTTGTGGCTTCAGCACATAACTTTGGACTAGACAAGGTGCAGTGTTATCTTTCACTGCGGTTCCCAGGTACTAAACCAATTTGCATCAGGCAGTGAACCTGCCAAAATGACAGAAGGCACCATGAACCCAGACGTCCTGACCCCACATGGCGGTGCTTGCTTCATGGCAATTCTCAATTTTTTTTTTTTTTTTTATTTTTCCCCTGAGTTGATCCAAAATTAAGTCTTTCAAAATTTCTACAAGCTGTAAAATTGAGCAGAAGTTCATATTTGAGGCATCCCTTTCAGTGTGCATGTTAATGCAAGTTAGATTTTTAGACAGCTAGGACCTCATGTGTAAATCTAGGAGAATGTCAAATGCAGGATATATTCAAGGAGACATTTTTTACATGCAGAAAAAACACCAGCAATATCCTCAAATGTAGAAATTAGATTTCAGCTGTCAAGGCAAAAATTTGCAACAGCTTTTTTTTTTTTTAAAAAAAAAAAAAGTTGCTTAGCTTCTTACCAATAGAAGAAGCCCTCTAAAGTGGTTTTCAACATTCTTAATCATAAACTGCCCTCATAAAAATACTATGACCCTTGATGTTCAACGTCAGAATGTGATTTGCCAGTACATTGGCTGTTATGTCTAGAGCCAAACATTTCCTAGATCCAGATAATGCTGTATTTAATTTTTAGGCCACACTCCCATTCACAATACTTAGTAGAAACAACTTTGATCTATTTACATATATCTCATAGATTCAAGATCTTCTGTAGTAAAAGTAAGGATATCACTACCTATTAATTCAAAGCTTCTACAAGTACAAGCTGTAGCATCTTTCTAAGAAATTGTTCCATTTGTTCCAAAACTTTCACTCTGATTCCAAGTAGCATTATCACCGTGCTGCTTTTATCTAGGATGTGTATTGTATTACACTTCTAGAAGTCAAGGGTTAGATATTGCTGGGAAAACTATGCAACATGAATTCCTGAAGCATACTGGCAGCCCACAGCGACATCAAGACCAGTCTAAAAATAAGTCAATTTGCTCTGGTCCAGAAAGAAAAGTACCAACACTGACTCCTTGAAACATTCTTCCTTCCACCATTACCAAACAAGACAGAATCACTGCCTGTCAAAGAAATCCTGGAAGGAAGCACAAACTGCTGCTCTTTATTGTAGTAGAAAGTTATGAGCTTCAAGGCATACTTGACAATAAAATGTCAGTGGTACCTCTGAAATTAGATTTTCAGCCTGTTTTCATTTCATCACACAGTCCTCCCTCTCAGCACCTTGTGTCTGCAGGCTACATTCAGATCTCAGTCTTAAGAGATCACAAAAAACCAATCTGGCAACCAAAGACAAAATAGACTAGAAATTTTTTTTCCCCCTCCAAGAGACCAAGAGATGAATACATTTGTACTAGTATTCTTCATATATTCATATAAGCTACTTATCAAACATACATAAAATTTGTACATGTTCCTTTTCCAAATTAAATAAAGGTGGCCCGTCCACCTATAGTAAAGACCAGTGATTTCTGTCTTTGTTGAGTATAGAACGCGTCATGATTTCGAGAACCCGATGTCATCCCTACATACTATTGCCTTCCTGGCCGTCGATGAAACACCACCACTCTAATCATCCTTCCACTTTATCGAACAAGTATACACTCAGTTTATTTACAATTGATTAACATGATACAATATTAAGCTATAACAGTCAGTGTTTTACTCGCAAATATGTGTATTATGTCCACGGAGGTGAATAGTGCTCGATTCGATAAACAGCGAGCAACTTTCTCAGGTCAGGAAGAGGAGAGGCCCAAATCAGTCAGTAACTCGTAATTGCCTTGATACCATTTTCCGCGTGCACCGAGTGGGAAACCCATGAATTTAATATTAGTTGTATTTGTTAGTTCCTGAACTTGATTTCTCAGATGTTGATATTTCTTTACTTTTTCTGTTGCCGCATCTGCCAATGAAGTTGGTTTACTCTCATATTTACCATGATGTCCACCACCAATGCTTGGTCACCTTTAACAAATACCAAGTCCGGTTTATACAATTAGTTGCTGTCATCCCTAAGCAGCAGCTCTTGGAAAACAACCCACTCCTTTTTCTTCGCTTCATTCGCCAACATTCATTCGCCTACCCGGCTTGATCATATTAATGGGGGTGCTGTTGATTGTCCAGTTAGGGCAATTATTGATCTTATAAGTCTTTAGTTGGCAGGATGAAAAAGCCATGGCACTTTTCCCCTTGTGTTTTGGGGCCAGTAAGATCACAAAAGGCCTCTAGTATTGTAATATTCTTTCATCTCATCCCATGATCCACTCAAGAGTACCAAATCGTCCGCAAAAGCCATGGCTGTTATGTTTCTCTTGTAGTGCTGGAACCAACTACCTTCTGACTTGAGCTTACACAGCAGAGGATCAATCGATAAGTTAAATAAAATAGGGGACATTGGATCGCCTTGTTTAACCCCAGTGTGTATTCTGATGGGGTCCGACTGATCATTCCTCAGGTGAATGCGAGTATTCACATTTCGGTACATGTTGGTAATCAGGGAGATAATATGATCGTCCACTACCTTTTGTTTTAAAGCCATCATGATATGATCGCGGCTCACAGTGTCGAAGGCTTTGGCTAAATCGACAAAGACCACCCCCAAGGGGCGATATTCCCATTTTGCGCTCCGGATCAGAAGTTGTAATAATTTTAAATTCTCCATGCATCCTGATGATTTAATAAAGCCCCTCTGTCGTGTGTTAATGGGACACGCCTTAGATAGCCTTACGGTCAGGATCCTTGAGAACAACCTCAAGATAATCGATCCGATGGTAATTGGGCGCCAGCTATTGATGTCCTTTTGGTGCTCCGGTAAGGCCGATTTAGATATTAAAACCGTCCGACACTCTTTCATCATGTCCAGTATAACCCCTGTTGCCAAACACATTCAACTTTACTCATCACTGCTTTCCACTACAGCATTTGGAGAAGTCCAAGACACTGGGAACTGCTAGCCCTACCAGCATTTCTCTGTAATAGTTCCCTTTTTCCTGGAAACTATGGAACACCAGCATCTTCTGACCTGGTGCCTATGTACCCACCACCCTTGCAAAAACTGCCAACTCCTTTCTTCTACCAGCCAAGCAGAACACATCTGCAGGGAGATCAAGTTGTATCCTATTCTGGCTTTTATCTTTTCAAGCCTTTTTCTCCTCATTGGCATTTCATCGATCTAATAAGGATAAACCATTGTTTGTCCACCAAAAAAAGTCTAATCCTTACAGATTTAGTACAAACCGGCATCTGGGAATGAGGAGGACAGTATAAGCAACCTGGCAATCCTTCCCTGGTGGGTCAGACTATTAGTAAAAAAGTAGAATTTTGTACTATAACGGATACATCTGAACTGCAATCAATAGGGACACCCAAGCAAAGTGTACTTTGTACCATATGTTTGCAGACTAAGTTTTTCCAAATACTACATTTTATACAAAGACATGGTTCCACTAGTACTAGAAATATTTATTGATCAGTCCACAGTCTTCCACAAGTGTGTGGTAGAAAAACCACGCATCTCGGAGAAAAATGAGCATATACATCTGTCAGCTAGAACATGTGAAAGCATGCGAAAGCACACTTTCAGTTTTCCCTGTCGTTCTGCACCAGAAATGGCACCCCAAACAGCTAGTACAGACTCCCCTTTCCAGGTATCTGTGTTTCTTTATGGGGTCCCAAAAGCAGGGAGAGGGCAGGAATGCCTCCCTGCTCCTGCAGGATGGGAAAAGGCTGAATTCTGGCACGGAACACTGCATTTCCTCCACCTGAGCCTGAAAGGGAGATGAGAGCTCAGCGGCTGCAGCGAAATCACTGCACCTGAATGAGACTGGAAACCTAATGAAAAGCATTTGGCTTCCTTAAAGTCTTGTGGGGTGAGAAGGAGGGAAGTGATGGAGGTTTGGGTTTTGTTTTTTTTTTTTTTCTTTCCTGGAGACTCTGGAGGTAAGAACACAGTAGTTCAACTGGGATGTGACAGAGCCTGAACTTAACGCTTCAGGCTCATTGATTTCATTCATAGGCACTTTCATATTTGGGGAGCGGAAGATATAGCATGTATACGGACTTTTGTTCCCAGGAGGAAGCCACACAGCATCAGGATGTTTACAGCCTGCACAGACGGCTCTGGTGGAAGGCAGTGGTAGAGGCTCTTCACATATGTATCCACAGTGAGCAGAGCCCCTGCAGCATCCTCCACGCTGCAACTGGGGCAACCAAGGGCAGAACTCACTCTTCTCATCTCCCCACCGTTACAGCATCCACATGACGTGGCAAAGCATAAAAAGGGGGCACTTACCGCTTCCGGAAGAGCCATCTGAACACAGCCAGAAGCATATCCTAAAGTCCATTTTGAAATATTTAGCTTTCAACGTGCAGTCACACTACTGCTATGAGCATCATTCAGGACCTTTTTAACTACGGGACCTTTGTGCAGAGCACATGAGATGCTACCAGGCTGTTCAAAGACAGCAGGGCACCCCAAACTCTCACAGCAGATCCAGTACATTTCAACATGACAGATCTGGGGCTTCTTTTCTACTGCTCTCAAAGCATTAAAAAACCAAAGCCCATGCTTCCATAGCATTAATTACATTTTTTTGTATCAAAATAATAAAATATTCCCCACTTGCTTTTTACGTTCTTTCAGTCTTGCTTAACATGCACGAGTTAAGGAAAGGCGGCAGCATTACTGAACTGAGTGACTCCAATTTTTACACAAAGAACAAAACCATCCCAGCTTGGACGTCTTTTCAAAGACAGTGTTGGGATTTTTCTAAAGCAGCCTTATTTTTTTGTGCAAGAGAACTGAGGCAAATACAACATCCCGCATCAGAAAAGGTGCACATGGAAGACCATGGTTTTCCTGCCATCTCGTGTCAAGCTCCACATTGTCCAGTGACTGACGCACTACAAAGCATCTAAAACCACAAAAGATATTCCTACCAAAATAGCATCTCTCAGCTTATATCTCCTTGTCATCATTAGATCTAAAACAAAGATCCATTTTTAAATGTTTAGAATATCTGAAGAGAAAAAAAGAATAGAGCTGAAAGAGTTAAAGACCTTATTGTGCTTTTACACATTTTAAGAGATCATCTTTCAACAATGGCAGTAAAATCAGCATGTAGCCTTAATTTTCTATGGTTGAACCTTGAACGTGAATCATTATATTACAATGTACTTATTGATTTCAACAGGAAGAGGATTAAGCCCAGAAAATCAGGTTAGGAACCTGAGACTGGACTGAGGAAAATGGAATTTTTCTGGTACTAAACCACTCTTATGTTATGTAAAATACATTAGAATTTTAAATACAAGATTTGACCATTTGGAAAATATTCTTAACATCTCGAAACCCCACAGAGATGTGAAAAGGTCAGCAAACTGAAAATGTGATTAGTAACCAGTGCTTTGAATAGTAACTCCTATTACTACACATATTATACCATAATATCTGATTTTACCTACTTGCACAAAACTACATATATAAAATGAAAGGTGTTTTAATGGAATATTGAACAGGTATAAAGAGAAGACATCTGTGACCACTGAGTGCTGTTTGTTGGCCACCAGTAGCACATTACCACATTTCCATTGTGTGCATACATATAATATACACGTGCAGAGTATAGACCGTGTATATATTCTTCAAGTGCAAACGGAAGATCAAAAAGTGAAACCATTTTCAGTTACCTGTTTATTGCAAGTACCAGGCTGACTTAGCCACAGGTACCAGCCCTTGCTCCTGTGTCTCCTTCCCACCACCACCTAACTTGCTGTAGAGCAGGTAACACATTACAGCTGCACAGCCATTAACCCTCTGTGCATTACTATTATTTGCTAGAGCTGGTGGCAGCACCCCCCCAAATAATTTACCCAGAACTCTCCCTTGTAAAAATCCTGATTTTGGACGTTCACAGTTTTGACAAGCAAATAATTTGGACAGAAGTTTTCTGTAATGGCCACATTCCTCTCTAAGTTTGCTATGTGTGCTATCAAAGGTCTCAGCTGAAACAGTTATTTGCTTGTTCCTATAATTAAAACACATATATATATAGGGAGATATATATGTCTGTGGAGTCATTTGCCTGCAAGGTTTCTAGTACTTACAGGCTTTGGAACAGAAACGTGGCAAGGGCCAGCTTGAGCGCAAAGATGGTCCCTTTAGCCAGTAAAAATTCACCTAGTTTGCCCAGATATAGTTGTTTCCCCACACCATAGTTAAGGCAATCCCAGCTCAGCCACACTCCACCATCCTCTACCTCATACACACCAGCTGGACCACAAATAAAACAAAACACTTGAGAGGAAGAAGAGAGAGAGGGGCAGGCAGAAGCAGAGAAAACTGGCCATGACAAAGCAGACTGCTATGATTATCTGGTGCTTTTTCCATTGCCATCTGTAGTACCACAGGTTTCAGAAAACACACAAAGGAGATTAAAAATTAAAACAGAAAAAGATACCCTTTTTTAGTATGTGTGCCACTCTGCCGTGTCTGTGCTTTTCTAACCTCTGCTGACAATGGCAGTCCAGCCATCTGGGGACATGGCACATGGTTTCAGCAGACCCACTGCTTGCAGCAAGAGAACTGGGTAGCGGCTTGAATGCTGGCACAGACTGGCACCCTGGCAGTCCCCAGGCACTTTTTATTCAAACAGTTTAGGATAAATTTTGCCAAAATTCCACATCCAACAAACATTTCTTAAAATGCTCTGGACGAGGATTTCCTTACACAGAGAAAACAGTATCTCATTATAAAGAGCATGCTGCAAACATCTTCAACTACTCTGAACTTCAAATGACCTAGTAACAAAACCAGACTGTAAGCAATGAGCAAGTTGCATACTTCAGTGAGTAAGCACCCAACTCACTGAAGTTTCCAACTTATTACAAATACTGAAATCGGAATTAACTGTGTCGGAGAAGGCAGAAATTCATTCGTTAAACTTCAGCAGGAGGCCAGGGATGCTGGTAACACAGGAGTGCCCATCATTCCTGTGGTACTCATTTTTATTTGAAGCAGCTTTAGGCAAACATTAAAGGCTGATAAAAACATTTTGGTCTGTGCAAGCTAGCTTGAACTAGAATATGGAAGTACTGAAAGTAACATACCTTACATCAAGCAAAGCAAAAAAACAAACAAAAAATCCCCGCCACACAAAAAGCCCCTATGCAGCAAGGCTGGGAAATTAACTCATATTCACAACCACAAGGTCTCTCTCTTTCTACCCTCTGCTTCTTCCTCTCCAGCCTCCCTCAGCTACCTGCACACTGGTGCTGTTTGCTGCCATCAATGCTTTGATCTGCCCTCAGTGGGTCACAGGCTCTTCTTGGTCACCATGATGACTTTTGTCCAAGCTAACTGACTCTCTACCAGGTCTCATACAAGTGTAGAAAAAAAAAAAAATCTACTCAGTTCCACTCCAGTAGCGCTTCACTGAAGCTACAGATTAAGAGAAACGGTACATACTGCCTTAACAAACACACAATGGACGATGGTGCAAGTCCAGAGAAAGCAATACTGCTAGAGTACTCCAAGACACAAGACAAAAGGAAGATTTCTTGTAAAGCTGCAAATCTTACCTTGTAAGAGACCAGAAAGCACTAGGCTGGCACAGATGGCACGAAACTGTTTAAGGTAAATTGCAGTCTAAGGTAAATCTGGACAAATACTTTAATCCTGTTTTAAATCATTCCATTGTTAATGGAGTTAATTGCATGATCACTTGGGAATAAGCCCTTTGCAATGAATTCAAAGGTAAAAAATTGCCTTATAGAAAGAAGCAAGCACTTCCACTAAGTAACTTTAAGTTTTTCCAAAGCTAAATTAAAAACATAACCAACAAAACCACCATTCTCTTCGGATTTTGGCTCTCCAAGTGTAACATGACATGTTTCCAAAGCCCTCAGGCACCATGTCTCTCTTTGGAAGCTGACACAGAGCAGTGCTGGAGGAACATCAGAGGAGGCAAAAGCCATGAGCACCCCAGCACCTCTGCGCTAGCTCCAACATGGCCAGAACGGAGCAGGGAAATGGGTGTTGATCAGGAGTCCTGGTATCCAAATTAAGGACACTCATTGTCAAAATGAAGCTTAGTGTAGAGAGTAGAACATCCAAGCTCCACAAAGGCAGAGAACAGGTTATACCCAGGGCATCTCACCTTTCAGCACTACTAGCGTGCACTACCTAGCAGTGGCATGGCTTACACTCAAGGTAAAAGGCAGCAATAATGGAGTTTACCACCAATTATTCAGTCATGCATGAAGTGGAGCATCTGAAAAATGTTGCTGCATTCTGGAAACATACTGCTCTTATTTGATACTGCTGTATAAGCATCAAACTATTTTGTTTTAAAAGCCATGGTAAATTTATGAATGAAACTGTGCAAGAGGGGTTTAGTAAGAGATCCATAGCAAGTGTTCAGTGGTCTGGACGTTGCCTGCCACCAGGGAAGCATGAAATCATTTGATAATTAGACCATGGCCATGCAGGATTACCACACCATAAAAATATAGGGCTGCATTATTTTTATTTATATAACAGATGGATGTTTAAAAAAGTCGTGCATTTTTAATGAATGCAACGTCACACCAGTGTTGACAGAAGATATAGAAGTGCTACAATACAGCCAAATCTAAAGCCTAAAAATGTCATCTTCCCTCCTCCACTAGTCATAGAGACGAGAAACAAATCTGCCATAGTGCTGTGAATTTCATTCCAGAGATCAGCTTAAGTGCAGTATTTATAGGGCACTAGGTTATATTTTCTTTCACTTCATATCCATTGTAGGTAATGACAAGACTCCCATTACTAAAGCTACCTGAAGAGAGAAGATAAAAGAGCAACTACTACTAAAAAAATATGTTAAAGTGCTAAAACTGTATTTTTTTTAGCAGAGCAATAGTTGAAAAAATTTCCATTAAATACACATTTGCAGAATATTTCTGCATATTTAAAAAAAACATATAGGAGAGAGACGTGGTAATGAAGTACCAGATCCTGACACTGTAACTGTAACGCTTCCTTGCATTAACTGTGATCTACAACTCTCCATTTCGGTGGGCAGCCCCAAGCTTCACAGCCAAGCTGTAACAGAGCATGACCTTTGCGGCCTTGTGCAGCCACTATGTTTCCATCACTGCCTACAGACAAGTCCCAAACCACAGCCCTGATAAAGGATGGACACAGTCAGATCTGAAATAATTCACAGAGCCAGAACCCTTCATCAAAAATCTCACAGGCATTTGCTAGGGAATACAGCAGCAGTCTTCAGACTCAGCCTCCCTGGCTTGCTCTGACCCTGTTCTGGCACCACCAGTAAAACACTTGGGCAGTTAGGGACTGGATACATGTGGCAAACCTATATTAATACTACACCAAGGGCTGCACTCAAGCCCATTGCTATTAGCATAGCCACAGAGTATGTTGGTTTTCCTCTATTATCATGAGAGGGTGTCAACCCCCACCCTCCCCCCCCCACACACACTCCCTACCACTGAAATTCACAATAGGCCCCTTAGGTACTGATTCCTACCTTTCCCCATACAACAACTTCACAAGAATTGGGTTTGCCAGTCTAATTTGAAGAGATAAGCTTCTGTTTTCCCCGAAAAAACTCATCCCTCATCTCCTTCTCCCCCTCTTCCAGAAAGGAGGGGAAATGGATGAAGGTCACGATCTAAAGTACTAGTATTCCAACAAAATATTTGAAAATAAGGAGGCTGAAAACCATTTTTAACATCTTAGATATTTTAATCACAGTGGGCTCCACCCTCAAAGTTATTCCAAGCAGACACAATAGGCTTCCCCCAACC
>Ga0065711_1004922_pt1 | contig 32665 bp, 14 predicted proteins | sample Hoacrofraction12_FD_59098 | JGI IMG/M metagenome (GOLD analysis project Ga0065711, IMG submission 59098) | Hoatzin crop microbial communities from Cojedes, Venezuela - Epithelial fraction 12 v2 (version 2) | ecosystem: Host-associated > Birds > Digestive system > Esophagus > Crop | place...
GGGGGGGGGAATTTTTAATTAAATACTCAATTGTAACTACAGTATTATAATAAATTCCTTCTAAGTCAGGAGCTACTTCTGGCTGACCAGCAAGTTTACTTTTGCGTGCTGATAATTTTAATATATATATATATAATTCTTAACAAGAAACTTACTATCTTGAAGAATCATGTTTTTCTAGATCCTTCGTATTTCTCTTCTCCCAGATGTTAAGGAAAGTTATTTTTTGAAAAAAAATCTAGTAAGAAATAGTACATATAATTAAGAAATGTTTAACACTGGATTTATTCGCAAAAGTTGTTCCTCATTGTTATAATCTCTGAATTGCCTTAGGAGAACCTTAAATGTTTGGGATCATGTATTTCCACAAACTTCTGTGGAATTTTGAAACCGCAGTAAAAAGAAAGGAGGGATATTTTTGTTTCAGCCCAGCTTGATCTTTCTCCTCATAGCCTTACAAAATACTTGGGCCTGCTGCTTGCTCCTTTTCCATTGAAAATGTCAAGTTGAATAACATTCTGTCCACTTGTCTCAAAGGCTGCACAATTTGGTGTTCACTCAACAGTGTTAAATTTGATAAAATTGCATCTAAATTAAACTTAGAGAAATTGAGTCCACTATAGTGTTAGAATCTGTCGTTAAAACTGCAACATTATGAAAATTGTGAGACTAAAGCAAAGCAGTAGCATGTTTGATGTTTCCCAGCTGCCTTTAAACAACAGCCACAAAGCTGTTTGGCATAGTAAAGCACCACGAAGGGAGTCCCTAGAGAAGTACAGTCATGTCAGAGCCATGTCTGGTTTGAATTAGCAGTGTCAGAGCTAGCTCGGCATCTCTGCATAGCTTTCCATTCTTCACAAATATATTAAAGGTTCTAGCTTGCTCCTTTCTTACTGTTGTTCTTAACTGCAATTCTTGATCTCCTATGCAGTCTTCATGTTTCCATTCCCTTCTGTCCTCTCTCTCTCGCTATATATCTAAAATAGGACTTTTCACCAATTTGTGTTGTAAACACCAAAACTGATAGCAATAGTTGTGAGACTTGAGGGCAAAATTCTAAAAAAAAAAACCAACCCACCCATTCTCCTTGCTTGTCCCTTTTTCAGTCTTTTTATGTCTTCCTGTTATTTTGCCACCTCTTGTCTTCTACCTTCCTTCTTTTCCTCGCCTCTGTAAATGCTTTTCTCTGCCTATCTGTTTCACTTGCTTTTACCTTCTGCCCTATACAAAGCTCAAAACTCAGTCAGTCTTCGAGCATGTGGTTTGAGGTCAGCTTGACCATGTCTTTACTGATATCCTCCTTCCCTTCAGGCAACTTCCAAGCTTTAAGAAGTGTTAAGACCCAGCAGATAATGTCCTCTGGCAAGCTGCTGCCTTCTTGATTCTGACCTCTTTTCCTTCTCCCCCCCTTCATGGGATAAAAAGTAGCTGTCTGTAATTATTCAGCACTTTGGCTGGTGTCGCAGGTGTTAAAGCTATGCTTTCACTGGTTTCAATACAAGAACAGATTCCAGGAAAATCTACAGAGGTAATAGTTGTTATGCAGCACCTTCGTGTGTGCTAAAAAATGGCTGTAGACTGAACCACTGATTCTTTACAGTTTTTCTAAACACTGCTGGAGAAGCATGAAGAGTGTGGTTTGTGCCCACTAACACCTCTCAAACTGCAATTTATACTATGAATTACATTTCTTTTAGCTCCTTTACATGCGCTGGAAGAGTGGAGGCACTTTCATGATCAATTATTGGAAACCACCAGTTCCTAGAATGTTGCTGGATTTAGTCAAATTCTGTTTGTTTGGGTTTTTTTTTTTTCTTCTAAAGTACTGGTGACTTTGAAGTTAGATTATTACATGTCTGACTTCTATTACAGATCTGTAGAAATCTAAGCCCAAAACCACTGGGATGCCACCTGCTTGGTATTGAAAGAAGATTAAGCTTGTAGCTGAGGGAAAAAAACATCAGCTGGCAGAAGTTTAGGATTGGGATTTTAGCAAGTATCAGAGGGCTCCTTTTAACAATTTAAACATGGATTCGTATAATTCTACTTACCTGCAGTGAAAGAACCGTGTGAAATAAATGTTCTTCATTACAGCATCAGCATTTTCTAGATAGGTCTCGGCACTTCCTTGTTACGGGTTGTCACAGCATGAAATTCTGGAACTGAATCAGAGGAAGATGTTTGTTTATCTCCAGCTCCACGGCTCCCCATATTTACAAGTGATTCTGCATAGCAACGGTTTTAACAGCTGAAGTCGGGTGGAAAACCTTGTAGGAAATATATGAGGGAAATGCTAAGAAAGGTGCAAAAGGAAAGCACAGCACAGAGCAGACACTATTATCTGCTTAGCTCTGTGGATGGAAAACCATGTGTATATATAGGTGTGCACACAGACACCTTTTGTGACAAATGCGTTTTTGAGAAGGTCTAGGAATCTCTCAGATGACCAGCTGGACATTTTCCTTACACCATAGTGCCAAGAAAAATGGGTAGTTGCTGTGTTAAGAAAGATGCAATTGTGAACAGGGGAGTGCTGTGTCCAGGCCATTGCTGGTGGGTAAAATGACTTTGGGGTACTATAATGCTCAAATTTTACCGCTAGAGATGGGCTGGAAGGCCATCTAAGCTCATGAACGCGCCTGGATGTTGGTCAGATGTTCCTGAAGTGAAAAGTGTGGCTTTCTAACATCAATGTCACTGAGTTCTTTAAAACGTTGTTTAGATTAAAAGTGAATAAGAAGATAATGTCACAGCTCCAGTAGTACATAAAATAGCACACAATTCCACACTGTTCTTAAGATACTTTTATATTTAAGGGATAATGAAGTTCCTAGTATGAAAAGACAAGAAAATCTAACCCTTCATAATAACTTGAAACTCCTATGTCACAATTAACAGGGAAGAGATACTTAGTTCAGGTGACCTATGTTTGGTTTCAACTCTAATTTGCAGGTTTCTAGTTCTGAGTCACGATCTGTCCTGGATATTGAACAACTGGTGCATTCCACTCGAGTGGCTACATTTTATTTGACCATAGTCTCCACCAATGCATATGTGAATAATTAATTATTTAGCATGTATTATGCTCTGTTGCAGTGGAAGTGATCCTTTGTTTTGAAAATATCATCTAGAAACTTGTTTTTAAAAAAAGGTTATGTGTTTTTACTTGCTTCATGTTACTTTGTGATTTTGTTCTGCTTAGGCATTCTTTGTTAAAGAATACTTCTTGAACCATCCAGAGGATGGAGAGAAGATCACTCGCTTGAGAGAGCTGATGCTCGAGCAGGTAAAGTGAGGAAGAGGCTGACTAGGTGACCTGCTCAGCTGTTCTAGCTGGAAGTATCCCAAAATACAATATAAAATTTCAGAGGTTAATAATTGCCCAGTGGTCTTCAGTATTTTCTGAATTAGATTCCAAGTAGACAGCAACTTTCTATACAAATAGGTTTCTAGGTCATGTTAATATTTGTTTCACTAGTCCTTTTCATCACCTTAATCACTTCAAACTATTCTAAATTAAAGGTTGAATGAGAGGCAAGCTTCTGTCTTGTGATGATCATACGCAAATATTTGCACAACATATTTTACCACTGCTACAGAATAAACATTATCTCATTGAAACTTTTGATTTGTGTGACGTATCTTACTGCTACTACAAAACAAACATTTTAACTACAAGGTGTAGTGTAAGAGGAAGAAACCTGAAAAAATCTTACTACGGTGGAAGATATCTAATAACAATTGCCAGAGTTAGGTAGGCAGTAAAATACACATGAAGTGATTAAACAGATGAGTATTCTATGCATTATATGATTTTTGTATTATTTTTTTATTTCCGAGACAACGACATACCAACCTCAAATATGAAGGGTCTCCATTTGGAAATGCTAAAAAAGTATTTTGATCAAATCATCTCACTAAGCATTTTGGTTTTTTTTTAGCTAACATTTACCTGTCATTGTTCTATGCAGCATGTTGAAATTTCAAACTTTATTGCCAGCTTGGGATAAAGAGGTCAGAGTATTGGAATTTGGCAAGATGGAAATTCCATTTTCTGTCAGCATTGTGGTATCTTTTGGTCAGATCAGCCGAAGGGACAGATCCTCAGACTGTATAAATCAGAATAGGTTCACTGAGCTCACTTTAATTTCATTTAGATAATGTACAGTAATTTACATTACAGTTTTGGTTTTTCAAACTATAGTTACTCTCACTAACCCTTACAATTTAGAACTGGAGTTAATAAGTTCCTATGACAAAAATGTGAGTTCCAAGCAATAGGAGTTAAACACTGTCTGGCACCTGCAGATGATTTAACAGACAACGTGGAGCATTCAGAAGGGTCGGGATGCCTCTGTGTGCGGGTGGATGTGCTGCAGTCCTGACCTAGGGTCAGGGATGCTGTGCAGCTGCATGCCCGCTCGCAGGCTGCCTGAAAACGTCAGCTAGTAGCTCTCATCCAAAGATATTACAGCATAGTGTAGCTATGTTGTTTTTAAATTTGAGTATCTGATTCCTCGTGTAATCAGTTCAGTATTTTGACCAAATTTGAGCAAGATTAGAGTTTTAGCAATGTTACTCTGAAGACTGTCATGGCTTGCATCAAGAATATACGTAAAGCCGCCACTTAGTGAGGTCTCTGGGGAGCTGGAATAGGATAGGGAACCGTGGACTTCATTGAAAATATATTACAGGGTCTCTGGTGGATGTGGTCATTGCTGTTGTTTCATGCTTTTTATAACTGTTCTTGTAGAAAACAGCTTTTATTTAGGGTTTAGAACTTTGTGAACTTTGTGAAGTTGCCATTTAGCCAGATTTTTCACTATGTTATCCATAGTGGTTTTGATATTGGAGTTGAATTTGCATAGGCCAGATCTTTGGGAAAGTTGAATAGTAAAATGGGAAGAGGCATAAATCCTCTTGTGTATTACTGGTTCTGGTCTTAGGCCTTGTTTGACAACAGGTCTGCCAGGGATTTAGACAGATGTTTTTAATACAATGTGCATTTGGTTGGATTTATTTGATTAGTGTCCAAATTGATGGTGGAAGCTTAAAGAAAACTGATCAAAAATACATTTTTCCCCTCTTTCCTCCTGTCTCTTCTGCAGGCCCAGATTCTAGAATTTGGCTTGGCAGTGCACGACAAGGTGGTGCCGCAGGACATGAGGCCGTTGCACAAAAAGCTGGTGGACCAGTTCTTTGTGATGAAGTCAAGCTTGGGAATACAGGTACATGAGCAGGTGCATGGATAAACCATGGGACTGTTTAGCTGCAGTACGGGTTGTTTAATTTTCCGAAGCAATAAATAGTGACATCTTTTGGTTCTTTGCCCACATTGCAACTTGTAGCACTCTTACAGTACCACAAAGCAAAGAGAAAGTTGTTAAACTTTCCATACAGTGCAGAGAAAAATAGTCACGTTCTACTAAAGTATCATCAGCAAAAAGTTAAAATATTATTCCTACTAATGATGAAGGTGATCCAAAATGCAAATATAACTATTCAAATGACTGTGTCTTACAAAATGCATAATGATATTATGTTCACTTTAATCTTTCTTTAACAACTTGACAGGAATTTTCTGCCTGTGTACAAGCTAGCCCTGTTCATTTCCCAAATGGAAGTCCTCGTGTATGCCGAAATTCCATACCTGTTTCTATGAGCCCTGATGGTGCCAGAGTAATACCACGACGCAGGCAAGTTAAACGAGTAGAAATTGATAGATTTTGTTACTCATGGGAGATGGCCCATAAAATACTTTTATTGTGTGCACGCTTCCTTGTATGGTCCGCCTGAAGTATCTTCAGGCATGAATAGCTCATATATATATATATATATATATATATATATATATATTTTCTCTCTCTCTCAACTAATAAATGAAAAATTAACTGTGGAGATTAATAAATATATTCTGTTTTCACATGAAAAATTATGATTGGCAACTAGAGTTAACCATTTTGTATTTCATTATTCTTATAACAGTCCCTTGAGTTACCCAGCTGTCAATCGGTATTCATCCTCATCGCTGTCATCCCAAGCTTCTGCTGAAGTCAGCAATATCACTGGGCAATCAGAAAGCTCCGATGAAGTTTTTAACATGCAGGTACAAATGATTGTCATTCTTCAAACTAAACAGAATCTTTTTTACAAGGCTATTTATTAAACTAATGCTTCTATTACTTCATTCAGAAATCTCGAAGTTACTGCTGAATACTTCTTTTAAAAACCAAATCTTTAAATGGGCTGTTAACATCCTTAGCTTAGAAAGAACAATTTTTTAGGTAACTGTTTCTTCTTCTTTAGCTTAGAGGATGAATTTTTTACACAAGTAATAAGCAGCAGTGCACTATGATGCGAAGTCATCTGACCTTACATAGACTTTTCTGTCCAGTTGTCACAGTTGTGATGTAATTATTTTAATACATTAAATTTCTATTTATTTGATATTTTACTACATCTTTGTGTGGCTACATTAATGTTTTTTATACTGGTTTGCTATTTTGAAATACTGAGAAACTAGTTAAACAAATGAGAAGATGTTCATTTTACTGAAAAGTGTGTTATAAATGTTTGTTTTCCAAACCAGTAAGTATGATCTGGTAACAACAGCATCTCTTCTATACGCAGCCTAGTCCGTCTACCTCAAGCCTGAGTTCTACTCATTCTGCTTCACCTAATGTGACCAGTTCTGCTCCATCCAGTGCCAGAGGTCAGTGCTCGTCTCCTGCAGTAAACCAAATTAAATGGTTCTTGATACATTCCACAGCTGAATTTCTGCATGTTATCACTGGTGAGACATCAAATGTAGCCAGTTCTTTGAGAAATATGAATTACTGGGGATGGAGGATTTCTTTGTTGTAAGCATAGAATTGAAATGTCTGAGTTTCACTGCATGAATTTAATCACTTGACGTGTTTACATTCTAGCCTCTCCTCTGTTGTCTGACAAACATAAACATTCCAGAGAGAACTCTTGCCTGTCCCCCAGAGAGAGGCCCTGCAGTGCCATCTACCCTAATCCTTTGGAAACCTCGCAGGTAGGAAGCTTGTTTGGAGTCTGAAAACAAGTAGCTAAGAAGATGATAAAGGCGCCCGCTGAACTTCAAGCAAATTCAGCGTCTGCTCACTGCTGTTGATTTTCAAGGGCTTTTTTGTTTTGATTTTTTTTAAGCAAATTCCCTAAAATACTTTACAAAGAGATGTGAGTAGAATACATGGTGCGTGATCACATTACTGCTTGCTTTGTCTTGGTTTAGACCAGTTTTTTGGTATTTACTCACTGCAGTGAGAGAGATGCACAGACTTACCAGATGACACAGCCCACTTGTGTGAAACAGCAGCGTTTGTTCAATCTAGGGAAGCAGAAAGAAAGAAAAAGTGTTAGCACAGCAGTTTTCTATGTTGACCTCCCCTTTATTTGTTCTGAAATAGCTAATCCTAGCCACTGTGAGATAATAACCCACTCCATGTAGCAATTTCTGGTTTTCAATGTGGTTTCAGAAAAGACAGGCATTTTGTTACTCCAGAGAAGAGAATGAGTTGAGTTCTTCGCTTAAAATTAGTTACATAGGTCTGTGTGAAATTTGTATCTTTGAAGTTACCTGAAATGCAAAATGAGCTTGGTGAGCTGGCCAATTTTGAATCCTTATTTCATCTTTTCTTGGTAATGGACCTACTTTCCTAAAGTGCTTTCCTTTAACGTAGTTGCTGTTTTAATCTGTGCCATCACACAATGCACCTCTTGCTGAAGCTGAGAAAGACAAGAACTTAAGTACAGGGGGAAAGGCCCTCCTCTCAGCGCTCTCATTTCCACTAGAAGTTTTGCCTCTGATAAGAAAACAACTTGGTAGTCCAGGATCCTTTATTTTAGAAATTATTTGTTGGTATCTCATTAGCTGTGTTCTTGTCCCTTGATTCTTCAGTTACTGAATTGGCTCAGTGTAATTTTTTTCCTCTTTTCTGTTGAAGTCCTCATGTTGTTACCTGAGGGCTTAAGAAGTAATACTGAAGCTTCGCCAGAAGTAAGGGCAGTTCTTGGGAACTACTTACTGGTATAGCTATTGGGCGCTTTCTCAGTGGTAGTGGAGCCAAACCAACGTACAAGGAAGACCAGGAGTTGTTCTTTAAATAAAGCGGTTTTTCAGTTTGCCGCAAAGAAAAAATTGTCCCATTTTTGCTCCCAGACTGCAAACTCTTGCTTTGCCAAGTGGAATGCGACTTCTATCCCCCACTCTACCCGAGATTCGATAAGGGAGGCTGAGGAGCTCGTAGGCCCAGTCCCTACGCTCTCTGAGACTCGCCCGGCAGGAAAATCTCCCAATCTGTCTCTACCCTCAGTGTCCCAAGAGAGGGTAAGTAGAAATTAACTTGCTCGTACAGTGAAGTATGTTTCAAAGGTGAGAAGGTCTGACAGTTTCTTTCTGCCCTCATAACCATAAATGAGGATGTATTTTTCTGGGGAAAGGTGCAATTTCTTTCTCTGGGGCTCTGTTCTCCAAGCAGTAAAAATGGACTGTGATCAGAAACGAAATTCTGATTCTATGCTTTCTGATTAAGAAGGGGAAAAGAAACCCTCAGGGTAATTGTAAGGAGATATCTTAGAGATACCTGCAACCATCATAAGAATTCAGATGCTCGAACTGTTCCTTGTCCTTTGTATTTTTATTCTGACACTCCAACAGTCTTAGTTGGAGCTTGACACTAAGTTCATGAGGAGAGACCACTCATTTATGAATGTCTTTGTGATAGCTTAAAGAATGCAATTTTCACAATAGTTTTTCAACTGGGAAGGATGAGATACACAGGCAAATTCCTGCATTTCAAGTTCTTTCAGGCCATAACTACATTGCTTAAGGAAGTTTGATGGACTTCATAGAACAAGACTGCAGCACCTCTGCATCTGCTTCCCTCATTGAAATTGGTGCTCAAGGTTATCTGTGTACAGCTGTTTTCAGTCAACATCCATTTCTGCTTGCTTTTTGATCTCTGGCTGAACGATTGTGCAGTGTCTCTCCAGCTCCTCCCATACTCTGAAGAGGAACGCCCGCTTAGTTCTTGCACTATTATTCTTCCTAATGGAGCTTTTTGGCTTTCATATTTTTGGACTTTTTTTTTCATGTAATGAAACATTCTCTGGTTGCGCTTGTTCTTCCATATGGTTTTGTATTTCATTATTTTAGTATGTCCTCATTTCTCTGTATTTCATTCAGCTTCTGTCTCTATCTCCTCCAGTTTCAGTTGGTGTTTCAGCCTTTGCTCTCTACCTTCAGAACAGAAAACAGACTTCAGCACTTGCCCACCAGATCCTAGTGCACTGCAGACTCACTAGGCAGTGAATATTCAATCCAGACTAGGCAGGAACATTTTCTGTCACATTAAAGTACACATGTAGTTACATCACCTCAGTTTAATGGTAACTCCAGGAAAACAGGTATTACCTGAGCCAGTGTGACTCTAATACAGGGTAGATAGGCAAACCTAGTGTAGCTCAAAGTCCAGCAAAGCATTCTATCTATGAGATGTTTTAAGTCAAGCTGAATTGGCCAAGTATTTGTTCCTTACTTTGTAACGTGGAGCTGCAATGTGTTGGATCTATGATGATTACTTTGTGGCTGGGTTTGCCATCTTGTGGAACCACAGCATAGTGCCTCGCTGACTTGGCACGGTCCTCTGTGAGCAATGGAAGGAGATACAAGAACAGGATTTGATTTGGATTTCATTGATTGTCTGATCTTGTTTAAAAAAAAATAAAAAGGAAGGAAAGAAAGTAAAGTTTATCTGTTGTCATTTCCTTTAGAAAGTACATCTGAATTACTTGTAGGATTAGCTGTATGATGCTTACATCTGTTATCAAGATAAACTAGTGACCTGCAGATTATTTGAATGCTGCCAAAAGAAATAACTAGTGGAATTTTTAAATTGTTTCATAAATTTACTGTGATTTAAAAAAAAAATAATAATATTCAGAAAAGGAAAGACAAACACACTTTATGGGTTAGCTCTCGTCCACAAGTGAAGTAAGAACACTGCTACAAAAAAAATCAGGATTGGCAATAAGGCACAATGCTCTTCTAAGATAACAGGTGTAACTTGAATATTGTCAAACATTACACCTTGTTCAGATCCTGATTCTGCAGAAGAATTATTGCAGCTCTATCCCTGCACTTGTTTAGCAATCTGTCAGGATACCACTTGAGGAATGAGCCATATTTTGATTTTTAGGGAGCTGGAAACTGTCAGAACTCAGTACATAATAATCCTCCCTCTGATTCTAGTGTGTACAGTTTTCAGAAAACTAGTCTACTCCCTATTTGTATACACATATTTTTATTAAACTGTTTATGTTCTTGGGTGATGTTTATCACTCTTCCTCCAAAGTAAACCTGTGTGGCAGGGATAATAAAAAGCTTTTTGTTTTCTTAAAGGCTACTGAAATACAACAGCAGCTATGCATAAACTGTGCTGTTCTCAATTTACAGAGAATGCTGTTCAATCATATTGGAGACGGTGCTTTGCCACGAAGTGATTCCAATCTGCCTGGCCCTGAAAAAGGTGAGTGGAAATGTTGCACCATACCATAGTCTTGGAAGCAATGGAAATATAATTAATCTGTCATATTCCTGTAGAATGCTAATTCTTTTGAGCACATACCGTCATCTCCAAGTTTCAAAACATTCTAACTAGCCAACTAAATTATGCTAGCACTTTAAGTTTCAAAACACTTTACCAAAAAGGGGGGAACATGGTGTTTCTTTAAACTGAATGTTGCACTCAAGGGCCCAGAAGTTCGCAGGAAGGGCTGATGGAGCGGCAGGTTGCAGCAGGCTGCCTGCGAGAGCTCTCATTTCTGCTTTCCAAGAGAGACATATGGGATGATGAACCCTGGAGATGAACTTCTGGAGACTTCTGGAGACTGGAGCAGAGAGAAGCTATAGAGAAGCACAGAGTTCTGAAGTTTGGTACCTGCAAGTCCTCTTTACCAAATAGAAGTCACTGTGCTTTTGGTTACGCTTTGATGGAAGACAAAAGATCAGTGTTTTTGGGGAATTTTGTTTTTAATTAGAGTAAATGAGAAACCTATGAATTTCCATAGACAAAAAACTGTCTTGTATAATCTTGTGCATGGGGAAATTCAATATTGTTGGCACAGTTACTGTGCCAAGATTTCATTATGTGCTCCACATCCATAGTATGCTCCATCGTTTCACTATGCACTGCCCTTTGTGGTACCCTGAATAAAAGATACAGTGAAACAGGTATACTGAAAATAAAAATTTTTAAGAATATACTGTAACAAGAACTGACCAGGAATCAGATTTTCATCAATAAGAGCTGATTTTTATAAGTATTTTTGTGTCCAGGTTTCTATGAAAGCTCAGTGTGGAATTTTTCACAGGGCTGAAAAAACATGTGAAATAATTTAACATGGAAATGGCAAAACTTTTCCACTGGCCTATGCAGCCAAGTACATTACAGAATTGTTAAAATAAAATATTCTCTCCTGGAGACTTTGGCAGTCCAAAGAACTGAAAGCTTGGATCATTTAAAAGAAAAAATTGGCTTGTCAAGAGATTCAGGCATTGAAGTACCTAGGTCTGGTGCCAAGTCATTTTTAGGATGAGGGCAAAACCATACTGCTAAGTGACAGCCTACAACAAAAAGCAAACATTTTTTTTTACAATAGAAAAGATCCTCTAGAAAACAGATTATTCTGTGCAGTGTTCTCAGAGTCAACTAATGTGCAATTACAGTGTAATGATATTGTTACAGATATGAAACAACACAAAAGGTACAGTACAAATAATAAGTCTGGTATATACTGGAATAGTGGGATTGCAGTCCTGAGAGCCCTTGATGTTGCTATAATAACAATAATTGATACCATCAGTTAGCAACAATACTTGGCTTTTACTTAGTCTTTCTAAATGAGCACAGAGTCCTTGCTTGTGGTTCTCTACTCACAGCTATGAAAGAAGAAGAAAACTCATGGCAAGGCAAGAGGTTTGAGGCTTTCAAAGTGGGGGGGTTTGGTGGGGGTGTTTTTGGGGGGAAGGGAGACATCTGAAGCGGGGGGGTCCACTTTTTTACAGGTTGTGTAAGAAAACTTGTGGAGTTTAAGCTAGCATTTATCCTGTTCATGTTAAACACCTCGTCTTTCTGTCTGTCTGACTTCTTTCCAATATTGGTGGCTCCTTGATAACATGAAATAATCCAGTTCTGTTAAAAAAGCTGTTCCAGGCCTTATGGGATCATTCAACTAAAGTAATTGAATTTGTTAAGGGTAACACAGACAAATACAACAGCCAATTTTATGTACGTCAGGGTGATAGTCAATTTACATGATCAAGCAGAGATCCTCGGCCATGCATACAAACAGTGTATATAAATTTTCTTAGTCCACAATAATTTAATTTGATTTTTCTTTTCCAGACATCTTCATTTCTTTGAATTTTTGCTTTCTCCATTTTGTGCCCTTCTTTCCACTTTCTTTCAGTTTTGAATTTGTAGCCTATGCAGGCAACAAAAGACTGTTAGCACTGGAAGCTTTCTGAAAGATGTTGATTGGAATTTGTCGAGTTCCTTTCTCTAGTCCCTTCTGTATATAAAATGAGTTAATGGAAACAGTTATGAATAGTCTGTTCCCCTCTGCCTAGAAACCTTTAAATAGGAGGCTGGTGTGAAGATAAACTGGTTATATTAACAGCCTTGCAGCTTATCTCCCTTTGTGGCTGGATTTGCAGGCACCAGAGTGCTATCTCTGCTGGTCCCAATTGCCGCACAATCGCAAACTGACCTGACAGCCAGATGCACACATCAGGCAACCAGAAGATTGACAGCATTATTTAAGAGCTTTTCAAATGCTGATGTAATCATGAGAGCTTTTCAGGCAGGCTTGCTAAGTTGTTTAACATTTTCACTCTGTATATTTTTACCCTTGTGGATAAAGGCAAGTTAGAGAGCTAGAAGTGTTGACACTTATGCCAGCTTTTTCATTTTCTTCCAGCTGTAAACACCACCCCCAGCAGCTGGAGCCTGGACAGTGGGAAGGAAGCCAGAAACACATCAGAAATTGGAAAGCTTATATCTCCTCCTGTACCACCAAGACCTGCACAGACTGGTGAGTTAATGGACATTTCAGGCTACGCTCCAGTAAAAAAGTGATTTACTTGAGGGCTTAGGTTCTTTGCACTCTGATTAATGTTTAACTTCTTGGGCAGGTTAATTTATTATTTGATTACTTACATGGAAGGCTGTAGAACTGCCTCCACAGGTATTTTCATCTTGTTAATGTTCTCTGTAGCGGTCTGTTTCCAATACTGTGCCTCTTCACTTAATGATTGAGTGGTTTCAGACAGTTCATGCTGGTACTAGGGAGGATGATCAAATTTAGTCTTTTGATCTTATGATAATTGGAGGTTAGCAGTCATAAATGATCATTAACCACAAAGAATCTTACTGGACAGAAAACGCAGAGCAATCATGGAAGTACATGAGTTCTGTTACTGTAACCAATTTGCCTTTCAAAAGGTTGATTTCCATTTAAAGGAAATGCTGCTTAAGTGATACTATAAATATAATTGTTCTCAAGGGAGTGACTTTGCTTTTCGTGTTTTAAGCATATGACTCAAAGTATGTTTGGGCATGTTTATATTGTATTTACAGGTAAATGTTTGATATAAGTACATCATGTATTCTCTTTTGTCTTATCTGACATACAAATACATAATATATTTTTGAAGAGAACAATTAAAAGAGGAGGGGAAAAGTTATACTGACTTTTTTTGAATCTTGTTATCATTTGGTAAGATATAAGCCAATTTACAGTTATGTAAAATTTGTTAGAGAAGATGGATGCAGAAATTTGTTATACTTCATTGGTTGTACTGCAAGATAAGCCTGACAACAAAGTAAAATAAACAAAATCTCTAAAACTATTTGCAGCCATCAGGCAAATACCTAGAGGGAACCAGAGATTATAATGCTTGTGTATAGAACGATCTCCTATCTACTTAAAAAGATTTTTTAGTGAAAATTGTAATGCCAAGAGTGCACTGAAATCTTTCTGACTTTACAGCATCACCAGCAAGACACATAGCCTCCGTTTCCCCTTCTCCTGCTGGCAGATCACCAATGAAGGTACCGTCTTACTGCAGTGAATCGCCTTTGTGAGACAGGTTGTATGTGTTGTCGGGTAGATAGTATCTATTTAATATACATTATTTGGGATTATATTGTTTTCCTTTTATTGTCATATGCCTATACAAAAGCCATTTGCAAGAGTTAAGTAGCCATAACAATTACAGCAGCTCTGAAGATTTTCAAAGCTGCAGGCAAGAAGCCTAATCTTCAGACTCTTTCACCTCTCAATATTGGGCTTCTCACCTCCATGGATAATCAAGCTCACCTCAGTCAGCGGACAGAAGGGAGTTCAAGAAATAAATGCAAGACGTGCCCGATGGTCCACCTAGTCCAGAATTCTGTCTCCAACAGTGACAAAAGGGGAGATGTTAGCCGAGAGAACCTGTTGTGCAACCGATTCCTCTTAGTCTTCTAGCATCCAGAGCTGTTTGATTAGAGGGTGTGTTAGAGAATAATCCCTACTTCAGTCATTTTAATATCCATTTCCTCTGCAGAATGATGCAGGGAGGTTGTGTAAGGAGTTGGAAGTAGTTTGAAGCTTGCCAGTAGGGAACATTACGCACAGGGTGTGAATAAGCATTGGTTCTTCTCCGGCAGTTAAACACCCGTAGCAGTTGGGGATCCAGGCTAAACTGAGCAGGTTTCATTTCTGTTTCAAGATAATGGAATGTGTCAGTAGCCACTTGCGCAACAGCTTATTGGTTGGAAAACTTGGCCAGGAGGTCTGTGTCTTCCACAGCACTGGAGGGCACAAACACGCAGCCTGCGTATTCCCGGGAAACCCCGGTACTGACAGACTGCAGAACATTACTCTCGGGAATAACCTCTACCACTCCACTGATCAGAGAGAATTCTGTGGTTAGAAATACGAGGGTCAACAACCTGGAAGGACAGCAGATATAAAGGAGCATGGCTGGTGCTTCAGGCACCTGGGTGAGAGGGCAGAGGGAGGCAGCCCTGCCCGAGTGGTCCCTCAGATACCCAATACTGCAGTGGTACACATCTCCTGAGGAGGAGGAAGGTGGCACCCCAAAATGCCTCCTTTCCCCTTGAGGTCCCTAATCACAAGTCCACAGTCGTTCTTCTGTTTGTCATCCCATGAGCCTGTAACATTTCCACTTGTGGCTGCGCAGTGGTCCAGGTTCAACACAGAGCAATTGTGGTGGCCATCAGTGTCCCATAGTCCTGTTACTGCAGTTACCTTCTGCTGAAGGGAACACTGACCCCAGGTTTCAATACTAACTGCCTACTAGGAAGTTCTTCAGAGCATTAGGGTCTTGTACAAAAGGTGAGTGACCCTTCCTTTTTATTCCTGATGATTCATAGGGATGTTTGAAGCTTGTCCTAACATTTTCTGCTGAAGGCCTGGACAGAATTTAAGCATTTTACAGCTACAGTCTGGATTGCTGCTTGGGAGAGGAATGCTGGCCCAGAATACTTCTGAGAGTAGCTGGATCTCACTTTGAGCATCCACGAATTTCCAGACTGTTTTGGTGTCTAGCCTGTTACTCAGCAGTGGTACAAGCAGTCTGCACTGCTGTCGGGAACCAAGTGCTTACCCCTGCTCAGCTCCTAAATTGAAGGAGGCAGGATTTACACATATTTGCTCTTGTTCTGAATGACAAAAGCAAAGGTCCTAAATCTTGTCTATGGTCACAATCTAAGTGTCAAGCGTTGTTGGAACTTGAACCAATTACATCATTTAGTTGACAGCCTTGACCCTGGGTGTTCGTGGGTGTAGGAATGCAGCTGCAGCCTCCTCACACGCAGAGGAATGGAACCTGAAACAAGTAGCTAAACAGGCTCCTTGCAATGTCTGAAATGTCTTCAACACATATTCAGCTTAAAATAAAACTTGCTCTGCTTTTCCCTAGCCATACACAGGGCTCAGTTTTTACCCTTTGTTCCAACTGATGCGTGCTGCCAGAGAAGGCCATCTTAGCACAAAACCCACTGATGTATTTTTATTTTTCCATTGCTTTCAGTGCACTGTGGAGCCAGTCCTAGATAGATAACTAAGATTATCTCAACAGCGTAAAGTCAGTGCAGCCAGCTCTGTACACCCCTGCCCCTCTGCCTCCCCTTCTCACTCTGTGTTGCGTGGCTCACACTCTCGCCTCAAGCTGAGCAGCTGAGCGCCAACCAGTCTAACGAGAATTGGGGTGGCAAATTTGTATTTGATGGGATTTCTCCATCCCTTTCTTAGCCTGTGCTGGAGGCCATTAAGTCTAGATTGTCTTCGATAGCTCTAGTCAAAATTAGGTAAGTTGCAAAAACTCCTCAACTTGCAAAGTGTGGTCTAAGCTTTTACGGTTTTCAGTTGGAGTTGCTTCACTAGAATAGGACTGCTCAGTGGTTTTAGGTAGGGCTTTACTGTCCCTGCCTTCTGTTCTTCCTCAGCACTGTTGGCGCTTGGGCCCGCAGCTCCCCGTCCCTCACCTTCCCCCCAAACCCATGTGGCTGCTGGTGCCGCCATTTGCAACCTTTGCCCTCATCGGACCCTCGTCCCTAGGGCCCGCGGTAGTGGTTTGCGTTCCGTCCAAGCGGCACGGTGGCTCCAAGGAGCGCCTGGGAGATGGGGGAGAGAGGGAGAGGCAGGGTTCAGGACGCTGGTCTGCAGCAGCAGCGGCGGCCATGCCTCACTGCTGGCCTTCCTGCTGCTGCCGCCCGGAGCTGCACCCGGAGCTGCCATTGGCGCGGCACCCGCTCGGTGCCTCAGCCCCGACCTTGGCGTTACGGCGCGCTGGGAAGCGACGCCACGTCGTGGCACAACAGCGCGGTAAAACTGTGAGGAAGAGCTGTGGGGAATGAGCCCGGAACCGGGGAGACTGAGGCGGCGGCAGCGGCGGCGGCGGGGCGCTAGGGGGCAGGGCGCCCCCAGGCAGGCGGCGCGCGGGGCCGCGCCTCGCCTCAGGCCGCCAGAACTGAGGGCTCCTCGCAAGGGCTTCCAGATTTTTCCAGGGCGTTACGGCGGAAAGGTAACATTTAAATGTCATTTTTCTTCCACTTCCGTGAATTACTGGCAGGAGCGCAGTTTAAGGTGCACCGAGGCGCTCGTGGAATGAGCTTTTCATTGCTTTCTTACTGGATCTTAGTCAAACAGGGACGCAACCGTTCACGTTTACCCAGCGTCAGAGCCTGCGCGCCGTACCTCTGTGTGTTTTCAGTCTGAGCGCAGGAACGCCCCCCCTCGTTTACTGCAGGTAAATTCTTCTTCTGCCCTTCCTTTTGAGCAGGGGTCTGTGCAGTCGTTCACCCCGTCTCCGGTGGAGTGTCACTCTTCGGGGCTCATCTCCAGCTCCCCGGCGCTGTCGGGGAGCTACAGCAGCGGCATCTCTTCGCTCAGCCGATGCAGCACCTCGGAGACATCGGGCTTCGAAAGCCAAGGCAGCGAACCGACAGTGACTGTCCCGAGCTACAGCGTTTCCGAGGAGCCTGTGAGAAGAGAAAGCAAAACCCCGCCGCCTTACAGCGTGTACGAGCGGACTTTGAAGCGCCCCGTTCCTCTACCTCACAGCCTCTCCATCCCGCCCGCCGCCGACCCGCCGGCGCTGCCGCCCAAGCCGCAGCTGGTCCGGCCGAACAACCTGGAGAACAGCAGCAGGAGGACTGAGCAGGTTCCCCGGCCCAGGCCTCTGCCCCGCAAAGTCTCTCAGCTATGAGGAGCCGCTTTTATATTTCATTGCAACCAATTCTTTGCCGTTTAAGAAATAATATTTTTTAAAAATGGTAAAACGCGTTTAGTTAGGCACTTTAATATTTTTGTCCACCTTTCTTTTGAGTAATTTCGAAATGCTTATTAATATTATGTTGCACATTTCAAATGAAATTACTAATTTAGGTTGCCAGATAGTATAGGAAGCATGAATGAGAGGATTTTTTTTTTTAATCTCATGGTGGTGAATACTGATAAATGCTTTTATTTGTACTTTATTTTTATTTAAAAATTTAAATCTAAATCCCTACAACTCTCATTTGAGTTAGCCGAATGCTTCTTTCAAAACACAGAATATACTGACTGGATCTTTACTACTAGAGATAAATGCACGCTTTCTAACAAAGTAGTCTGTAGACTAGGATGTTTCTGCAAGTAGGCTGAAAGTTGTTTCTCTTACCCGATGAACAGGTTGGTCATTTCAAATGTCTGTGGAAAAATAGAGATATAATGCAAGTTATACTGCAGAGAACTGTTGTGAGAATGTGGTTTGGAATTTTGGAAACACACGCTTCATTTATGTTATTTTTAAGATGGAAAAATACCTGCCTTTTGTTCAGTGTAGAACACCGTTCTGGTGAATCTTGATAAGGTTCTGTGCCGTTCGTGTGTTACTGTACCTGACGCATCCTTTTCTTTTTGAGGTGCAATTTGCTTTTATTCTTCCAGTTAATGTTTTGTTGTTGTTGTTGTTCTTATGGTTTTGGTTTTTAAAAAGCTAGCAGTTTGCTAGTGGAGGTTCTCTGCTGTTTTTGAAAGTACACCCTAAAATCCAGTCTGTGTGAAATAGGTACAAATGAATTGTCCATTTAACTTGTGTACAGGAATCAGTACTGACTAGTACCAAGGCAATACACTAAACAAACAATTTTTTAAAAATACAAACAACTGGATATCAGTCAATAAATTTCAAAAGCTAATTGCAGAGGTCATTAATAATTGTGTAAAAACCTAGCAAAAATTCTGAGCAGCTCTTCGGATGTGTACGTGCCAGTGGAGTCGGGTTTTGGATTTGCTTCTTAGATTGAGTTCATCACCATCATCTTTACTGCAGGAGAATGGTGTTTGGCCTTAGGTTGTATTTTAGTGACTGGCATCTGAAGAGCTCTGGAAAGCTAGTGCCAAGCCGTAGGAATGTGGAGGAGAAGAAAAAAAAAGCACCTTCTGTATGTTGTTGGTTTTTTTTTTTTTTGTATCTTCTTTCTTTTACTGACTGTTTAACATGTGCTTGGGAACAGATGTGTGAACTGCGTTTTAAATCATGCTGTTAAAAATACTCTCCCTCTTTTGTTGGGAAGCTCATGTTGTTTTTAGCTGTGTTTTTGTTGATAGTTTAACTGGAAGAAAGTGACCACTTTTTATATAAATTCTCGCAATTAAGCCTTCAGCAGTTACAAGCTGTTGACGGTAGTTATAGAGGTTTTCTATAATAAATGTTCAAGTATTTTTGTACATAATTGGTAAATTTTAATAAGGAGTGTACCATTATGTGAAAAAGAAGCAAACAGTTGTGTATGCAGTAAGATTGTTATAATTATGCCAAATACTTTATGTATGGAAAAAAGAATATTTGTAAATATGTGCTTTTAACAATAATTCTGCCATATTGACTTTACAATTTTGAATGTCAGAAAAAATTAATATATGTTAAAATATTTATGTTTTAGTGAAAGTATTCATAACTTGAAAAGGAACGTATGAATTTTAGCTTTGTATCTTGCCGATTTCAAGGTCTGAAATTCCTTCAACTAGCTCTCGCTTTCTACTATAACATTTTTGTGTCTGTAACCACATCATAAAAGGTGTAGAAGGCTACATATTTATGCTGATATAAAGAGGTAATGCCTGAGATTTAAATAAGGTGTCTCGAGTAAGATAACAAAGCTGCTTTGGTTTTATTTATTTTTCACCCCTGTGTAGTTTAATAGATTTTGTTGACTTGAGCACAGTATGAATCAGTGTTATTTGCTCCTGAAGCCATTTTTTAATTTCTGGCAGTGAGCAGAGTTGATGACTTTATCGTTTGCGTGCATCACTGAAGTCAGCTTTGCAGCAAAACATTTCACAAAGTTTCTGTTTACCTAGACACTCATATGGGTTGCTGCATAGTGTTAATATGGAATAAAAGGACTTGATTAGTCTTTACAAGACAACATCTGTTCTACAGAACGAGAGATTATAATTCAGTTTGTCGCGGAATTAAAGCTCTGACTCCTTGTCTTGGTAAATCCAATTTTCTTTCTGTTTAAAAATCTCCTCGTGGATCCAGTTTTCTCCCTCTTTGGATCCGTAATTGCTTTGTGAGACAACGTGGAGAGTATTGACCTGCTCTTCTGAACAAGTGAAGAATGTAAAATTTACTAGGAGAGTTCACTGTAAATTAACCTGCATGAGCGCTCTGTTTTTATAACCGTGACATCAGGAATACTCCGAACGATAGCAGATGGTGTAAAATTGACAGAGTACTCTAAAACTGAGCTGACACTTTTTCTGCGTAGCCAGTTTTGACAAATGGATTCTGTAGTCAGCTTTTCAACCTGGTTTCCTATAAAACATGTAGTATGAAATTTTGTTATGTATGTTGCAACGCCCAGTGCTTGAAAAGCTAATGTAAATAAAGGTCTCGTTTGAATTTTATGTATTACTCATAAATGTATTTTTATCGCTTTCTGGGTGACAGTGAGTAATTTGGAAGGTCGTATAAGAGGACCTGTGAGAAGAAGTTGCTGTTACTACTCAACAGCTTGAATGTTAGCCAATGCACGTGTAGTAGGTGAGATGATCTGGCCTTCAGATGCTGCGTTTGAGACACTGGTACCCCTGGGATACCACAGAAGCAACTCCAAACCTGACTGGCTGGCTTTGAGATGATGTTGTTCAGACCGGTTCTTAGGACAGGCCTCCACAGTGTGAGTGAACTCCGTTATTGCGATGTCTGGAGTCGGATCGTAGCCAATAGCCTCTGTCCTGAAAGAGGCGCAAAGCTGAAGTTACCTCTTGGTGGCGAAGGTTTCAGGGCAGTGCAGACACGGCCCCGTTCACCTGGAACAGGGGCTAGCTATGTGCAAATCTGCTCTTCTGTCTGAAAGTGGCACCTTGCCCTCCCGCCTGACTGTTCTTGTTCACAGATTGTCCAACGGCGTCTGCAAGAAGCACGGTGACTGAGCAGAAAGATACCGATAGGTAGGAGTCAATGCCTAAGGTATAAAGGAGGAAGAGCATCTTGTCTTGAGTGTGACTGCGGTCAGTGAGGCATGCAGCGGCGTTGTGTCGGTAACCCCAGGTGCTGGCAGGCACAGCTCTCTGCCCTCAGGCTCTGCTGGCAGCCGGGCTTTCCCACCACACTCCGATGATCCAGGTGGAGCCTGGACGTGTGCTCGCCGAAAGGCAGCGCCCTGTCTGCTGGGACACTGAAAGGATGCTCAGCGCTGGAGCCCTTCAGATTCTGACCTTGAACCAGCTTCTGTAGGAGAAGGCCCTTTCCATATTAATTTAATTTGTCTTTATCTTCTCCCTGTCACTTTAATTCAGCTTTTGACATACGTTTCATATAGGAAACGAGGATGATTAGTTGCTTTAGATAACACTAGCAAAAAATCTTGTGATTAAACAGCAAAAATACGCAAGCCTTAGGAATGTGGAAGGTTTAGAGTCGCATACCTCACATGTGCGCTGTGTGTCAGGATGGAGCTATTCTTCCTGGGTGGTAAGATAAGACTGCTGGAGAAAGAGCGTTAAATATTTTTTAAAAATGGATGGCTCAGTGTGGAACTCAGTGTGCGTGTAACGACAGGCTGATGGCTTTGCAGGCTGCGGTGGCGGCAAGGCCTGTGGCAGGAGCCTCCGCTGATGGCTGGGCAAACGTACCCAGGCTGCAACGTGTGTTGGGGATACACCTCCTGGCTCCTCTTTGACTGACTGATGCAGAGCGTGTGTTTATTTCAGGGAGATTGTGTTACAAGAAGGGAGTTGGTGGTGAACAGTTGGGGAAAAAAAGCGGGGGGGGGAGGGCAAATAAAAACTGGGCAAAGCCCTTAATGGCTAGATAATTAATCCGAATGTGTTCTCACCCACCCAGGAAAAATAGTAGTGGGAGAAGTTGAAATATTAGCTGAAATTGAAGCATCAAATCTATTTCTTTAAGCTATCATAGCATTTTATACCAGCTTAACTGCTGGTTGAGCTGAAGGGGGCAGAAGGGAACCTGGAAGTCTTGACAAAATACAGGATTTTCTTTATTTTACAAATGTTGGGGGGGTGGTGGGGATTTTTTTCCTCTTTTACTATGGCTTACTAAAGGAAAGGCGCCAGAGAAGTCCAACTGCCATGAATCACAAGGGCAAAGAGTTTCTAAGTCCCAAAGCCCTGCAAAATATTAAAACATTTCCCTGGTTTTGCTAGACAATTTTTTTCTTATGCCATGGTGCATAATGGATAGCGTATTTTGCAATGAACATCTCGGTGTTTTAGCAGGCAAATCCTTGTCCAAATTTCATAGGGAATAGCTGCTCCGATAGCTCATAAGCTGCTGAAATTTTGGTGATACATTTAAGGGTTTCACATCGTTGAATTGCCATTGGTATTAGATCCACTAGTGTATTCCAGTTTGTTCCATTTCCTTAGAAATTATTTTGCGGAGGGATTCTCTGTGTTACATTCTTGCTTATTTGTGACAGACTGCGATTGCTGCTGGTGTTCCTTGACCTCAGTGACCTTCCTGGAAGTGTTTCCTCTCGCTTTTCAGATGACAGGCTGTCAGCGAGGAGCGGCTTCCGCCCTTCCCGTGGGGAATATTTCAGAAGCACAGCCTGCAGAGGACGCAGCACAGGCACGCATCCGCTCCCGGGGGGAAGATTGCAGGGGCCTCCAGAAGGAAAGCTGTGGGGGAAATTTACCTGTAGAGCACCCCCAGGAGTTTGTGTTCGCAGCGATAGCTCGAGGACAGGGACTAAACTAATTTACTAAAACCAGGAGGTGGGGTGTAGGTAACGTCCTGCAGGGACTAAGCTTTGCCAAAGAGTGAAACTCAGTCCCAGCATACCCTGTAAGTGGAAATCCTCTGCTCTTCTTCCTGATCCTCTTCACAGAAAAAATAGGTAGATCTATTTTTTCTTTTCTTTTTTTTTAAGAGGGTTGTTGAGCACTGGATAAGAGGAAGCAATCTACTGTACAGGGCGCAGGGACATGTTGAATCTACACAGTAAGCCTAGGATGGCTTGAGAGACCATTGCTCTGGGTCTTTCAGCCGGCTGCAGATCAAGGGATGTGTCTTGTGCAATGATTCGTCCTTGAGCTCTGAATGCGCTCTGGCTGAGCCAAAGTGAAGAGCTCTGCGGAGCCAGCTGCCTGCACCCCGAGCTCCCGCACCGGTCTCGTTTCTGCTCTCTGTTGCAAGAGGAGGGCTTGCTGCAGGTGGGCTCTCTGGAGCAGCCACTCTGCTGCGGCCGAACACTGTGCTTGCTCCCGAGACACGCAGTTGACCTTTGCAAGCACGGTGCTGCAGCAAATCCAAGGACGTGGTACAACACCCAGTGAGATAAATACAGAGGTTCGTATCGGCGTTGTTACAAACTGGCACCTGTTCAAGAAGAGCTGGGCAAAAGCAGACAAACCCTAATGAATTGAGTCCCACCTGAAGAAATAAAGCAGTCTGACACTGACCGCTATATACTTTACAATAAGAGAAACACATCAATAAAATCAGCTTTTTTTTTTTTCCCCAGCTAGTGCATTAGGAGATGAAGCAACAAATATTCCTGTGCTGTGCTCTTCTCAGGCCATTAAGTGCAGCCAAGGCAGATTGTGCACGCTGGACAGAAGCTTTTTACGTTGCCAAGGAGAGTTTCTCTGCGTCTGCAGTCCTCCCTCCCAAGTTCTGTCTCAGAACTGAAGTGCATCCTGTCGATACCCCTAAAGCTATAATTCAGTGCAGTTTTTATAGCTATAAAACCTGAGCTGCATGATGATAAGCGAGCAAAATCAAAGCAAGTCGCAACCTGCTACATTGAACATGCAGACAGGGGAGCAAGCAGGGAGAAAAAGAGAGAAAATTGTTTTTCAGGTCATAAAGTTCTGTTTTGACTTCTGGAATATTTTGCTACTTTTTGAGAAGTGCTGGATTTTTACCACGTACTTTACAGAGTTTTTCCCCTCTGTGTGCTCTAATGCTGGGCGGGGGTTTTCTCTGGTGTCCATGTAGGTTTGAATGATGTTATTCTTCTCGTACCTAGAGAAAGTGGTGGGGTTTTTTTCTCAATCCTGTGCAGAGAAAGGGTAGGACAGAAGAAAGAAGACGACAGAAAAGATTGTGGTCAGTGCTATGTGATCTTTTAGCTCAGAGGGGGTCATGTACAGAGAAGTTCTCTAGCTGGCCCTTGATTGCAAACCTTTGAAGGGTAAAGATCGGCTCTAAATTGTGAATTTACTGCTTGTTTGAATGTAGATTAAAAATAGATTCCCAATCCTAGAATAGGGTCAACAGCACTCCAGAGAGAAGATTGTGTTTATGAACGAAGCCAAGCATGCAAGCACCTCCAGTGTTCGCTGTAACACTCCCGTAAGTATTGGACTGGGAAAGGATAGCCGCTGAGAGGCAGAGGTTCACACGTTCCTTAAGAGATGTATTTATTTACTTTTTGTTCCTCTTCCCCCCATGCCCAAATCCGCCTGGCTGGTGGCACAAGGAATCATTTCACAGAAGAACAGAATGGTTGAGGTTGGAAGGGACCTCTGGAGCTCATCTGCTCCAGTTCCCTGCTCTAGCCAGGGACACCTGGAGCCACTTGCCCAGGACCATGTCCAGCTGGCTTTTGAGGATCTCCAAGGATGGAGACTCCACAGCCTCCCTGGGCAACCTGTGCCAGTGCTCGGGCACCCTTGCAGTGAAAAACTTGTTTTCTGATGTTCAGAGGAAACCTGTGTTTCAGCTTGTGCCCATTGCCTCTGGTCCTATCACTGCGCAGCACTGAAAAGAGCCTGGCTCGGTCCTCTCTGCACCCTCCTTTCAGGTATTTATATACATTGATGAGATCCTCCCAGAGCCTTCTTTTCTCCAGGCTGAACAGTCCCAGCTCCCTCAGCCTTCCCTCACAGGAGAGATGCTCCAGTCTCTTCATCATCTTCATGGCCCTTCATTGAACTCTCTCCAGTATGTCCATGTTTCTCTCGTACTGATTTCTCCATGAAGTGTCTTGTAATCACAAGATGGATTAGACAGAAAAAGTACCACCTTGGCAACATTTTTCAGAGCAAATCCTATGGCGTACCTGTGCTGGCCATACCTGCCGATCTCCCTGGAGGCTACGAGGCTGGCACGGGTGAGGGGAGAGGAGTTCGCAGGGAGAAGGAGCTAACATGTGGGGAAAGCAGGGCTTCCAGAGCCAGCTCAACCCACCTGGATTGTCCAGCTTCCCACGCAGCTCTGGTGAAGCAGAGAGGCACCTGGAGGAGCTCCGCAGCCGGGCCGCTTGCTGCCGTCCCCCCGCGCGCAAGGACAAGGAACGGGAGAGCTCCATCATGCTGTGGGAAGTGGGCTTCTTGCACGCGCCTCGGGTGTGGTGAGGGATGGACACGGGTGCGCGCAATGGCATGCTGCCCTCTCTTACTTGGTGTCCTTGCTGCTGCTGCAGTGATGCACGTGTGGTACGCCGAGTCTCACAACGAGCTCTCGCAGTGTTGTACGCGAGGGCAATGAGCTGCAGCACTGGGAAGAACACAGAAATAGTTAAAATGTCAAATTGTAAAACAAAATTGCTATTTATCATTCTCACCAACTCTACGCTTATTCAGCTTGAGAACTAGGAGACTTTTGCTAACTCTCTTATTGAGCCTTTTCTGCTTTGGTGCTATTTTTGTTGAAGACGTCACCAGCCCATCTTGCAATGAAGCTTTCAGCAGTTGTGCTAGATGAAACCAGGCGCAGCTTGAATGACAGGTCTTCAATACTGCGCTGGCTCATTAGAGAGCTTTGCGTTCCACACCGAGCCGAAGGAAAGAGAGTGACCCGGGAGACTCTGAGCAGGCAGCAGAAATGACAGCAGATGGCAGGGTCAGCTCGTTAACTGCATTTATCTAATTGAAGCCTTCCCATATATTGTCAGGTAACAATAAAAAAAATCATCCGTCAGAAATCCCACCTGGTCATAACTGATCATCATTAATAAATCTGTTCCAGAAGAGGCTGCCAAAATCTCAGCTATGATCACGTAACTCAAACTAATTAGCAAATGACAATTGCCGAGATGAGTTGCTTTGGTTGAGTGACGAAAGGAACCAGAGCTGTGGCTGCTGTTGGCAGAATGGAAGGCTGTTTTGTGGAGGTTTATTGGGCTGAAAAAACATCTGGTCAGTTTGCTTTTTTGGTCTTTCTTTGACAATTTGTGTGTTGCGGAATATGGGGCTGTAACAGGTTTTTTTCAAAACACTGATTATACATAACTGAATAAATACTGCAGCTAGATTAACCTGAATTTGCTCTGAAAACCACAAGTTTATCCCCGATTTCTACCTTGGTCTCTAAAGAAAAAGGCAATAGACATGAGTCTACTTCCCAAAATAAAAAAAAAGAGACTTTGTTTAAACCATATTATGAATTTATTGTGGACAGAACATTGACAAATTTCAAACAATAAATGAGCCTCATACGGACTTATCGGCGCTGCGCTCCTGAGGGCACACCGCACTCCCGCCGCAGGCTGGCTTTCCCTGGCTCCACGTCTTTATTCGGGGGGGAGGCCAGTTTAAAACTGGTGCTCTGACATGTGCGCGCGTGCTTGCGGTGAGGCAGGATCTCGCGGGCAGGAAAGCATCACGCCATGCTGTCCTCACACAACAGATTTGGCAGCACTATTAATTAATAATGACAGAGAACCACAGTTTTTTCATCTCGCTGCTGAATCCTCAGTCCGGCCGTGGTTCAGCCAGCAGCACTCTGCAAAGGGTATTGCTACAGTCGGTTTTAGCTTTATCTGGAGCAGACAAATTGCTGTGGCTCGTCCTCGGGTCTTCTGTAGGTGTCTTACTCTGTGCGCCCTGCCGGGAGAGCGACACACTGACACGGTCATGCAGCAGCCAAGGGAAGAACGAGCGAGCTTCCTCACCTGCTTTGCCTGCGTCAGAGTAAGTGCCTATTAAACGATGCTTCTGCACAGCACAGTCAGAATTGCTCAGTGCAAGTGAAAGGGCAGGCTCCCGTCCCTAAGCGTGCTTTCCAGTGGGAAATCATGGCACAGCAGAGCCAGAAAATAGGTGAATAAACAACAGAACAACTGAACTAGTGACTCCACGGGGGAGGCCAGTCCTGGGTGATCAGGTTATGAAGTTGTGTACCTTGCTGTGGGAGTTCTCGGCACCTGAAGGCGAATGTTTCAGGTAACACTTAGGNCAAAAGGGTTTTGAGTTCTTCAGAAGGGATATGTTTTTGCACAAACAGCTTGTGATTTTTTTCTAAATGCGTTTGGAATAAATAGTAGAGACTGGTGGTGGATAATGAAGGTGTGAAGAGGATGTGCCAAAGAACAGTTTACGATTATTTTAATGACATAAAATTATTTAAGCAATGACAATTTGCCAGTGTTCGTATTCACACTTTTTTGTGTTGGTTTGTCTCTTCAGACTAAAGCTGTTTTAAATTTAGTAGTTTGTTACTAAGAGGTTTTTTGTAGGATTACCCATTATGCAGTTGGGACTAGCTGCTCATTTCTGTCCATAATTAGAATTCTTCAGACAATTGGAACAAAAGTGTCTAAACTTCACGACTGGCTCACTACAATATTTTTCCTTTAGGCAGATTGCAATCTACCTAATTTTCTTTAAGTTCCTTTCTCTAAGATCACTGTATCTAATAGGAGTATGAAAAATGTGTATGTGATCTGGTACATACTCAGGGTGAAAGTGGAAGCTCTTTACCCCATTTACCATCAGACAGTTCAGAGGCAATCATCTGCAGCAGACTAATCTTGAAATGCTCTGATGTGGTGGAGAATTGAAGCAATAAAATTGCAATTACTATGTAGTTGTGTTTTGTATCTGTAATGTCTTTTGAAATCAAGTAATGCTACACATTAGAACTTCAAAAATCCTTTTTGATACATAGCATGCAATTAATAAAAATGCAAAATAAAATAATTCATATTCTTTCTAAGCGGCAAGAAATAAATGATGGCAATGTGGCATGTTATAATCTTCCTTTTTTTTTTCTTTTTTTGTCTTTGGACAAAATCTGTCAAATGTAAAACCTGAAGTAAATTGAGAAGTCTAAAAGCGCAGCTAGTGTACTAAATCTTCCGGATTCAATAATTAGCAATGAAGAATTACCTACAACGTTGCTGGAAAAACATGTTTTAAACCACTACATGATTATCAGAGTAATGTTTTGAAAACAAAATTTTGGATTACAGCGTCATTCAGATGCTGTTCCACAGATTTCAGAGTACTTATTCCCAATTTGCAAGAGCCAAATAAATGATCAAAATAGTTTTTCCTTTACCTCTCCAGTCCTAAATTGAGAGAAGTGTTTACCTTCTCATGCTGATTTCATACCAAACTACTTAAAAAGGAATGAAAAAGCCCACTCCATGCAAAACAATAAACCTCAAACCCATATACTCTGTGCCCTAAACAAAGAGCAAAACATCGTAGAACGATTACCTTTAATTTATATTTTGGCCTCGCACACACAGAATTTGCCCTGGTAGAGTTGATGGGTTATGTCCTAGTGAGCCCCCCTAATCAGAGCTGTAGTGGGGCTTAGCGCGTGCGACTCAGAGTTGCTTCCAGAAAATCTGACCTTATTTCATGCTGTAATCTCTGTGCATCGTCTGAAAGTGTGCCTTGTAACTGACACAAGACAGGCGGGCGTTCTTGCCTCGCTTCTCAAACAAGACGTATAAACAAGGTTTGCCGTCATTATACTAAGTGCACAAAATATTCATTATACTTCAGCAAAACTGGACTAGTATTCATAGAAGCTATGTTATTTGAGGTTTTTCCAGGCTTTTGGCTTGCACAGTGTTTGCAAATTAGTTTAACTCAGTCACAATAGGTTCCTTATTAAGAATAAATAATTTACTGTACGTTAAAAGCTTGAAGCTTAAAAAAAAAGCTTAAAAGCTTAATGTTTCAGAAGTGTTTTTTTCCCTTTGTTCTTAAATCCTAGGTCTCAGGCACCTGGAAAAAAAGTAAAATTACGAATTCTTAATGTAAATTACTTCTTTCTTTTTAGGAGAAATAGGTCGTGCTATGGCTTAGTTACAAAACTGAAGTCAGTCATCCAGATCTGATAAAAAAAAGGTAGATTCAGTGGTTTTACTTTGGATTTACAGCAACGTAACTCGGAACGGACCAGTCTGACCTGGAGAGAGCTATTGAATTTAACTAAATACATACAATACATCGAACGCAGTACATTCAAAGGGACGTAGGTATCCAGCTGACAACTGGCGGATGCAGTCATGCAAAGTTGTCAAATATGAGATCCAGAAGGACAAGGCCTGACCTCACACACCCTCCTTTGCTGATACTTCAAAGTCTGTATGAACGTACGTCTTTGCATTTAGCATTCTCTAGGTTTGCGAGCAGCCATGACCAAGGCATGCCTGTATCATAGCTACGCTGAGTAGCCACGCATGTAGCCCACATGCACGGCTGCAGTGCTCAGCCTGATAGGAGTTCCCATGGCCCTCCTCCTAGAAAGGCAGACACCAGCAAAACGTGATTGGAAGAGGCAGCACCTCCTCTTTCACACCATAGTCCGATGGATAAAGCGCTCAGCCAGTATGTGCCTGATCTATACGTAGTTTCCAGATAAATCTTTGACCACTGTGGAGACCACCACAATGTGGTTGCTGCTGTGGAGACCATACCACTGCTTGGGGCAAACGTAGTATATTGGTAGTCTGTTCCTAAATTTCCTGTTAAATATAATGTAAAATTAATTACTTTAATGTTAGTATGCATGCACTAATATTGTATGTGATATACTTTAATTATATTAAACATTAGTTGGCAAGCCTGGGACCCAGATTCCCAAATTAAGCCCAGATGAAGAGGCCCACTAGAAAGAAGAGATGATTTTGTTCTTTCTTGCTGCATGTCTTGCTCTGTCTTGGTAGTTAGTTGTGGTGTATGTGGTATGTTATTTGTTCTCCATTGGAAAATACTCTGTAGCGCTCTGTCATCTACAGCTTCCCCAGCACATGAAAGTGCTCTCCTTAACAGGCCCCCAGCCCTGGGTAAAGTTCTCCTGGTAAAGCTCTCCCAGTCTGGGTGACATAATCAGCCATTTGCTGTATTGTCAAACTCCGCATGACTCCGTTCACGCGTTTCTGTGTGGAGCAGGAAACTGTGATTACGTACCTGCCTCTGGTCTGGCTAGCTAATTTCATTTTTCATTTCATAGTCGCCTGCTGAAGCAGAGCCAGAGAGCAGCTCTCACAACTTGTTTAGCTTCCTGGGTAAACATCTTGGTGAGTAAGACGTTGCATAGATCACCAGCAGCAGCAAAGCACAACACAGGATGGAGCTCTTTAAAAGAGCTAATGCAGATGCCTGCCCTCAGCGCAGGAGTTGGGACAGCCCTTGGGACTCCTTCGCCTGAGCGCACAGGGGTACACCACCCTTAGCAACGGTGGAGCTCCAACCACAGGTGTCCCAGCAGTTTTATTGCTGACTAAGGAAACCAGGGAGCCTTGGCTGGCCACCCCAAGGACCAGCTGCTGCTGGGTGGTTCCCTCAGGGCAATGCATTCCCGGGGGTAGGAAGGGGAAGGAGAAAGGCAGAAACATAAAGGTGAGGTACTTGGCATGAGAGCTAGCCCAAGGTATATAAACCCAGAGTGCATTACAACAGCTGTTTCCCTGCAAGGGATAGAAATACTCTCAGAGGCCAGTTTGCTGAAGAACTCGCCTGGCCATAATTGAACGCATTTTCACACAATTTTCTAAAGACACTTACCAGCAAACATTATATTCAGATGAATATCTTTTGATTATTAAGTTCCAAACTATTTTTTGCTAAGCTTCAAAAGTTTCATTGTCTACGAACTTTCCTGGAGGTCCGAGGAGAGCTTTGAGGAAGAAAATGAGCCCTGTAAGCTTATCTGTGAACACACAAATACAAATTAAAACCATGAGTTTTTACGTGACTGCTATCATTGAGGTTCATTTTAATGAGAGACACAAAAACCTGTATTGTAATGCCTTCATTTGTCCAGGCAAGGGGATATATGCATGTGTAACTGAAGTCTGGGGAAAGCTTTAGAATAATTTCTACTAATTCCCCTAATTCCTACCACTAAATTTCATATTTCTAGCTCTTGACAAGGTTGATGTGAGATTCAGCTTCGGTGGCTCATGCAGGAATATAAGGATTAGCCTGAAAAATGAGTTTAGAAAATCTTTAAAAATGGTCAGATACACAATGAAAAACAGATACCCTTTCTCAGTATTGAAAGAAAAATCTTGCGTCACATCTGAAGTGGCTTCAAAGCTGAGTGGCGTAGTAGTCGACGGCTGCGTTAGATTTGACTAGCTTACGTGCCCTTGGACACGACACACAGTGTGGATTACTGGTGAGTTTATGAAAGAACGCAGTTCAACGTGCAGATGTGACCAGTGGCCAAAGAGTGAAAAGCAAGCCAAAGTCTGAACTCTGTCACGTCTCCTTTGCCTGCTACTGTCCTCCAGCACGGGTAGGGCTGGCACAAAGGGGTTTGTTTGCCTGTCCAGAGTACTCAGTACACGCAGAACAGACAGACCGAGGTGTGTTGGGTGGACAAAAGGGGTCAGACGGATGAATGGCCAAATACTTTACATCCAGAAATGTTACTGTCATTTTAGATATATGTAAAGATACTGAAGGAGCAGACTGCGAGATCAAAACCCATTCAGCTCAACCGTTAAGGGCTAAAAATTTCTTTCCAAAGAACATTCGATGTGCCTCAGAGGTATGAGTTTAGGCTACAAAGTTGAGAATTGCCTCCTACAGAGTACCAAAGGATTAATTTTACAGGAACAGGTTGTTCAGTGCCTGAACTGTATGCCAGCCTGAGCAGGTTTTGGAAACTACTCGTTTTGTCGCAGTCCTTGAGGTCTAGCAGGCAATTTTAGAATGTGCCCTGGGCACTCTGAATGAAGTAGGAGCTGTAGAAATTGCAGGAGTAACTCACCATTTTTCTTTTACACCTCAAACAGCAGTCAGTGTCTTCTCTTGTGTATGGGGCGAGACAGCACACTCAGTCTGGGATGTATGGATCAGCCCTAGGAACACCTGAGCTCCAGAAACTGAAACCAAAAGGAACTGAGCAGGAAACTGGGATCCAGCTCTTCTGCTTCTCACCAGAACTGTTTAACTCCATTCTGCTTGGATACTAAAAGCTGATGTTTAAAAACAAGTAGTAGTATTTAAATCTTTTGGGAATCCTGATCCTTTGGGGTATGTGTAAGTCATGCTCGGACAATTCACATCAGAGTTCAAAGACTACTCTGTTCCATGCCTTGATTTAGGTATGTGCAACTGCAGCTGTATGCTTGCAGGAAAGCAGGATTTCACAAAGAATTTGCAGGTCAAATGAGGAATTATCCACAAGGTTATACAACAGCTGAGCAGTAGGGTTGGGACCATAACTCTGTATTTAAGTGTCTCCATTCTGCATCTGATGCCTTAGTCCTTTATTGGCTCTAACGTTATGTGCTTGGAAGGGATTTTTCCCACGGGAGGTTTAGAAATGCAGCTCTAAAAGAGTGCAGGTAGCTGTTCTTCGAAGATTTTGGATTCAGAAGGTGCTGATCTAATTAAAAAAAAAAAAAAAAAA